>LNFM01002984.1_pt1 | contig 34362 bp, 48 predicted proteins | sample 596031 | NCBI WGS metagenome assembly LNFM01 (sample SAMN04254537, study PRJNA301005) | activated carbon metagenome | isolation source: dual media filters at the Ann Arbor, Michigan drinking water treatment plant | place: USA: Ann Arbor
TTGCGGCACCGGCTGAGCCAAGCGCCGCCTTCAGCTCATTGATGGCCGCAACCAAGTTGCCCTTGGCCACCGTGGTCAAGCTGGTGAGATCGCCCTGCTTGGTGCGGACGTCTTTAATGTCCGCGCCGATGGCTTGAGCAAGGGCAATAATTTGGGTTTCGAGGCTCATGGTTAACTCCGGGCGAGAATGTAGTAGGCGAGTGGATTGGGGATTAAGTCGTCGAGGACATGCAGGCCGCCGTCTGTTCCTTGTTTGAGCCGGTTGTCGATGTCCGCACTGATGATCGGGCGGCCGTCTGAGCCTGGTGCGTTTGCACCTGGCGGCCCCGGCGGGCCCTGCTCGCCGGCGGCCACCAGCACAGCAGGTGCATGCTCAGGCTCAACGACCAGCGCAAAAGCCTCAGCCGTGACCAGCACACGGGGGCAGTTAGTCATGGGTGACCTCCCGGCTCACCACCACCTCACCCTCGGCCCAGCGGGTTACGTCGCCATTACTCATGCTTAGCTCAAGGTCGTAGCTCCCCTTAGTCCATGCAATGGCCGCCGTTTCGGTTGCTGTGAGGGTGATGATCAAGCGGCCTGGCGCAGCAATCACCAGGCGGCCGTTGTCAGTGGTCAGCTCCAGCAGCAGTTCGCCGCTGGCGTCACGGATATACATTCGGGCGGTGCAGCCGGCCAGGTCTACCGGCGGCTGGTAAACCAGCGTGCCGCCGCTGGCCGTGCGGCCGGTGCCGTTGAAGGCATTCAGCTCGAGGGTGTTGGTGTTGATGACCTTGGCCAGGTGGAACGGCTGGCGGGTTTTGTCGCGGCTCAACTCGCCCCAACCGGTCACACCCTCAATCCAGATCGGCCAATCACCGATCAGGTCGTGATCGGTAACGGTGAGCAGCAGCGGTGCCGTGGCCTGGATAGCGGTGATGGGCTTGTACTCATACACCGGCTGCATCATCAGCAGCGGCTTACGCAGGGTGGCACCCTGGTTGATGCGCAGGTTTAAGCGAGCGGGCTGCATAAATTCTCCAGGCGTAAAAAAGCCCGCACTCGGCGGGCTTGGCAGTTATACCGGCAGATTTGAGTAGAGCGCCAGACGCTCCCAGGCCCAGAACTCGCCGTTTTTGTAGATGGCAATCCATACGCCATAAGGGGTGTAGTCTTTGATGTACATGCCTGGGCCGGTTGGCGCCTCTGCGGGCTCACCGTAACCACGTGTCACTGGCATTTCGCCCTGAATGGTGCGCAGCGCCCCGGCGGTCAGGCGTGCGCTGATCAGCTCACCCTCAAGCCAGTCCAGCGGGTCAGGCCCGCGCGTTACTGATAGCAGGCCTTCGCTGGTGTTGCTTACGCGGACCACTTCCCAGGCGGTTTCCATGCCTTCAACCACTCGGGCAAGCGTCAGCTCGTAGTAATCGCCGGCGCCAAGGCCAACCAGCTTGTCAGCCATTGCCGGTAGCACGCTGAGCGAAGTGTCAGCGGCGGCAGCATCGGCCAGCAGCGTGGTGCGCCAGTTATCAATAAACAGCTGCATGGTTTCTCCTAGAGCCAGCCTGTGATGGTGCGGCTTGGCATATCAACGGCGCGGGCAACTTGCCCTGTCATGGGGTTGAAGGCCACCACGGATACAACCCGGCGTAGCGTTGGGCTGTACCCGTTGCCGGCCTGCCAGTCTCCGGCTGTACCGGCTGGGGTGAGCGCACCACTCACGGCGCATACGTCCGTATCGGTGCGAGCACTGGCCAAGGCCATGGCTTTGGTGCTGCCAGTCAGGCAAAGCCAGTTTTGCAGCAGGCCAGGGAATGGCGGCCGCGCTGGGGCGTAGGTCTTGGTGGCGTCCAGTGGAGAACCGGCCAGCACGTAGGCATCAGCAAATGAAGCGGCGCCAATCAGCGAGCCGGTCTGGGTGAACTCGGTATCACGCGCTTCGTCAGCCAGCTCGGTGGCGCTTTCTTGTATGTCCGTGGTGAAGGTGAAGTCAGCGCTTTCAAAGCCGCCGCTGAACGCGTAGTTGTACTGGTAGTCCAGGGCACCGAGCACGGCATAGCTGTACTCGCCGGTTACCTCAGCCAGGCCACGGTGCAGCCGCATGGTTGAGGTTTGCGTGCGCGTGGCCGATGAGATCAACCGCTTCACCCGGTAGCTGGAGCCAGCAAGCTCGGTCTCCAGGCTGGCCGTGCCGGTGGTCTCGGCCTGCCAGCTGCTGTCAAAGCGCAGGAACTCCACACCGCCACCAGCAAAGAAGCCGCCGACGATCTGCCCAGTACGGGACCAGCCCTCAGTGAAGCTGCCAAAGTGCGGCACCTGGTAGCCGCCGCGCCCAGCCTCTATGGTGTTGGTATCAGGCGGAATGGCCGCCGGCGTTACCTCTCCGGTGATGGCGTTCAGCGCGTAGTTGTAGCGGTCAGACTCGCGCTCAATGGTCAGCGCCCCCAAGCAATCCAGCAGCCCAGCGGCCACGCTGTAGTTAAGCCCGTACAGGCCAGCACTTTCGGTAATGCCCAACACCAGCACGGCAACGAAGCAGGATGTGTTGATGGTTGTCGCAGCGGAGTAGTACGTGGCCTGCAGGGCAACAAGCAGCTCACGGCCATCGGGGGCAATGTCCAACAGGCTGAGCTGCGTAGATGTGGCCAGCACAATGTCAAACTGGTTGTCCTGGTTGGTGATCAGCGTTTTATCGTCAAACACCAGATCAGTATCGATCTCCAGTGATGCCAGCAAATCGCCGCTCTCAAAGTCGCGCAGCTCGAAGCGGCCGATGCCGAACCAATCCAGCGACAAAAGCACTGAGCGATCAGCTACACGCGCAGTAAATACAGACTCCAACGGCATTAATCGTTTGCCGATCGACAGCCCGCCCGCAGCAATCAAACCTGCGGTTTGCGGTGGATCAGCCCGACCGATGTCCCACAGTGCCGAGTTGACCTTCGGTAAGTAGCGGGACCATTTGAACTCAGAGCCAGGCAGGCCAGGCAGCGGTATACGGTCGCGCCCATCCATCGGATCAAGCCATTCACCACCGCTGTCGATGTACGCCAGGCCGTGGAATGGGTACGGGTCGACGGCATCAATGGTCAGCGGGTAAGGCCACTGGCCTTGAATGGTCATGGGCCGAGCACCAGTTCAGGGAAGCGGAACACCACCACCGAGCCGGCATCGCCTTCCATGGTCAGCGACTCCAGCCTTCGCACGGCGAAGTAGCCGCTGCCGTCGATGGTTTCCAGGTAGATCGGGTCAGGCGAATACACGCGCTCAACCTCGGTGAACTCGCCATCAAAGCTGCCACCGGTTGCCGGCGGCTTGTACGCCGCCCGCCCGCGTGACGCAGGAACCGCACCAACCGGCCGCACAGTGCGCAATGTGCGGCGCTGCTGCGGGGTACGCTGCAGGCGCTGCAAGTCTTCAACCACTTGCGCGCCACGGCGTTCTGCCTCAAGGCGCTGACCTATGGCCCTGCGCTGCGCACCTGCCGTAGGTGCTCGCGTGGCTGCCACGTTCTCACGAATGGCACGGCGTTCATCTGCAAGGCTCATCAGTCAAGCTCCAACAGGTCAGTAGGAATGGCGACGCGGTACAGGTAGTCACCGGTTACCACGCGCTCGTCACGCACGGCAGTCGGGATTTCAGCAGCCGGGGACACCATGTCCCGTGGAAACTGCGAAGGGCCGCCACCGGCATCGGCATTGCCTGAAAAGCCATCAAGCTCCGGGTCGTAATCAGGGCCGCCAAACACGCTTATCTGCGTGGGCAGAATCGTCGGGATGGCGTCACCCCCAGCAGCAGGGCTGTCGCTGGATGCAATGCGGGGCGGCACAACCAGGGCATCATTGGCGCCGCTGGCACCGACTGGCCGCATCACCGCAATGCTAAGCGTGGTTATGGCCAAGCCGGTGTCAGGGTCATGGGTGCCGGAAATGCGCCGACACTTGCCACGCGCTCTGACGCCCTGGTCGTTAATCTCAAGCGTGTGGCTAAGGTCAATGCCAAGGGCCATGCTGGTAGGCACCTGCCATGTGACAGTTGCCTCGCGGTGCGACGCGATCAATTCAGCGTGTGAAACCTGCAGCCCGCAATTGATTGCCAGCGCCCGGCGCGCCTCGTCGTTAAGGTCGGTAAAGCCGCCAGAGCCGCCCGTGATTGGTTTTTGCTCCCACTGCTCAGCCTGCTCGTTTTCGATTTCAACTGAGTAGCCTTGGCGCTGCACAATGCGCCCATCAACTTGCTGTCCTGCCTCAGTCGCCAGCGCCATCCTGTAAGTCTCGGTCACCGTCTGCACCCAGCGCCGCGCGCCGGTCCAGTCCGCGCCCAGCAACAGATCACCAAAGCGGTTGATCCACGGGTTTCCGTCGCCGCACGGGTTAGGCATGGTCAGCGGCAACTTGTAATACTGCGCACCAATCACGGTTTGGCCGTTACCTGCTGCCGATTCCTCAATCATGGCGATGGTGGGCAGCTCGCTGGGGAAGCCGCGCCAGTTACAGAATCCGGCAATGCCTCCCGTGCCATCGGTTTCAGGGTGAACCCAGCTATAGGATTCGTTGCGCTGCCAGAGCCGCGAATAACGAAAGCTAACTTCAAGCTCAACCCGGTTGGTAATGGCGCGCGCCGGCGCGAGATCGACCTGCACAGACTGATCAATCGTGGTGCCAGGGCCAAACACAAAGTCAGGCGCGGGCTTGGCGTACCAACTGCTTACACGCGGCACGCCGAACACATCACAGTCGAGGGCGGCCGTGCGTGAACTCAGGCGCTCAAGTGCGTAGTCCCAATGGCTGCGCCCATCAACCGGCTCAAAGACATCCGCCGACCACGTACCGCCAACCAGTGCGTCCACTTGGGCAACGGTCAGCGCCTCAACCCGCTGCTGTAATTGGTCACTGCACTCGCAGTTGAGTACGCGAACTTCGCTATTCCACTCAGGCTGATCAATCACACCTGTAAAGCGCCGCGCTTCGGTGGTCACCCCTTCGGTTGTGGTGATGTAGTCAAAGGTGACGGTGCGGCCTATCCAATCACTTGGCACAACCGGGCCGGGTGGCAAGTAGATCCCAAAGCCACCCACTGCTGCTGCACCCTCTTCGCGGTCGTAATCGATGCCGCCAACAAGCTGGGCGCTCACATCAACGCCACCAACAAGCACACGATCCAGCCACACATAGCCGATGCCCGCCAGCACATAGCCTGGGTCGGGTGGCGCTGGGGTGGCCGAGCCCGTGTCGCTGTTAAGCTCGATGCTGTTGAGCGGTTCGCCGTTTAACAACATCAGGCTTCCTCCCAGCTTAGGGTCCAGCTGTGTGCGTTGGCGCTTTGGTCTTGTGATTCGTCAGGCGGGTCGACCATCACCGAGTAAACCGGCATGGCCCACACCTGGTACTGCGTGGCACCCGGCACGGCGGTGACTGTGCTCACACCGGCCACAGTGCTGCAGGGTGTTGGCACCCATTCACCGCCCACCAGGGCAAGCGCCCACGGCTCTTGATCAGGGCGCGGGGTAAAGGGCAGCGTGTAGACCAAGCCAGTACCGGCAACGGTGCGCACCTTGGTACTGCGCAGCTCAAGCGGGCCGCTGAAGTCCAACCCGCCCCAAGCGGGTGGCATCCAGCCCTGCGCGCTGATGGTGCCTGCGCGCTTGCTGTATCGCTCCATTTTCACCAGCGTGCCGCCACTGAGCCGCACCGTGCCAGTGCCTGCAGCCAGCTTGCCGTCAGTGATAACGGGCGCGCCAGCGTGCAACGCGATCGGCAGGCCGCCGAGCATCAAAGGTACGGACATTGAGGAACTCCAGGCGTAAAAAAGCCCGCGCGGGGCGGGCTGTTAGGTGCGGCCAAACTTGCGGGCAAGGCGTTGCAGATTGAGCGCCTCGCCGGGGCTGGCGTAGACGTTCACGTTTTCGCCGCCCATGTTGATGCTGAGGCTGCCAAGGTCGGGGAAGCTGGGGCCGATTGGCATGGATGCCACCGACTCAACCATGCCGCCATCAGCAAAACGGCGCAGTGGTATGCCGTTGTTGATAAGGTCGAGATAACCCTTGCCCAGCTTGCGCACGGCAGCGGCGCGGATCACGTACTCGCCATTACTCAGCAGTGCCGGGATGCTGTCACTGGTTCCGGTACCGGGGCCGCGCACGGGGCCGCCGGTTGCGAAGCGACTTGGCGGCGCTGGGTTATTCGGCACAAACACATAACCATCGGCGTCTGCCTCACCGGGTTGAGGCAGGTTTATGGTGGGTGTGACCACCAAGCTTTTGCTGAGCAGTGCACCCAGCTCGACCATCTGCGCCTTCGCGTTGGCCAGCTCTTCGGGCGTCATGCCGACGCTGATTTTCACGTCAGCCAAGCCTTTCAGCTTTTCCAGTTCAGCGGTGATGGCTTTTAGCTTGGCGTCTGCGTTGCTTTGCTCGATGCCGTTGGCTTCGGCCTCGATTGCTTGCAGCTCATTGGCAAAGCCTTGCAAGCCATAGGTGTTCTCGCCAGCGGCGGCCAACTCTTGCAGCATTTGCGCCGCTGCTTGTGCTTGCGTCCGCGCCCCTTCAAGGTCGCCCGCTTGCAAGGCATTACGGGCCGCAACCTTGAGCGCCTGGGCTTGGCCGTAGCTCGGGTCAGCAGTGCCGCCGCTTAGGCTGGCGCGCAGTTTGTTGTAGCGCTCATCAATATCTAGGCGCTCTTTCTGCAGCGCTTCCAGTTCGCGGTTGGCGTCGCGCTGTGCGCTGGTGAGCTTGCTGATTTCAGCCTTGGCGACCTTTGAAAGCTCGGTGTACGACTCTTTCATTTTGGCCGTGGCGGTGGCGGTAGAGTCGGCCATCCCTTCGCTGGCTTCTGCAACCTGCCGGCGCACGTCATTCACATTTGCGCCAACATCCTCATAGGTGCCCGCGTAAAGCTTTTTGATGCGATCCAGCGCCAAGCCCTGTTCGCGGGCGTTGTCTTCGCCAAGCATGCGCAGAATGTCGCCAGCCTGCCTGAACTCGCCATTGGCAACGGCGGCAGCAGCGGCAGCAGCACCCCCGATAAAGCGCCCAAGCGATCCGAATGCGCTGCCAACAATGATTGCGCCAGCAGCCAGGAACTTGAGGCCAAAGCCGAGCGCGCTGGCAACCTCTTTGGTGTACTCGCCTTCCTTGCTCACGTCAGCCAAAAGGCCGGTCATGGTGTTTAGTGTCGGCAGCAGTTCAGCGCTGAGTTGTCGGCCTGCACCCTCGGATACCGCGCCAAGGGTCTGCAAGGAATCGCGGAACTCTTCGGCGTCGCGCACCTGCTGGCCGCTCAGCACAAGGCCAAGCTCTTCAGCCTCTTTGCGCAGGGCTAGATAGCCAGCAGCGTTGCCTTCCAGCAATGGCAGCAACAGCGTTGCGTCGCTGGCGATGGCTTCCATATAGAAAACCATTTCAGACTGGCTGAGGTTGGCCTTCTCCAAGCTGCTGACGTACAGGCCTAGCGCATCTGGCCCGGAGAGGTTGCGGAACTGCTCAGCCGTCACGCCAACCTTGGGCGCCACATTCTCGAAAAAGTCAGCCAGGCCGCCGCCACCGGTCTGCAGGAAGTCGCCCACCTTGTCCTGCACATCTTTGAAGATGTCGCCCAGCTTGTCCTGTTCAACGCCAACAGCCTTTGCGGCGAACGCCCAGCCTTGAAAATCCTCAGCAGCAGTGCCGGAAAGCTCAGCAAGGCGGCCCATTTGCGCGGTGGCAAGGGCAGACTCTTTAACCCACGTCGCCAGAGCACCAACAGAGAACACTCCAGCGAGGACACCCGCCGCCGCCTTGGCCTGAGTGCTAAAGCTGTTGAGCTGCTGGTTGGCCTGATCAAAGGCCGGCTGGGCTTTGTTCTGGCCCTCGATGACCAGCTGTGTTTTGACTCTGCCTGACATTAACCAAACTCCTTGAGCAGGCGCTTGAAGCCCTTCTCATCTGCTTGGCTGCCACGGGCAACCATCATGGCCAGCTTGGCGGCTTCTTTTTCCAGCCGGGCGGCGGCCTTCAAATAGAGCTCCACCTGGTCAAAGGTGTAAGTGCCGATTTGTGCGGGTGAATGGCCCGCCGCAATCAGGCTTTGCGCGACATAACCCCAGCCAGCCGGCTTGCCGCCTTGACCAGGGCTTGGTCGAAAAAACCGTTGTTGATTTCCACCACCTTCAGCATCAGCTCAAGGGCAACCGGTGTGGGCAGGCGTTTAATGCGCCAGGCGCTCAAGCTGGTACAGGTGCCCAAAATGCCCTGCAATGCGCCGCTGCTTTTGGCGTAGGCATAAACCGCTGCCGGGTTGCCAGCGGCCACCACCTCAATCAGCCCGCCAGCGGCTTGACCAAAGGCTTCGAAGTGTCGCAATTGCACGGGTTTAACCACCACTTGGCGCAGCCCAAGCATCAGCACAACATTGGCGGGGTAGAGAATTTTCAGGTCGCTCATGCTTTCCTCGGGACAATAAAAAACCCGCCGAAGCGGGTTATCGTTTTCTTTGGGCCAGCTACATGCCCGTGTACTTGCTGTAGCTGCCGACGAAGCCAACCACAAAGCTGAAGACTGCAACCAGAATCATGCCAAGGATTATCAGCGCGGGGATTGAGGCGATAACCCACTTAACCATGAACCAGACCATGGACCAGAAAGGCATCCTCAAATCCACAACAGCAACGGCAGACGGGATCTCTACCTGCCGCCGAGCCGCCATAGCATGATCTCTTGCAGCCCTGGCGCGGCGGCCGTCCTCAACAGCTCTTATAGCGCCATCAAAGCCGCGCTTAACCTTGTCGGTAATGCTCGGTTCGCTTATCTCGGGGTCTTCATCAATCTCAATTTCTCGTGCGCTATCACGGCGAGCCAGGCGCTCTTTGTGGGCCAATGCCTTGTGGTAGTAAACCCCACATGCCGGACATTTAGCCGGCTCTCCAAACTCAGCATCAGTGGCCTGGTGTTCGCAGCTTGGACATTGCATCGGCATCCCTCCCAATTGATATGGAAGGGACTTTATCACGCAGAAACCTTAAATGGCCTCTTCCTCGACAGTCAGCAAAGCCGACTCGCCCGGAAGCCCGAAGCGATCCGGATCTTCGGAGATTGTGAACGTCACACCAACCTGCGCGAAGTCGTCACGGTTGATCAATGGCAACTCGCCAGACAGTGCCATCCGCACGCGGTGGAAGGTGGCGCGGCGGCCAGTAAGCTGCCCAGCTTCGTTCACGGTGCTGACAAACAGCTCGTAGAACTGGCGGCCACGGGTGAACGCCTCCACCAGGTTCACCTTGGGGAAGGTGTAGCTGATTTTTACCGGCACGCTCTTGATGCCAGAGGCGTCAGCTGTTGCAGCGGCGATTTCAGTAGCTAGCGCACCACCGGCCAACCAGCGAATGCCGCCGGGCATTTTCACGTAGTCGACGTTCGCCAGATAGGTTACATCGCCCGCCACGTTGGTGATTGCAGTCACCGCCAATGGCAGGCGCTCAGTCATCGACGTGCGGCCCACAACGGCACGGTGGTCTTCGTCTGTTTTGGTGCCGGTTGGAATGACGATGCGCTTGGCGGCCAGCAGCTCGGTCATTGTCTCGGGCGGCAGTTCAAGCAAGTCACCGGTTACGGTGCCACCGGCTGGACGGCCCACGCCATCAAGCTCTGTATTGCTGAGGCTGCGGGGGTCAGCAATGGTGATTTCCTGCAGTTCAGGCGTGAAGTTTACGTTGGCCATTGGACCCATTGGGAACGGCGGCAGGTTGGACCCCTTGAGGCGGATGTAGACCTGGCCATAGTTAAGCTGGGTATAGATTTCGTTCATGTTGACTCCGATGGGCTGCGCCCAGGCTTATGCGTATGACTCGGCGTAGCGAGCCTCCAGGGTTATCGTGATGCGTTGCTTGGTGCTGCCGTCTGCTGCGGGGTCTAGCTCTGCGCTGTCGCTGACTATCTGGCCGGGGATTGGCCGCTCAAACTCAGCCGCGCCATAACCGAGTGCGCGCAAAACATCGAAGTGGAAGCGCTCAAGCTCGGCCAGGGGCGCGGATTTGCTAAAAACGCCCTGTACCACATAGGTGCGCCCGCGCTGGGCGTCACGCAGGCCTCGTTCTTCTGAGGCGTCCAGTTCCCACGCCAGCAGCGCATAAGGCATGGGGGCGCTGTCTGAGGCAGGGCGAAGCTGATAAACAGCCTTCAAGTCGGTGAAGTAGCCAGCGGCGGGCTTGATCAGCTCAAGCCGGGCGCTTACCGCTTCGGTCATCGTTACGCCCTTGGTCATCGCGCACCCTTTTTGATTTCTTTGTCCAGGCGGGCGGCAAACTCCTTTTGCAGGTAGTCGCTGATCCACGCCATGGTTTGGCTGTTGGTGAGCTGCTTGAACCAAAACGCAGTGCTTGGGCCGCGCGCCAGTTGTAGAGCTCGCTTGTAGGCGTAGGTTTTACCTTTGCCGGTGGTTTTGCTGCTGCGCGTGGATAGCGGCAGTTTTCCTGAGCTGGCCGGGTTTACAAAGCCGGCGGCCACTTTGCGGCCGGCGGGGCCGCGCACCCATATACGGGCGCGAGTGGCGTCGATTACGTCATAGCCCCAGCTGCGGTAATTGACCACCAGCACACCGGAACTGCTCGGGATGATGCGCGAGTCCATGCGGCCACGGCGGGCGCGCTTGATCTTGAGCGCAGCGCGAACCCTTTGCGGTTTGATCGACTTGGCCAGCGGTTTTACATAGCGCTCGGCCCGGCTTTTTGTGGCCGTGGTGTTGAGTGCGCCGCGCAGCACTGGGTCCACCTTTTTGCCGATGCCTTCCAGTTGGCGCTGCGCCTGTTTGAGGCCCATCACCTGAATGGTCACATTCATGCAAACGGCTCCAACCACAGGCCACGCACCACGCCGTCATCACTGTCACGGGCGTAGGCGATGACGTTGTAGAGCGCACCGGCAATCAGCAGTTGGTCGCCCTCTTCGGGCCGCCCTACTTCGATCACGGCCACCTCGGCCTTGGTCTTGTAGTCGGTCACCTGGCCGAGATCATCCAGATACGGCGCAAGGTGCGTGAGGTGCACCCGGCACGGCACCGGCAAACCGCTTTGCGGGCGGTATTCGGCAGGCTGGCCGACCAGTTCAGCGCAGCTCATAACCAACTCAGCACGGGTGCCCATCGGGTCACGCGGGGCGCTGGCGATGTACAGCAGGCGGTTACCGTTGCGCAGGTAGCGGCCCTGCTGCAGTTCGGTGGTGTAGCGGGCGCGCACGTCTACCAAGCCGGTAGAGCGCAGGCCTGTTGGTGCAGTTACGTCGCCGGCATCTTTGGCGCGGATGCTGACCCAGCGTGAGCCGTGGTCAACCGGCGACAGATCAGCGGAGAGGCTGAGGATGGTGGCGCGGTGGCGCAAGTTGCCGGCGCGCATCAGATATTCATCCAGCGATGTGGCTGCCAAAGCGCATTTGTTGCCAAAGGCAGCTCAGCAGGCGTTGTGCCAATTACCACTGTTTCGGCATTTGCATACCAGTGACCAATCAGCATGAGCGCGCCTTGCTGGATGCTTTTACTGATCACCAAGGCGTTGCCAACTGGGTCAGGCAGCGCGGATTCATCAGCAACTAGCCTGCGGTTGGTCCATGACTCGAAGGCGCTGATAGCGCCGTCAATGTAGCCCTGGATCAATTCGTCTTCGTCGTCGTGCTCGACGCGCAGGTGCGCCTTCACGGCGGCCAGGGCAATCATTTTTTAGGCTCGGCTGCGGGCTTTTCTTTTTTAGCCGGCGCGCCTGCCAGTGTTGCAACTTTGAGCTGCTCGACCGCCACAACGGCGCAGCGCTCGGAGACTTCTTGCTCACCCACTTCGATTTGCACAACGGTGTTGCCATCGGGGGAGAAAGGGAAAGCTTGGGTGACATTGATTTTTGGCATTTGCATGGCCTCAGCAAGGGCCAGCCAAAGCTGGCCCTCTCAGGGTTAGGCGCTCAGGGTGAGCACTTTAACGGCGTTGGAGTCGGTCAACATGCCGCCAACACGCTTGGTGGTGTAGAAACCCACGTTTGGCTTGTTGGTGTAGGGGTCGCGCAGCACGCGGGTGCCGATGCGGTCAACGATGGTGTAAGCGCGGCGGAAGTCGCCGAACAGCACCGCGTTGGCATCTGCAGCGATTGCTGGCATGTCTTCGTTTTCGGTCACGCCATAGCCCAGCAGGCTGGACGGCTGGCCGGCCTCAATGCCTGGACGCCAAATGTGGTTACCTTCCAGATCCTTCATGGTGCGGATCTTGAACAGGGTCATGTTCGGCAACATCCAGGTGGCGCCAGCGCGATGACCTTTGCGCAGGGTGTAAACCAGCTTGACCAGATCATCGGCGTCAAAGTCGCCTGCGGTGCCTGACTTCACGTTCTGGATGGTGCCAAAGGCGCGCACATCATCAGCAGTCAGGGCCATGGTGTACGCCAGCAGGCCTTTTGGCTTGTTGGTGCCGTTGCCAGTGAGGAATGCCAAGCCTTCCTGCTCGGAGAACTCGCGGGCCACTTCGGCGTTCAGCCAAGCCTCAGCATCGAAGAACATATCGTCGAGGCTGGTTTGCGTCGCTTGCGGGTTGGCGTAGATCTCGCCCATTACCGCAGCGATCTGCGCCAGAGCCGGGGTGCCGGTTGCAGGACGTTCGGCAGTTTCGCCAACCCAGCCAGAGCCAGCACCGCCCAGGTTCACCAGCTTCTTGTAATCCGGAGTAGACACGGTGATCTGGCTGCACACTTGGCGCATTGGCGACTTGTCGCGCAGCAGCTCAAGAATGGCGCGGTCCAGCTCTTCCGGCACGGCATAGCCGCCGTCTGCTTCGACAGTGGTCTGCAGCGCCTTGGCTTGCAGTTCGCCCAGGCCGTCGTCCTTGCCTTTACGCACGAACTGCATGAATGCAGCTTTATGCTCAGACACCACTTTGTCGGCGTTGCCACCTGGGCGCTTGATGCCGGCCAGCTCTTTTTCAAGCTCGGACTTGAGCGCGTCCAGCTCGGTCAGTTTGCCGTTAAGGGCTTCAACCTGGCCGGACAGCTTGCCTTTTTCGGCTTCCAGGGCATCAACGCGCTTGTCGTTGGCGCCCTTGAACTCATCAAACTTCTTGCCGAGGGCTTCGGCAACTTCTTGCACATCTTTCAATTCAACGGGCATGAGAGGCTCCTTACATTTTTGCGATTAGGGATTTCAGGGTTTGCAGCGCTTCGTCTGCGCCCGCCTCTCGCGGGGTGATGGCGCTATAGCCTTTGGCCATGAAGGCCTTGGCTTGTGTGCCGGAAAACCCAACCTCTCGAAGGGCCTTCTCGACCTTGCTGGGGGGCGGTGTTTCACCGCGCTCCAGCAGGGATTTCACGTCAGAAATACGGGCTTCATCGTTGGCCGGGAACGTCACCAGCGAGACTTCCCAAAGGTCGATGGCTTTGAGAATCCAGATGCCCTTTTCTTTGTCGTATTCGTAGTCATCGAGCATGTAGCCGATGGATAGCCCGGACAGGCTGCCGGCCTTCATGTGGCCGTGGGCGCGCTTGGCAAGCGGGTCGGCATCAATGAGCAGGCGACCTTTGACGTAGAGGCCGGTTTCGTCCTCACGCATCTCGGTGTAAACACCGATGGGCTCGCTCATGTTGTGCTGCCACAGCAGGGCCGGCAGCCGGCCTTTGGCTGCCCAGCGCTCAAGGCTTGCGCTGAACGCGCCGCGCACAACCACGTCGCCGGAGCTGTCTTCGACGCCAAACACAGAGCCGTAGCCTTCGAACTCGCCAGTGTCACTAACCGATTTAACGGTCAGCGGCATATCAAGGCGCTGTTTTGTCTTCATTCCCGGCCTCCGGGTTGGTGGTCATGTTCATGGGGGTCAGGTAGATGTCACCACCATCGCGCGGGTTGAGGTCTTCCAGCTCGCGGCAATCGTTGGGGCTGAGGATTCCCCACTGAATGCCCTTGCCGTAGGACTCATAGCGGCCTTTGATATCGCCACGCAGCAACGCGCCGGCATTGAACTTGGCGTAGTGGGTGAGTCGGTCTTTCTCGCTCAGCAACCCAACCTGAATGCGATGCTCGATACGGGTGAGCAGCGGCACCAGGCTGTAGTTCACGAAGCTCATGCCCATGTGCTCGATGTTGTTGAGCGTCATCTTTTCCATGCTGGCCACCAGGTGGGGCGGCACCCGGAACAGCCCGCAGATTTGGGCGTCTGTCAGCTTGCGCGATTCGATGAATTGGGAGTCCTGCGCGTTGAGGCTGATCGGCTTCCAGTTCAGGCCCATCTCAAGAATCATTGGCTTGTAGGCATTGGCCACGCCCATGTGCTCGCCTTGAAACTCCGTTTTCAAACGCTTGAAGGCTTCGTCTGAAAGTTGTTGCTCGGTGGCGAGCACGCCAGAGGTGACAGCGCCATTAGTGAACAGCTTGGCGGCGTGTTGCTCCATTGCCTGGCCAAGACCCAGCGCCTGGCGGGCGTAGGCGATGGGGTTGAGGCCGTTTAGCCCGTCCAGGGTGAATAGGCGCACATGCCAGATTTCATCCTGTGTAAGCGTCCGCATTCCATCCTTGAACTTCACCTGGTATTCAACCGTCCAGTCATCGTTAAGCTTGGGCTTTACGTTGGCCGGGTTGATTGGCAAAAGCTCCACCACGTTGCCCAGCGCCATGACCTTGTAGGCGTAGAAGTTGCCGCGCAGGCAAAGGCAGGCAATCAGTAGCTCCCACATTTCCTGCGCGGTCATGTAGCCGTTTGGGGCGACGGCCAGCAGCGGGTAAAGCCGGTGGCCGGTGGCGCCTGAGCGCTCGCGGCCGACTTGCTGAAACAGCCGGCAGGGCAGCATGCCAACCGACTCAGCCAGGACCCGAACGCAGTTAAATACAGTGAGCTGCTGCATGGCGCTGTTGGTGGTGACTACTTGCCCGCTGTGGGTTTCGTATTCAACGCCAAGGGCGCGGGCCAGCTTTTCGGGCGTGTCGATGATCTGCGGATCACTTTTCGCCCACAGCCGGCCGAGGCTTTTGAGTAGTTGCATCAGAGCGTCCTGATTCCGTGTTTCACGATGTGGTCAGAAAGCCCTGGGGCTTCTTCTTCTCTGCCCGCAATTGCCCGACTGATGGCCATGATCAAGCCGACGATGCCGTCGATCTTGTTCTCTGGCCGTTCTTTGTTGGGGTAGATGTTGTCTTTTACGTCCAGCTTGGCGATCACGTTGCTGGCCATCCATGTGAGGATTGGGCAGTCACCGTGAGCCAGCACGCGGCGAAGGGTGAGCGCTTCAAGCTCTTTCATGGGCTCGCTGATGTTCTGCACCGTCTGGCGCACTTCGACCATCAGCAGCCCCTCGGCCTGCATTTCCTGCGCAAGCTGGGTGGCTTGCCACGGGTCATAGGCGACTTGTTGCACATCAAAGCGGCCTGCGAACTCGCGCAGATCCTCTTTGATCACTTCGAAGTCGATCACTTCACCATCGGTGAGGGTCAGCAGGCCAAGGGCGTCAAACTCGCGGTAGCGGGCGGTGTTGCTGTCCAGCTCTTCGATCACGCGCACTTCAGGCAGGTAGTACCGGCCATGCACGTGCCAGATCGGGTCACCCTCAACCGGAGGGAACAGCAGCAGGTTGCCTGCAATGTCGATCTTGCTGGCCAAGTCGAGGCCGATGATGCAAGGCCTGCCCTCAAGCTCTGCGAGCGACTTGCGCGCCGGGGCTTCTTTCCAGCGCAGCATGTTGAGCCAGGCGTTTTTGGCGCCGACCCATTCGTTGAGGTGCTTGGTGCGGAACGTGGCCTGCTTGGCGGCGCTCTGCATGGCGTCACGCTGGCGGGCCTGCAGGAAGTCGCCGTTGATGCTGATGCCGTAATTCGGGTTGGCCTTGATCAGTACCGATTCGCTGGTCCAGTCGTCGCCGGGGTCAATCGTGTAGAGCATGGCCCACAGGTCGGGGCGCTCGATTGCACCCTCAAGCATGCGCTCGGAGTCCCTGACCAGCTGGTGGCAAGGGCCGCCGATGCTCGACCCTGCCGTGGTGATGACCAGCATGACGGGCTGCTCGCGGGCGCCCATGCCGGTTTCCATGGTGTCGAACAGCGTGCTGTCCTGGTGCTCGTGAAACTCATCGACGATGGCGCAAGAGGGGCTGGCGCCGTCACCGGGCTTACCAATCACGGGCTCAAAGCGTGAGCCGTCTGCGGTCCGGCACATGTTAGAGGCGTTGACCTCTACGCCGTACTTGTCACGCAGCGCTTTTGTTCGATCAACCATAAGCTTGGCAGGCCTGAAAACCTCCCAAGCTTGCTTCTCAGTGGTCGCGCCGCTGTAGACCTCTGCGCCGAACTCACCGTCAGCCGTGAACATGTATAGGCCAAGCCCGCCGCCGATGATCGACTTGCCGTTTTTGCGCGGCACGAAAATCAGGATGGTGCGGTAACGCCTGGTTTCATCCTTCTTGCGCAGCCAGCCAAACGGGATGCAAACGCTGAATAGCTGCCAGCCTTCTAGCTTGATCGCCTCGCCCTTGCTCGCCCATTTGCCTTTGGTGTGTGGCAGCAGCTGCAGGAACTTAGCAACCCGCTCAGCCTTGGCTGGGTCGAAGTAGTACGGGAAGTCGGCCGACTTCGAGAGCTTTAGCTCGTCCAGGTGCTTGCGGCACGCCAGCTTGATCCACTTGCAGGCTGGGATCTTCCCGCTGATCACCTGGCGTGCGTATGCCTCCGCAGCCTTCACCAGCGGGTATGTCTTCTTGGCAGCCATTACAGGTCATCAAACGGGTTGCCCTTGGGGGCTTCTTTCTTGCCGCCGACCTTGGCGCGGTCAGCCGGGGTCATGCCGAACTTGCCCAGCAGGGCTTCAAGGCGCACCAGCTTGGCGGCCGGGAACTCAACCGGGTTGAGACGGAACTGGGACATAAGGTTGGATGCCACTTCGACTGAAAGGCGATCAGAGCCGGTAAGCACTCCGCGCGGTGCAAGCTTTGCGATTTCCTTCCAGCAATCAGCAGCCTCAGCAGTCAAATGCGCGGGCGGCTTGCCAAGATCCCCGACTGTTTCCGGGTCTTCACGCTTGCGCTGCGGGTCTTTTCTGAACGCGCCACGTGCGTCAAGAACATTGGTTGGCGTCCTTGGTCTGGCCATTTCTCAAAACCGTTATTTTGCGGAGACGTAAAAAAGGTTCCCCCCGTCGTTCGGGAAGGCGTTTTTGCCCTACTTTTGACCCACCCCCTCCCCTAGAGCCCTCAACCTGTTTTCCGGCTTAAAAAAATAAGATTTTTGTAAATCTATAAAACCGTCAAACAGTTGACTCCGCCCCTGTCAGACCAACCTTCTCACCGATGCGGTTGTGGCATGGCCTGCACAGCGGCCTGACGTTGTGCCAGTCCAGGCCCAGCTCAGGGTGAGTCTTGTAAGGCTTGATGTGGTCGAGGATCACAGCGGCCGTCACGCGGTCATGCTTGGCACACTCAACACACAGGGGATGCAGGCGCAGGTAGTAGGCACGGAAGCGAGTCCACCGAGTTGTCTTGTAGAACTCATCAGACTCATCACGCCGTTTGTTGTACTGCTTGTGGGCGCGCTTCAGCTGCTCTGTCCTGCGCTCATCGGCCAATGGCTTGTGAGTCAGGCAGTGGCTCACACCACGCACCAACACACTGCAGCCAGGCCATGCGCATGGCTTGGGTGGCTTGAGTGCCATCTACTTCCACACCACAGCCTTAAGCTCACGCAGCATGTCAGGCAGGCTCATGTGCTTGCTCAGCTCGGCATAGACGAACCAACCACGCACCATCACCCAAGCAGGCAGGCCGCACACAAAGATCACAGCAGCCAAGGCCACGACGCCAATGTCATCGTTCGCCCAGTGCTGCAGCTCAAACCAGCGAATGACGAACGCGCCGCCACCCAAGCTGAATACAACAGTGCTGATCATGGCCACGACAAACTCACGCGCCGTCTTGGGCAGGGTCATGGCCATCACCACAATGGTCACCAGCACGGCAGCAAACGCACCGAGCACACCCAGCTTGTACAGCGCGATGCCGCCGAATGCGGTAGAGGCTGGTTCGGTCATTTCGCGTGCTCTCATGTGGTATGCCTTGGCCATCGCCGGCCGCGCTTTGCTTGTAGGTCCAGCACAGCAATACGCTGCCATCCGCTCGGGGCAAGGAGGCGGGCAAGTGTGCTGGATGCTAGGGATAAAAGGCCCGCGTGTGATGGCGGGCAAAGGCTGTTGGTGAACAGCTGAGGGTTCTGCAAGAACCACCGCGTTACCGGTGAGGGCAAGAGGCCGTGGCCGTGTTAAGGGTGGGCGCTGCTGGGTGGCGAGCCCGTAACTTTTGATTTGCATGCGCTGGCAGCTGCTACTGCCGCCAGCCGATTTGCGCCCATAAAAAAGCCCCAGCGTTTAGGTCGGGGCTTTTCTGTGCTAGGTATGATGTTTACGCACCAAACCGCATATTGGTACTTATAGTGATCACTTGATCATTAAACGTCAAGCGGCTTGTTGATTGATCAGCCCCCTTTCTGCCAGAAGCGGCTCAGCCAACCTGAACGCATCATTAACCTGCGACTCAAGCCATGAGCGCGTAAGGCCACGCCAACGGCGCAGGGTGCTTTCCGGCGTGCCGTCTGCATCCCAGGTGTGCAACTGATAGAACGCCTCAGGCAAGCGGCGCGGGATCGCCCAGGCGGTGACGCACTTCATCCTGAACAGATGGTGTGCAGGGCACGACACGCGAGGCACAAGCCAATGCACCGCCTGGGCGACCTCAACGTCATTGATGCTGTACTTGGCGACCAGCACCCGCCATGCCAGCTCAGGTAGCTCGCGGTGCAAAGCCGCGCGGGTCATGCTGTCTTGCGTCAGGCGCTCTTGATCATTCAGGCCATCACCTGAAGACCTCGATTCAGCAAAGCCCGCCTCGTAGTGCCGCTGCCATCCGGCCTTCTTTGTGCCGTCGATGGTGTCGATGCTCATCACTCGCGCAATGACGTGCCCAACATCTCTGTAAACGCTCATGGCTATCCCCTCAATCGCCAGTGAAGTGCGCGCCGCCCGCGCCCTTCTTGTTGTTGCCTCTGTAGTCCGCGTCCGGACCAGTCACAGCCACCAAGCCAGCGCGCTCCAGTTGTTGCCGTTGCTGCTCAACCTGCCGGTTCGCCTGGTTAAGCCGTACTCGCAGTTGTTGCACCATCACCTCGGGGCTCAACGCCTCATGCGTCTTGCGATCAACCAGCCCTGCGCCATTGCATGCCGCGCAATCCATCGTGTGAAAGATGCCCTTGATCACGCCCTTGCCTTGGCAAATCTCGCAGCGGGCAAGCGGGATGATTGGCACCATGCGACTCACTGCCCTTCCTCCGCATAAGGCTTAAGCGTCACCCTCACCGCGCCGCCTGCGCGCACCTCATCACTCAGGCGGCTTTGGGTAACAAACAGCGAATCATCCAGGCCGAGCGCATCAGCCAACCCATCACGGCCCGACTTAAATGCAGCGATCAGGTTGTCATCGTCACGGCGCTGACGGTTCGGCGGCATGAACTCAATCACCAGCAGCAACCGGCCAGCAGGTGCGACCAACCCAGCAAGCTTTGCCGCCATAAAGCAGCTGTAGCGGTAAGCCTTCGCGGCCTTGCTGCGGGTCGCCCAATGGCTGCGGGCATTCGGGCTCAGCACCTTCGGCGGCCATCCCAACAGCACCTGATTACTGCCCTTTTGCGCCATCTTCATCCTCTACCCGTGAATACACTGGAATCGCCCGGAGCGCCCGCAGCGTCTAGGCTTGCGGCTGTTTGCGGGGATGCAGCAGCGGCAACATTTAGGCCGTGCGCGATTGCAAAGCCGCACTCATCAAGACGGGCATGCCACAGCTCAAGCGCCTCACGGCAGCGGCCTGCAACGTCACGGGTCAGGTAGGTTTCTGCCGTCTTGCCGAGGCTGTGGTTGATCAGCCGCTCACCAATGAAGTGATCCACACCCAGCTCAGACAGCGAGGCCCGCATCAGCTTGCGCAGGTCATGGCTCGACCACTTGCCGCCCGATATCGAGCGGAACATTGAGTGAGCCGTAGTGGCCGACAGCCGAGCGCCGCCCCTCACCGGGAACACCCAATCCCCCTGGGCGCGGGCATCAGGCAACGCCGCCCGATAGCGCGCCAGCAACGCCAGCACCTGAGGCGTCAAAGGCAGCTCATGAAGCCGGCTGGACTTGTTGGCAGGGATCACCCAAAAGCGCTCAGCCCTCGAAATATGCGCCCAGGTGGCCTTGAGCGTTTCCGATATGCGCGTGCCGTGGGCCAGCATCATCAAAGGCAACAGGCCGTTCACCGGGTCTTTGTCGAAGGCCTCTGAAAGCTGCGCAACCAAAGGTGGCAGGTCGATACGCGACAACGCCGCTGGCTTGCTCTTGATGGGCGCGCTGTCGAAGTCCTTGAACGTGATCGAGGCCATAGGGTTGATCTTGATGCGCCCCGTCTTTTCCGCCGTAGCGAACGCACGGCGCAACACCTGAATAGCCTTCTGCTGGGTGGCGGGCTTCTTCCCGTCACCGCCCATGCGCCAGATCAGCTTGTCATCCACAACCCGCCGATCCAGCTTCTTGATGGCCACACGCGCCAGCGCCGGGAGAATGTTCACCTTGGCCATCGAGACCACATTCTTTCTGTAATCCGAGTTCGCCGGATACTTCTGCTCAACCCTGCGCAGCCACCACAGCACCACGTCACCCGTGGTTCGCAACTCGCCGCCCTTGCCCGCCATTAGCCCTTCACCTGGTCAGCAATGGTGAAGTGCTTGGGCTCGCGATCGGCGTGCACATCCTGCAAGCGCGGCACATGCTGAGTAAGCGCATCAATCAGCGATCGGTAACCGCCAGGCACTTGGCGATCATCAACAAGCACCCCAGCGGCTTCGGCATCAACCAGAATGGCCAAGCAGGCCAAGGCGTGAGACAGGTGAGGCAGGCCGCTGTCAGGGTCGACGGCTTCACCCTCAAACCACGCATTGAGGTGACGGCTTGCAGCGTCAAAGTAGATCGAAGCCCGCACGCCGGATACACGCCAGTTGGCGCGGCCATACTTCAATGCCCCGTCCATCAGGCCAAGGCAGCCCATGGCAGTAGCGGTAGTTGGCCAAAGGTGCAGCGGCAGCTTCTGAGAGCCGATGGCGGCCTTTGGGTTGGTTGGTTTTAGCTCAGCCACGCACCACCTCCGGTAATTCCATCCAGCCTTTCAGCTTCGTTTCGTATTCAGTTACATAGCCCGGATCGTCCTTGCCTTCGCAAAGGTTCCCCTCAAGCTGCGCCGTCACCCACTCACCCTGGTATTCACTCCACATGGCCACCACAGGCCAGGGCCAGCCGGTGTTGGCCAGAATCTGGCGGTCTTTCGGTGCGGTTTCTGGTGGTAGCCAAGTGCTCATATCCGCTTGCCCTCCTTCGCGCTCTGGCAGGGGGCGCAGCGAATCGCCCAGGGCGCGGCAACTCGCCGGGCCTTCGGAATCTCAAAGCCGCAATCCTCGCAATCGTCCTGGCCGTCACCCTGCATCTGCGCCAGCACTTCAGAAACGCCACCCAGCACAGCAGCAGCTTCAACGGCCGTGGCCCGGTCTAGTTCGTCGGCTGAGTCGCGGCTATACGCCAGCAGCTCGGCAAAATCGGTCTTGTTATCCATTGATCACCACTCCCCCTCTCACAATTTTCTTTTGCCCCTTGTGGCTCAGGTGCAGGCCATCTGGCTTGCGATCCATTACCCACCCCATGATCAGCAGCCACTCAACGTGTTTGCGGGTTTCCGGGTACTTGCGTTGGCCGTCTTGCGGCAGGCTTGGCGCAAATTCGATGGCATCCATCAAGCGGCCTCCTTGTCTTCACCCATGATCATTAGGTGACGCTCGCAAATGGCCTGCGCCTCTTTGGGGTCGTCACACACCTGACCGATGAACTCGCCACGCACACTGGCGCGGTAATTCGCCTTGCTGCCGTCCATAAACCGCGCCACCTTGTAAACCGGCTTTGAATCGCTAAATGCGACGTGCTCAGACTGCTTGGCCCACTTCATTGAACCGAACCCCCACGCAGGGCCGCACGCAAACCGGCAAGGCCCTGGCGGCCTCCTTCCTCTGTACGCACAGAGCTAACCGAGTACGGGTCAGGCAAGCCCAGCGGGATAGCCTTCAGTGGCTGGCCATCCATCACCATGCGGCAGGCAGCGGCGTAGTTCCGGTTGAACAGCTTGCGGCTCACGTCCTCTTTGAGGGTTGCCAGGTTGCTGAAGCCGGTTTCAAGCGCCGCATGGCAAACGGCGGGGTGGCTCCAAGGTGCATCGATTGGGCCGCCAACGGGATGAGCGCGGCGGCAGGCTTCCTGATACGCCTGCGCATCGCACGGCAGGCCGTAGCCAGCCGGGTCGCGGTTCTCGCAGAGTGAGCGGAACTCAGGCGCGCTCGGGGGCCACTTCTCATCACTGGCAACCAAGGCGGCCAAGCCAACGGCGATCTGTTGGCCGGTCAAGCCGCCAAGAGCCGCGGCCCATGCGTGGGATTGATCAGCGCTCACGCCAAAACTCCCCGTCCAGCGGTGCCCGTAAAGCTCCGTCATCTTCAGCCACAAATTGTCCAGCAGCCCCTGGCGCAGTTTCGGCGGCTTCACGGGCTGCAATGGCGGCTCGGACCTGTCCGACTGCTGACTTGTCAACGCCTGGGCGATTTGCAGAGCTGGCTTCATGGGGAACTTTCTCCGGGAACAGGCCCGCCCAGCCATTCACGATCGAAAGGCGCAGGACGGTATCAGCGAATGGGTGGGCAGCAAGGGCGGCGGCTTGGTTGCGAACACTGGTGGCGGTCAAGGGCTTGCGAATCTCGCGACGGTGCAAGCACCAGTCCGCCCAAATGGCCTCACTCACGTTCGCAGGGCGATCAGCCAGCGGGTCGTACTTGGCCGCTTTTTCAACACCCGGCGCACTTGTGCGCGCTGCTCTTGGATTAATTGATGGATTAATTGACGGATTGGGTGCAGCTGCCGCACCCCGTTCTGGTATTAGCTGCACCCCGTTCGTGCAAGAGCTGCACCCCGTACCATTGCAACGGCATGCAAGAGATTCACCCCGCTCTGCACCGCATGCAGCTGCTGCACCCCGCTTCATGGCCAAGTCATAAACCACTGGGCGGCGGTCGTGACGATCAATGTAAGCGGCCGCGATAGCCTGATTACCCGACTCAATAGCACCAGCATCACGCAGCTGCTCCAAAGCATTGCGAACCGTACGCACAGAAAGTCCAGTGTCTTCGCTCAAGCTGTTTGCAGACGGAAAGGCACCCTTGCCATGCTTGTCGGCATAGTTCGCCAAGCAAAGCAGCACATGGCGCGCTGTTGGGGTTATTACAAGGCGCTGCTCAAGCGCCCAAGTCATTGCCTGTACACTCACGCAGCACCCCCTACCCGCTTTACTAGCTCAGCAAAGCGCTCGGTGTACCAGTGCGGCTGAGTCTCACGCGGGCAGCTTGGGCTGGTGAGGTTTTTACCGTACTGCAGGCCCATATCCGTGATCGACCAAAAGGCCACCTCAGCGCCATGGCTGTTCTTGCGGGTAAGGCGCTTGAGGTAACCGTGAGCCTTCAACACCTGGTTGAACGCACTGGCACTCAGCGTCACGCCATGCTCACGCAACAAAGCACTCAGCGCCTTAGTCGGCATAGAGCTGCCATCGGTAGAGCCTGGGGCGGCGTCCACCGCGTAGCCCGGCAAAAACCCAGCATCAAGCCCGTTCTGCTGGGCGATCTTCGACAGCATCATCATCTGGCTCGACGGCGCAGGCTTCAGCAGGCGCGTGAAGCACTCCAGAATGGCCATTTCGCCCAGCAGCTTGCTTTGCAGAGGGGCAGCACCAGCAGCGGCATCAATCGCATTCAACCGAGCTACCACGCGACGGCGCACCGCCTTAGATTCACGCATGGACACCAACATGCACTGGTCGCGCGTGAGGTCGTAAATGGCCGACTCGGTTTTGTTCAAATTTTGCACTACCCTTTTTGTGTAGTGCTCGCCTTCCAGTTCATCCTCGATCTTCTCCGCAAACTTATTTCGGCGGATCTCCGGTTCACCGGCTTCGGCGCGGGCGGCATTGATAATCTCAAGCAGTTCGGCGCTGCTCATTGTGCGCGCCACGTTTTGCGCAACTTGAAAACGTGGCGCGGCAGCATTGGTATTGAGGTTTAAGTCGGTGTTCTGCATAATCGGGCCTCTCATGTTGTTGCTGTTGAAGAAGCCGGGCCGTAATCCCGGCTTTTTTGTGGGCGCGTTTAAGCCACGGCCCTAGGCTTCTTTCCTTCCAGCTCTGCCAATCGACGCTTGAGCACTTCAATCTCGCCTTCGCTCTCGACCAGATATTTCTCGACCAGATAGAGAACCGGGGACTTGTCGCCGGTGACCTGCATGAACTTCTCGAGATCGTCCAAGGTGAACCGGCGCGAATCGTCGGGGTTCTGCGCCAGCTTTCGGCTGAGGTCAGATGGCGAATAATCCATATCCGCAGCAATCGCCTTTTGCGGGCGGCCCTGGTGATGCACGCGAGCTGCAACGTATTCGCGGCAGGTGCCGTAGCTCTCAGCCAGGCCGGCGTCTAGGTTCAGGGTTAATTGCATTTTCTGTTTCCCCTCGTTTGCTTCTCTTTCCCCTAGGTATCCGGGGTAAATAAAAACGCCGCAGTTAAGCGGCGGCTTCTGATGCCGGGAACACGGCATCAAGGTCGCAAGCAGCGCCAAGGGCGTTAAGAGCCGCTACAAGCTCGCGCGACTCGCTAAGCCCTGGAGTCCGACGCCCGTTCTCGATGTTGCTGAGGCGGCTTTGGCGCCACTCAAGGCGGGTGTACAGATCCACCTGCTTGATTCCGGCCGCCTCGCGGACTTCACGAATACGGTTCATGGGCAATCTCCTGATTAACTCTGCACAGGATAAACACGCATCGTGATTACTGCAAACACAATTAGTGAGAGGCCGTTATTTCATAACGTGTTTAGAATTTCAGCCATGAAAACTCTTGGATCGCGCATAGCGCACTATCGAACCGCAGCAAAAATGTCTCAGGCCTCTTTGGCCAAGGCGTGCGGCTGGGCATCACAGTCTCGGGTCGGAAATTATGAGAAAGACACTCGCGAGCCGAGCCTGGAAGACATAGCTCAGATGGCAAAGGTTCTTGGCATCGACCAAGGCATGCTCCTAATGCAGGGACAGCAACCGTCCATTGAAGCTAACGCCGAATTGATCGGCACCATGGCAGCCTGGGACAGCAAGACCCCTCTCGGTGATGATGAGGTGGCAATCCCGCTTTACAAGGAGGTTGAATTGGCAGCAGGTGGCGGCGCGACAGAAGTAATCGAGGTGCCAGGCCGCTTGCTGCGCTTCGCAAAGTCCACCCTTCGCGAGGCGGGCGTGCACGAATCAAACGCCGTGTGCGCCACCGTGCGCGGCCACAGCATGGAGCGCCTGATCATGGACGGCGCAACCATCGGCATTGATACCGGCAGCAAACACATAGAAGACGGCGAGATATACGCCTTCGACCAAGACGGCATGCTGCGCGTCAAATACCTCTATCGCCTCCCCGGTGGCGGCGTGCGCGTGCGCAGCGAGAACAGCGACGAATTCCCCGACGAAACGCTCACCCCTGAGCAGTTCGCCAACATCCGCATGCTCGGCTGGGTCTTCTGGTGGTCAACGGTGCGCCGCCGGCGCGGGCTGAGCATCGCCAAGTAATAAATCAAAATAAAAAGGGATTTTCATGGACAACAAGCTGGCTATCACTGACGAGGAACAAGCTCTAGATGCCATTAAGCGCTTCCTTGAAGGCGAGAAACTTGATGGTGACCTGAAGCTTGAGGGCTGGCCAAAGCTGCGCGTCCGCTTGGTGGGCGAAAAGTTCGACGGAACGATTACGCCAACCGTGATGAAGTCCTTTATAGAGCTTCAAAACCTTGTTTATCGCTCCTATGCAATTGCCCAATACGGAACCGATGACACGCGCAAGCTCTCTAAGGAGGAGCGTGATGAGCTTGAGATCGAGGTAAAGGTTGAGGAAGGGTCTTCTATTTTTGAAGTAGACTTCCAAGACGTATTGGTGAAGTTCGCAACAAAGGCAGCAGAACAAATGACCCCAGAAATGATCGCCGTTACCGTGCTTGGGCTGGGCGTTCTATGGGTAGGTAAGACCTCGTACGTGGCCTACCTAAACCACCGCCGAGAAATACGGCAGGCCGAGTCAAAAACCGAAGAGCAACGGGAGATGCTCCAGGGCATTGAACGGCTTTCAAAGCAGGAAACCGAACGCCTAAAAATCATCGAGAACATGATGATTCGCCAACCGGCTTTGGCGCAGGTTGGCCGCCAAGCCTACGACACACAGACTGAGATGCTCAGGGGCTTTGCCTCTGCAGACCAGTCAACTGTGGGCGACATAACCGTAGCCTCGGACACAGCAAGCGAGCTGATTACTAACGCCCGCCGAAAAACCGTGGAACAGCGTCTAGATGACTACTATCGGATTCTTAGGGTGGATTCATCCAACCCTGACGAGTTCCGGGTTAAGGTGCGAAAGAATCGTGGAACCCTAGAGTTTGAGGCGGTGGTGGAAGATTCGTTCCTGAACGCCGAAATGAAGGAAGTGCTTCAGTACGCGGAGTGGGAACGAACGGTTGTCTTGCTGCGAATCAACGCCAAGGTGCTAGATGCCAGCATAAAGCAAGCCGTTATCCTTGGCGTGGAGCGCGCCGACCCTCCCGAATAAGACCAATGACTGAATATGAAAGCCCGCCCTCGAGCGGGCTTTTTTGTGCCTGCGTGAAAATAAATCACATATCGTGATTGACAGATTAAACACGCTGCGTGATTATTACCCCATCGCCGGCCACAACCGGCCAGGCCGAAAGGCAGCGATGAACCAGCCTCAATGGTTCAGATGGGGAGCCTCACCCAGGGCGTGCAGCGTAAAGCGCCAAAACAGAGTGATCACGGCATAGAGCGCGGTGATCTGTCGGGAACCCAGTTCCCCCGAGAGCCGAAAGGCAGGCCAGCCCACCGTGCCGCATAACGGAGGCCGCAAAACCAAGTTTTCACTGATGCCCATTCATTGAGTGGGCATTGGGAAAACCACCGGAGGGAATCAGCATGTTTGAGGCAATCAGGCACATCTACATCAACGACAGCATGACCGGCGCGATTTACCGCGATGGGGATGTTATCGGAAGCATTAGCTTCATGAGCAAGCCGGAAAGAACTGGCGTAATCAGCTCCATAGGGCCTGAAGAAGCTGTGCGCGAATGCTCTTTTAGCCACTGGTTCGGGTTTGGGGGCCGATACCGCGCAGCAGCGCGTGAGCAAGTCGAGAATATCGCTTGAGCAATCAGGCCAAGAATCCCCGTAAGACAAATCCGGGGCGCCACCCAGCCGAGCAGGAGCGAAGCTGGGGCCATTCAGGTTTGCCGCCTGGGCAGTAAGGCACCGATAGCCTGGTAACAGGTCGCATCGGACGGTTAGCGGAACAAGTTGGAAGCGGGCTGATCAACCAGAAGTGACGCAACACGGACAGCAGGGCTGGGCCGCTCTCTCACATCTGGATGCCGGGTTCAAAACCACACGCGCGGGCTTGTATGGGGGACGCCCTAGACCCGCTAACCGTCCGATGCGCAACATCGCGCATCACAACCCTAGTAAGACGCTTGGTCGCATCCACTGGGGCAGGGCTCGCCGTGAGGCGACACGTACACCGGGCCAGGCTGAGCATGACGCGAAGCCACCAGGGCGCTACACCCGAAGGCCAGCCGCAACGTGGCGTAATGCGGCACTCATTCAGCGGAGACAACCATGCTTCTGATCATCCTGATCGGCGCAGCGCTTCGCCATGTGCAGCCAGAACAGCACCATGGTGCAAAGCTGCCAGCCGATCCGCAGCGCAACACCCGCCAGCAATGGCGATGTATCAACGGGGTCGCAAGCGTTCTGGCGCTCGCTTCCCCGCCAAAAACCCGCGCGGCGCAGTAAGCCTGAAGGCTGCGCCCAACTCATGACAGGCAGCGGCCAACCGGGGCGACGATGTGACCGCGCATCATTGGGCCAAGCCCAAAGCCCCACCCGAACGTACTGCGCAATTCCCGGCACCGGGTCACCGATGCCGGGCTTTTTCCCTCCCGTACCCATAAGCAGGCAGCCAGGCCAAACCTTTGCGGAAAGCCTGAGGCTTGGCGCGCCTGACTTATGGGTATGACCAACACAGGTGCACAGCATGAACGCCATCCAGCAAGCCAAGGCCACCATCCAATCCCTCGCCGCCCTGATGCGCGGCACCCAGCAAGCCCGCGCCGCATTCGCCGCCAAGCGCATGCCGGCAGTGCCAGCGCCGCGCGCAACGCAGCTCTACGTTTTCAGCGGCATGGTCCATGTGCGCGATGCCGACACCGGCCGCGTGCTGGGCTTTCGCCAAAGCTACCTTGAGGCCGAACAACTGGGGCGCGACCTTGTGAGCGGCCAAGGTGCCGCGTGATCACCCGCGAAACCCTGCAGCGCTATGAGCAGGCAGGCGTTGTAGCAGCGGCCAGAGCCCTGCAACTGCACACCAACACCATTCACCGGCTTGCACGCTTACTGGGCGTGCAGTTCAAAAGCCACAACACCGCCGAAGAGCAAGCGCGCCGCGCCAAGCTGCGCGCCGAACTCGCGCCCAAGGTGCGCGGGCTGGCCCGCAAGCGGCTATCTCAACGTGAAATGTGCACAACGCTTGGCATCAGCCGCCAAGTGCTACGGCGCACCGCCAAAGACTTCCACATCGATATCAACAGCCGATCAAGGTAGCCACATGATCGATCAAGCAAGCATCCGAGCGCGCGAAAGCCTGCGCCATAGCCTGGCCGCCCAAATGGCAGCCTTTGAGGCTCACAACGGCCCAATCCAAACACTGCCCATCCGCATCGGCAATGAGCCAATGCATGTGTTCCGCATCACCGACCCGGACAAGCCGCGAGCAATCCCCGTGGTGCGGGCAAGCAAGCCCGCTAAAGAGCGCAAGCCACGCGCGATGATGGCGCTCAAGCAACAGAAACTCGCCGCCATCCGAGAACTGGCAGGCAAGGGGCTGAGCATTGAGGCGATCGCCGATCAAGCCCCCTTTACGCCCAAGCTGACGCGCAAGTACGTGCTCAGGATCATCCTTGAGCAAAACGTAAAACGCGGCCCAAAGACCAATTTGGAAGCGTGATGGCAGCCAACAACCAGCAACGCAGCGCCAAGCGCAACGCAAGCCGGGCGGCCAAGGGTGTTGAGGAACTGCGCCTGCTCACCATGGCAGGCACCCGCGCCGCCCTGGCTGACCTGATGGCCTGGCACGGCATCGAGCAGCAGGGCGAGGCCATGACCTTGATGATCCACAACATGCACGCCCTTGGCCCGGAAGGCAGCACCAGCGCCTTCACCGTGCCGCGCCACAAAGTAGAGATAAGCGAAAACGTGGCGCGCGCATTGATGGCCCAAGGCGAGCGCCAAGCCACGCGGATGGATGCAGAGGGCTGATCAAATGGCCGTCAAATGACCAAACCCTCGCCAGCACTGGCGCGCATCTAATCCCGACAGCCACGGCTAGCGGGAAAATCAAATAAACCACAGCCCAGCGCCAGCAGCGCAACGGGCTGCTATTGCCTGGAGAAAGTATGAGCGCGCTTGCACAGACCATTACCGGAGAGGTGGCCGACGAGTCGCTGTTCTTCGCCCCGATGTCTGCCGACCTGGTTGATAGCCTGGTCGGGCAGTACGAATCAGCCCGCAAACGCATCGAGGCGCTGGCCAGTACCGTGCGGGTCGACAACATCGGCGCCGTCCTGCACTACTTCATCGAAGGCAACGTACAGGATCAGCGCTACAGCATGCCAACCACTGTCGAGGCTCTGTTTCGCGCAGAGGGTGCGGTCGCCAAGCTCAACGCCGACTTCTGGAATCGCGCGCTGCATCTGACTGACGTGTTTGACTACATGCCCCAGGCGCGGCGTGAACAGTGGCACGACCAGATCCGCAACCCGGAGGGCCGCAAAGAAAACCGCCACACCGGCGAGAAGGACATGCCGCCGCTTCCCGCCTTCGAAGAAGACACCGTTCGCTCCACCCTGAATGGCCTGCTCAACAGCCGGGCGCAGTTCCTGGCCGAGCGCGTCGACGGCATCTTCAAGGCGCTCAGCCGCCAGCACGTCACCAACACCCCGCAGGGCTTCAACAAGCGAATGATCATCCAGGGCGTATTCAGCTATCAGACCCACGGCCACATCAATGACCTGCGCTGCGTGATCGCCAAGTTCATGGGTCGCGATGAGCCAAAGCATTGCGCGACCGACCCAGTAATCAAGGCGGCACGGCGCAAGAATGGGGAGTGGCAAAACGTCGACGGCGGCGCGCTACGCATCCGGGTTTATGGCGGCGTCGGTACTGCGCACCTCGAAGTGCACCCGGATATGGCCTGGCGGCTCAACGCCATCCTGGCCAGCCTTTACCCCCTGGCCATTCCTGCCGAGTTCCGCGAGAAGCCGAAGCGCGCCAAGAAGATTAAGGACTTCGAGCTGTTCGACAAGCCGCTGCCGTTCGTGGTGGTCAGTCAGCTGGCAGGCATGCGCGAAGGCTGGCGCAAGGGCAAGGACGGCTGGCGTGATATCCATATCGCAATCCCGAACACCCGCTGCTTCGACTATGGCGACTACGACAAGGCCGCTCGCAAGCAGGCTGAGGACGTGCTGCGCGCCATCGGCGGCGTGTGGGTGGATAGCGTAGCCGGTGAGCGCGTGCAGCACTGGCAGTTCGACTACGAGCCAACCGCGGTGCTCGACCAGGTCATCTGCTCAGGCTGCATCCCAGACCAGAAGTCGCACCAGTTCTACCCCACGCCGCACGCCATTGCCGAGTTCGTGGCCAGCGTTGCGGATGTTCACGGTGAAGAGCTGGTTCTCGAACCAAGTGCCGGTACCGGTAGCCTGGCCAGCTGGTTCCCAGCCCTGGGCACCACCTGCGTGGAAATCAGCGCCCTGCACTGCAAGGTGCTGGAGGCCAAAGGCTACGAGGTGATCGAGGCGGATTTCCTCGCCTGGAAGCCTGGCCGGCTATTCGATCGCGTGGTGATGAATCCGCCCTTCAGTGAAGGCCGCTGGCTGGCGCACCTACAGCATGCGGTCACCATGCTCAAACCAACGGGCCGACTGGTTGCCATCCTTCCTGCAAGCGCCAAAGGCAAGGACGTATTGCCGGGCTTGCAGCTGGAATGGGCGCGCACCTTCGAAAACGAGTTCGCCGGCACCAGCGTGTCTGTCGTGGTGCTGATCGCTCAGCGCGCCACCGCAAACGACCAGCTCGATATCTTCAAAACCGCATGACCCACTACCCCAAGCGCAGCCGCTGCCAATCCTGCACCAAGCGCCTGGACAACTGCAGCCACCTTCCCTTCCACACCATGCCAGTGCACCGGCAGGACGGAACAGACGTGGTGGTGATCTGCACCCAGTTCGGGCCGAGTGATGGCGAGGTGGGCAAGCCGTTTATGAATCCAAACAGAGGGCGGAGGTTATGAGCCATGGCGGCGTACTACAACGAAATTGACCCATACGCTGCTGAGTGGCTTCGCAACCTAATCAAGGCGGGTCACATCGCGCCAGGAGTAGTTGATGAGCGCAGTATTGAAGATGTCAAACCAGATGAGCTTTTGGGATACACGCAATGCCACTTCTTTGCCGGAGTCGGCGTCTGGTCACTGGCTTTGCGTCGCGCCGGATGGCCTGATAATCGACCTGTCTGGACAGGAAGTTGCCCCTGCCAGCCTTTCTCCTCGGCAGGCGCGCAAGCTGGGTTTGCTGACGAGCGGCACCTGTGGCCTGCGTTCCAATGGCTCATTGAGCAGTGCCAACCTACAGTCGTCTTTGGAGAGCAGGTTGCAAGCAAGGCTGTCGATCCTTGGGTCGACCTTGTACACGCTGACTTGGAAGCCATGGGTTACGCCTTCGGGGCCGTCCCGTTCCCGTCTTCGGGCGTCGGTGCGCCGCATATCCGAGACAGATTGTTCTGGGGGGGTCACGCCAACAACTCGGGACTGGAAGGACACACCGGGGATGGTGGCGCAGCGGGACGGGCAAGATCGTATCGACCAGTTGCCACGCCAAGCGTACTTGGCGGGATGGGCAACCCCAAGCTGCAGCAACGACAGGACGGGGAACCCGGAATCTGCACTGAGCATGACACGGGCGGACGGGTCGAAGGTGCAACAGCGCTTGCAGGACTTTGCAGTGATTGCGGGCTGGCCGACCTGCACAGCGACGGGCGCGATAAAGCAAGGAAACGTATCGCCGCGCCCCGGAATGATGGGCCTTTCAGAGACGGCGGCGTTGCTACGGGAAAATCCACAGCCAGCCCGACTAACGGCCTGTGGGCAGATGCTGACTGGCTGTTCTGCCGGGATGGAAAGTGGCGGGCAGTTGAACCCAGCACATTCCCGCTGGCTAATGGGGCTTCCTCCCGAGTGGGACGCCTGCGCGCCTACGGAAACGCCATCAACGCTGAAGCGGCGAAAGAGTTCATAGCCGCCTACATGCAGATGTAATCACCACCCTACCCGCCCACTCCCTGCCTGATGCTCGGGCGGGAGGGTGGTGAACATAGACCCTACTCACTTCCAATAATTCACGCCACTGGCGAGGGATAACCATGCAGATTGAAAACTTCCTGCGGGATGTAAAAGACCACCAGCTTAGCGTCCTGCGCGATGACGGCCTTTACCGTCACCTCCGCTTCAAGCGTCCAGGCTCAAGCGCCTATTACTTCGACTTGATCACTTGGCCAGGCGCGCTTTGCTATACGGGCGATATGGGCACATTTGTGTTTAGCCGCCTGGCCGATATGTTTGAGTTTTTCCGTACAGATCGGCATGAGCTGGGCGAGCTACGCATTAACCCTGGCTACTGGTCAGAGAAATTGCTTGCCGTCGACGGCGGGCGGCGTAACGGCTCGGCAACTGAGTTTGATCCGCTCAAGTTTGAGCGCGTCATTAAGGAGTTCTTAGTCGGCTGGATGCGCCATAGCGGACTTAATCGTGAGCAGCGCGCCGAGCTGCGCGCAACGGTTCAGGACGAAATTCTGGTCTACATCGACGAGGACGAGCGCGGAAACTTCGAACGAGCCAATGAGTTCCATACCGAAATCGGCGGCCGCGAGTTCCAGTTTGAAGACCTGTTCGATTACACCTTCACCAAGTACACGAACACCTTCCTTTGGTGCTGCTACGCACTCAGCTGGGGCATTCAGCAATACGACCTCATTGAGCCGGAGCTGAAGAAAAGCGCATGACCCCCACCTACTGCCGAACCACCCTCAAGCCCGTTTCCAATTGCGTGTGCCTGCGCTGCACGCCTATCACCTCGGACTGATCCGCCATGCCAACAGAACGCCAGAAATTGGTAGCCCACCACGTTATCGGGCTTGAGAAATCCATCTCTGCAACCGCAAAACAGATCGGAGCGTCGCCCACCTCTGTGCGCGGGTCACTGATCAGTTACTGCATAAAGATGATGCCTTCGCTAGAGCCCGAATTAACGGCCTGGGTTGAGCACAAAGACCGAGGCAGGCACCGGCTGGCAGTCATCCGCGCCCACAAGGATCAGCTCATGCCTTCAGTCGACCAGCCCACCCGGAGAAAACCAATGAGTGAAGAGCAGCAAGCCGTCGAAACAGCCGCCGACAACTGCGAAGTGCTGCGGGCAAGGTTGGCGCGGTATGAGGATGCGGATGGTAAGCCGATCACAACCATTGCTGAGCAGGCGCGGGAGATTGAGCGGCTACAGCTAACCTGCAACGATATAGACGATCAGAACGACCGCATCTATGCAGAGCTTGCCGCCCTGAAAGCCAAACCAGACCCATGGAAAGCATCAGGCGCTGACTGGTGCAACAGCATTCACAGCAACCCTGACGCTAAGGCGTGGGCTGACTTCTTCGTCGCCGTCTTCCCAGGGCAGGCAGACAAGCACGAATTGATGATCGGCTGGTTCGCTAACGCGATGATGGCGATGCACGACCATCTGAAAGCCCAGCAGGGCGGGGTGGTGCTGCCTGAGCGTAAAACCTGGAATCAGGTTACAGGAAGAGAGGGTTTTATTGAGACAGAGACGCACAACGCCTGCCTTGATGAAGTCGCCCGCCTCAACTCATCCCCTGTCAGCGCTGGTGATGATGCGCAATATCCACCGTGCGATTACTGCGCGGAACCGCTGAGCTATCACCCATGGCACGGCAGCGGGCTGATTAACGGTGTTGAGTCGCGCCATATCCATGCTTGCGATAAGTGCCGGCATCTGCTGCCGACTGTCAGCGCTGGCGATGATCGCGAAACAATCCGCGCCGTGTTCCTTCGTAACGGGTTCACGATCAAGGAAGGGCAAGCCGACCTGAAACCGTA
>LNFM01002986.1_pt1 | contig 34356 bp, 31 predicted proteins | sample 596031 | NCBI WGS metagenome assembly LNFM01 (sample SAMN04254537, study PRJNA301005) | activated carbon metagenome | isolation source: dual media filters at the Ann Arbor, Michigan drinking water treatment plant | place: USA: Ann Arbor
CCTGTGGGCGAAGCGCTTTCACTGACCTAGAGACCACCAACGACTTGGCGAACAACAGTCAGTCGTCGTCTATACGGCTACTTCGATTGCCGTCGAGAAATCCAGGTGGCCCAACCCAAGAGCGCCGCCCATAATCATTTGGGCTGGTGGTACCAGCGTGTGGTAAGAGCGTGTGGTAAGCCCTTTGTCGCCGCTATGCTAAGCGCTTGATATTCAAGCGAAATGGCGTGCGCTTCAGGAGTGGCGGAGAGAGTGGGATTCGAACCCACGATAGGCTATTAACCTATACACGCGTTCCAGGCGTGCGCCTTCAACCGCTCGGCCATCTCTCCGTCGTCGACATCAACGACTGCCGACCAGGCACGATTATAGGCTGCGCGCCATATCCGGCTGCTGTTTCGGCAACCTGACGCCGGGTGCAATGGCCGGAAAGGTGATGACGTGATCAGCGTCGAGGCGAATGCCGATACGCTCGCCAATGGCGTGATCATGGTGGCTAGGAACCAGCGCGAGCACCTCTCGACCACTGTCAAGACGCAGCGTGTAAACGAAATCGCCGCCCCGAAACACCTTGCGCACCACTTCGGCCGTCATCGGGCTTGCGTCATCGTGAACGACGTCATCGGGACGCAGCAGGACATCGACATTGCACCCTTTGCCACAGGTCTCGCAGCCGCTATGGCAGGGTACGGGCACGTCGCCCTTGAGCACCCCCAACTCGATAGAAACACGTGTCGGGTCGAGCACGCGTGCCGGCAGAAACACACCTTCGCCGATGAAGTCGGCAACGTAGCGAGTGGCGGGTCGGTGATACAGGTCGTAAGGTCGGTCCCATTGCTCCAGTCGGCCCTCGTTCATCACGCCGATTCGATCGGCAATCGCAAAGGCCTCCTGCTGATCGTGCGTAACGAGGATCGCGGTGGTGCCGCTGCGCTTGAGAATCTGGCGCACCTCTGTGCCCAGGCGCGCGCGCAGCTCCACATCAAGATTAGAAAACGGCTCGTCCATGAGCAGCAACTTGGGTGCAGGAGCCAGTGCGCGTGCGAGCGCGACACGTTGCTGCTGCCCTCCAGACAATTCGTGAGGAAAGCGCTGCGCCTGCGAACTCAGTCCCACCAGATCAAGCATCGCGCAGGCGCGCAACTGGCGCGCCTGCGCGGTCTCGCCACGCAATCCGAACGCCACGTTCTCCAGCACGCGAAGATGCGGGAAGAGCGCATAGTCCTGGAACACCAGACCGATGCCGCGCCGCTCGGGCGCGACGGAAAAGCGCGGGCCAGCCACGCAAACCCCGTCGATGCTGATCGAGCCGCTGCCAACATCAATGAAGCCCGCGATCGCTCGAAGAAGCGTCGTCTTGCCGCAGCCTGAACTGCCAACGACGCAGCCAATATCGCCGCGCGACAGCGTCAGCGAAAGCCGCTCGACCACCGACGTGCCCGCCTGATACGAGACGGTCAAGTCATCGATGGCAAGCACCGCTAGGCGCAGTTCGTCTTTCATTCGGTCGTATGCAGTAGGGTGTCGAGCAGGTTACGGTTCGCGCCGGTAAGCATATCGTAAATGAATATAATTCTCATTTGCATTTCAGCGGCGCTTGGGGCAACCGAGCAAACCCGTCCCATGCCACTTCCCGACCGTCCCACGCGCATCTTCAACCCGTGCCATGCCCGGCGCCGCTAGCCCGTCGGTCGAGAAGGGCCTGCCAAGCGCTGCCTGGCAGCCGACGCTCGTGCATGGGCGAGACTGGCAGCCGGCGTTCGTGGTGGTGGCACTGGTGTGCGCGGCGCTGGTGGCCTTGCCCGTGCTGGGCGTGTTCGGCAGCTTCATGAGCGCGGACGGATCGCTCGACACGCTGCGCCACCTGGCGGCGACGGTGATTCCTCGAGCGGCTTTGGAGACCGGACTGCTCGTCCTGATGGTGATGGCCGGCGTTGTTCTGCTCGGCACGACGTCGGCTTGGCTGGTGGCGGCCCATGATTTTCCCGGGCGCGCGATCTTCGAGTGGGCGTTGCTGCTGCCGCTGGCGATGCCCGGCTACATCGTCGCCTATGCCTACACGGACTTCCTGCAGTTCTCCGGCCCACTGCAAACGCTGCTGCGCGAGACCTTCCACTGGCAGCGCACCGATTACTGGTTCCCCGAGATCCGCTCGCTGCCCGGCGCGGCGTTCGTCTTCACGGTTGTGCTGTACCCCTACGTGTACCTGTTGGCGCGTACCGCGTTCCTCGCGCGCACGGCATCGATGATCGACGCCGCTCGCAGCCTGGGGCTCACGCCTTGGCAAACGTGGTTGCGGGTCAACTTGCCCTTGGCGCGGCCCGCCGTGGCTGCCGGTGCGCTGCTGGCACTGATGGAAACGTTGGCTGACTACGGGGCGGCGGCGTACTTCGGACTGCAAACGTTCACAACCGCGATTTATCGCGCCTGGTATTCGCTGGGGGACCGCATTGCCGCGAGCCAGCTGGCGGCGGTCTTGCTGGTGGTTGTGGTGGTCGTGATGGCGCTCGAAGTCCGGATGCGCGGACGGGCACGTTTCTTCTCGCCGCCCAACTCGGCCCGCCCCGCACCGCGTGAACGACTGTCACGTGGCGCGAGCGCGGCAGCGGTTGTCGCGTGCTGCCTGCCGTTGGCGCTGGGCTTCGTGATTCCGGTGCTCATCCTGTTGCACCTGTTGTGGCCAACGCTCGGCGATGCACAGTACGGGCGGTATCTGGGATGGCTGGGCAACAGTTTGTTCATTGCCGGTGCCGCTGCGCTGCTCACGCTCGTCGCCGTGCTCGGCATTGCGTACGCGCAGCGTCTGCTGCCAGCGGGTCGCGGGGCGCAGGCGGTGCGGTTTGCCGCGAAGACGATGAACCTGGGCTATGCGGTGCCTGGGGCAGTGATCGCCGTGGGCATCCTGCTGCCATTGGCGGCGTTCGACAACGCGCTCGATGCAGCGCTCAAGTCGATGTTTGGTGTAGGCACCGGCCTGCTGTTCACCGGTTCGGTGGTGGCGCTGCTGTATGCATATCTGGTGCGCTACTTCGCGGTGGCGTTCCAGCCGGTCGAGGCCGGGCTGTCGCGCATCACGCCCACGATGGATGCGTCGGCGCGCTCGCTGGGCAGCGGGCCGGGCGAGGTGTTCCGTCGCGTCCACCTGCCACTGCTAACGCCGTCGCTGGCGGCGGCCTCCCTCCTGGTGTTCGTCGACGTGATGAAGGAGCTGCCGGCAACCTTGGTGCTGCGGCCGTTCAATTTCGACACGCTGGCGGTGATCGCCTACCAGATGGCGGCCGACGAGCGCCTGGGTGAGGCCGCATTGCCTTCACTCACGCTGGTCATGGTGGGCGTGGTTCCGGTGATCATGCTGTCGCGTGCGATCAGTCGGACCAGCCGACCGGGCGGCTAGGCCGACCGGTATCGTTGCGGTCGCCAGTCATTAAGGGAGTCAAGATGGGTTATGTGTTCACGGCGCCTGGGCAGCCCGTGGTGCCGGTGATCGGGTCGACCGATCTGTTCCCGGTCCACCGCATCTACTGCGTCGGTCGCAACTACGAGGAGCACGCCAAGGAGATGGGGTTCTCCGGTCGCGAAGCACCGTTTTTTTTCGCCAAGCCGGCCGACGCGGTGCTCGCTGTGCCCGAGGGCAAGACCATCGAATTGCCGTATCCGCCGCAGACCACCAATTTCCATCACGAAATGGAACTCGTGGTTGCGCTCGGCAAGGGCGGCCGCAACATCGCTGCCGCTGATGCATCGAGCCATATCTGGGGCTATGCCGCCGGGCTCGACATGACGCGGCGCGACCTGCAGGCCGAGGCGAAGAAGCAGGGACGGCCCTGGGATACCGCCAAGGGTTTCGACCTGTCGGCCCCGCTCACGCCGATTCGCCCGGTGTCCAAGAGCGGCATCGTCAACGCGGGGCGCATCTGGCTCAAGGTCAATGGCCAGATGCGCCAGGACAGCGACATCGGCAAGCTGATCTGGAACATCGATGAGACGATCGAACACCTGTCCAGCTACTTTGAACTACAGCCAGGCGATCTGATCTTCACCGGTACGCCGGAAGGCGTGGCTGCGGTCAAGCCCGGCGATCTGCTGGAAGGGGGCGTCGACCGCGTGGGCACGTTCCGGGTTCAGGTGCGCTAGCAGCGGCACGCACAGCAGACGCCGTGCAGGAAAGCGCCTGAATCGCGCGGGGCTGCTTGCGGTGCTTGAGCGTCACCGCGCCTGCCCGCCTGTGCCATTTGATCTGCCGACCGACTGGCGCAGAATCGTGTCTGCAGCCATCAGACGACCCCGGGGCACTCGTGCAGCACGGGTTGGTCTGCATGGCAACTCGACCATACAGGGCCGCAGTCAACAGAGCCCGCTGACCAGGAGACCGCATGTCCAAGGCATTCGCATCGCAGGCCGATCTCACCGAGAAGACCGTCAGCTTCGACAAGCTGTCAGATCAGGCCTACGCCTACACCGCGGAAGGTGATCCAAACACCGGCATCGTGGTCGGTGACGATGCGGTGCTGGTGGCCGACACGCAGGCCACGCCGCTGATGGCGCAGGACGTGATCCGCCGCATTCGGGAGGTGACGGACAAGCCGATACGCACTGTGGTGCTGACGCATTACCACGCGGTGCGCGTGCTGGGCGCCAGCGCTTACGGCGCGCAGAACATCATCGCCAGCGAAGACACGCGCGATCTCATCGTCGAGCGCGGCGCGGCCGACATGAAGAGCGAGATCGAGCGCTTCCCGCGCCTCTTTCGCGCAGTCGAGAGCGTGCCCGGCCTGACGTGGCCGACGATCACGTTCAAGGGCGAGATGACGTTGTGGATGGGCTCGCTGCAGGTGAAGCTCTTGCAGCTGGGTCGTGGCCACACCAAGGGAGACACCGTGGTGTGGCTGCCGCAGCAGAAAATCATGTTCAGCGGCGACCTCGTCGAATTCAACGCCACGCCGTATGCGGGCGATGCCTACTTCAACGACTGGCCTTCGACGCTGGATGCCATCGCCGCGCTCAAACCGGAGAAGCTCGTGCCCGGCCGGGGACCGGCGCTTACCACGCCGCAGCAGGTGGCCGAGGGACTGGCCTGCACCCGTGCGTTCGTCAGCGAGTTGTATGCCGCCGTCAAGCAGGGCGCAGCACGCGGGGCGCCGATGGGCGAGGTCTATCGAGAGGCCTACGCCAAACTCAAGCCGAGCTATGGGCACTGGGTGATCTTCGACCATTGCCTGCCATTCGACGTCTCGCGCGCCTATGACGAGGCGACCCAGTATCGGGATCCGCGCATCTGGACTGCCCAACGCGACAAGGAGTTGTGGCAGTCGCTGGAAGGTGCCTGAGGCCTCAGTTCGTCATGCTCGCCACCTATGTGCAGCCGCGTTTCGCCGCGGCCCCGCGGCCCGGGGCCAGCGACGATGCGCCGGTGGTGGTGGTCGGCGCCGGGCCGGTCGGACTGTGTGCCGCCATCGACTGCGCGCTGCATGGGCTGCCGGTGGTGGTGGTCGATGAGGACAACACCGTTTCGGTCGGCTCGCGCGGCGTCTGCTATGCCAAGCGCACGCTGGAGATTCTCGATCGCCTCGGCGTCGGCGGCGCAGTGTGTGCGCAAGGCGTGAGCTGGAACGTCGGCCGCACATTCTTTCGCGATGATGAGGTCTATCGCTTCAACCTCGTGCCCGAGCCCGATCATCAGCGACCCGGGATGATCAATCTGCAGCAGTACCACCTGGAAGAGCTGCTGGTGCGTCGCTGTGAGGCACTGGGCGTGCCGATCCGCTGGAAGCACAAGGTCACCGCCATCGCCGAGGAGGGCGCTGCCGTCCGGCTGGCGGTCGACACCGTTGACGGCCCATACGAGCTGCGGTCCGACTGGGTGATTGCCGCCGACGGCGCGCGCAGCCCACTGCGCAAGATGCTCGGCCTCGATGTCGAGGGCAAGGTCTTCCGCGATCGCTTCCTGATCGCCGACGTGGTGATGAAGGCGGAATTTCCTGCCGAGCGCTGGTTCTGGTTCGATCCGCCGTTTCACCGCAACCAGAGCGCGCTGCTGCACAAGCAGGCGGACAGTGTCTGGCGCATCGATTTCCAGTTGGGCTGGGACGCGGATCCCGAGGAAGAAAAAAAGCCTGAGCGGGTGCTCCCGCGGATCCGCGCCATGCTCGGCGACGAACGCGCGTTCGAACTGGAGTGGGTCAGTGTGTATACGTTCCAGTGCCGACGCATGCAGCGCTTTCGCCAGGGACGCGTGCTGTTCGTCGGCGATGCCGCGCATCAGGTGTCGCCCTTTGGCGCACGGGGCGCCAACTCCGGCATCCAGGACATAGACAACCTGGTCTGGAAGCTGCGACTCGTGCACGCTGCGCTCGCGCCGGAGCAACTGCTCGACACCTACTCCGACGAGCGTGTCGCTGCGGCCGACGACAACATCCTCAACTCCACTCGCTCGACCGACTTCATCACGCCCAAGAGCGACGTGAGCCGACTGTTTCGCGACGCAGTGCTGGATCTGGCCGCCGACCACCCGTTTGCACGCAAGCTCGTCAACTCCGGTCGCTTGTCGGTCCCGGCCCGGCTGCCGATGCCGCCGGAATGCGATCCCGACGAGGAACGCTTCACCGGCTGGATGCAACCGGGCGCGCCGGCCGACGATGCGCCTGTCGCAGAAGACGCGGGCGATGGTTGGCTGCTGTCGCATCTGGGCGGACGGTTCCAGCTGCTGGTGTACGTGGCCGATGCAACCGACTGGCCGCCGATCCGCCTGCCGGCGGTGGCCGGCCTGCCGGCGATCGAGCTGGTTGCCGTGACGGCCACGCCAGCGGCGGTACCCGGCATGCGCAGCCTGCACGATCTGCGCGGTCGCTTTGCACAGCGCTATGACGCGCAAAGCGGCAGTGCCTGGCTGCTGCGGCCGGATCAGCACATTGCCGCCCGCTGGCGCACGGTCGACGCCGCACTGGTCACCGCAGCGCTCGCGCGCGCACTGTGCTTGCCGGCGCTCTGTTCCACCAACGCAAGCGCAATGTCCACGCGAGTTGCAGGATCACCATGCCGCTGAACACCCAGCCCAACTTCCATTCGCCCGGTGTGCGCTTTTGGCGCGACTTCACGCCGGGCGACGACTTCTACGAAGCGCTGATCGCGGCCCACCGCGACCTCTCGTCGGACGACAGCGCGCGCCTGAATGCGCGCTTGATCCTGCTGCTCGCCAACCACATCGGCGATCTGGAGGTCATTCGCGCCGCGATTGAGCACGCGCGCTCCGGACTCGCCGCCGGCGAGCGGGCGGCGACGTCTGCCCCATCGAATCCACTACCCGACTGAACTGTCGCAGGGAGACACAGATGACCGCCGCTACCGCTGCCCCCATGGCCCGCGCCGCTGCGCCGCTGGTGGCGACCGATTACATGACCGGCTTCGGCAACGAATGCGCAACCGAGGCGCTGCCCGGCGCCCTGCCGGTCGGGCGCAATTCGCCGCAGCGCTGTCCCTATGGCCTGTACGCCGAGCAACTGTCCGGCACCGCGTTCACCGCGCCACGCGGCGCCAATCGGCGCACCTGGACCTATCGCATCCGGCCGGCCGCCGTGCATCAGCCGTTCCGGCGCATCGACAACGCTCGCCTGAGTCAGGATTTTGCCAGCACCGAGACACCGCCCAATCAGTTGCGCTGGGATCCGCTACCCATTCCGGTGGCGCCGACCGACTTCGTGCAGGGCCTGGTCACCTTCGCCGGCAATGGCGATCCTCATGCGCAGACAGGTTGCGCGATCCATCTGTACGCGATCAACCGATCGATGCTGGACCGCTACTTTTACAGCGCCGATGGCGAACTGCTCGTCATCCTGCAGCAAGGCCGCCTGCGCTTCGCGACGGAGCTGGGCGTGATCGAGGCGGAGCCGCACGAAATCGTGGTGATCCCGCGCGGCGTTCGCTTCCGTGTCGAATTGCTGGACGACGCCGCGCGGGGCTACGTCTGCGAAAACTTCGGCGCAGGATTGCGCCTGCCCGACCTGGGCGTGATCGGCTCCAACGGCCTGGCCAACCCGCGCGACTTCATGGTGCCGGTGGCTGCCTACGAGGATCGCGCGGCACCGAGCGAGATCGTGGCCAAGTTCATGGGGAATTTGTGGAGTGCGCAGACCGATCGCTCGCCGCTGGACGTGGTGGCTTGGCACGGCAACTTCGTGCCTTACAAGTACGACCTGCGACGCTTCAATACGATCGGCTCGATCAGCTATGACCACCCGGATCCGTCCGTTTTCCTCGTGCTGCAGTCGCAGTCCGATACGCCGGGGGTCGACAGCATCGACTTCGTGATCTTTCCACCGCGCATCCTGACGATGGAGAACACCTTCCGCCCGCCCTGGTTTCATCGCAACATCGCCAGCGAGTTCATGGGGCTGATCCACGGCGTCTACGACGCCAAGGCGACCGGGTTCATGCCGGGTGGAGCGAGCCTGCACAACTGCATGACCGGCCACGGGCCGGATGCCGGCACCTTCGCCAAAGCGTCGAATGCCGACACCAGCAAGCCCGATTACGTGCGCGACACCATGGCTTTCATGATCGAGACGCGCTGCGTGATCCGGCCCACCCGCTTCGCGCTCGAGTCATCGGAGTTGCAGGCCGAGTACTTCCAGTGCTGGCAGGGCCTGGCGCGGAACTTCGATCCGGGTCGTCGCTGACCGCAGGTTTCCGCCCGGTCGCGTCGCGGTCGGCTGCCGGTAGCATCCGGTCCGCCCGATCCGCACGAGGAATCCGATGATCCGCCATTTGCGGCCGCTTGCTGTCGCTGCGCTACTTGCTGTTGCTGTCGCTGCCGTGCCTGCGGCAGTACCCGCGCAGGAGATCACGCTCAAGGTGGCGCACTTCCTGCCCACCAGCTCTACCACGCATGCGAAGTTCATCGTGCCCTGGTGCGAACGCATCCGCACGCAAAGCAACGGGCGCCTGCGCTGCCAGATCTTTCCTTCGATGCAACTGGGCGGCACGCCACCACAGCTGTACGACCAGGCGCGAGACGGCATTGCCGACATCGTCTGGACCTTGCCCGGCTATACGGCGGGGCGCTTTCCAGTGACCGAGGTGTTCGAACTGCCGTTCATGACGCCGAACGCGGCGGCGGCGTCACAGGCGCTATGGACGTTCTACACGCGGCATGCGATCAAGGAATTCGAGGCGGTGAAACCGCTTGCGCTGCATGTGCATGACAACGGCTACCTGCATATGCGCAGCAAGCCGATCAACACGCTGACGGACTTCAAGGGGATGAAGATCCGCGCGCCGACGCGCCAGAGCAACCGGCTGCTGGCGCGCCTGGGCGCCACACCGGTGTCAATGCCGGTGCCGCAGCTGGCCGACGCCCTGAGCAAAGGCGTGATCGATGGCGCGGTGGTGCCGTGGGAGGTGGTGCCGTCGATCAAGGTGCATGAGATCGTCAAGTTCCATTCGGAGACCGATCCGGCGATGCCGGCGCTCTACACCGCCGTGTTTCTTTACGCGATGAACCGCAAGACTTACGACAGCCTGCCGCCCGACCTGCAGAAGGTGATCGACGACAACAGCGGCCTGCCGCTGGCGGCCGAACTGGGCCGGCTATGGGACGCGTCGGCGCCGGCGGCACGCAAGCAGGCGACTGATCGCGGCAACCTGATCAACGTCATCCCGGCAACCGAACTGGCACAGTGGGATCGTGCCGCACGTCCGCTGTATGCCGACTGGATCGCCGACATGAATCGGCGCGGGCTCGACGGCAACGCGCTGCTCGCCGACGCCCGTGCGCTGATCGCGCAGTACGCCGCGACCGCTGCGGTCGGAACCACGCGTACGGCGCCGACGATGCCCCGCAGTTCGGCAGCGACCGGAAAGTGATGGCGAAACTGCTGCGGAGCGCGAGCGAGCTGCTCGCCGTGCTCGGCGCGTTGGTGCTGCTCGCGGTGGCCATGGTGGCCGCCGTGTCGATCGGTGGCCGCTGGCTGTTCGATTCTCCGATCACCGGCGATGTCGAGCTGATGCAGGTCGCCTGCGTGGTGGCGATCGCCTGCTTCCTGCCGTATTGCCAGTGGCGCGGCGGCCATGTCCGGGTCGAGTTCTTCACGCAGCGTGCTGGTTCGAACGTGCGCGCAGCGCTCGATCGGTTGGGGCAGGCGCTGCTCGCCATGATCATGCTGCTGCTGGCGCTGCGCGCTGGCGTCGGCGTGGCCGAGATGAGGATGCATGGCGAGACCACCATGGTGTTGGGCTTTCCCGCCTGGTTGATGTATCTGGCGCTGGTTCCCGGACTCGTCCTGTCGGCCGCCGTCGCGCTCCACGCCGCCGTGACCGGGGCGCAGGCGCAGCGCAGCGAGGGCGCGCTCTGATGGATGCTGCCGCCCCTGGCAGTGCGCTCCTGCTGTTCGTCGCCATGCTGGTGCTGATGGCGCTGCGCGTGCCGATCTGGGTTGCGATGTTCGTGCCGGGTGCGGCGGGCTACGTGTGGCTGGCATCGGGTGAGGCATGGATGGCCTACCTCAAGGGCCTGGCGTTTGCGCGCTTTTCCATCTATGACCTGTCGGTGATTCCGCTGTTCATCCTGATGGGGCAGTTCGCCGCGCAAGGCGGGTTGTCGCGCGCGCTGTATCGTGCAGCGGCAGCGTTTGTCGGGCACTGGCGCGGTGGCCTGGCACAGGCCAGCGTGTTCGCCTGTGCCGCCTTCGGTGCCGTGTGCGGATCGTCGGTGGCCACCGCCGCCACCATCGGCCAGGTAGCACTGCCGGAGATGAAACGCTATGGCTATGAGCCCGCGCTGGCCAGTGCCACCGTAGCCGCCGGCGGCACGCTCGGCATCCTGATTCCGCCCTCGGTCGTGCTGGTGGTCTACGCGATCATCGCCGAGCAGAACATCGCCAAGCTGTTTGCCGCCGCGCTGGTTCCCGGGGTGATCGCGATGGTCGGCTACTGCGTGGCGATTGCGCTGTTTTGTCGAGCCCGCCCCCAGGCGGGGCCTGCCGAATCGCGTGTGGACGGCGCGGCGCGCTGGCGCATGCTCGTGTCGGTGTGGCCGGTACTCGGTGTCTTTGCGCTGGTGTTCGGTGGAATTTATGGTGGCGTGTTCACCGCCGTGGAGGGCGCAGCGGTCGGTGCGCTCCTCACCTTGCTGGCGGGCATGGGGCGCGGCGCGATGGGCTGGCACGGGCTGCGCCGAGCCTTGCTGTCGACCGCGGTGACGACCGGCATGATCTTCATGATCTTCGTCGGCGCCGACATGCTCAACACCGCGCTGGCGCTGACCGGCATGCCTGCGCAGATCATGGATCTGGTGGCACAGCTGTCCTGGCCGCCGCTGCTCGTGGTGGTCGCAATTTTGCTGCTCTACATCCTGCTCGGTGCGGTGATGGACGAGTTGTCCATGCTGCTGCTGACCCTGCCGGTGCTGTTGCCCACCGTGATGGCGCTGGACTTGTACGGACTGGCCCCGGAAGCGAAGGCGATCTGGTTCGGCATCTTGGTGCTGTGCGTCGTCAACATCGGCCTGATCGCGCCGCCGGTCGGGCTCAATGTGTACGTCGTCCACGGGATTGCCAGTGATGTGCCGATGACGGCGACCTATCGACGCGTCATGATCTTCCTGGCGGCCGATGCCGTACGCCTGCTGCTGCTGCTGGCGTTTCCAATGCTGTCGCTGTGGCTGGTGCAGTTCGTCGGCTGAACCGCGTGTGGCGCGGCCCGATACGGAGATGTGCATGACATCGATGAAGCTTCACGCCGCGGCCCGCTCCTCGGCCTCGTTTCGGGTGCGCATTGCGCTGAACCTCAAGGGCGTGCCGTTCGACTCTGTTCCACTGTCGCTGGTCAAGGGCGATCAGTTCGCCAGCGAGTTCCGCGCACTGAACCCCGCCGAGCTGGTGCCGGTGCTGGAGGTCGACGGCGGACGGTTGACGCAGTCGCTGGCGATCCTGGAGTACCTGGAAGAGCGTTATCCGCAGCCGCCGTTGCTGCCGCATGACCCGGCGCTGCGCGCCTATGTGCGGGGCGCGGCGCTGTCGATCGCCTGCGAGATCCATCCGCTCAACAATCTTCGTGTACTGCGCTACCTGGTGCGCGATCTGGCCGTGACCGAGGAGCAGAAGAACGCGTGGTACCGCCATTGGGTGGAGCAGGGCCTGGCACAACTGGAAGCGTGGCTGGTGGGCGAACGGCGCTGCGGGCGTTTCGTGCTGGGCGATAGCGTCACGCTGGCCGACGTGCTGGTGGTGCCGCAGATCTTCAACGCCCAGCGGTTCGATTGCCGGCTCGACCACGTGCCGACGATCATGCGTATCTTCGAGGCCTGCATGCAGTTGCCGGCATTCGACGCGGCGCGGCCGGAGAAACAACCGGACTTCGTCTAGCGGCCCGTCGCTTGTCGGCAATGCCCGGTCAGTCCTGGGTCAGTGCGTGGTCATGCGTTGGTCGCGGGCGGCTGCATCGACAGCCGGGTGCGTGTGCCCAGCAGCTTGCGCCTCCAATCGGTGTAGCGAAAGGTGGCAGCCAGCGCTCGTCCCTTGGCGCGCAGGCCGGTGGGCGCGCGCAGCGCGATCTGCAGCATGCCGCGCTGACGCGGCAGGTTCATGAAGAGCGGTGCACGCTTGGCGTCCGCGTGGTACAGCTGCTCGGTTTCCAGCGGTCCGCGCAGCGCGGACGCCACCGAGGCGTCCCAGCGCCGATGGAACAACGTCTGCGGCAACGTGACAAATTTGCCGATCAGCGCCAGACCGACGATCAGCACTCGATCGCAGTCGCGGTAGTTCGGCAGGTAACCGCAGCGGCGCAGCGCATCGAGTCGAACCACGCCCGCCTGCAGCGGCGTGCCCAGATGGAGTCGCTCGCGCACCAGACGGTACCGCTGCAGCGGATCGTCCGAGGTCGCGTCGAAGTCGCCGGCATAGACCTCGAGTGGATTGCCTGCGAGATCGATCAACTGGGTCCGGCCGTAGCAAAGCACCACGGTCGGGTCGGCGCGCAGCGGCTCGAGACTGTCTTGCAGCAATCGCTGCTCGCAGTAGTCGTTGGCCGACACCCACTTGAACCAGCGACCGCGTGCTTGCCGGGCGACGAACGACCAGTTGTTGCCAAGGCCTATGTTGACGGACTGCCGGTAGCTGCGAATGCGCTTGTCACGCGCTGCATAAGCGTGGATTACGTCCGGCGTGGCATCGGTCGATGCGTTGTCCGAGATGATCAGCTCGAAATCGGTGTGGGTCTGCGCCAGCAGCGAGTCGAGGGTCTCTCCGAGATAGGGGGCGGCGTTGTAGACCGGTACACCGATGCTGACGGATGGCGTCATGCTGTGGACTCCAGATGGATGAAGCGATGCGCAGTTAAGGGCGCGTGAACGTCGCCACCGCGCGGCACGCCATGGGGGCCAGTCGGGCAGGCAAGTTCGGCGCCGCGTTCGACGATCATCCGATCGTCATCGCGCCGATGCTGTGCGCGCACTCGCGTGAGTCAACGCACTGATGGAGTTACACGCCAGCGATGCCCTGGGGGCGTTGTGCGCGCTAAGCGGTCGCGCGTACGCGAATCGCTCGTGCCAGGTCGCTGACTGCAACACCGTAGAAGTAGCTGCGGTTGTAGTGCAGCAGCGCCTGCATGTTGACGGTGCCGATGCGGTGCTCGATGCCTTCGTCGCCCGCGGCGGTCCGATAGGGCAGGTCGAGCAACAGGACGCGCGCGTCGGCATCGAGTGATCCCTCGATCGTCACGCCGAGGGCGGCCAGGTCGCGCCAGACGTACTGCGCGGTGATGCCGCGGCCGAGCAGGTCGCTCACGGTCGGCTCGGCCTGCGCACGAAACTGCACCGGCAGATCGCGCTGCCAGCCATGGGCGGCGAGGAAGCTGGCCACCGAGCCGATGGCGTCATCCCGGCTGCGCAGCAGGTCGACGCGGCCATCGCCGTCGAAGTCCACCGCCCAGCGGCGGATCGAGCCCGGCATGAACTGCGGCAAGCCTAATGCGCCCGCGAACGAGCCACGCTGGCTCAACGGATCGATGCCCTGCTCGTGGCACAACAGGAGAAACTGGGCGAGTTCCTCGCGGTACATCGGCGCGCGGCGGGTGTAGTCGAAAGTCAGTGTGAGCAGCACGTCCAGCGTGCGGAAGCTGCCGGTATTGCGGCCGAACACGGTTTCGACGCCGATGATTCCGACGATCACTTCTTCCGGCACGCCGAACTGCAGCCGGGCCCGCGCCAGCGCGGCGCGACTGTCACGCAGGAACTGCGCGCCGTCGCGGATCCTGCGTTCGTCCACGTTGCGGGCCCGATACTCGATCCAGTTGCGTGCCGCCGGCGGTGCCAGGCTGGGCGTCGTCAGCCGCTCGGCCTGAGCGGAATAGCGCGCCTGCGCAAAAGCTTCTTCGACCCAGCCGCGATCGATGCCGTAGACGCGCACGACTTCATCGACGAACGCCTGCACCTCGTCACGCAGGTGATAGGGCTGCACCGTGGGCGATGCGTCGACGGTCTGCCCGTGGGCGGCACGCCCACCGAGCGCAGCGATCGCGGCGGTGGCGAGCAGCAGCGAACGGCGGGTCAGGCCTGAGAGTCGGAAAGTCCGGGTCGATCGGGTCATCGGGTCGGTGGGTGGGCGGGTCAGCGTCATCGGGCAAATCAAGCTCGGCAGCTGACCCGCAGTTCAGCGCGTCGTGCGAGGACGATAGCGCCGAACGCGACGCCGCAGAGCGCGTAGGTCGGTCCGTGTGAACCCGGTACTGGCGCGCGAATAGCGCCAACGTTCCAGTTGTCCGACAAGTTCGCGCGTTTCGGCCAGGCTGCTTGCATTCAGCGGGGCACCCTCGCCAGTCTGCACCTGCGCCAGCAGCGCACGCGGACCCAGATGCGCGGGAGCGACGACGCCTGCCTCGGCCAGACGAGCGCGCATGGCTGCCATCAGCTCACCGAGCGGGTCGCGCTGGGTCCGGTGACGCAGCGAAACGGCCGCCAGGATCGCCAGGATGACGCTGATCACCACGGCGAACACCAGGGCCAGCGTGCGCGTATCCGGCGCCATCCCAAGTCGTTCGAGCAGGTCGCGCTGGCGCTCGGGCGTGTAAGACAGCACCCACTGATTCCAGCCGTTTTCCAGTGCCTCCCAGTTGTAGCGCAGCGCGCGCAGCAGGCTGAAGCTGCCTTCGCCGAAGATGGGAGATCCCTGCAGCGCGGAAGCGTCGCCGACCCGGTTGCCGCGGTTCACCCGCTCGGGCGCGACGGCGGCGGTGGGGTCGACGCGCACCCAGCCGCGTCCGGCCAGCCAGACCTCGGCCCAGGCATGCGCATCGGATTGACGCACGGTGAGGAAGCCATCGACCGGATTGAACTCTCCCCCCTGGTAGCCGGTGACCACGCGCGCCGGAATGTCCAGCGCGCGCATCAGCACCACGAAAGCGGACGCGTAGTGCTCGCAGAAGCCGGCGCGCGTGTCGAACAGGAACTCGTCGACCGAATGGCGGCCGAGCGGCGGCGGCTCCAGCGTGTAGCTGTACTCCTGCTCGCGAAACCGCTGCAGCACGGCCTGGATCAGAGCGGCATCGGCGGCACGCGACTGCAGTGCGCCGGGAACGGTATTGCGCAGCTGTGCCGCCAGTTCGAGCGTGCGCGGATTGAAGCCCGCCGGCAGCTGCAGCCACTCCTGCAGGCCGAGCTGGGTTTCGTTCAGCCCGTAGCGGAAGCTGGTGGCCGAATGGAGCGTGTAGCGCACCCGCTCAGTGATCAGGCGGTTGGCGATCAACTGGCCATCGGGCTGGATCCGCGCACCCAGCGATGCGGCTTCGCGCAAGTCGACGGGCAGGTCAAGGGCAAACAGCCAGTCGCGCTGGGTCGGCTCCTGAGTGATGGTGTATTCGAACTGGGGCTGAGATTCAGGCTGCAGCTGCAGGGCCACGGCGTTTGGACCAGGTGCACGGACCGACCAGGTGCGACCGGAGAACAGCGACAGCACTGGGCCGCGCCAATAGCGCTGATCATTCAGCGGCACTGCGCCGCGAAACAGCGCGCGAAAGGCGATCGCATCGGACTCCAGCAGCTTGCCGATGGCCCCCGGCGTCATCGAGTTGGATAGGCCGGTGCGCCCGGCCACCGCATCGCCCGGCATGCCCCATAACGGTCCGCTGATCCGCGGAAACAGCAGGAACAGCGCGGCCGTGAGCGGCACCGCCTTGAGCAGCACCAGCCCGACCAGCGACATCTTGCGGCGGGCGGGCAGGTCGGTCTCGGCGAGGTTGACACTGACCAGTACGAAGAACAGCAGCAGCACCGCCACCAGCGTGGCCACCGCGATGACGATGCCCTGCGCGAACAGGAACTGCGTCAGCAGGATGAAGAACGCCAGAAAAACGACCACGAAGATGTCGCGCTTGGCTCGCATCTCCAGCAGCTTCAGCGCCAACAGCATCAGCAGGAAGGTGACGCCGGCATCGCGTCCGAGCAGCGTGCGGTGCTCCAGCCACACGGCGGCGGTGGCGGCCAGCAGCAGCGGCAGCATGGCAAAGCGCCCCGGCAGCGGCCGCTGGGCAACCACCAACCAGCTGCGCCAGAACCACAGCACGACGAGCAGTGCGGTGGCCCACCACGGCAGGTGGTCGAAGTGCGGCATCACGACGAAGGCCAGCGCGGCAAGCAGGACCAGCACGTCGCGCCGTTCGCGCGCCGCGCTGGAGACCTGGGGTTGCAGCAGCGCGCTCTTGAGCTGCTGCAGGCGCGCGCCCAACCTGAGCCCGCGTGCGGGGACGGCACTCATGGCGCGGGCTTGGCGGGCGTGACGTTGCCGCTGCCACGGCCGCCACCACCGCCGAACAGGGCGAGCGCCGTCAGGCAGCGGTCGCGATGATCGACGCCGCTGCCCAGCGGCAAGTGCTTGCCGGGCACGTGCAGCGCGTAGCGCAGTTGCGCTGCCTCGGCCATCAACACCCAGCGCGTCAGTCGCGACAGCCGCGCCTCGGTGTCCAGATGGGTCGGCAGTTGCTGGTAGTCGAAGGTCAGCTCGCTGCCCGACGGCGACTCGAACAGCTTGACCGACAACTCGTCGGAGCGGGCCGCCAGGCGCCACGCGATCATCTTCTGCGGATCGCCGGCCTGGTACGGGCGCACGCCCGCGAAGTCCTCGCCGCTGGCGGCGAGCCCCGCCCCTTCGCGTCCGGCGCCGGCAGCGATCGGCAACGGCGGTGCGTCCACCTCCGGCGCGGGGTAGACGACCAGAGCCAATGGCGGCGTGTAGTACGACCAAGCCTGCCACAGGCCAAAGGGAAAGCGTGTCTCGATCCGCAGGCGGGGGCAAACCAGTTCGCCACGCCGGCGCGTGGGCAGGCCGAGTCGGGCCAGCGCGGTGCCGCGAGAGGGCACGTCGATCCATACGCCCGGCAGCTCACGCACATGCTGCTTGCGCTCGGGCTTGCGCTTCAGGCGCAGCGCAAAGGCGAAGTGCAACGCATGACGTGCTTCCGGCGTGGGATTGACTACCAGTGTCTCAAAGGTCGCGACGTCGCCGGCAAAGACGTTCTGCGCCCGCTGCGCCCGCAGCGTCAGGCGGGCCAGGTTGCGGTGGGTGTGATACATGCCAACCAGGGCCATGCTGGTGACGAGGAAGGTGAGCAGGAAGCCTAACTGCAGCTGGTAGTTGATTGAGCCGATCAGCAGCACGATCATCGCCGCGCCGAAGACGAGACCGGCGCGGGTTGGCAGGATGTAGACGCGCTTGCGATCGAGCAGCACCTCGCCGGGCTCCGCGCCATGGCGGCCAGCGATCCAGTCGCCCAGACGCAATGACAGGGGGTGCGTGGTGATGCTCATCGAAGCTGCAGACCCATCGGCTACGGCGCGCCGACCGCCTGGATCAGTTGCGTCACCAGTTCGCGGCCGTGCAGCACGCGCTGGCCGTCGCGCTGGGCGGCGTGCAACCGGTGGCCCGCTACGGCAGGCAGCACGTTCTGGATGTCTTCGGGGATCAGATGATCCCGGCCGTCGAACCAGGCCCAGGCGCGCGCGGCGGCCAGCAGCGCCAAGCCGGCACGCGGGCTCAGGCCCTCGGCATAGCGTCCCGACGCGCGGGTGTGCGCCAGCAGAGCCTGTACGTAATCGAGCAAAGCGGCCGAGGCAAACACGGTCTTGACGGCGAGTTGCGCACTGACGAGATCCGACGGCCGCGCCGTCGGCTGCAACTGCTTGAGCATGTCGCGACGCGACTCGCCGGCGAGCAGCGCGCGCTCTGCCGCACGGTCCGGATAGCCGAGGCTGATGCACATCAGAAAACGGTCCAGCTGCGATTCCGGCAGCGGAAACGTGCCAATCTGGTGCAGCGGATTTTGGGTGGCGATCACGAAGAATGGTTGCGGCAGCGGGCGGGCGAGGCCATCGACCGATACCTGTGCTTCCTCCATGGCTTCCAGCAGCGCACTCTGCGTCTTGGGACTGGCGCGATTGATCTCGTCGGCCAGCAGCACCTCGGTGAAGATGGGCCCGGGGTGGAACACGAAGCGACCATCGGTCCGGTCATAGACGGAGACACCGATGACGTCGGACGGGAGCAGGTCGCTGGTGAATTGCAGCCGCCGGAAAGGCAGGCCCAGAGACAGGGCGATCGCATGCGCCAGCGTCGTCTTGCCGACACCGGGAGCGTCCTCGATCAGCAGGTGGCCGCCCGCCAGCAGGCAGGTGATGCTTTGCCGAATCTGCAAATCCTTGCCGACGATCACTTCGCCGATTTGTGCAGCGCAGGCCCTGAGCTTTTCTATCATTAGACTCACTTCAATGTAGAGAACGGAGCGTCCGCAGAACACCTGCCCGGCGCATTCGTCGACGAGCACGCCAGACTCGGGAAAGGGAGACTGTGCACACCGGATTTGTCACACATAGCGCCTGCACCGCGCACGAGATGGGATCGTGGCATCCCGAGAGTCCGGCGCGGCTGGCGGCGATCCACGATCACCTGATCGCCGTCGGCCTGCTGCAGCATCTGGTGCCGATCGATGCGCCGGTCGTTTCACGTGATGCGCTCGCGCGAGCGCATGATCGCGAGTACATCGACCATCTTGAATCCAGAATACCAAAGCAGGGCTACGTGTCGGTCGATCCGGACACGGCGATGAATCCGTCGACCTGGGACGCGGCGTTGCGCGCCGCCGGCGGCGTGGTCGAGGCGGTCGATCAAGTGATGCGCGGCGAACTGGAGAACGCCTTCTGCGCGGTTCGACCTCCCGGCCATCACGCGCGCTACGGGCACGCAATGGGGTTCTGCTTCTTCAACAACGTGGCTGTGGGCGCGCGTCATGCGCTCGAGGCGCATGGCCTGCAGCGGGTGGCGGTGATCGACTTCGACGTGCATCACGGCAATGGCACCGAGGAAATCCTGGCTGATGACGACCGGGTGCTGATGGCAAGTTTCTTCCAGCATCCGTTCTATCCGTACAGCGGGTCGGAGAGTCCGGCGAAAAACATGATCAACGTACCCCTTCCCGCCGGAACCAAGGGAGACATGGTGCGTCAGGTGGTCGACGAGGTCTGGGTGCCGGCGCTCAATGCGTTCGAGCCGGAGATGATTTTTATCTCTGCCGGGTTCGATGCGCATCGCGAAGACGACCTCGGGCAAATGGGACTGGTAGAAGCCGACTACGCGTTCATCACCAGACGGCTGATGGAAGTGGCTGACCGGCACGCCAAGAGCCGAATCGTCAGTTCGCTCGAGGGCGGCTATAACCTCAGTGCGCTCGCCCGCAGCGTCGCGGCGCATGTGAAGGCGCTGGCACAGCTTTGACCGCAACTGGGTCGGCTATGCATGCGCAGCGCATGTGCGGCGTCCGATGTTTCGGGTGGGTGCAGGTTCTGCCAGTTGCCGCGAACTCCGCGCCCGGGGCCGTCAAACCTGCTGAGGCAGGGCGCAGGGCGCTGTTGCATCGGAATTGCTAGCACGCGGGCCGCCGCCCGCACCTTCCCATCGGAGCGCTACGTGCCATCGTCGATCTTCGATCACGGCCTGGACAAAAATCCAGCCAACTTCGCGGCGCTTTCACCGCTCGGCTTCATCGAGTGGGCGGCCTCGGTCCACCCGCAACATCCGGCGGTCATCCACGGCCTGGGGTCGCATGCGATACGGCGCACGTGGGTGCAGGTCTATGCGCGCTGCCGGCAACTGTGCGACGTGCTGCGTCGCCGGGGGCTGGGGCGCGGCGACACCGTGGCGGTGATGCTCGCCAACACGCCGCACATGGTGGAGGCGCACTTCGGCATCCCGATGGCCGGTTGCGTGCTCAACGCCATCAACACCCGACTGGACGCGGCGGCGGTCGCCTTCATGCTTGACCACGGCGAAGCCAAGCTTTTCATCGTCGATCGCGAGTTCTCCGCGGTGGCGCGTGCCGCGCTGGCGCAGCTGTCACGGCCGATCGAGGTGGTCGATGTCGATGATCCGCTGTTCGAAGGACCCGGCATGCGGATCGGCACGCTCGAGTACGAGTCCTGGATTGCTCAGGGTGATTCACAGGCACGCTGGTCGCCGCCGGCAGACGAGTGGGATGCGATCGCGCTGAACTACACCTCCGGCACCACCGGCAATCCGAAGGGGGTCGTCTACCACCACCGCGGCGCGTATACGAATGCAGTCTCCAACATCCTGGTCTGGGCGCTGCCGCACCATCCTGTCTACCTGTGGACGCTGCCGATGTTCCACTGCAACGGCTGGTGCTTCCCGTGGACCATCGCCGCGATGGCAGGCACCCATGTGTGCCTGCGACGCGTGGAGCCGAAACTGATCTTCGACTTGATGCGCGAGCATGGCGTCACGCACTACTGCGGCGCGCCGATCGTTCATTCGTTGCTGATCAGTGCGGCGCCGGAACTGCGGCAGGGCATCACGCAGCAAGTGAAGGCAATGGTGGCGGCGGCAGCGCCGCCGGCGGCAATGATCGAGGGCATGGATCAGATGGGCTTTGACCTGACCCATGTGTACGGCCTCACCGAGGTCTACGGACCGGCCACCGTCTGTGCGAAGCAGGCGGCCTGGGCCGAGCTTGACGTCGGCGAGCGGGCGGTGAAGAACGGCCGCCAAGGCGTGCGCTACCCGCTCGAAGAGGCGGTTGCCGTGCTCGATCCTGAAACGCTGCAACCGGTGCCGCATGATGGCAAGACCATTGGCGAGGTCATGTTCCGCGGCAACATCACCATGCGCGGCTACCTGAAGAACGAGGCGGCCACGCGCGAAGCGTTCAAAGGGGGCTGGTTCCACTCGGGCGATCTGGCGGTGGTGCACCCAGATGGCTACCTCCGGATCAAGGATCGGTCCAAGGACATCATCATTTCCGGCGGCGAGAACGTTTCGTCGATCGAAGTGGAGGATGTTTTGTACCGGCATCCTGCAGTGATGGCGGTGGCGGTGGTGGCGCGGCCTGACCCGCGCTGGGGCGAGGTGCCGTGTGCCTTCGTGGAACTGCGCGAGGGCGCTGCGGTCAGCCAGGATGACCTGCTGGCGCATTGCCGAAAGCACCTTGCCGGGTTCAAGATGCCGAAGGAGATCGTGTTTGGCCCGCTGCCCAAGACCAGCACCGGCAAGATTCAGAAGTTCATTTTGCGCCGACAGGTGAAGTCGGCCGGCGCGATCGACGTCTGATCCTCGGCGGTCTTGGCCGCCGTGGCGCTCATCAGGGAGAAGTCAATGAATGCACCTACCGGCACAGCGCAACTGGAGCCGCTGCTGCTCAGGGAACAGACGGGCGGCGTGCTGCGCATGACGCTGAACCGACCTGCCCAGTTCAATTGCCTTTCCGAGGAGATGCTGGCCGAGCTTTCCTCCCAGCTTGCGGCGGTCGCGCAGGACGCGACCGTGCGCGTGGTGGTGATTGCCGGCGCCGGCAAGGCATTCTGTGCCGGACACGACCTCAAGCAGATGAAGGCCACGCCCGAACTGGACTACTACCGCAATTTGTTCGCCGAATGCGCGCGCGTGATGCTGCAGATCCAGCGCATGCCGCAGCCAGTCATTGCGCGCGTGCACGGCATCGCCACCGCGGCCGGTTGCCAGCTGGTGGCGATGTGCGATCTGGCGGTGGCGGCCGATGGCGCGAAGTTCGCCGTCAGCGGCATCAACGTCGGGCTGTTTTGCGCCACGCCGAGCGTTGCGCTGAGCCGCAATGTGTCACGCAAGCAGGCGTTCGAGATGCTGGTGACGGGCGATTTCATCGATGCCGCCACCGCCAAAGAGCGAGGTCTCGTCAATCGCGTCGTGCCATTGGATCAGCTAGATGCCGAAGTCGCGCGCCTCGCGCAGTCGATCGTTGGCAAACCCCAGGTGGCCATCGCCCTGGGCAAGGGCATGTTCTACAAGCAGCTGGAAATGGGTATCGAGGCGGGCTATCAGCTGGCAGGTCAGACCATGGCCTGCAACATGATCGACGAGGTGGCCCAGGAAGGCATCGACGCCTTCATGAACAAGCGGCCACCAGCGTGGAGTCCGTCTCGCTGAGCGCTGGCACGCAGCGCAGCGTGCGTCGCACTGAATCTGGCCAGACTGCCAGACTTCTGCCACTCACCACTTGAAGCCGCCGGCACGGCGCTGAGCGGTTCGCTCCGAGCCACCGATTGCCTCGGACGTCTCGATCTCGCCCGCGGGCACAGCGCCGTTGGACAGCACAGGTGGAGATGCGGCGCGAGCGCTGCGTTGCATCTGCGCCGGCGCGGCAGCGGACGCTGTCGCCGGTTCGGCGCCGGCGCCCAAGGGTGCGGCCAGGGTGTACAGCGCAAGCGCCACCCAGCCGGCCACGATGATGGCCGGCAAGACGCCGTTGGCGAAGCTTGCCAGTCCGCGCGTCACCAGCCCGCGTGGCGTGAAAAGCGGGGCGCGGCCGAAGTCCTGCTGCAACGTGGCTTCCAGTGACTTGCGCTGTTGATGCAGCCCCATCACCGCATCGCGCGTGCCACGCAAGACCAGCACGATCAGCACCGCAACCGTCACTGCGAATACCGCCATGCCGACCAGCAGCAGACGCTTGCCGGGCAGCGGAGTCGACCAACCCAGGATCAGGACGAACAGGAAGGCATTGAGCAGCAACGCCTGCGACAACATCAGCCAGTTCAGTTGCTGCGCGAACGTGCTGCGCTCGCCGAGCAGCGCGCTTTGTACCCGGTCGAGTTCGCGTTCCAGGCCCTCGCGTCGTTCATAACTGTTGTCCGCCGGCGTCGGTCGACTCGTGGTGCCAACGTCCAGCCGGAGCGAGCGAGTCTGCGCCGCGGCTGCAACGGCGGGAGACGCGGCGGGATCGATCGTGGCGGCAATGCGCATGGTCGGTGGCACGGAAGAGCGACGAAGTGGACTGCCCGCAGTGTCGGGAATCGCCCGGCGCATCGCATCGGCCGATCGGCGTAATCGGCTCACTTCTTCTAGGCTCAGCCATTGCGCCGGCTCGCTCGATCGCGGCAGCCGTCGGGTGGCAAAACCGCAACGGGATCATGCGTACGAGGTACGTTGTTCGCCTAGACCAGGCTGTCGGCGGGGGCGTGCCTGGACGCTGGAACGGCTGCCGAGTGCATCTGCGACAGGACGTGGGCGAAGGTGTCGATCCCCCAGTCGAGCGCCTCGCGCTCGATCACCAGCGGGGGAGCGAAGCGGATCACGCGGTCGCGCGTGTCCTTGGTCAGCACGCCGTGGGACAGCAGTTGCTCGACAACTGCGCCAGCACGAACGCGGGTGGCATCGAGTTCCACGCCGACCCACAGTCCGCGTCCGCGGACATCGCGAATCAACGGCGACTCGATGGCGCGCAGGCGAGCGAGCAGGTGCGCACCCAGATGGGCGCTTCGCTCGACAAGCTGTTCGTCTTCGATCACCTGCAACGCCGCCAGGCCGACCGCCGCCGCTAGCGGATTGCCGCCGAAAGTCGAGCCATGACTGCCGGCGTCGAACTGGTCGATCAGATCGCGCTGCGCAATGAAGCAGCTCACCGGCAGCAGGCCGCCGCCGAGCGCCTTGCCCAGGATCAGACCATCGGGTCGGATGCCCTCGTGCTCGAAGGCGAACATGCGTCCGGTGCGACCGAGCCCGCTCTGGATCTCGTCCAGGATGAGCAGGACGTTGCGCTCGCTGCACAGGCGCCGCGCGGCGGCAAGAAAGCCCGGCGGGGGCACCACGATCCCGGCTTCGCCCTGGATCGGCTCGATCAGCACGGCGCAGGTGTGGTCGGTGATCGCGGCGGCCAGTGAGTGGATGTCGCCGAAGTCGAATGCGCGGAAGCCCGGGGTAAACGGGCCGAAGTCAGCGCGATAGTCAGCGTCGCTGGAAAAGCCGACGATCGTCGTGGTGCGGCCGTGGAAGTTGTTGCGTGCGACGACGATCTCGGCGCGGTCGGCGGCCACGCCCTTGACGCGATAACCCCAGCGGCGGGCCCCCTTGATGGCCGTCTCGACCGATTCGGCGCCGCCGTTCGCGGGCAACGCCTTGCTGCCTTCGCCCAGATCGGCCAGGTGGACCAGCTTCTCCAGGAAGGGTGCGAGCGCCTGCGCGTGGAACGCGCGGGAGGTGGTTGCCAGTCGGCCGGCCTGATCGGTCAGCGCACGCACCAGCCGCGGATGAGCATGGCCGTGACTCACCGCTGAATATGCGCTCATCAGGTCGAGGTAGCGGCGGCCATCGATGTCCGTCAGCCACGCCCCGGCCCCCTTTTCCAGCACGACGGCAAGCGGGAGGTAGTTGGCGGCAGCGACCGACTGTTCTCGCGCAATGTGGTCACGCGTCGCGCTCGACGGCAATGTAGATGCAACGGGGGACACCATGGCAAGTCTCGACTGATTACCTGCCGGTCAGTGTAGGAAGCGAAGCCTGAGCAAAGCGGCTGCAAGTGCGGTTGTCCGCGTGCGTTCCGAGCGGTTGGCGGCCGCGGCGGCAGCCGAATCGGCGGCGGCCGATCTATGAGGTGCAAAGAGGCATCGAACCGCCTGAATATTCACGTTGCGTCGCGAGGGTGTCCCCATAGCATCGTCGGCATGAAAGTGGCCCCGCCTGCAACACCCGCGCTGGACCCGCGCCACCCGGCGCTGTTTCCGCTCTTCCAGGCCGGTTTTCCGGCCGCTCGCCTGGAGCAGATCCTGGCGTTCTACGACGAACCGCATCGCCGATATCACAACCGCGTGCATCTACGCGAGATGCTGGATACGGCGATCGGCATGGACATGGCGCTTATGCCGGCGCAGTCACTCGCGGTGATCTTCCACGATGCGATCTACGTGCCGGGTGCTGCGCGCGGCGTCAACGAGGCAATGTCTGCGCAACTGATGCGCGTCTATGGGTCCGGCGTGGAGGCGCAGACGCTCGAGCTTGCTTACCGCATCGTGATCGACACGGCCGATCACTTGCCCCGCTCACCGGAGTCTCGCCTGGTGCTCGATCTGGACCTGATGCGCCTGGCGGTCAGCGACAGCGAGTTCGAACGCTACTCGCGCCAAGTGTTCGACGAACAGCGGCCGCTCATCACGATCAACGACGACGAACGCGCCTGGGCCTTCTTCAAGAGACGCCGGATCAGCTTCTTCGAACGCCTGCTCGAGCGACCGGAGATCTTCTGTCTGCCAGTATTCCGGCTGCGCTACGAACAGGTGACGCGAGATAACCTGCTCCGCTCGGTCACCGCCGCGCGCGCCGCAGATACCGACGCTGGCGAACCCCGTTAGCCGAGCGGTTAGCCGAGCGGATAGCCGCGAAAAGCCTTGACCGTCTGCAACTCCGGCTTCGAGGCGATGCGCTCGACGCCCAGTGCCGTGTCGGCGATCCATGCGTTGGTCAGGTCGCGATAGTGATCCAGACTGCGACAAGCCAGTCGCAGCACATAGTCACAACTGCCGCTGACCAGGAAGCACTCGATCACCTCGTCGCAGTTGCGCATCCGCTGCTCGAACCGTGCGTGGGTGGCCTGGCTCTGGTCGCGCAGCGACACCTCGACCACGATGGTCAGCAGATTGCCCAGCTTGCGGGGATCGACCAGCGCCATATAGCCGGTGACGTGGCCCGACTTCTCCAGCCAGCGCAGGCGATCCAGGCAGGCTCGCGGACTCAGGGATACCTGCTCGGACAGCGACTGATTGGTGATACGGCCGTCGCGCTGGAGGATCTCCAGGATCTGGCGATCGATGCTGTCCAAGGGCTTCATGGCGGACGATTCTAGGGTGCAGCCCGACCGGTGCGGGCAATTCATCAGGTGATCGGTTCCTTGCCGCTAGCATCGCGGGTCCTCAGGAGGCCCGATGCCGTTGTTCGACCCGCAGGCTTTGAATCCCGGCGTGCCGCGCAAGGAGGTCTTTGCGTGGTCGATGTACGACTTCGCCAACTCCGGTTACACGACGGTGGTGCTGACCGCCGTCTTCAACGCTTACTTCGTCGGCGTTGTGGCGCAGGGAGCGGCCTGGGCCACGTTGCTCTGGACGCTGCTGCTGTCGGTGTCGTATGTGATCGGCATGGTGGTGATGCCGGCGTTGGGCGCCTATGCCGATGTGCATGCGCGCAAGAAGCTGCTGATGGCGGTGGCGACGATCGGCTGCGTGATCAGCACGGCGCTGCTGGCGTGCGTGGGCGCAGGAGACCTGTGGCTGGCGGCGCCGTTGATCGTCGTATCCAACCTGTGCTTCGCCGCCGGGGTCAGCTTCAACAGCGCCTTCCTGCCGGAACTGTCGAAAGCCGAAGCACTGGGCAAGGTGTCGGGCTGGGGCTGGAGCATCGGCTACCTGGGCGGGCTGCTATCGCTCGGCCTGTGCCTGGCCTACGTGCTGGCCGCGCAGGGCCGCAACGAACCGGCCACGAGCTACGTGCCGGTAACCATGCTGATCACCGCGATCCTGTTCGCCGTCAGCTCGCTGCCCGCATTCCTGGTGCTCAAGGAGCGGGCGCTGCCGCAGTCGAACGCAACGGTCGGCTTGCTGGTGCGCGAATCGACCGCGCGTTTGTGGCGAACGATGAGTCGCATCCACCTGTATCGCGACTTCGGCTGGTTGATGTTGTGCGGACTGTTGTACCAGGCGGGCCTGTCGGTCGTCGTGGCGCTGGCGGCGATCTACGCGCAGCAGGTGATGGGCTTTACCACCGCGCAGACGATGACGCTGGTGCTGCTTGTGAACGTGACGGCAGCCATCGGTGCCTTCGGCTTCGGCTACGTGCAGGACGCGATCGGTCACAAGCGCGCGCTGGCGCTCACGATCGTGGGCTGGATCGCGATGATCGCGGTCGCCGCTGCCAGCCAGGGCAGCGCCGGCTTCTGGGTGGCGGCCAATCTCGCGGGCCTGTGCATGGGATCGAGCCAGAGTGCCGGCCGCGCCATCGTCGGCGTTTTCGCGCCGCCGCGCCGTCTGGCCGAGTTCTACGGGCTGTGGAACGCCTCGGTCTGGCTGTCGGCGATTCTCGGCCCGGTGACCTACGGTCTCGTCACCTGGCTGACCGACAACGATCATCGCCTCGCGATGATGATTACCGGGCTGTACTTTGTCGCCGGGCTGATCGTGTTGGCGAAAGTCGACGTGGCACGCGGGCGGGCCGCCGCGATGGCCGATGATGCAGCGTAGATGCACCACGGCGGGATCGCGAAGGCCGGCGGCGCACCAACCAGGTGACGGGTCGCACCGGCGCGAAGACCTTGACCTGCTTGGCACTCGATAACCATTGAGATCCATGTGGGATCGCAGACCCGCAGGTTGCGATGCCTCAAGCTACAGCCACGCCGGGCGGACGATGATGGGCATGACTTCATTGGAACCCGCCCGTGACCCCCGCCCCGCATTTTGATCGCCGACGTCCGCGTGTCGCCATACACAAATTCAGTTCGTGCGACGGTTGTCAGCTTGCCTTGCTCAACCTCGGCGAGGGGCTGCTCGATCTCGCGCGCCAGTTCGAGTTCGTTCACTTTGCCGAGTTCGGTGTCGTCGATGAGGACGCCGAAGCCGACATCGCGATCGTCGAGGGCAGTGTCTCGACGCCACATGAGGTGGAGCGTATCGCCGCCATCCGGGCGCGCAGCCGATACCTGATCGCACTTGGTGCCTGCGCCACCAGCGGCGGTATCCAGGCGTTGCGCAACCTGCACGATGCGCCCGCGTGGACGCGAAGCATTTATGCGAGCCCTGAGCACATACACACGCTGGACCGCGCGAGCCCGCTGTCGTCTCAGGTGCGCATCGATCTGGAGTTGTGGGGCTGCCCGGTCAACGCCCACCAGCTGCAATTGGTGCTGCGCGACCTGCTGTCTGGCGTGGCGCCCAGCGTCAGCGACGACAAGCTGTGCACCGAGTGCAAGCGCATCGGCCTGACCTGCGTGGTGGTTGCCAAGGGCATGCCGTGCATGGGGCCGGTCACGCGCACCGGCTGTGGTGTGCTGTGTCCGAAGTTTGCGCGCGATTGCTACGGCTGCTTCGGCCCGGCCGAGCGTGCCAACGGCGCTGCGCTGGCAGCGCAGTTCCGCGTCCTGGGCCTGGACCCTGCCGACGTCGCACGCCGCTTCGGATCGATCAATAGCGAGGCGCCGGCCTTCGCGCCCCTGGCGAAGGAACTGCGCAATGTCTGAAGGCCGCACGCTGGAACTTCGCGTGCCCCTGCTGGCACGGGTTGAAGGCGAGGGCGCACTCGATCTGGACATCGAAGCGGGCGAACTGCGGGCGGTGCATCTGCGCATCTTCGAGCCACCGCGGTTCTTCGAGAAGCTGGTCGAGGGGCGGCGCGTCGATGAAGTGCCCGACATGGTGGCGCGCATCTGCGGCATCTGCCCGGTCGCCTACCAGATGAGCGCGGTGCACGCGATCGAGGCGATCTTCGACGCGCAGCCAGGCCCCTGGGTGCGCGAGATGCGGCGGTTGCTGTACTGCGGTGAGTGGATCCAGAGCCACTGCCTGCACATCCACCTGCTGGCTGCACCGGACTTTCTGGGCTTCTCCAATGCGGCCGCGCTCGCGCAGCACTATCCGGATGAGGTGCGACGCGGCATGCGCCTGCAGGCACTCGGCAACGACATCATGCGGATGCTGGGCGGCCGCTCGGTGCACCCGGTGGGTACGCGCATCGGCGGCTTCTGGCAGGCGCCGTCGATATCGGCCGTGTCGGCGCTGCGTGCCCGGCTGCACGACGCGGTGTCGCAGGCCGAAGACCTGGTCGACTGGACGGCATCGCTGGCGCTGCCGTTCTCGCGCCAGGAGTTCGTCTCTGTTGCCTTGCGCCATGCTGACGAGTACGCACTCAACGAAGGGCGCATCGTGTCGTCCGATGGGCTGGACATTGCGATCGAGGACTACGAGCAGCACTTCGAGGAGCGCCACGTCGCCCACTCGACCGCGCTGTTCTCCGCCTACCACGGTGGTCCGTATCTGGTCGGCCCGCTGGCCCGGCTCAACCTGAACCGTGACCAGTTGCCGCTGGGCGTGCGGCGCACTCTCGAGCGCACCGGGGTGCCGTTTCCGAGTGCCAATCCGTTCCACGGCATCGTCGCGCGTGCGGTCGAGGTGCATTACGCGATCCTCGAGGCGTTGCGCATCCTGGACGACTATCGGCTGCCGGAAGCCCCCGCGGTCGCGGTGGTGCCGCGCGCGGGCATCGGTTACGGCGCCACGGAGGCACCCCGCGGCCTGCTGTGGCAGCGCTGGAGCACCGATGATGAGGGTCTGGTGCGCAGTTCGAAGATCGTGCCTCCTACCAGCCAAAACCAGTCACGCATCGAAGACGACCTGCGGCAGGCGGTGCTGGCCACTGGCCTGGACGCGCCTGCCGACACCCTGCGTGCGCGCTGCGAGATGGTGATTCGAAATTACGACCCGTGCATTTCCTGCGCGACGCACTTCCTGCAACTGAACATCCGGCGCAGCGAGGGTAAGCCATGAGCGTCCGCATCATCGGACTGGGATCCGACTTCGGCGACGATCGGCTGGGCTTTTACGCGATCGAGGCACTCGCCAACCGCGCGCTGCCGCCCGACTGCACGCTACACGTCTGCGCCAACCCGGCAGCCGAACTGCTGGCGCTGCTGGCGGACGCACGTCACGCAATCCTGATCGACGCGGTGGTCGATGCGGTCGATACCGCAGGCGGTGCCGGCCGCGTGCGCCAGTGCGCGGTCAGTGATCTGGCCGCGCGCACCGCTGCGACGAGCAGCCACGGCGTGTCGGTTGTTGGCATGTTGACACTCGCCTCGGCGCTGGGCGCGATGCCGCCGGCGCTGACGATCCTCGGGGTGACGATCGATCCGCGCCACGATCCGCACGCCGTCGACCTGTCGCCACCCGTGCGCGCGGCACTGCCGGCGCTGATCGATGCGGTGCTGGCCGCCGCGACCGACGAGGTGACCGCATGAATGTCGACGGCTTTCTCGCTCGAGCCGACCTGCAGCGCCTGATCGACGCGTTGAAGGCGTCGCATCGTGACGTCATCGGCCCGGTGGTACGCGACGGCGCGCTGGTGTATGGCGCCATTGAACGCGCGTCGCAGCTGCCCACCGGTTGGCGCGACGAGCAGGCGCCTGGTCGATATCGGCTGACGCAGACCGAGTCGCCGCGCTGCTTTGCCTTCGCGGTGGGTGCACAGGGGCTAAAACCCCTCACCTTCGCGCCGCGCGAGAGCCTGTGGCGCACTGAGAGAAACGAGCGCGGTGAGCTGCAATTCACCGAGGTGGTGCCGCCCGCCACGCCCACCGCGGTGATCGGCGTGCGCGCCTGTGATCTGGCGGCGCTGCACCTGCAGGACCAGCACTTTGCCTACGGCGAGTATGCCGACGCCTACTTCAATCGCCGGCGCCGCGCGCTGTTCATTGTCGCGGTGGACTGTGCACATCCGGCGGCCACCTGTTTCTGCGCCAGCACCGGCGATGGTCCGGCGGTCACCAGCGGCTTCGACCTGGCACTGACCGAACTCGATGAAGGCTTCATCGTCACCGCCCGCAGCGACGCCGGTCGTACGCTGGCCGACGCGCTGCCCCTTGCGCCGGTGAGCGACGAGCAGCGTGGCCGCGCCGCGGCCGAGCAGAAGGCGGCGGTCGACGCGCAGACGCGCACGCTGCCCGGACGCGACCTGAACGCGGCGCTGTTTGCCCAGCTGGAGCATCCGCGCTGGAAGGACGTCGGCGATCGCTGTCTGGCCTGCGGCAACTGCACCGCGGTCTGCCCGACCTGCTTCTGTCACAACGAAAACAGCATCACCGCGCCGGACGGCGCCAGCGCCGAGCACGTGCGCCAGTGGGACTCCTGTTTTTCGGCCGGCCACAGCTACATCCACGGCTGGGTCGTGCGCGGCAGCACTGACCTGCGCTATCGGCAGTGGTTGACCCACAAGCTGGGCAGCTGGCACGAGCAGTACGGCCGCAGCGGCTGCACCGGCTGCGGCCGCTGCGTCACCTGGTGCCCGGTCGGCATCGACATCACCGAGGAGGCGGCCGCCATTGTCGGCACGCCGCAAGACCATGCGCGGCCATAGCTTCACCCGGACCCAGCCCAATGCCTACGTGCCGCGCGAGGTGGAGATCGTGCGCCGCGTGCAGGAGTCGTCCACCATATTCACGCTGTACCTGCGCTTCACCGACCCGGTGGCGCATGCGAGCTACACCTACGATCCCGGCCAGTTCAACATGCTGTACCTGCATGGCGTGGGCGAGGTGGCGATCTCGATCGTCTCCGACCCCGAGCACGAAGACCTGCTGGTGCACACGATCAACCGCGTCGGCCGCGTCACGCGCGGGCTGGAGCAGTTGCGTGAAGGTCAGCGCCTGGGCATCCGCGGACCGTTCGGGCGCGGCTGGCCGCTGCGCGAAGCCGAGGGACGCGACGTCATCATCGTCTCCGGTGGGCTCGGCTGCGCGCCGGTGGTCTCGGTGATCAACCACATGATCCGGCGGCGCGAACGCTTCGGCCATTTCACCATCGTGCAGAAGGTCAAGCGGGTCGACGAGTTCATCTGGCCCGAGCGCTACGAGCGGTGGACCAAGGTGCCCGATACCAAGGTGCTGGTGTCGTCGACCGAAGGTTCGGCCAACTGGCGCTGGCAGGTCAGTGGCCGTCTGCAGGTGCTCGACGAGGTCGTGGTGCACAGCGAACGGACCATCGCCATGGTGTGCGGACCGGGCGGCTTCATGGGCACGGCGGCCACGCACCTGGCGGCGCGTGGCGTGCCGGAAGCGTCGATCTACATGTCGATGGAGCGCAACATGCAATGCGCCGTCGGCCACTGCGGCCACTGCCAGTTCGGCCCGACCTTCATCTGCAAGGACGGACCGATCTACGCCTATCCGCAGGTCAAGACGCTGCTGGCGGTCGAGGGCTTCTAAGCGACTTCAAACGCCAAGCGCCGCGATGCCGGCCTTGGCGATCTGCGCATCCTCGCTCGACTTGACGCCGGAAACGCCCACCGCGCCGACCACCTGGCCGTCGACCACGATCGGCACGCCGCCTTCGAGCATGCCCTGCAGCGGTGCCGACAGGAACGACGTGCGCCCCTGATTGATCATGTCTTCATAGATCTTGGTCTCGCGCCGACCCAGGGCGGCACTGCGCGCTTTCTCGGGACCGATGTAGGAAGAGATGGGTGCAGCGCCGTCCAGTCGCTGCAGTGCCAGCAGATGGCCGCCGTCATCGACGATGGCGATCGTCACCGCCCATTGGTTCTTCAGGGCCTCGGCCTCGGCGGCAGCGGCGATCTTCTTCACGTCGTCGGTGGTCAGGACCTTCTTCGTCTGCATGGTGGTCTCCAGAGGGGCAAGGGGCGGCGGCGCAAGGCTCAGCCGCGGTCGATCACGAGATACATCAGGTTGGCGGCCAGTTCGCGCAGCGCGATGTACGACAGGCGCAGCGAGTCGCCGTTGGGCACGAGGTGCTGCCACGTGAAGCGGCCGCCGGCGTAGCCGAAGTAGCCGGTGGGCGCGGGCACCACGGTCAGCCCGGTGCGGCCAAAGACGCGCTGCGAACGCGGCATGTGAAAGGCGCTGGTGACGAGCGCAATCCGCTGCACGCCGGCGGCCCGCAGCATGGCCGCCGACAGCGTGGCGTTGTCCGCGGTGTTGCGCGAGCGGTCCTCGATCCATCGCACCGGCACGCCGTACTCGTTCTGCAGGATGTCACGCATCATCTGCGCTTCGCCAGGGCGGCCCTCGCGCGGCGCGGCGCCGGTCACCAGCACCGGCAGGCGCGTCTCCTTCGCCAGCCACGCGCCATAGCGCACGCGCTGCAGCGTGTACAGGCTGACGGTGTCGCCCCCCCAGTCCACCGCACCGCGTGCCACGCCGCCCGCCAGGATCACGATGGCCTGCGCATCGCCGACCGCGCGGCTGTTGGGCAACGCGGGGCCTTCGAGTCGATCCATCAGCGAGAACGCCACCACCGGCAGGCTCAGCGCGAGCAGGGCGAGCAGGCTGCAGCCCGTGAGCGCCAGTGCGGTACGGCGCCGCCGCTTGAGGAGCAACAGGCCGAACAGCGCCAGCAGGATCAGCGAGGCGGGCGGCACCAGGACCGCGCCGACCAGGTAGGTATAGCTGATGGATTCGTTCATCAAACCATCGGGCCGCCTGCCTGCAATTGCAGTCGGGCGGCCCGGGATTCAGGTGGGTGAGCAGGCGAGGGCGCGCAGCTTAACGCCTGCCATCCACCCGGCGCTTCACATGCGCAACGCAGCGCGGATCTGCTCGAGCGCGGTCGGATCCTCGATGGTGGTCAGATCGCCCGGATCGCGACCCTCAGCCAGCGCCTGCAGCGAGCGGCGCAGCAGCTTGCCGGAGCGCGTCTTCGGCAGCACCGTGACGAAATGTACGCGGGCCGGGCGCGCCACCGCACCGAGCTGGCTGTCGACCGTCTTCATGACGTCGCCTTCATGTGCGCGACGCAACTCGGGCGTGGCGATCTTGGCCGGGTCCTTGACCACCGCGAAGGCGATGGCCACCTGGCCCTTGAGTTGATCAGCCATGCCAACCACCGCCACCTCGGCGATGTTGGCGTGCGAACTGATCGACTCCTCGATCTCGCGCGTGCCGAGGCGGTGGCCGGCCACGTTGATCACGTCGTCGGTGCGCCCGAGGATGAAGAAGTAGCCGTCGTCGTCGCGGATGCCCCAGTCGAATGTCGAATAGACCATGCGGTTGGGCACGCTCTTCCAGTAGGTCTTGACGAAGCGCTCGTCGTCGCCCCACACCGTGCTCATGCAGCCCGGCGGCAGCGGACCTTCGATCGCCACCACGCCTTTCTCGTTGTTGCCGATCGCGCTGCCGTCGATCTCCGAGTAGATGTTGACGTCGTAGCCCGCCGAGGGCAGGCCGGGTGAGCCGAACTTCGATGGCAGCGGCTCGATGCCGCGCGGGATCGCCAGGATCGGCCAGCCGGTCTCGGTCTGCCAGTAGTTGTCGATGATCGGCTTGCCGATGCCCTCGCTGATCCAGCGTGCG
>LNFM01002987.1_pt1 | contig 34346 bp, 24 predicted proteins | sample 596031 | NCBI WGS metagenome assembly LNFM01 (sample SAMN04254537, study PRJNA301005) | activated carbon metagenome | isolation source: dual media filters at the Ann Arbor, Michigan drinking water treatment plant | place: USA: Ann Arbor
AGATCGTCGGAGAGGCGATGCCGGACGCGAACGCCTTGGCGTAGCGCGCCGTCGGCGTGCGGCCGCCGCTCGGATACACCTCGGTCGCGCCCACGCTGGCCAGCTGCGCCGCGCGCACGGTCATCGTCGCCGTCGAGTGCGAGAACGGGGCGCCGACGACCGCGTCCACCGCAGTGGCGCCGCTCAGCGATCCGAGCGCGACGACCGTGCCCGCTCGGTCTCCAGACGCCTGCATCGGGAGCACGATGTTGCGACGCGCGGCGGCCATGTCCCAGCGAGGAGCGAGCGCGCCCGCGCCAGGACCCACATATTCAATCGAGCCCGCAAATGGCTGAAGGACCATCGTCGCGCCCTCGGCGATCATCGTGTCTCGAAAGCCGTGCCACACCGCGAGCCCTGCGCCCATCCCCATCGCCGCCGGGATCGCCGCGACGCGCATGCCCGTGAGCTCGGTCGGGACCGTGTTGGGCATCGGCATCGCGCCGCTGACGATGCGCGTGGGCAACATCACGGCCCCCATCCCCGTCAGCAGCGAGCGAACGGAAAACGAGTACACAGCCCCGCTCACCGCGGGCGCCGCCGCAGCGCCAGCGGTCCCCGAGACGATGTAGTCCGGGGCGCCGTCGCCGTCCGTGTCGCCCACAGACGCGTGTCGTCCGAGCCCTCGCTGCGCGATCTCTCCGAACGCGAAGGTCTGCGCGCTCGACGCGCTCACGATGCGCACCGGGCGAACGCCCATCGCGTCGGCCATGTTCGGCGCGGGAAACTGCGCCCGCGTAAACACCCACATGCCGCCGGCGGCCGCGACGGTGGTCCCCATCATCGCGCCGGGCGCGTTGAAATTGGACGAGCGCACCACCAGCGCCGAGGTCATCCCGTCGCGGATCACGTCGAGCGCCTGTCCGAAGAGCTGATTGGCCACCCGTTGCTCGACCGGCAACTGGATGCTCCACGCGGGAAATCGCTCGAACTGCGCGTCGTTGACGCCGCGATACACGAGCACGACGCCGTGCGAGACGCTGGCTGTTCCCATCGCGACGTGCGACTCGTTGGGCGCGCCGACGGCGAGGTCGAGCTTGTCGTCGTTGTCGACGTCGATGAGCGCGACCGCCCGGCCTGCGCCGATCAAGAACGGCGAGCATGCCGGCGGCGCGTCGGTGTCGCTGCGAGGAGCCTGCACGTCGATGACCTGCCACGGGACGTTCTCGAACACGCCGCGCACTGGAGGCGCGCCCGGCGAGCGAGCGATCCCGCGGTAGACGTAGACGCGACCGCCGTTGCAGCGCGCCGCGGTGACCCTCGGCCGGTCCATCGGCCGCACCGCGTTGGGCGCACCAACAATCAACTCGGGCGCCATGTCGCCGTTGAGGTCCGCGACAGCGATGGCCGACCCGAACCGATCGTTGATGTCTTCGCCGTTGAGCACCCGCTCGAACTCTGGCGTCAGGCCGTCGCGCGAGCCGAGGTGCAGCGCGAACGCCCCGCGGTCGCTCTCGCCGAGGTCCGAGTCGGGCACGCCGACGAGCACATCATCGAAGCCGTCCGCGTTGACGTCGCGCACGAGCAGGACGCTGCCGAAGCGGTCCTCGGTGTTTTCTCCCTCGAGGATGGTCGACGGCCTCGCCGCGAAGCCGCCGCCCATCTCGCCGTGGTGCACGAGGATGCCGCCCGCGTTGCGACCGGTGAAGCGCCGTCGCGTCAAATCCGCGATCGATCGCTCAGCGTGCCCGATGATCAAGTCTGGCAGACGGTCGCCGTTGACGTCTCCGACCGCGAGGTCTCCGGCCTGCGTCTGCAACCCGCGCCGCTGCGGGGCAGGCGCGATGGTCTCTCCAACGAGCACGCGCACCCGCGCGGTCTCGCTCGAGGCCATATCGTTGACGGTCACGTCCACGGGGCCGGGCGCGCCCGTCGCCTCGAAGAACGCCGCCGCGCCCTCTTGCACGACGCGGCCGCGGCTCATGTCGCTGACCGTGTAGCGATAGCTTCCCGAGCCGCCGAACCACTCGAGCGGCGCGCGCTCGCCGCTCGCGACGGCGAGCAGCGCCGCGCGGGGACGCAGCGGCGTCCCGGCGCCCACCTCGACGACGACCCGAGCGCTCTTCTGCGCGCCATCGTCGGTGGCGACGATCTGGTACTCGCCGTCGACCGCCCCCGCGGTGAAGACGCCTGCCGCCGTGATCGACCCCATCGCCCCAGCTCCCGCGGGGCGCGCGAAGATCTCGAACCGCAACGGCCCCACGACGTTCTGCGCGGTGAACGTGGTCATCGCGCCGCGGGCGACCGTCGCGCGCGCAGGGGTCACTGAAAATGGACCCACGATTTCAACAGTGGTTCGCGCCTGCAGGTTGCAGTTGGAGTCCGTCGCGAGGACCGTCACGCGACCCGCGCGCGACCCAGCGCGAAAACCGCCGCCGGCCTCGACGAAGGCGCCGAGCGTCTCTCCCTCGATCCTGAGCGGCGCGAGCCCCGAGCCGCCCGAGACGCGCAAGGTGATGGCGCGCTCGGTGGCGACGCGCGGCATCGACGGATCGAAGCGCAGCGGATCGCAGGAGAACACGCGGTCCTCGAGCGACACATCGAGCTGAAACGCGTCGGGGATGTTGGTGGTCGGTTGCGGCGCACAGGCGCTCGGCGCGGCGGCCAGCAGAAGCAAGCCACAGGCGCGCGCCGCGCGCGTGATCGAGGAGGGTCGCTCGAGACGCATGGCGAGATGCTACCCGTGTTGGCCCTGAATTTCAGCGCCAATCCCGCAGCCACCCCCCTCGTGGTGCGCGCGACGTGCGACGAGCGTTGGCGGTTGACTCAGGCGCGGACGAGCGTCCTGAGCGCGTCGGCGCGAGCGATCGACGCGTCGAGCGCGTGGTCGGTCGGGTCGAAGCCCGTCGAGGCGAGCAGCGTCGCAGCGATGTCCGGCGGGATGATCGCGCGCCCTTGTTCGGGGTTGTTGGTGGGCCGGTGGTTGACGAAGTCCCAGAGGCCGATGCCCATCGCGACCTGGCCAGAGGCGCCGAGTACCTTGTTTCCCTGGATGCCCGCGCCGGCGAGCAAGCAGGTGTTCGAGAGGTGGTGGTCGCGGCCGCCGAACTGGTTCATGAGCGGCGTGCGCGAAAACTCGCTGAACGCGACGATCGTCGTGTGATCGAGCCACTTGTCGCCCTCGGGCAGGCCGTGGCCCGGTCCGATCGTCGAGGTGGCGAGGTCGTCGATGAGCGAAGCGAGCGAAGCGATGCCCGGATAGATCCGGTTGGCGTGGTCGAGGTTGTTCGAGAAGTGCGTGTCGGTGCCGTCGCCGATCATCACCGAGACGCACTGCGCGACGCCGGACTTGATCGCGAGGGCAGCGAGCGCGGCGCGCGCGCCAGCGGCGTTGGCGTCACCCGCGGTGAGCCCCGTCGCGCGCAGGTACTCTCCGTACCGACGACGCACAGCGACGCGCTCGGCCTGCACGGCCATGTCCGTCGAGTCCGTGAGGAACTCGAACTTCGACGACAGCTGTTGACGAAGGATCTGCTGCGCGGTCGACTGCGCCTGACGCATCTGCGAGAACACCCCGCGGCGGTCGTACACGTTGACCTCGCACGGCCGCTCGCTGGTGGAGAACTCGTCGAGCGCGGCCTCGACCGTCGAGTGCTCGAGCATCGCGCCGTCGCGGCTGAGGACCTGCAAGAGGTCGCCGATCGAGTTGACGCGAACCGCCGAGTACGGGCCCGGCATGCTCTCGTTGTAGGCCTCGACGCGCAGCGAGAGCGCGGGCAACGCGGTGGAAGGCGCGGGCAGACCTCGGTTGAGCATCGCGGCGATCTGCGTGGCGACGCTCGAGCCTCGCGCCGCGTTTCCCGCGGGGAAGGTCCCGGTGTTGAAGAACCGATAGCCCACTTCGTGGGCGAGCGTCCCCATGTTCATGCCGCGGACGATCGCGATCTTCTCGGCCCAGCGCGTGATGTCTGGACCGCGCACGGTCCCGTCGCCGTTGTACTTGAGCGACGCAGGACCAAAGGTCAGCTCGCTCGGACGACCGCCGACCGTGGGGCGGATCACCTGCGTGCGAAAGTCGCTGTTGGCCAGCTGCTCGTACCGCACGTCCGTGAGCGTCATCCCTCGCTGCTCTTCGGGGAACGCCGCGGGGTCGCGCGGATCGAGGAAGAGCAGCTGGTCCCAGCCGCCAGGAAAGTAGCAGAACACGAAGCGTCGCTTCGTCTGCACGGCGCCGCGCATCTGTGCGTGCGCGATGCCCTCGATGCCGAAGCGACCGACCGTCGCGGCCATCGCCGCCGTCGCTGTCGCTGCGAGAACTTGTCGGCGCGTGGCCTCGAGTCCCTTTGTCTTGGTCATCATCTCGACTCCCTAGAAGTTCGGCATCCGGTCAGTACGTAAGAAACTGAGGATCGGTCGCGAGGGCGACGCAGACCGCGCGCCATCCATCGACCGGCCGCCCCGCGGGGCGCGTGACGCGCGTGCCTTCCCGCACTTCGGCGGTGGTCGACGCGACGGTGAACACGCGCACGAGGCCCGAAGCCTCGGCGCTGTCTGCAGCGAGCGCTCGGCCCCAGAAGCGGCGCGCGAGGTACGTCACGTTGCGACGAACCGCCATCGGGTCAGCTTCGGCGGTGACCGTCGGGGCCACCTCGCGAAGGATCCTGCGGCGCGCGGCGTCTGGTTGATCGGCGTCGTCTGCGACCGATTGCGCGCAGGCGACGCGCGCTGCGTCGCCTGCGAGCTTCGAGAAGGTCACAGCGGGGTCGAGGGCGTGCGCCGTGGTGTTGAGAAAGTCGGCGCGGCCGAGCGTTCCTGCGAGCGCTTCGAGCATGTCGGCGTTGCGCTGCAGCGCCGTGCCCGAGGGAGACTCCGGGTCTGGAACGGTCCTCTGCGCGACCCACGTGTACCCCGTGGCCGCCAAGAGCGACGCGCGAAGCTGGTCGACCGAGAGCCTGCGCGGCGCGCGTCCGGCGCGGTTGGCGTTGTCCACCGGGTCGGCGATGGGCACCGTCGGGTGCCCCGCCGGCAGCGACGAGGGATCGACGACCGTCGTCGTCCCCGTCGATTCGGCGGGGGGAGCGGCGTTGCGCGTCTGGGTCTCGACGCGACGTTCGGCGCTACACGCCGACGCGATCGCAACGAGCGCGAGGGGAGCGATGATCCTTGGAAGCGACGGCATCAGTCGATCCTCCGGTAGGTGGCCGAGGTCACGATCGAGCGAACAAGCGAACGATAGTTGTGCCGCGACTGCTCGAAGCTCGCGGTGAGCCCGGGCAGCAGCGTGCGCACCTCGCCCTCGGTCATGGGCCGATTGACGAGCTGGCGCCAGGCGTTGCGCACGGTGCAGGACTGCAGTTCTCCCGAGGCGGTCGCGGTCGCCACGAGGCCCGCGGGGCCCTCGTCGACGCGCGACATTTCGTCGGAGCGGCGGTAGAGAAATCCGCGGAGCGTGCCTGCGAAGCGCGCGCCGTCGGCGTCCACCGTGTCGGTGACGTACTGCGTGCGGCAGCGGGGGGTGCAGCCGATGCCGCGCAGCGCGCACTGCGCGCAGTTGGCGTCGAAGCCGGGGAATTCGAGCGGGTTCAAGAACCGCGTCGAGCGCTCGGCCCATCGCGCGAAGTACGCGGTCATGGGCTCCATCGCCGCGTGGCAGTTCTGGCATCCGCAGCGCGACGCGAGGTTGGGCTCGCGCGTGCACGGGTCGGTCGGGGCCGGGACGCGGTCGCTGCCCGGCGTGAACGCCTTGCACATGAACGCGATTCGAAACTGCGCGACGCGCGCGCGCCAGGTCGGAAAGCGCCCGAGATACGCCGCGGTCGTGAGCACGCCCGAGTGCTCGGGGCCGCGCACGAACTCGCGCATCGTGTCGTCGTTGAACGGCGCGTTCGGCATCGCGCTCATCGGCGCTGGCGCCTGCAGCTCGATGCCCTGCACCGAGTTGAGCTGATTCTCGTAGAGGTGCCGCAGCGCCCCGTTCACGAACGAGCGTCGCGTCGTGAAGATGTTGTTGTAGTCCTCGTCGCGCTCGATCACGCTCGCGACGATCTCGAGCGGCTCGCTGTTGAGCGCGTCGCGCACGCGCGACTGCGTCCTCGACGACAGGTCGCTGTTTTGCGACACGCCGATCGAGGGCATGCAGTAGATCCCGCGCGGACCGCAGCCGCACGAGGTGTCGCGGCGACCGCTGTAGGTCGTCTCGCAGCTCTGTCCGTTGCGCGTGCTGTTGCTCCGCGGGCTCGCGTCGTACGCGCACACGCGAACGCTCTGACCCGCGGTCCAGTACCAATCGCGGACGAGGCGCGTGCCTTCGCGACGAATCTTGAAGGTGTCGTCCGGCCCCGAGTAGGGCATGTTGTCGCAGGTGTTCGTCACGCGGTGCGGCGCCCACGGCGGGCACGTGTTCACGCGACGCATCGCGCCCGCGCCAGTCGGCGGGCGATCGAGGGCCGCGACGCTCCAGCTGGGGTGCGCGGCGTCGATGCGAAACTGATTGGGCACCGCGGTCGCAGTGACCGAGGCCGCTGGTGTGGTGCACTCGCAAACGTCACCAGGGTTGACGCAGCCGCCCGCGGACAGCGCCGGCGCTGGCGCGGTCCACGAAGACGGCGCGGTCACCGAAGCGCCGACGAGCACTTGATTGGCGAAGTCCGCAGGGGACACGCCGATCGCGCCAGTGCCGACGACCTGACAGAGCGCGCCACGACCCGCGGCGGCCGGCCGGATCACGCGCAGTCGCGGGCTCCCAGCAGCGGTGGTCGGGTCGATGGTCGAGCAGTAGTTGGGGCAGTGCTCGCCGTCGTAGATCGGCAGCGGTGCGCCGTCGTCGTCGTAGTACGGACGCGTGGTCGAAGCGCCGTCGCTGGTCGTGATGCTGTATGTCGGCTGCGCCGCGCCGCGCGCGGCGGGCTCGGGGTACTCGTACGGTGCGCCGAGGCGACCGTCGCAGAACGTCGAGCCGTTGCCTCCGCGCAGCACGCGATCGCCGGTGCCGTTGTAGCGAATGGCCACGACGCCGTTCGGGCGGCGCGCGCGACCTTCCGCCGTGGTGAGCTCGGGGTCCGGCGAGAAGGTCCCGCTCGCGAGGCCCGTCGTCATGTTCGGGTCGAACGCCGTGAGGTCCGTCGTCGAGATGCGAAACCCGTCGAGCGTCGGCCACAGAAGCTCTGCGTGCCAATCCTTCGCGCGCTGCGAGAAGTCTCGGCTTCGCAGCATCGCGTCGAGAAGGTCATCGGGCACGCGTCCCGCGGCTTCGACGCGCGCGATCTCTTCGACGGACGGCGGACGGCCGCGAAGGTCGAGCGAGAGCTGGCGCAAGTAGCGCGTGGCGTCGACCGTCTGCGGCGCGCACGCGGTTTGCGTGCCTGCCGGCGCGGGAGCGACGGCGCCGCCCGGATCACCGGGGCGCTGCTCGGGGTTGGCGGGAATGCCGCCAGGCGCTCCGCAGCCAGCCGCGACGAGCGCGGCGATAGGCGTCGTGCGCTGGAACAAGCGGCGGGTTCGCTCGAAAAAATTCAGGGGGGTTTGTCTTACTCGCGACCGGACCATCTCGGAGCCTCCGTCGCGTCCGCTCCTGAACGTTGCGCAGCGCGCGCACCACACGTGCCGCCTCGACGCAACGGAGAGCGAACTTCTTGCACGACGCTAACACCCTGGCAGGAACGCTCGAAAGGGCTGTATTCCACCAAATTCAGCGGACTAGCGAGTCTGGAAGAGCATCGAAGACGAACCGCGTGCGGCAACGATCGACGCTCCGAGCAGCGGCACACACGCGGATCCTCGGCGATTTGCCGTTCGGCCTACCGACCCAGGATTGATTACAGAACACACAATCAAATACCGCCTACACTGGAGGCCAGGTGCGCGCTCGGGGGATCGGGCCCCCTGCGCAGCGCGGCTCCGTGGCGGAGCGCGATCGCGAAAGACGCCACGCCGGCGACGAAATGCGTCCTGTCACCCGACGACGATTCGCGGCGATTTCGAGACAGTTTGCTGGGACAGCATCAGACGCAGCGAAGCGCAAAGCTCCTTGGCAAAAGCGTCCCCCCTACCGACCGCGGCCCAAGGGTGGTACTGAGCCTCGTCTCTCATCCTCTGATTTTCCAGTTCTCGCATGCTCGAACCCGGCGCCGTCGTCGCTGATCGCTTTCGCATTCGCCGCAAAATCGGTGAGGGCGGCATGGGCGCTGTGTACGAGTGCGAGCACATCAAGGTGGGCAAGCGCTACGCCATCAAGATCCTCGACAAGCGCGACAGCTTGCCGCCCGAGGCGATCGAGCGCTTCGATCGCGAGGCGAGCGCGCCCTCGAAGATCGGCCACCCCACGATCGTCGACGTGTTCGACGTCGGCGTCGAGCCGAACGGAACGCCATGGATGGTGATGGAGCTCCTCGAGGGAGAAACCCTCGGCGACGTCATCAAGCGCGAGCAGGTCGTGCAGCCGCAGCGGCTCGCGTTGATCATGGATCAGCTGCTCGACTGCCTGGCCGCGATGCACGCCGCGGGGTTCATTCATCGAGACCTCAAGCCCGCCAACATCTTTCTCGTCGGTGACCGACCGACCGTGAAGCTCCTCGACTTTGGCATCGCCAAAGCGGTCGGCGAAGACAGCCGCACCCGCTCGGGCTACGTGATCGGCACGCCCGCATACATGGCTCCCGAACAGATGCGCAACGCCCGCGGCGCCACGGCGCGCTCGGACGTGTGGAGCGTCGGCGTGATCCTGCACGAGTGCCTCGTCGGCTTTCGCCCGTTTCGCGGCGAGACCTTCGCGCTGCTCGCGCAGATCGCTGGGCCTGGGCCGCACGCGCGGCTCATGGACATCGCCGCGGATCTGCCGCGACCTCTCGCGGCGCTCGTCGATCGCTGCCTGTCCAAAGACGCCGCGCAACGCCCCGCGAGCGCCAACGCGCTTCGCGAAGAGCTCGTCCCCTTGCTCGAGGCGTGTCGCTCGGTGCGCGCGCTGCCGCCGCCGGTCGACCCCGAAGAAGAACCGCCTCCCTCGCACGACAGCGTCGGCAGCGTCGAGACCTCCGCGGCTTCGTCACAGAGCCGCAGCGCGATCGGAGCCAGCAAGAACGCCGCGGCCGGGTCGGCTCCGCGCAAGCCCGGACGGGTCGTGCTCGGCGCGATCGGCGCGCTCGCCCTCGTCTCGGTCGGCGTCGGCGCGGTCGTCTTTCACGACAACAAGCCGCCCGGTCATCGCCCGATCGGCGGCACCCGCACCCAGCGCGACGGCAGCGCGACCGAACCGCGCCCAGGCGCGGACGGAATGACCGCCGTCCAGAGCAACACCGAGCTCGCCGACGTGCTCGCGCGCTGGGAGAACACCCTCGTCACCCAGCGTATCCGCGCGCAAATCGAGCCATTTTACGCAGAGGCCGTGCAGTTTCACGGCTCCAACGGGCTGGCCGCTCCCGCGGCGATCCGCATGCACTGGCGCGCGGTGTTCGGCGGCGGCGGCACGCTCGAGTTCGATTGGGCACGCTCGCGCTTTCGCGAACGCAACCCCGAGCTCAGCGAAGGAGCCCCGGCGGCGTGCATCAACGCTCCCGGAGCGACCGGCAAGATCTACGACGTCCGCGCGCAAGCCCGGGAGATGCGCGTCGATCGCCACCCCGACATCGGCTGCCCCGAGCTGCGCGGGGTCTACCTCCTGCGCCTGCGCCGCATCGGCGGCCAGCTCAAGATCTGCCACGAGACCTGGTCGCTCAGAGACGGGATCTGCAGCTCGTGCCCCTCGGCGCGAGTCTGTCAGCGATAGTCCGAAGCGAGACCCGTCGCGACAAAGCTCGTACCCCTCGGGCATCGGACGGAGAACAGCGATGCGACCCCTCGTCTCGGACATGACGCTTGACGGCCGCTATCGGCTCGAACGACACACGCCACGAGCTCAATCGGGCGCGTGTCGCCAACCGAAGGCGCAGCCGCTACAAATAGCGCAGCTCTCTTGATTACTTGTGCGACGCGACTGCCTTGCGACGGCGACGGCGCAGAACGAGCACGAGCGACGTGATCCCTAGCGCTTCGAGCGCGAGCGGCGCGGCGCCGCCCACGACGGCGCAGGTCGAGGTCCGCGGGCAGGAAGGCGCGTTTTCGAGGTTGGGCGCGATGTACTCCACAGGCACGAGCGGCCCCGAAGAGCCGTCGAGCACCAGGTCTCCGTCGAGCTCGGAGAAGCGCAGCTCGGTGCGCATCCTCGTGACCACCGAGCGGCCATCGAGCCCTGCAAACGCGTAGCGACGGTCGATGTAGGGCTCCCACGCGGGCATCATCATGCCGCCCTCGAGGACCGCCGCCGCGCCGTCGTTCGCGCCGCTGTCACTCGCGCTGCTGTCGGGCTCGATCAGCACATCCGAGCCGAAGCCGTCGAGCGCCGCGGCGCCGTCCCACACCAGCCCGTCCGCGCTCGGCCCGTCGCTTCGGTCCGCGTCGAGCACGAGCGAGACGTCGTCGCTGGCGTCGACTGCTGCGCTGTCGCTCGACCCATCGCCCATCGACGCGTCGAGCGTGCGCGTCTCGGGCGGGGGCATTTGCGGCGGCGCCGAGCCTCCGTAGGTGAGCTGCGACGGGAGCATGTTCTGCACGCTCTCGATCACCCACGTGCGCCCGGGCCTGCGCGAGAGCAGCCGCTGATACTCGGTGCGCCAGTTGGACGTGTTCGTTCGAAAGTTGAACGACAGCCTGCGCTCGTCGAGCACTTCGTTGGCGAAGCTCTGCGCCTCGACGCGACCTGCGGAGATGACCGTCAACGCGAGGCCGACTTTGTCGCCGATCCCCGCGACGATCATGCGCAAGGGCAGCATCGGCATGTATCCGCGCGTCGTGATGCGCACGGGCTGCATCTGCTTGACGCCCGCGCCGGGGCGAAGCCGAAGGATGATGAAGTCGAACTGCAGATCGACGTAGTGATCGATCGCGCTGCGCGTGCTGGCGGGGATCTGATAGCCGTTTTGCGCGAGCCAGGCGTCCAAGCGCATTCCTCCCGAGGGCGAGTCGGTCGAGAGGACGGTCACCGCGTAGGGCCCCACCACCGCCTCGCCGTCGCGCCCGACGCGGGTGCTCTCGACCCCTGGCATCGCGCCGAAACCACCGCTCTCCGAAGCCCCACAGCCGATGAACGCGCCCGAGTCTGGAAAGCGAGAGACAAACTGAAAACGCCTCCAACACTGCGGCAGCTCTGCGGTGATGAAGGGCGCCGTGTACGTGTCGAGCGCGTCGACGAAGGCGTTGTCCGCGAGCCCGATCTGCAGCGTCGCGGCGTTGGCGACAGGCAGCACCCAGACGAAGTCTTCGGGCGCGCCCGTGTAGCGAATCTGGTCCCACAGCGTCGTCTGCCGCTGAGAGAGCGCCAGGACCATGCGGTGATCCGTGACGATCTGCGCGCTCTCGGGCGTGGGCGCAGGAGGAGCGAAGCATCCGCCGCACGCCGAAGCGACGGACGGCGCGAGCGAAGATGCGCCTGCGACGAAGGCCGCGAGCGAGAGAGTGAAGAAAGAAAGTCTGCGATGCATCGAAGGATGCTCGATCGCAAGCACCAGGCAGGCCAACGAGATACCCCCTGGAAAATCTTTGACGAAATGCGCAGCGAGCGACGCGCCCCGCGACATCGCTGCCGCAGTCGGACAGCAATGTCACAGGCGATCACGGATCGTCACGGATTACAGAGCGGATCGGCGAGGCCGGGCACGACAATGGTCACGTCACGGGAGCCGAGCGTCGGGCGACCGCTGTCGAGAAACTCAACGCGGATCGTAAACTGCTGCGCCATCCGGCGACGGACGAGGCGAGCGCGGTCGATCTCGAGGTCGAACCGGAGCGTGGTGCCAGGAACCACGCCGAAGAAGACGCCCCCCTCGATGCGCGAGACGTTGCTCATCGGCGCCGCCTCGCGAGGCCGCACCGCGCGAACGAAGCTCGCGCCTCCCGAGCCGTCGGCGTCGACCGCGCGCGCCGAGACGTCGAGCCGCACTTCGTTGACGAGCCTCGTGACCGCGGAGACGACCTGCTCGGAGAGCCCCGTTCCGTCGGGGTTGATGTCGAACACGAGGGGGCGACCGTCGCGGCCGAGCGAGCGAGTGTCGCGCGCGAACGCCTCGAGGTCCGAGCGCCCCGACTGCGGTCCCGCGCCAGAGTGAATCCCGATGACCTTCGCGCCGAGCCGCGCGTTGAGCGCCGCGACCGCCTCTGAATACGTGTGCGGAAATTCGAGTGATCCCGAGAATTCACCGCGCTCGTAGCTGTTCGAGCCGTTCGGTCCGTTGTGCGTCGGCGCGTCGGCGACGAGCACAATGATGGGCGTCGCCCTCGGCCGCACGCACGCGTAGCCGTTGCCCGGAACGCGGCAGCCGCCCGCCGCAGGGATCCAGAAATCGCGCGCGTTTCGTCGGAGGCCCGCGCCGGTCGCCACTTGATAGAGCGCCTCGGTCATGGCCTCTGGGCTGTCGCCGCCGCCCTGCGCACGGACGGCGCCCAGGGATCCTTGGAGCGCGGTGAACTCTCGACCCATCGGCCGCTCGAGCGAAAACGGGCGATCATCGACGGCGCCGTATCCGCCCACAGGAAAGTCCGCGTACGTGACGAGCCCGAGGTTGAGGTCTGGGATCGTCCGAATGAGCCCCGGGACGATCACCGAGCGCAAGCTGGCGCGGATGTTCTCGATCTCTTCGGCCATGCTGCCGGTGCGATCGACGACGAAGAGCACGTCCGCCGCGCCGAGCCGCGCTTGCACCGAGAGATCGACGCGCAGCGGCTCGCTGTCGGCGTCGCTCTGCGACGGCTCGACGCAGATGGGCCGCACGTCCGCGGCCACATCGACGAGCGATGCGTCCTCGAGCGAGCCGCCGTCCATCGCGTCTTCGGGCGTGTCGAGTCCGGTCTTGGCGCCGCAGCGCGTCGCGGCGAGCGACAGCATCAGGAGCGCTAGGATCGAAGGTCGCCGCGAGAGGAGCAGCACGGTGACTTCTGTATAGCAGGACTCGCCGCCCGACGCCTGCCGCGAGCGTTACCGTTGTGCGTCTCGGCGCGCGCGGAGCTTTGCGGCCTCCCAGCGAGCGCGGTCATCGGCGAACGCCGCGAGGTAGTCGACCGCGACGTCTTCGGGCGGAGGCGTGACGTACGGAATACACGCTTCGAGGCCCTTGGCGAACTGCTCGCGCCGATGCGCCACGAGGGGAAAAGGGTCCTGAACGTTGCGTGCGCAGTCGATCATGGCGCGCAGGGCGTCGGCGGTGACGTGCCCGCGCCCGACGACGTCGCGCGCGACCGCGAGCAGGTCAGGAATGTCGAAATCGTGCTCGATCACGAGCGAGGCCGCGTGGCGAAGGCCCGCCTCGACGGTGATGGTCTTGTCCGACACCAGGACCAGCGCGGCCTGAAAATAGTTGGTGATGGGCACCACGCGGGGGCCGTAGCGACGAAAGAAGGTCGGGTCGCTCTTGCGATCGAGGTGGATGAAGATGCGGCGAACGGGGTCTGTCTTCGGAAGCGACGCCGCGAGCCTGCGCACCATCGTGACCGCGTCGGGGTACGCGCCCGCCTTGTCGAGCACGGCCTGCAGCGTGTCTTCGCCGATGCGCCCGCCGAGCACGTCGGCGTAGAGCGAATAGACGAGCGCGTCGGCTTCGGCGTCGTCGCCAAAGAGCGTCTCTTGCGCGCCGGCGGGGGTGCGCGTTCGCGCGTCGAGCAGCGTCGGGAGCTTGTAGCCGACCTGCTCTCGAACCGCGCGAAAGCGGCCCTTCAAGATGTTGCGAAGGTTGGGCTTGAGCACGAGCTCGTCCCACTGGACGCCGTCGAGTCGCAGCTTGGCCTCGAGCGAGCGGCGCATCTGCTCGGGCGAGCCCGAGACGATCGTGACTCGAACGCGGCCCGAACCGCGGATCTCGCGCATGAGCGCGGCTGCGCCAGGGACCGTTCGCTTTCGCTCGGGCCGCTCGACGGCGGTGCGGAGAAGATCGACGATCGTGTCGAAATTCGTGTGCAGGTAGGTCTTGTCGAGGTCCCACCGAAATACGTGCGTGATCTCGTCAGGGCCGCTCACGACGGGGGCGATGATACTCCGCGTGACGCCCGATGGCGACGCGCGACGCGACGAGCGAGGCAGATCTGCACGTTTGGCAGAAGGGCGTGGTAGCTATCGGCGTTCTGTGAAGTCCGACGGCGCCGTGAGCGCGAAGGCTGTGCTGCTCTTGGCCGCGCCGGCCGTGGCCAACTCGCTCTTGCAAACGTTGGTTTTCGTCGTGGACCGCGCGGTGCTCGGTCATTTCGACGACACGGCCATCGCCGCGATGCAGATCGCCGGCCCCTTGAGCTGGACGCTCTTCTCGGTGTTCGGCTCGTTTGCTGTGGGGACCATCGCCGTCGTGGGGCGCGCCGTCGGCGCTGGTGATCGCGCGGGGGCGGTCCGCGCCGCGCGCGCTTCGGTGCTTCTCGCGCTCGCGCTCGGAGCAATCGTGGGCGCGCTCGGCTGGCTCCTGGCCGGCCCGATGGTCGACGCCTTCGGCGACGCCGCCGGGCCCGTGGTGCGCGACGTGGCCGTGGGCTACCTCCGGGTGCTCTTGCCGGCGATGCCAGCATTTTTTCTGGGATTCGCGGCGATCTCGGCGCTGCAGGCCGCGGGCGATACGCGCACTCCGCTCGCGATCGGCGTCGCCACCAACGTCGTCAACCTCGTCGCCAACTGGGTGTTGGTGTTCGGGCACTTCGGCTTTCGACCGATGGGCGCGACCGGCTCGGCGCTCGGCAGCGTGCTCGCCGCGACGCTCGAAGCGGCGCTCGCGCTCGCGGTGCTCTCTCGAGTGGGAGCGAAGGTCTCGCTTCGGGCAGGAAACGACCCGGCCACGGCGCGCGTCGATCGACGGACCTTCTCTGCGCTGCTCGGGGTGACCTACGGCTCGTTCGGCGAGCGCGTCGTCTATCACATTGGGTATTTGCTGTTTGTTCGCTTCGTGACCGGGCTCGGGGGGCACGCGATGGCAGCCAACCAGTCGCTGGTCGCGATCGAGAGCGTTTGTTTTCTCACGGCGGACGGCTTCGGGGTCGCGGCCGGAGCGCTCGTCGCGCAGCGGCTCGGCGCGGAGGCGCCCGAGGACGCGCGGCGAGCGGGGTGGATCGCGACCGCGCAGTGCGCGTTTGCGCTGGGGGTTTGCGGGCTGGTGTTCGCGAGCTTTCCTGCGGTGTTGGTGCGGCTGTTCGTGACGGACGCCGCCATCGTCGCGCTCGCGACGCCGGTGTTGCGCTTCGCCGCGCTGGCGCAGATCCCCATGGCGATCGGCGTGGTGCTCGCGCAGAGCACGCGCGCGGCCGGAGCGACGCGCGAGGCCTTCGCGGTCTCGCTCGCGTCGGCGCTCGTCGTGCGAATCGCCGCGACCTACGTGTTCGTTCGCGTGCTCGGCCTCGGGCTGCTCGGCGTGTGGATGGGCAGCACCGTCGACTGGGTCGTGCGCGCGATCGTGTACGGCGTGCGCTGGCAGCGCGGCGCGGCGCTGGGCATCAGCGCAAAGGACGGCCCATCGAGTCCCGCACGCTCCCCTGCATGATCATGACGGTGTCGATGATCGGCCAGAAGACGCCGAGCCCGCAGGTGAAGATCGTGACGAGGATCTGCGCGATCCCGATGCCCGTGTGGCCGAGATAGATGCGACCGGCGCCGACGAACAGCAGGTTGAGCAGCGCGGCGGTGTGCTTCTCTTTGTCCGAAAACGGCAGGCCCGTCATCGGATCGATCCCGAACGGCGCGTGCGGAACCATCCCGAACGACTGCATCGCGGGAGCGCCGTACGGATTGGGCGCGACCCCGGGCGCGTACATGGGCGGCGCGTGCGGCGCTCCATAGGGATTCGGTTGACCGGGCATCGCGCCCGGTGGGTATCCAGGGGGTGAACCCGGGGGATACCCAGGGGGTCCTCCGCCAGGGGGAAATCCGCCGCCTCCGTACATGCTCTGAACCTCCGACAAACGCTCGAAATCGACGATCGTGACGTTAGCGCACCGCGCGCCGCGCGCCGAACGTTCGCCGAACGATTTTTCTTCGACGCCTGATCGCAACGGGATCGAGGTCTGGCCTGGGGTACAACGCGCGGCATGGCGATTTCAGTCCGAGACGAGGGCGCCGTGCGCTTCGTGCGCATCGACCGCCCCGAAAAGAAGAACGCGCTCACCCTCGCGATGTACGAGGCGCTGACCGACGCGCTGAAGGGCGCGCAAACCAACGAGGCCTGCAGGGTCGTCGTGCTCGAGGGACACCCCGGCGTGTTCACGGCGGGCAACGACATCGGCGATTTCATGCAGAACCCGCCCACCGGGCAGGACTCTGCGGTGTTTCGCTTCTTGCTCGCGCTCGTCGACTTCGAGAAGCCCATCGTCGCCGCGATCGACGGCCCCGCGGTCGGCGTCGGCACGACGCTCTTGCTTCACTGCGACATCGTGCTGGCCTCGAGCCGCGCGAAGTTCTCGATGCCGTTCGTCAACCTCGGGCTCGTTCCCGAGGGCGCGAGCTCGCTGTTGCTTCCGCAGATCGCAGGGCGGGCGACGGCCAACTACTGGCTGCTCACCGGCGAGCCCTTCGACGCCGAGAGCGCGCTGCGGGCCGGGCTCGTCTCGCATGTGTTCGCCCCCGAAGCGCTCGAGGCGAACGTCCGGCGCATCGCCGAGGGGCTCGCGAAGAAGCCCGCAGAAGCGCTGCGATTGTCCAAGCAGCTCTTGCGCGGTCCTCAGCGCGCCGCGGTGCGCGAGGCCCTCGCGCGCGAGGGAGAGCTCTTCATCGCGAGGCTCAGCGCGCCCGAGACCATCGAGGCGTTCACCGCGTTCATGACGCGCCGCTGAGCGCGAGAGCCCCCTCACCAGCAGCGCGCCTCAAGACACCTGTACGATTTCGTATCGTCGCGGGCCTACCGTGACCTCCTCGCCTTCGGACGCTCCCACGAGCGCCTCGCCGAGCGGAGCCTTCGGGCTCACCACGCGCACGCGCGCGGGACCCTCGCCCACCGACGCGCCGCCGCCCGCGTTGACGATGAAGACCTCGAGCGACTGCGGGTTGCCTCGCTCGTCTGTGCCTTCGATCGCGACGAGCGCGCCCACGCCGATCGGGGTTCCTGCTCGCCAGTCGACGAGCTTCATCGCGCCGAGCCGCGCGAGGTCGTCGGCGAGCTCTCGCGCGCGGGCGCTCTGGCCGATCGCGACGTACGAAGCCTCGGTCGAGCGCATGTCTTTGTTGTGTTCGGGGCGGTTCTCTTCGTGCGTGGCGCCCTCCCACGCGTCCCTGGCGGCCCGCTCGATCGCGGAGAGCTCTCGCTCGAGCTCCACGCGAATCGCGGCGACCAGCGCTTGCTTGCGTTGGATACTCATCGCTCAACGGTGCACCTTTGTTCGCTCGGCGAAAACCTCTCTCGACGCCGGCCCCTCATCTTGGGCCTCGCGCTCGCCGCGCTCGCGACGGGCGGCTGTGACCGACGCGCCCCCGCCCCGCGCTCGGACCGCGCGACAGCCACGCCCGTCGCGACCCGGCCATCGGAGCGGGACTCGAGCGCAGACGCGCGGGACGCCCAGGACGCCCAGGACGCGACGAGCCTGCGGACGTGCGCGACGTGGGAGTCGATCGGTCGCGGAGTCACCGTGCGGCGCTGCGATCGGGGCGACGGCGTGGTCGTGCTCGCCGCGGGCTGGAGGATCACGACCGCCTCGACGCAAGCGTGGGCCGAGGCGCTCGATCGGGCTCGGCTCGCTGGCCTGGGCGCTCGGACGCACTTCGCCGTCGAGGGCCCCGAGCACGTCGACTTTCGTGGAAAAGAGCTGGCGATCGACGCGCTCCTCGAGAGGCTCACCTATGAGGCCAACGCCGGACGCGCGCGCTGGGTCCTCGTCGTCGCGCACTCGAGCGGAGCTCACGTCGCGCGGACGCTCTTTCATCGCGGGTTTGCCGGGCAACGAGCGAGCGCGCTTCGCGATCGGGTCGTGTACGTGGACCTCGACGGCGACGCAGCGATCCGCGAGGACCCCGAGCGTACGTTCGGCGCAGCGACGGTGGCGGGGTTGCGCAGAGCGATCTTCGCAGCCGCAGAAGACCGCGCTCGAGGGCTGCGAGGCTTCAGCATGTCCGCCATGATCGAGGGCGCGCGGCGGTTCGGCGCGAAGGGAGAGCTCTTCGTGTTCGACGCGTCGGCGGCCCGCTGCGTTCGCGAGGGGTGCGCGCACCTCTCGCTGATCAACACGCGCCCTCACCCCAACGGCATCCGCGGCAACCAGTCGTACTCGAGCTTTTTGTCCGGCGAGGTCAACGTCGCGTGGCTCGATCGCGCGGCGCGCTGGCTCGATCGCGGCTCGTTGCCCGCGACGGAGATCGCTGACGGCGTCGATCGCTCGCCAACCGTCCTCGCCGACCCGAGCGCCCGACACCCACAAACAACCGACTGCGACCGCTGCTTGACAGGGCACACAGACTTTGCGACGAATCGACGGTCATCGCAGGGTGCGATGACAAGCACGGGGGGAGAGCACGAATGAACCAACTCCCGTGGGTTATTCGAAGCAACTCGAGTCACGATGGACGGGTGGAGTGATGGGGAACTACTTCTCGCGAAAGTGCAGTTTTTTTGCGGTGTTGTGCGTATTCAGCGCGGCGTGTGATCCGACGCTCGACGGCGTGGCGTACACGCGGCTCGTCGATCCGTTCGATCCTCGGCAGGGCGAGTTTGCGAACACGCCATCGCTGACGGTCGCTCAAACTGGAGTCGAGGGGGCGCCTCGGTTTCGCGTGGTGAGCGCCTTTCAGCGTTTCGACCGAACGATGTTCTCTCCGACGGGCAGTCGACGGCCGCGGACGTCCTCGGTGTTCGTCTCGAGCTCGACCAACGTCGGAGCGTCGTGGAGCGCGCCGCTCGCGGTTCGGACCGACCCCAATGAGCCCGTCGGCCCTTCGGCGCTCGGTCATCCTTCGCTGACGATCGACCCGACGCCCGATGGTTCGGTGTTTTATGCCAGGCCTGCGCGGCCATCGACCGTGTGGTTGGCGGCGACGTCTGCGGACATCGACGCGACCGCGAACCCGTTCGCTTCAACCAATCGCGTGTTCGTCTCGCGATCGTTGGACGGAGGTCAGACGTTTACGCAGTTCAGCTCGAGCCTCGCTGCGTTTGGCGTCAATCGCTTCGCCTCCGTCGTCTCGATGCCATCGATTCAAGGGATCTACTCTCGAGTCGCGGCCGCGATGGGCATGCCGATGCCAGCGCGCGCGCTCGCGTTCACGTCGAAGGGGACTGAGAGCGCCGAGTTCCTCTGCTTTCGCTACGTGTTCGACACGCCGAGCGGAGGGTATCGAGTCGCGGGTAACCAGACCCAATTGCCTGAGGCACACGAGGGCTTTTGCTCTCCGGAGCCTGGGATGAACCGCGTCATCGTGCGCGCCTTCGGCGACAACGACCCAGTGCTCTTCTGGGAGACACGAGCCCCTCGCGCCGATGGACGCTGGGCGGTCCAGTACTTCGCGGGCTACGTGTCCCTCGAGTCCGTCAGCGGGGACCGGCGGCTCGTCCTGCACAACTTGCCTCGCCCCAACGCTGGCCGCACGACCATCGCGACCGCGGCTCTACCGGTGCGTGGTCGCTCGACGGGCGCGCGACTGGACACGCACTTCGACGTCTCGCTGCCGGGTCGCTTCGAGGTCCCCGTGGGCGGAGGCAAGACCGTTCAGCTATACCAAGGCAGGCACGTCTACATGGTCTGGGTCGGCGCCGAACGTGAGGGAGAAGCAGAGTCGGTCTGGTACCAGCGCGGCACGCTGTCGTCCGTCGACGATGGTTCGAGGCGACGCGTCGAAATCGAATGGGATTTTCCCGTGCGATTCACTGACCGTGGACAGGGCTCGATCCCGTACTACCCGACGATCGCGACGCTCGGCGAAGAGGTCGTTCTCTCCAGCGACGCGACGCCGACCTTCGATCGGCCCGCGATCACGTTCGGCGAGTTCGACGCGAGCACGGGCGGAGTACGCCTGCTCGCGCGTCGGGAGCGCCGCGAGCTCCCAACCGCGCTGCCCCTCGCCGAACGATGGCCCGTGGGTAACCTCTCGCGGGCCAGTCGCAGCGTCGACGCGCGCGGGCAACAGCCGATCTGCTCGACGTTGCCTACCACGACGACTGAACCAGAATGGGGCTCGTTCAACGCGTCGGTTGCGGTGCCCGACATCACAACGAATCGCGCTGCGTCGAGCATCATCACGGCACACACAGAGTCGGACGTCGTTGGTGCGGCTTGCCAACGTTCAGAAACGACTGCGTTCATTCAGCGGGTGAGCGCGACGCGATGGCAAGTGAGCGACCTCGCGGGGTTGGCGCCATGAAGACCGCGCGGACGTTGACCCTCGCGCTCGCGTCGGTGAGCCTCGTCGCGTGCGCGAGTCGGGTGCAGCCCACGCGCGACGAGGGCGACGTCCGCGCGTTCGATGCGAGCGTCGAGGAACAGCCCAGCGTCGAAGCCGACGTGACCGAGCCGGTCGACGACCTCGTCATCGTCTGGCCCGATGTCGTTCGCCCCGACGTCGCGCAGTGGCCCGATGTCTCCTATCCGATTCGCCCCTGTACGCAACCTTCTGATTGTCCGAGCGGGTTCTTTCCTGAGGATCCGTACGCGAGGTACGGCTTCGCGTGCTGCAACGGCTACTGCTACTCGGGAGGGTGCCCGGACCCGTTCGACCCGAACTCGCCGCCGGTTCCGTATTGCAATCGCTACCTCGTGATCCCGTCGTGTGACACCGACGCTGGGTACTACTGCTGCGCCCCACGGTTCGGACCGTATCGCGCCGGTCGATGCGCGCGATTGGGCACTGGCGAGTGCAGGTTCGAATGAGCTCGTCAGCGCGAACGCTCGCTCGAGCTGTGACCCGCGCCCGATCCGCGTTGATCGTGCTGTGTTTCGCGCCCTTCATTGCGTGTGGAGCGAGCACCGAGCTCGAGCAGCGGGGCCCAACCGACGCTGGCGACGACATCGTCGAGGCCGACAACCGCGTCGACGCCAGCCGACCGGACGTGGTCGCGTCCGACGTTTCGACAGAGATTCGCGGGTGGGATCCCATCGGCTGCGAGCAGATCTCCCAGTGCAACCGAGCGATCTGGGACTCTGGCGTGCCGCTCACCCGCGGGCGCTTTGCGTTCGTGTGCTGCGAGCGGCAGTGCGTCGCGGGCACGCTCTGCCCTGTGAGCTTCGAGCCCCGCGGCTTGTGTGGGCCCGATGGTCCGCCGTGCGACCTCGCCACGGGAGAGCTTTGTTGCTTCTTGCCCACGGGCTATCAGTGCTTGCGCGTCGGCCGCCGAGGTTGTCCAACCTGGTGATCGCGAAAGGGCGCGCGGCATCGTGTGTAGACTCTCGCCCGGCAGAAGCGCGAGCATGTTTTCCAGTGATCTGCGAGCGCTGCAACGCTGGACGCCTTGCGAGGAGCCGTCGCGACACGAGCGCGCAGAGCGTTCGACGGTCAGCGCCGTCTGTTTGATTTAGGAACACGAATCTTCGACGCGAGCCTCGCGACCTCGGCGTCGCCCGTCGTGCGGCGCGCTCGATCGTGCACGTCCAGCCAGTCGAGGATCTCGGGACGGCTCGCGATTGCCTTCATCGTCGCTCGTGAAACGAACACCTGGAGGACAGGGTCACGATACCGCCTGATCGTTGCGGCGAACACGTCGGTGAACGGCCCTTCGAGCACCGCGCGCTTCCAGATGTCGGCCTCTCTCTCGTCGCCGCGCGCGATTGCCTGACAATACTTCAACAGCATGAGCTCGTGCGTGACGAGCGCGTCGAGTCGCGCGCGATTCATCGCCTGCTCGTCGAGCGCGCGGACGGTCTTCACCGTGTTGTCGCCCAGCGGGTCGAGCCCCACCCATGCGCCGGTCGACGAGAGCATCATGTGACCAAGCGGGTCCGTCTTCGTTGGATTCACGATGGATGCTGGCTTGTCCAGCTTGCCTTGATTACATGGGCTGCACGCCCACACCAGGTTGTCCCACACAAACGTCTTCGCCGGCGTCTTTGCACGCGGCTCGACGTGATCGATCGTCGAACCGCCGTCGCTCTCGCAGTACACGCAGCGTTCGCGTGGCTGACCTGCGGACGCAGAGCACTTCAATTGCGCTTCGACGCACTTGCGGGACTTCGACTTCCACCTCGCCCATGCGCGATCGGTGCGAGCCTTCCTCGTCTCGTCCGTTGTCCGCTTGTCTGCGAGGCTGCGGTTCAGCTTGCTTTGTCGATCGTTGAGATCGTCGAGAACGAGTGGAGGCAGAGCTGCCTGCGGATGATGCCTCATCCGGCTCTGCTCTTGCTGAGCTCGTTCGCGACGCGATCGAGCGCCGCAGCGACCTCGCTCGACGGATTCTTCGGAAGCTGCTGCTGCAGCGCTTCGAGCCTCGATCGGTCTCTCTTGGTGGCTTTGCCCGTGAACGCCAGTCGCTCGAGTCCCTTGATCTCGTCGATCAACGCGGCGGTATGAATCGATCGCGTGCTCTCGAGCCCGAACAACGCGCTCAACAGCGCGTCGTCGATCGTGCCGTTCTTCACGGTTCGGGTCAGCTCGGCCCCGGCGACTCGAGCGCGTTCGTCGCTGGACACAGCGGGCAGGAGAACCAATCCACCGTCGCTCGCCGTCTGACAAATGAACGGGCTATGCGTCGTGACAATGAACTGAATGTGAGGAAAGTGCTCGACGAGCCAGGGGCCGATGCGCCTCTGCCACGAGACGTGCAAATGAGCGTCGATCTCGTCGACGAGCACGGTGCCCGAGTGCTCGACGTAGACGCGGGGCTTGTTTGCCCCACGCGCAAAACGAACCGCGCCGAACGTCCTCGCGAGCGAGCGGAGCAGGTCGAGCACGAGCGCCACCACCGCGCGGTATCCATCCGAGAGCTGGCCGAGCAGCTGCGCGGCGCGCTCGTCGCGCTGCACCCACAACCCGTCCGAGTCGAACTTGACGGCGCGCAGCGCCGCGTCGGGCAACAGTCCGTCGTTGAGCAACTCGAACACGAGCTGTTTGTTCTGCTTCGCGTCCGTATCTCCTTCGAGCTCGCGAAGGTACAGGTCCTTGATCCACTCGAGGCTCTCGGCGAGCGCTGCGTCTTCACGAAACAACGTCGCGAGCCGCGAGAGCTTCGGCGCGGCGCTCATCAGCCGTTGCGCGTCGACGCCGTGCCCGTACAGTCGCCGAAACGGGCCGTATCCGGCGAGAAACCAGCCTTGTGTAGCGTCGGACCACGGTCCCTGGTCGGGGCTACGCATCGAACCCGTCCACATCGAGGACACATCGCCGCCAAGCGTTGGCTCGCGTCCCCTCGGCTGCTCCACCCAACGGAGACCGACGCGCAGCTGCTTCGCCGGTCGGCCCCCGCCTTTGTACGTATCTGCTTCGTCGACGTCCAACAGAACCTGGACAACGCCCTCCGTGTCTTCTGCGTTGATCCAACCGGCGAACGACTGCGCGAGCGTCCATGCGTCGCGGGGGCCAACGATCGCGAGCGCGATGGCGCGGAGGAGCGTCGTCTTTCCCGAGCCATTCTGTCCTGCGATCACGACCCACTGCGGGAGCTCGCTGGATCCGAAGTCGAGGTCGACTTTGTCCATCGCGAAGCCACGAACGCTGTCGAGCTTGATACGTCGAATGCGCACGTCGCGAGTGTACTCACACTTTTTGCGCCTGGTGGTACGGGCGGATCTATCGCGGCGCAGCGTCGGGCGCGGCGGGCTCCTTCGCCGCGAGCTCGGCGGCGATCATCGCGCGCTTTCGAGCGAGGCCCCATCGATAGCCTCCGAGCTCGCCGGTCGCGCGAAGCACCCTGTGACACGGGACGATCATCGCGACCGGGTTCTTGCCCACGGCGCTGGCCACGGCGCGCACCGCATCGGGACGACCCACGAAATTCGCGAGCGTCTGATAGCTCACGAGCGATCCCTCGGGGATCGCGAGCAGCGCGCGCCAGACGTGGATCTGCAGGTTGGTACCGCGCAAGTGCAAGCTGACGCCCGAGGACTCTTCGATGGCCCGCGCGACCGACGCCAGCCCGTCTGGCGCCGGAGCGAACGTCGCGTTCGGCCATTCGGTCTTCAATTCTTCGAGCGTCTCGATTTCGTGTGCGCGAGAGGGTCCCTCCAAGAACCGCAGCGCGCACAGGCCCCGGTCGGTCTTCGCAGCGAGCGCCGGTCCGAAGCGGGTCTCGATCGTTGCGTGCTCGATCACGACGCCCGCCGCGCGCGCGGCGAACTCTCCGGGCGAGAGCCCCTCGGTCGACACGAGCAGGTCGTGCAGCCGCCCGGGGCCCGAGAGCCCCGCTGCGAGGCTGGCATCGAGCACCGAGCGCGAGCGAGCGAGGGCAGCTTTGGCCCGCTCTGCCGTGAGCGCCTGTAGAAAGCGCTTGGGGCTCACGCCAGCCCAGCGAGCGAAGAGCTGCTGCGCGCGGGGTGCGCTGAGCCCCATGCGCGAAGCGACCTGCTCGAGCGTCGGCTGCTCGCGCTGGTGCTCGACGATAAACTCGATCGCCTCAGCGACCTTTGCGTAGTCGGACCTCGCCATGCGTCGGTGCTCCTGCGGTGACTATCGCCGCAACCCTGCGCGGGACCCACCCGATTCTTGCCGTGATCGAGCGACGAGGAGCGAGTGCGATACAGTCGTCGCCTATTTCGTGGCCACATCGCTCGTGACGTTTGCGTTTTCGCCGGATCGATACGTCGCCCCCGTGCGCCTGTCGCTCGGCGCTGGAGAGCTGGCGTATCACCTCGCGCGCGTCGCGACCGGCGAGCGAGCGCGCTTCGAGTGGCGGTGGGACGAGTCCCGTGCGACGAGCGCGGACAGCGCCCCACGAGAGCCGCTCGCGTGGCTGATTGAGCACACGAATTCGAGTCGCCTCGCGCTCGCCGTCGAGCCGTCGCTCGCGCAGTGCGTCTGTTGGGAGGGATCGCTGCTCGTCGCGAGGTACCTCTTCGACCACGAGTACACAGCGTCGCACCCCGAAGCCGTCGACGACACGCACCTCGCGCTCGCCCACGGAACGATCGCCGCCAAGCTCTTCGACGACGGAGCGATCGTTCAGAGCGACGAGGGCCTTCTGGCGTCCCTTCGTTGGCGAAGCCGAGGCGCGAAGAGCGCTCACCTCGGAGCGCGCGGAAGCAAGCGAGGACCGGACGAGTGGTGAGCGGCGCCGCGCGTTCGCTCTAGAGCCCGCCGTCGACGGCGATCGCGCGGCCCGTGACGTAGCTGTTCTCTGTGGCGAAGAACGAGAACACCGAGGCCGCCTCGCGGAGCGTCCCTTTGCGCGCGAGGGCGTCGTGCGCGAGGTAGTCGCTCACGAGCTGCTCGGGCAACAGATCGCTCAGCCCGCGCTCGAGGATGCCGGGCACCACGGCGTTGACGCGGATGTTCTTGGGGCCGAGCTCCTTGGCGAGCGAGCGCACGAGCGCCTCGAGCGCACCCTTGGTAGCCGCGTATGGAATGCTCGCCGGGACCGGCTTGTGCCCGTCGATCGAGCCGGCGAACACGACGTTGCCTCCCGCTTCGCAGCGCCGTGCAAACGCGCGCGTGGCGAAGAAAGCCCCGCGGAGATTGACGGCCGAGAGCTCGTCCCACCCCTCGGGCGAGACGTCTTCCATCGCGAGGAAGCGACCCGTGTTGGTGGCCCGCGCCGCGAGGTACACGAGGGCGTCGAGCGAGCCGAGGATGTCCCTCGCGCGCTGGGCGGCGGCGTCGATCGAGGGCGCGTCGCGGACGTCCAGAAACTGCGCGCGCGGGTCATCGGTCGCGGGTTTGCGCGTGTGATACGTCCACACGAATTCATGTCCCTCGCGCGCGAGCTCCTCGCGCAGCGCGCCGCCGAGGGCGCCGCTCGCCCCGACGACCCACAGTCTCTTCGGCGTCACGCTCATCGCCAGCGAAGCGGTCTCACGCTTCGCACGCCTGGGTCAACGAGGGTCATCGACGGCTCGCGCGCTTCTGCACCCGCTGCACGAGCTTTCGAAGCGTCGCGCGCTGCGGATCTCTCGCGGGCAACGTCTGGAGCCGGGCCTCTACGACCGCGGCCAGGTTCTCTCCGGCGTGCTCGAGCAACATCGCCTCGAGGTCTTCGCGCAAGACGCCGACCGAGTGCGCGTAGGCCTCCCAGGCGATCGGCTCGAAGCGCGGGTCGCCGAGCTCGCGCAAGAGGTCGCACACGAGCACCACGATCGAGCCCGGCGGCGCCTTCGGCTCGTAGATGGCCTGCAAGAACGCGAACAGCGCGTCGGCGGTCTTGGGGTCCTTCGCGCGCGCGAGGATCGACAGCGCGGTCATCGAGACCTCGTCGGCGCCGAGCGCGCGCACCGCTGCGTCGACGAGCGACGGGCGAAACTCGCCGCGCTCGCTGCGCTCGAGCGCGATGTCGAGCGAGCGCAGCGCCTCGGGCCAGCGCCCCTCGTTGGCAAACCAGTGAAAGGACTTCACCGCCGTCTCTGCGGGGGGCTCGACGGCGGACACCCCGCCAGAGAACACCTCGTCGAGCGCCTCGCCGAGCCGCTCGAACGCTGGGCGATCGACGCGCGTCGAGTGCACGACTGGCGGCGAGTCTGCGTCGAGACCAATGGCGTCGAGCAACTCGCGCGCTTCGCGCTCGCGGCGGTCGCGCGCCGGCGAGGGCCACGGCGCGTCGCCGACCAGCCACAGGGCCGCGATGGGGATGCCGCTCGTGCGAACGCCGCGCAGCACGCGGTTCATCGGCGCGATGCTCGAGCCGCTCGTGCTCACCTGCAGCACGAACGCGCGCACCGTCTGCTGCAGCTCTTTCACCGGGCGATCGGGAAGATCGTCGCCAAACGAGACGAAGCCGTAGCCGCGGTTGGCCGAGCGCAGATAGAGCCCCGCGAGGACCTCGCGCACCTTTTCGAGCAGTCGTCCCGCCGCCCACTGCTCGTGAACGAGCAGCCCGACGGTGTCCACTGGTCGGGTCGCAGCGAGCGACTGCTCAGCGATTTGCGCGGCAGTCGCCTGCCCCTCGCGCGCGACCTCGCCTTCGAACGAGCGCGGCTTGAACCGCGCCCGCGCCGCCGCCTCGTGCGCCGCGGCCTCGATCTGCGCGCGCCCTTCGAAGAGGGTGGTCGTGCGACGAAGCGCGTTGAGCACGTCTTCGTGCGCGACGCGCACTGCGCATTCGACGTGCAAATCCGCCCACTCCGAGGCGCCCGTCGGCCCCGTCTGCATCCTCAAGAAGTGGGCGGAGCCCTTCTTGATGACCTGCCCGCAGGCCCCGCACTTCGCTCCGCCATACGCGTCTCTCTGAAACATCGAACCACGTACCAAAGAGATTGTACCCCGTCGCTGGTCGCTCGCGGCGCCACCAGCGCGACTCATTTGTCACATTGCAGAGGAATCGCGTGCGCGTCAGGTTTTGGCCTATGAACTACTCACGCACTCTTCTTCGATCAATCGTCGCCCTTCTCTCGATCGTCGCCCTGGCCACGGCCTGTGCGCCGGCGCAGCCTGGAGCCGACGCGTCCCCGGACGTCGCGGCCGACAGCAGCGCCCCCGCGGACAGCAGCTCCCCCGTGGACAGCAGCTCCCCCGCGGATAGCAGCGCGCCCGAGGACAGCAGCGCGCCCGCAGATAGCAGCTCCCCCGCGGACGCCGCCAGCAACGGCTGATCGAGCTCTCGTCATTGGCTCGATCGCGAAGAGGGGCTATCAAACGCAGCCCCGCGCGATCGCCACGATGATCTCACTGCCCATCGACTCTGTGCTGCCCGAGCTCGTCTCCGAGCTCCGCGCCAGCGCTTCGCTCGTCCTCGAAGCCCCGCCCGGCGCGGGAAAGACCACGCGTGTCCCGCGGGCGCTGCTCGACGCAGGCTTCGCGAAGGACGGCGAAATCGTGGTCTTGCAGCCGCGCAGGCTCGCCGCGCGCATGGCCGCCCGTCGCGTCGCCGAAGAGCTCGGCGAAGAGCCCGGCCAGACCGTGGGCTACCAGGTGCGATACGAAGAGCAGAGCAGCGCAAAGACCAAGATCCGCTTCGTCACCGAGGGAATCCTCACGCGAAAGCTCACCGGCGAACGGGGCTCGCTCGACGACGTCGCGTGCGTCGTGCTCGATGAGTTTCACGAGCGGCACATCGACGGTGACATCGCCCTCGCGTGGCTGAGGGCGCTGCAACAGAGCGCGCGCAGGGATCTCCGCATCGTCGTGATGTCCGCGACCCTCGACGCGGCGCCGGTCGCCGCCTTTCTCGGCGGTTGCCCCGAGCTCAAGAGCCCCGGTCGTCGCTTCGATGTCGAGCTCGAGCACGGCAAGCGCGGCGACGAGCGCCCCCTGTGGGAGCAGGTCGCGGGCGCGGTCAAGCGCCTCTGCGACGAGGGGCTCGATGGTGATGTGCTCGTGTTTCTTCCGGGCGCGTTCGAGATCAGAAAGTGCGCAGAGGCCCTCGCCCCCGTCGCGCGCACACAAAATCTACTGGTGCTTCCCCTGCACGGCGAGCTCTCTCCCGAAGAGCAAGACCGCGCCGTCAAGCCGCAGGATCGACGAAAGGTCGTCCTCTCGACCAACGTCGCAGAGACCAGCGTCACGATCGACGGCGTCGTCGCCGTGATCGACTCGGGCCTCGCGCGCATCGCGTCGCACGCCCCGTGGTCGGGCCTCCCAGTGCTTCGCACGGGTCGGGTCTCGAAGGCCTCTGCGACGCAGCGCGCTGGACGCGCGGGGCGAACCCGTCCCGGGCGCTGCCTCAGGCTGTACACACAGCACGATTTCGACACGCGCCCCGAGTTCGAAGCGCCCGAGATCGCACGGCTCGACCTCGCGCAAACCGCGCTCTCGCTTCGCGCCGCGGGCGCGACGTCGCTCGCCGGTTGGCGGTGGTTCGAAGCGCCGCCGGCCGCAGCGATCGAGGCCGCCGAGACGCTCTTGCGAAGGCTGGGAGCGCTCGATGCGCGCGGGGCGCTCACCGCGGACGGGCGCGCGATGCTGCGATTTCCGCTGCACCCCAGGCTCTCGCGGATGCTCGTCGAGGGCGAGCGAAGAGGGGTCAGCCGCGACGCCGCGGCGATGGCAGCGCTGCTCAGCGAGCGGGACCTTCGCTCGCGCAGCGGCGACGAGAAGCGCCACGTCGAGCGAGGCGAGTCCGACTTGACCGCGCTGCTCGAGCGCTTCGACTACGCCATCAGCGACGGCCCCAGAGCGCGCTTCGATCGGTCGAGGGACGTCGGGCTCGAGCCGGGCGGGGTGGCCTCGGTCGAGCGCGCGTTCAAGCAGCTCTCGCGCATGGCGAGGGACCGCGCAGCAGCTCCGTCGGACGCGACCAGCTACGACCACGCGCTGCGTATCTGCGCGCTCACAGGCTTCGTCGATCGCGTCGCGAAGGTGCGCTACCCGGCCAACAACACCGGCCGCGCCACAGACGGCGGCGAGCTCGTCTTCGCCTTCGGCGGAGCGGCGAAGCTCCGCCCCGAGAGCGCCGCGCACGGACAGGCCTTCGTCGTCGCGCTCGACGCCGAAGAGCGCTCGGACGGCAGGAGCGCCGGCGTCACCGTCAGAACCGCGAGCGGAATCGAGCCCGACTGGCTGCTCGAGCTCTACACAGACCAGTGCGACGACCGCGTCGAAGCGCTGTTCGACAAAGAGCGCGAGCAGGTGACCGTGAAGCGGCGGCTGATGTTTGGCGCGCTCGTGCTCGAAGAGTCGCTCGTGCGCGAGCCGGACCCGACCATCGTCGCGCGCTGCCTCGCCGACGCCGCCGTCGCGCGCGGCGTGCGTCACTTCGTCGACGGTGACTCGCTCGATCGCGTGCTCGCTCGTATGCGTTTCGTACGCGAAAATTTCGGGCACGAAGCGATGCCCGCCGCCGACGAGGCGAGCGTCGCCGCGCTCTTGCGCGAGGCGTGCGTCGGGATGCGCTCGTTCGACGAGCTTCGCCGCGCCGACCTTCCGTCGCTCGTGCTCGCCACGCTCGACTCGGCCCAGCGCAGGCTGCTCGACGAGGCCGCTCCCGAACGCGTCGAGCTCCCCGGCGGAAGACGCACGAAGATCGAATACCCGAAGGACGCGCCGCCCTTCATCGAGTCGCGCCTGCAAGACTTCTTCGGCATGGCAGACGGCCCAAAAATCGCTCGCGGTCGCGTCGCGCTGGTGCTGCACCTGCTCGCCCCCAACCAGCGCGCGGTGCAGGTCACGACCGACCTCGCAGGCTTCTGGAGCAGGCACTACCCGGCGATCGCCAAAGAGCTTCGTCGCAAGTACCCACGCCATCCTTTTCCCGATGACCCGACGACGGCGAGTCCGCCACAACCGCGGCGGAGCTGAAGAGCGCCTGCAGTACACTCGCCGCCCACCGTGGCAACCAGCAAGAAGACTGTGAAGCGAGCGGCCGTGCGCGGATCGAAGCCGGCGCCGGCGACGAAGCGCTCGAAGCCCACAACACCCGCGACAGGCGCCGAAGAAGCCAGCACCGTCGACGAAGCGCTCGCGCGTGACCTCGCCAAGGCGCTCGCCAAGATCAACGTCGACGCCGCGACGCCGTTCATCGTCCGCGCGCGCTCGCTGCCTCCCGCAGCGCGCTCGGCGACCTTCGCCGCGGCGATCGCAGCAAAGAAGAAGGACTCAGCGCCCATCGCCATCGTGCGGGCGCTCGCCGCGCTCGGCGATCGCGCGAGCAAAGCCAGCGTTCGAGCCCGCCTCGCCAACAAGGCGCTCGACGAGATGCGCAGCGCGGGCTCGTGGGTCTACATCGAGCTCAGCGACGAGGTCCTGGCGCTCGCCGAGGCCGCGGGTGCAGCGCGGCTCGATCGCGCGCTCACGTTCTTCGAGAGCGCGGACCTGACGATCGACGGGCTGATTCCCAGGCTGATCGCGAGGAGTCGCGCGCGCGGAGAAGCCCCTGGCGCCCTCGAGCTGCTCGCCGAGCACGCAGCGTCGCTCGCGCCCCTCGCGAGAACCATCGCGGACGACGCCGCGCCAGGCAAAGAGAAGGCGCGCGCCCTGGCCGAAGCCTCGAAGCTCGAGGGAGACGCGCTCTTCGTGTTCGACCAGCTTCTGTGCGGGCAGGTCAAGCACGACAACGAACACACGTGGCGGTCGTTGTCGCGGCTGCTCGTCGCAGACGAATCACGAGAGGTGCACCCCACCGCCCTTCGCTCGGCGCTCGCGGCGCTGCGATACACCGAGGGCTCCGCCGATGCGCTCGCGAAGCTCGCGGAGAAACCCGCGGCCCGCGCGCGGCTCAGCTCGGTCCTCGTCGACGCGACGCCCGAGAACGCCCTCGAGCTCGCGCTCGGCGCGCTTCGCGCGCACGCGGGATCGAGCTCGGTGTTCGCCAAGGTCGCGGCCGCCTTCGAGAACCCTGGGCACCTCGCGGGAGAGCTGTCGTCCGAGTGGTTTCGTAGCAAGAGCGAAGGCGCGTGGGGCTTCGTCGACGACGCGCAGGCCGCGGCGGTGATCGACGGGATGATCCGCGCGAAGAAGGCTGACATTTCACAGGCGCACCACGCGTTGTTCTACGTCTCGCACAAGGGCTGCGAGCCTCGCATCCGCCTCGAGCTCGAGCGCATCCTCGCCGAGCCCAAGAACACCAAGCTCGACGAAGAGCTCTACTGGTCGCTCGTGTTTGCGCTCGGGCACATCGGCACCGACAGCGCGGTGGACTACGTGAGGACGCTGGCGTTCGATTCGGTCGACGAGGGCGTGTGGGAGTGCTGCTCGGTGCTCGGCGAGACGCTCACCGAAGCGCGCTTCTCGGCGCACATCGACGCGGCGAAGGCGCGCTCGGACGCGGGCCTAGCGCTCTCGGTGCTGTACGCGATGGTCAGCGACTTCGTCGAGAAGGGCGCGCTCGCCTCGCAGCGAGACCTCCTGCTCGTCCAGCTCGGCCGCGCCGCGACAGAAGTACCACCACGGGGCGAGTGGGAGCGCTACCGCGCGCAGGTGATCCTCGAAGGCATCGCCGCAGCGCTGCGCCGGATCGACCCGGCGACGGTGGTCGACCTCACGGCGGGGCTCGCGCTCGAAAAAGAGCCCACATTTTCGAAAACGCCCACAAAGTCCATGGCGGCTGTCGCTGCGCGGTGGCTACCGAAGGTTCGTTCGCGCTTTCACGAGCTTCGCAAGAGCGCCTACGAGCACCCCTTCGTCGGCGAAAGCGGAGACAAGCTCCTGTCACGGTGGGCCGAGGCGCTGGACGGGCGCATGGCCAGGCGGATCGCCTCAGCCAAGACCGCCACGATCGAGGGCAAGCTCACGGACGACAAGCTCTCGGCCGCGGCGGGTTCGTCGCTGCGCGAAAGGGTGATCGCCACCGACGACGAGGCGTGGTTCGTCGCGGAGGACGATCGGCTTCACGTCGTCGGTCGCAAGGGCGTCCTGTGCGACTCGACGTTGCTCGCGAGCGTGACGGACCTGCCGGGCCCCGCGCTCGACCCCAGGGCGACGGCCCTCGACGAGCGCGCGATCTTGTGGAGCAAAGGGGCGGCGGCGTTCATCGAAGCGCAGCGCTACGGCGCCTCGCTGTTCATCGCGCGAGGAAAGAACAACGGCTGGCCCGACCGCTACGTGCTTCGCTTCGCGAACGAGGAGGCCAGCGCGCGGGCGCTCGGCGTGTTGCGCGCCAACCCGCCGAAGGACTACGCGCTCGCCGAGGACCCCTGGCACGTCGAAGGGCACGGCGGCGTCGCGCGCGAGTACTATTTTCGCAAGCCAGGCAGCGACGATCTGGACTACGACTCCTTCAGCGTCACGGGTCACGACGACGAAGCCGCGCGGCGCGTCGAGGTCGAGCGCGAAGAGGCTCGCATGATGCGCGACGGAGGGACGCTCAAGTCCGTCGAGTGCAACGAGCGACTCCAACGACTGCGCGACCGCTCTGTCGGCGATTGGCTCGAGGCCCGCGCACGAGACGACAGCAAGGACGCGCTCTGGCACCTGCGCGCGCTCGAGGACGCGCGACGGGCGATCGCCGTCGTCGGGCTCGGGCCGGCGATCGACGTGACCATCGGCGCGCCAGCTTCGGACGACGAGATCGCGGCGTTGGCAGAGGTGGCGAGCGTTCCGCCGGGGCTCGAGGCGCTTTGGCGCGAGGTGGGATCGGCGTCGTTTCGCGTGGGAGATCGCAGGGCAGAGCTCTTGTCGCCGCGCGAGGTGCTCGCGCGGCACGGCGCGTGGCTCGCGGAGATCGACCGACGCAAGCTCGGAGACGGGCGGCTTCGAACGACCCTTCCCTTGATTGTGTGTGTCGACAATGGCGAGCCGCGCGTCGTGACCGTTTTCGACGGCGCGGCGACCGGCGGAGGGCCGAGGCAGTTCACGAACGTCGAGAGCGCCCTGTGGTGGGAAGAGAGCCTCGCGTGGATGATCGCGACCGGCCTTCTGTCGCTGTTTTCGGAGTCGATCCTCGAGGCCGAGCCGGCGCTCATGGTGGCGTGCTTCGGCGCGAAGGCGCGCGAGGTCGAGCGGGTGTCGCTCGCGTCGGGCGACAAGCGCTGGAGGACCGTCCGCGTCGATCGCGCGGTCGGCGTCTGGTACGGCAAGGAGGGGTCGCGCGGAAAGTTCGAGCGCGCGCTGCACGAGGACGACGCGCGGGCGAAGAAGGCCGTCGAGAGCGCCGTCCGCGCGAAGCGAAAGGGAGGCTACGCGGACGCGACGTAGCATCTGCTCACGGAGACGCGACGGCGCACCGCCCCGCGCGCATCGCTACGGGAGGTACGGGACCGTGCCCATTCCGTGGCGGTTGATCACGTACGCCGACTCTCTGCCGAGGTAGATCGGGCTCATCGGAAGGGTGCCTGTATTCAAGACACGACGAGCTCCTGTGTCCAGGTCGTGTCGCACGATGTCGATGCGCGCGTGTGGATCGTTGGGGCATCCGTTGGGCGTGAGCGTGTCGGCGCTGTAGTCCGTGTACACGAGCCAACGGCCACGGACCGCGGAGATGGTCTGGCTCGCGTCGTCATCGGTGATCCGCCGCGGGGGTTGGCCCGCGTCGAGCTCTTCGAGCGTCGCGAGAGCGATGTCCATGCGTTGCGGGCAGAGCGAGCCGCGCTGCGCGAGGTTGAGCGCGAGGCGATGGCCGTTGGTCGGATCGATCGAGATCCGCGTGACGATGTTCGGCAGCGTCGGCGCAAACCGCACGCGCGTCGCGCCGTCGCGCTCGGTGAACGCCCACAGCGCCGTCGCGCCGTTCTCTTGATTTTCGGTGCGCCACCACGCGACGTCATCGCGGCCCGCAAACTCCACCACGCACCGGCAGTTCGTCAGATCGCGAGGAACTGACTCCCCGTCGCGCAAGTACCGGATGTCCGCCAGCGACATGTTGTCCATCGACGCCATCCATGCATACCCGTTCGAGAGGCGCGCAGGTTCGCGAATGCCATTGAGGATTCCCCCAGAAAACGGCGCGCGTTCGCTG
>LNFM01004717.1_pt1 | contig 34321 bp, 25 predicted proteins | sample 596031 | NCBI WGS metagenome assembly LNFM01 (sample SAMN04254537, study PRJNA301005) | activated carbon metagenome | isolation source: dual media filters at the Ann Arbor, Michigan drinking water treatment plant | place: USA: Ann Arbor
TTGAGACCGAGGTCGGCTTGCTTCATGCCTCAAATGTTCTCCGCCAGATCACGCCTTCGCAAGCAGGCTTGACCCGGAGTTGTGCAGACTGTCCTTAGCTAGGCTCCGCGCTTCCTGCCGACATGCTCAACACCTCAAAAATCGTTGCTGAAAGCCAGGTCGATGCGCAACGGCGCCCGCCAGGCCTCGGCCTTGGTCTTCGCGTCACGTGCGACCAGGAAGTAGTCCTTGGCGCGGTCGTAGCTGCCGGCGGCCAGCGTCAGCATCACTGAGCGCTTGCGCTCGTCGAGCATCGGTGACGTGCTGTCGAAGGTCAGGATCTGCTCGTCACTGATGGATTGGTCGCCGTCGCGGATGGACAGCAGCAGCGTCACCGGCAGCACGCGCTCAGACACCGCCTCGGTCTGGATGAACTCGAAGCGCTGCTTGTTGGTGACCACCTTGTTGCTGGACCCGAGCAGGCTCACCTCCACCTGCCGGGTCTTGGCCTTCTCGGTGTCGCTCTCCTTCACCACGATCACCGGCACGACGATCTCCTGCGGCATGGCGCTGCCGTGCACGAAGCGTGCGCCGCCGACAAAGTGGAACCGACCGGCCCCCTTGGGCACCAGGAAGTCCAGGCTGCCTGCGCCCGCATCGGTGCTCGCGGTGGTGGCCGTGTTGCCCGCCCAGGCGTTCTGCATCGGCCACATGCCGCGGCCCAGGATGTAGCGCTTCTTGGGCTTCAACACACCCGGCATGCCTTCTTCCACGGTGTGCCGGTCAGCCTCATCCAAGGCCGACTCCTGGTACATGAAGCCGTGGTCGGCCGTGACGAAGATGGTGGAGCCGTTCAAGTTGTTGACGATGAAGCTCACCAGCTCCGACAGTTCCTTGATGGCGTTTGCCGTCGCCTCGAAGGTCTTGGTCTCGGATCCACGCTTGTCGCCGATCATGTCGATCAGGTCGTGATAGATGTAGACGACCTTGTGCGGCTTGACGAACTCGCGGCCCTTGTCCTTGCCCTTTTCCATCAGCGCGTCGCGGCCGATGGCCACGCCGCCGTGTGCCGCCAGGATGGCCGAGCGCTGCTCCAGTGTCGACGACGGCTGGCCATCCACCGTCACGTCGAGCGAGGCGTTGCCTTTGTAGGCCAGGCGCTGGTGCGGCAGCAGGCTGGCCATGCCCAGCGCGGTGTAGCTGGGCAGCACGCCCAACATGGCGTCCAGCCGGGCCTTCACCCGGCTGCGGCTGTTCAACTCATCCACCAGCTCGGCCGCCGCCTCGAAGCGGAAGGCATCGGAGATGACCACGAACACCCGCTTTGCGCCGCCATCGAAGGCAGGCGCCACATGGCGAGCGTAGAAGTGCTGCTGGTTGACGACCTCGTCGAGCTTCCACTGCGCCAGCAAACCGGCCGGCCCTTCCACCACCGCTCCCCAGGCCGAGGCAAGCTGGCCGATGAACCAGCCCGAGTAGGCGTCTTCCATGCGGTCGCGCAGTTCGTGCAGCAGAGACCAGCCCATGGGCTCCACCGTCTCTGACGCCCGCATGAACCAGCGGTACAGCTGGTCGAAGCGGAACAGCTCGGTCCGGTAGGCCTGGAACGCGGTTCCGGCATCAGCAAAGCTGAAGCCCTGAAGATGCTTGGCCTGCAGCTCAAGGAAGCCGGCCGCCGCCTCCAGAGCGTCGTAACTGGCAGCCAGGGCGCGCGTGGCGTCGTTGGCGCCGGCCAGCAGCGGGTTGGCCCAATGGCCATCACGCCGCCGCGCGATGAGGTCGCGCACCGAGTCCATGTTGGCGCCGCCGCCGGCGATGATGCGGGCCTTCAGGTCGCCGATCACCCGCTTCTGTCATCGCGTCCGCCAGATCTTCGGCCTGCATGGGGCCCAGGATGCTGCCGATCTTCAGCTCGTCGGCGACCCAGCCCGACAGCACGTCGTAGCCGCGGTAGTTGGCCATGTCGGTGCGCCAACGGCTGGCGAACACAGAGGCGTTCGCCGCCTTGACTCGCTCGCCAACGACGAAGTGCGCCAACGATGCCTGCACGCCGCGCACGCCACTGCAGAAGTCGGTGGCGAACAGGCGGTAGAGCAAGCCGCGCAAGCTGGGAACTTCTTCACCAGCTTCGCGGTAGCCCAGCTCACGCTCTGCCATGGCCCAGAAGGCGGGCTCCAGGTCAAAGCTGGCCAGCTCATCCAGCACCTTGGGCCGCGCGCCCAGGTCACCGCCTTCGGCCACCAGGGCAGCAAAGACCTTGAGCAGAACTGCGGAAGGATCCGCCGTCTCGGCGCGAGCCACAGCTGCGATCATCTTGCGGTCCAGGTCATCGGCCGTGTCGGCCGGTTGAACCCAGCGCTTGACGCGATCGAAGCGGTCGCGTGCTCGCAGGAATTTGGTGCGCAGTTTCAGGTGATCGCGCAGCGACCGCGTGCTCAGGCCCAGTTCCTCCAGCTGGATCGATGCCGTATCGGCGCTGAAGGGCTTGCCCCGTAGCCGCGCGTCCAGGAGCCAGTCCTGCGCTGGCTCGGGCTCGTCGAACGGCGCATAGATTAGCCAGCGGCCGCCGATCTCCCGCTCGATCGAGATCTTGGCTTGCAGCGCGGGCGTGCGGTCAAGCCGCAGCACCTGCACGCCCTCAAGTCCGAGGACATCGACCTGGGGCGAAAACTCGCCGCCCGGGTCGTTCCAGAAGACCAGATTTGGGCCTTCGGCAAATAGCCGACGAAGTGCCTGAAGGAAGCTGGAATCGGTACCGGAAGAACTCACAGTCACACCCCCATCGCTTGCCAGACAGGGGCCAAGTCAGCGGGGACAGCCACTTCAGCGATGTGTCGGATCAGCTTCAGCCGCCTATCTTTGAGGGGCATGGGCCCCAGCAGGTTGTTCAACACACCCTGAACGACCATCGGGTAGAACTTCTTCGCATAAATCCACTTCGCCAACAGCTCGGCGTCCGGCATCGCGTTAAGCTCAGCGTCCTTCGCTTGCACTCGAATCAAGACGTCATTTGCATGCAACGTGTTGTGCCAAGCTGTGAGCTCAGCAAGAAGCTCCGCGTCGGTAATGGTTCTTGCCGGATCTAGCACTCCATTGGGGAAGCCCTTGTCGCGCAGTTCTCCCCAAAGCGGGTTGATGGTGTGCCAAAGAGCGGCATGCCGAACCCACTTCGCGCGCTGCGCCATAACCAACTTCGTCAGCTGGGCCAGCCCGCCTTGCACCTTTACCTGTTGCTTGGCGCCCAGTGCTGGCCAGATCTCCTGAGGGTCAACTAGATAGCTCTCAGTACAGAAGCGGGGAAGAACGACCAAGTTTGGAATCGCCAGCACCGCAGCAGAGCAATCTGCGGCTGTCCACTCATCTCTGTCCACCACACCGAGCCAAGTCGCCTCCTTCTTGAGCACGCGTAGGACATCTCGCTTGTTGCCAGCTTGTGCTAAGTGCCACTTTGCTTCCCAACCGACCGCTTGCGGGCGGTTCGTCAAGAACAGCCTAAATGCATCAACGTCGTCTGGCCCTTCAACCAGAAGCACACGCGCCCCGGTTGAACCGATGAACTGTGTTTTGATCTGCTGGATTCGATCATCGACGGTCATTTCACGGTCCCGAGCTCAATTCGCTGCCCGGTCGCTTCGTACCGCTGCCAGACATCGGGTTGGTGTGAGGTGATCATCAATTGACCATCTAGCTTCGCGACCAAACCCTCCAAACTGGCCAACAAGCCACTGACCAGCGAAGGATGCAGATAGAGATCAGGCTCATCGATGAGGATTACAGCTCCGCGCTCGGCCCAATGCGCCACCAGAAACAGCAGGATCAAGACTTGGTGCTCACCGGCACTCAGTTCATCCAGCGTGTGATGTTGACCACGCCGGTCCTTCAGCTTGACTCGCAAGCGGCCCTCGCCCTGCTGGATGTCGGGATCAATCTCTTTGCCGGACAAGAATCCATTCATCAAGCGCAAGACCTCGTGGTACTTGTGCAGCTGAGTGGTCTTCAAGGTGATGAGCGAAGCCTCCAACTGGTCCTTCCAATCGTCGCTAGCTACGTACTTGGGCAGCCAGCGTCTCGCCGGCGAGTCAGCCATCAGCTCTCCCACATTCCGTCGAGCGGAAACCCAGCGCCTTTCTTCGGCATCGAGAAAAACGATGTTAGGCGCCTCAGTCTTATCGAAGGACAGCACCATCCTCCTGTGTGCATCGCTCCAGCGGGTAACTAGGGCGCTGTCTGGAAGAAAGAGTTCACGCTTCGGGTTGCCAGGCTTCCCGGTGCGGGCTACGCTTTCGCCCATCCAACTCACCTCGGGCCGGCGCTTCCGAAGCTCTTCGCACCACTGAAGATCACCAAACGCGAGACCAATAAGTCGCTCCTCGACCGGCGTACCTCGCAGCACCACGGCGCAGGCACCCCATCTTTGCAGCCATTCGCGAGCCGCGTGGCTCTTGGGCAGCGGCTTGCGGTGTGCAAGCCAGTGCCCCAGCGCTTCCCAAAGCATCGCAACGGCACGCAAGACGGTTGACTTGCCGCAGCCGTTGGGACCCGAGAGCAAGACTAGCTTTTCCACTTCGCCGTCCCAGTCGCTCTTGAGATCCAGCACGCGGTCGCCCAAAGGTCCTACGTCGTGGAAGTGAATCGATTCGATCTTCATCAGTCTTCGTCCTTACCGCCGCAAATGGCCTTGGAACCAGCGACTAGGTCGCCGAACTTCGCGTAGTTGACCTTCACGCCGTCGTCCAGGTCCAGCGTGATCTGCATGTCAGCGTAGTGGCGAAGCTTCTCGTCGTAGGCCAGCAGTTCGACCTGCTTCTTCCGCAGAGCTTCGATCTGCTTCTGCAGCCTGGTGCGAGCGGCTGCAGACGATGCTGCGGCCACGTCATGGCTCAGCATTTCCAGGCGTGACGCCATCATGGCGATCAATGGCACCACATACTCTGCTCGCATGCGGGCGAGAGTGCCGGCGTTGTAACGGTGCAGGTAGACCAGGGCCTGAAAGGCACCTTGCTTGCCGCTGCAGAAGAGCCAGTAGATCGGGCGCTTCTTGTAGGCTTGAAGGTGGGCTTCAAAAAACTCATAGGCCAAGTAGCTGCGGATGGTCTCGTTCGCCGTTTGGCCGCCATTTGAGCCGAGACTCTCCGCCAACCAAGCCATGTTCTCGTCAAAAGTCTCGGGGCCCCAAACAGCACGCATGAAGTCACTCAGGCGACTCGCTGCGTCGTCTTCGAACCAGTGTTCATCGGTAAGCGGAACGATGCCGTCCCGATCGGGAGGGAACCTCGAACCGTAGCGACTAATATCGAAATTTGCGTTGCCACCAATTGCGTAGATCAGCCCTGGGCATTCTAAGCTATAGCGTCCCATTAAGCAGCCGATTGCATACGAAATTATTCGAATGCTGTCCTTCTTCCGGTCGGCACGCGTAAGAGTAATTTGATCGTCCAGCACTTCGGCAGAACACTCGCCGTGAAGATTGAATGTATCTATGAATATCTCGTTATTGCTTTCTTCCGCCTTTCTCATTCTGGCATAGCGCATGTCGGTATTGACTTTCCGCTCCGCCCACGCAAGAGAAACGCTCTTACCAGTAAGCAGATCGACCTGAGAGAAGTCTCTGGAAACTTCAAGGCTGTCCCAATCAATCTTTGAAGTGGTGATGCAATCTTCGGAATTTCTTCTGGCTGCGTCGCGGTGGAGCTGCGACTTGAACGGCAATATCGGCAGCGCGGCGACATTGCCGCTCTGAAAGTCCAGAGCGGGAGCGATGAACCGGAGCGCCTCCAAAGAAACCCGGGAGTTCAAGTAGGCTAGAAGCTCAAGTCTTTGGGTTCCTGCCACCGAAATGCAGGGCCCTGTTGTATCCCAGATAAATCCCTCGTCGAACGCGCGAAATGACGGAGATGAACTTGTAATCTTTGACCAAGTTATGCCTGGTTTGAAGTAGTTCGAAGCGTTTCTGATATTGGACTTTTCATGAGACTTAAGATGCTCCCCATCTTCAGCCCAATCCACGACATAATCCGTATTGCCGTACCACTTTCGAAATGGTCCACCTTTCAGGTAGGGCTTCCACCTCCGGCTGGCACTGCTCACCTCAAACCAATATCGGAGGAAGAGGGCATTGTCCCCTGTGTCCATACCCTTCCCAATTGCCGCTACGACGTCCTTTAGCGGAGTGCCGTATTGGAAGGCCTGCCTAAACTGCTCCGACATCCAGTAAGCTAACGGGGCGCCCGGCACAATCGCAAAATGCTCATGCTTAACTTGATGAAGCAGTTGATGCCTGCTGCTGAGAAAGAGCTCACCTTTGTTTGCTGATTGAGAACTCGAGTTGAGATTAAAATACACCCCAGTATGGCGCTGTATCGCGGTTGCAAAGGCCAAGAATGCGACAGCCTGAGCAATCTTCGAGTTCAGCTCAGGAAAGCTGTTATAGCCAATCTGCGCAAGAGTCGTGATAGTTTGGTTCTGCAGCAGCGCCTTCCTGAAGTCTTCATAGGTCGACAGGAACATCCAGGTTTGCATAGTGACCATCCCCGCCATGCCGGTGGGTCGACAGGCGCGAAAAGCGCGCTCAATGAACATTGAGAAGAGGTCACTTTTCGAATCGCTGAACGAAGCTTTCGCATAGCCTCTCAACGTCTCATTCATTCCCTTTGTGCCCATATATGGCGGATTCGCCACTACAGAATCAAACCGCATGCTCAGTACTAGCGCCTGCCACGCTAATCGCACCACATCTTTGGCCGCCTGCCGCGCATACAGGTCGCCGTCCTGTAGTGCCTGACGAAGGCCCGCCGCCATCGACGCAAGCTGCGCGCTTAGCCCTGCCGGAATCTGGATGAGTGAGCCAACGGTCTTGGCGTGAATAAAGGTGTCGAGCAGCGTTTTGAGCGACGCAAATTGCAGGCCGAAAGGCGCCAGACTGCTAGTTAGCTCGTCAGCGTTCAAACCCTTGGTCTCCTGCAGACTCTGTACGTTGAGTTTGGGTGGGTCAGTGAAGAGGCGACGGTCGTCAGCGCGTGCTCTCATCAAAAGCGCAAATGCTGCAAGCTGGGCGGCTCGGTCATCGATGTCTAGGCCGTAGAGATTCTTCTCGAGGATCAAGCGTGGAATGGATCGAGGCTGATACCCCCGCTCCAGGTAGATGGCCTTCAAGACGTCATACGCCACCACCAGGATGTGCCCACTGCCGCAGGCCGGGTCCAGGACCGTGATGGTCTCGGGATTCAGCGTTTCGCCGTCCTCTCGGATCCGCGTCTGGATCAACGCGTTCAGCTGCGCCTGCACCTCCGGGCTCTGCTCCGCTGGCTGGATGTAGTACGGCCACTGGCTGGCCAGCGTGCTGGTGGGGTTGGCCATCAGCCACAGGCGGCCGACGCTGTTTTGCACCAGGTACTGGACGATCCAGTTCGGCGTGAAGAGCTGTGTGGCGGCGGGGATGTCCTCGCTCTTCACCACCTTGCCGATGACCTGGTCCTTCTTTTCGCTGATGTAGAACTGGTACAGCCAGCCGATGACTTCGATCTCCTGCCAGTCTTCCTCGGGCACCTGTTCGACCAGCTTGGCCACGATGGAATCGGTGCGCAGCAGGTTCTCGGGCAGCAGCAGCTCGGTCTCGTCGTCGATGCGCTCGAACAGGAAGGGCATCACCCGCGACAGCTCATTGCACTGGGCGACCAGCAGCAGCTTGTAGAGCTCGTTGTCCTGGTTGCCTGCCAGCTGCATCTCGCGGGCTCGGTCGGGGTTCAGGCCCGGCAGCGTCACCTCGCTGGCGTGGCGCAGGATCTCGGGCAAGCCACCGTCTCGGCTCGACAGCACGCGCCACCCGTGGCCCAGGTAGTCGTGGATCTCCATGTAGCGCAGCGCTGCGAAGCGGTTGAACCAGGTGTAGGCCACCTCGTCCATGGTCTGCTCGAAGCCATGCCGCTTGATGCGGGCGATGAGTTCGTCGCGCTGGCCGGCCACTTTGACGGGCCACTCGCGGCCGTCGATCAAGGCCACGTCGCCCCGCACTTCGGCCGGCACTACACCGGCGGCGGAGATGCCCAGCACGTTGGCGCGCTCGGTCACGGCCTTGATGAAGTCGAGACGCGCCTTGGGGGCGTAGCGCTTGAGGTTGGCCTTGTTCATGTTTGTCCCTGGGGAACCTGTCTTGGTCTTGTTTTGCTTGTACGCAGCGCTTACTGGATGCGGGCGCGGTGGCCGGCTGAGATGGCTGCCATCAGTTCGGCCCGCAGCTTGGCCACGTAGTCGTCAACGTCCTGCTCGGTTTCCAGGTAGGTCTTGGCGTTCAGGTCCGAGGTCCGCACCACGCGGATCGGCTTGGGGGCCGGCGGCGGAGGCGGCGGAGGCGGTGGCGGCGTACCGCCCGTCGTGGCAGGTGGCGCCGGCTTGACCGCGGCCTTGGCCTTGGCCGCCGCAGCGACAGCCGCGGCGATCTTGTCCATTGCCTCGTCCAGCAGTTCGCCCGCACGCTGCTGCAGGAACATGATGCGCGGGATGCTCACCAGGCCCGCAAGCTGCGCTTTCAGCTCTTGCAGTGGCCGGAGAGCGGCGTTGCGCACGCCGGGCTCGGCCTGGGCGTCGTCCAGGGCATGGGTGGCTTCCTTGATCTTCGAGTCGATGGAGAGCAGCGCTTTCTCACGCCGCTCGCTGGCCAGGGCCTCGTTGACCTTCTCCACCGCAGACAGAAGACCTTCGATGCGGTTGACCTGCGAATACGGCCTGGGATTTGCTCGAATGGCCTCGAGATCGGCCAAAGGCTGGGCCGATGCCGTGTCCTTGACGAGCGCTTCGCGGTTGTCGGCAAAGCTGACCAGCCCATCGAGCATACGGGCCCAAACCGGGGCCTGTGTCTTGTAGAAGCTCAGCACGTCGTGTGTGTCTTCGGCCAGATCCAGCCAATCGTCACGCGTCGACAGCATGGCGTTCAAGAACTCGAAGGGGTCGCGGATCGCCAGCTGCCGGTCGATCGCCTGCAGAGCCTTGGCCACCTCGGCGGCACCCGGGTAGTGCTTCTGCTCGGCCTTGAGTTTGGCTCGCTCTAGCTCGGCCTTGCGTTGGCCCAGGTTGTCGCCGAAGGCGGCCACCAGGCCGTCTTCGTCATCGGGCGGCTGCAGCGAGAAGATCTCGCGGTGCAGGTCGCGGGCCTTGGCGCGGGTGCCGGCATCGGCTGTCTTGCGCTTGAGGATGGACACCTGCTTGAAACGGGCGGCCTTGGTCAGCGGTTCGGGGGCCGACTTTGGGTCGAGATCAGACCCTTCCATCACCAGCTTGATCTCGCCGGCCATGAACAGGCGGGCGATCAGCAGCACCGTTTCCAGCTCGGGCCGCCAGCCCCACGGCGCACCGGCAAAGCGGTCCACCACGTCGGACAGCAGCACACGGCTGGTGCCGGCCGCCACGGTGAGGTACTGGCGCATCTCGCCGATGGCGAGGGCGTTTCCGTCTTCGCCATCGAGCGCGATCTTGTACTGGCCGTGTGTGTCAGACGCCAGCACGGCACGAATCTCGGCCGCCGGGTCCGCCTGGCGCACCTTGATGTAGCCGAGCTTGGAGTAGGTGTTGGAGACGAGGTAGTTCAGCGCCTCATCCAGGATGACCGAGGGGCCTTGCGGCTTGAGCGTCAGCTTCTGGCCCAGGGCGTAGAAGTCGCCGCGGCTCAGCAGGTCAGACAGCTGCGCCAGGATGCGTGTCTTGCGCTCGCGGTTCTCGTCTTTGCGGTCCAGCAGGATGCGCTTGAGCGATGGCGTGGCCGCGTCGGTCTTCGGGCCGCTGATGTACTTCTGCAGCTCCACGTCTACGCGGGCATCGTTGGCCATGCGCAGGATCGCGCGGCCGGCGCCCTCGGCGCTGCGCCCGATGCACTTGGCTTCGGTCATCAGCTCGTAGTCGCCACCGACGGGCGACAGAACTTCCAGGGTCAGCTCCTGGTTGGCCTGGCGCCAGGGCGCGCCGTCGAGCAGGCGGTTGAATTCGTAGTCGGTCTTGGTGTCGCGGTGGCGCACCTTGGTCTGGCCGCCCAGCACCTCGTCGAAAACGAGCTCAGACACCAGGCGCGAGACCTCGGCCGACGAGATGTCGACCGACTTGATCTCTTGCGACACGTCGCGCTCTTCGTTGGTGAGGAAGAACCACAGGTCACCATTGCGGCTGACCAGGTTCTGCCGCTCCAGACGTGCCAGGCTCTCCTGGATTTGGCGCTTCAAGGCGAGCTTGTCGGCGTCTACCCGGTCGAGGCACAAGGTGGCCAGGTTGTCCACCGTGGCCTTGACGGCATCGGCGTAGCGGATCAGGAACAGCGCGCGCAGCAGCTTGATGTCCCATGGCTCCAGCGCCGGGTTCTCGCCGGCCTGGTCGATGGCGCGTTTGACGGATGAATCGAGGAAGCTCTCGATCGAGGGGTAGAAGTCGTACAGCGGGACGAAGGCGTCGATGTCCTTGTCACCGTTGCCGACGGCGGCGGTCTGGAACGCATCGAGCATGGACCGCTCGCCGCGTGCCAGGTGGCGGCCGGTGGCGCCCACCTTGCGGATCGACTCGAAGACCTTCTGCAGCAGCTGGAACTGGTACGGCGCGAAGGGGTAGTGCGCGGCGTAGTCGTCGGCGTCCTTGAAGCGCCTGAAGGCAACCGCGTGGTCGGCGAACGAGAGCTGGTTGTTGATGATGTCGCCCTTGGCCTTCCACACCGCGGCCAGCGCCGCTTTGGCCTCGGGCGTCTTCTCCAGCAGGCGCTGCGAGATCACCTCGTCGGTGTTGGAGCTGGACAGCGACAGGCGCGTATGGAAGCGGCCTGTGATCTTGGAGAAGTCGTTCGTGCGGGCTTGGTTCGCCTCGCCCAGCGTGGCGTCGATGTCCTCCTGGCTGGTGACGATGACCCAGGCGCGGCCTTTGCAGCGGACGCCGAGTTCTTCGGTGATGGTCTGCAGGTTCAGCATGAGCTGGGTGTTCTTGCCGATGAACTGGCCCACCTCGTCGACCAGGAACACGATGCGATGGCCGGGGCCCTTGGCGTCCAGGTAGGCGCGCACCAGGTCGGCGAAGCCTTCGATGTTGATGCGGTAGGTGTCGCGGGCATCGTCGAACCACTTGCCTGCGGACTCGGCGGACATCTTCAGCGCGGCGCTCAGGCCCGCGATGACGTCATCGCGCAGGAAGTCCACCGCGTCGCGCTCAGCGTCCCAGTCGTTGCCGTTGGAGGCCTTAAAGGCAGCCTTGAATACGTCGAAGCTTCCCTTGGAGATGAGATGGCGCTCCATATGGGCGACGTGCGGCGCATCGCCCGACAGGCCCTGCATCTCGTTGAACACGCGCAGGAAGACCTGCAGGATGGCGTCGCGGTCGCTCTTGGCATCGGCCTTGGAGTCGATGTTGAAGAGGATGACATCGGTCTTGCCGGCCACGGCGCGGCGAACATCGCCGATGAGCAGCGGGTCCTTGATCTTCGACTCGAAGAACTGCGCCGCACGGCGCTTCTCGCCGTTGCCGGGATGGGTGGCCTCCAGGTTGGAGAGCAGGTACGACAGGATCTTGATGAAGTGCGACTTGCCGGAACCGAAAAAGCCCGACACCCACACCCCCATCCGCGCTGCGATGGTGGGATCGGTCGGGTTGTCGACCGTGGCAAGGTAGGCATCGAAGAATCGGCGGAGGTACTCGGTCACCTGCTTGGTGGTGACGTACTCGTCGAGTTCCTGCCAGATGCTTTCGTCGTCGCGTTGGTCCGCCTTGATGACGCCGTTGATGGGGCGGTCGATCTGCTTGACGAACAGTTCTTTGATTTTCATGGGGCTCCCTGAATCACGAAACCAGGCTGAATGCCCGGTAGTAGTTGTCGTCCGTGAGCTTGCTGAACAGGCGCAGGGACTGGCCGTCGTAGCGGCCCGGGTAGAGCATGAGCAGCGGCGTGTCGCGCATGTGCGGGTGCAGTGCAGACAGCAGCGTGTGCGTGCGGAGCATCGGATAGACAGCCCCGACGCCCTTGACGATCAGAAGGTCAAGATCCGCAGCGCCGGTCATCTCGACGATGCGCGCCGCCAGCCGGTCTTCCTTGAGCACCGAGCGCAGCGACTTCAGCACCGCTTCATCGCCCTGCTTCAGCTGCATGTCGAAAGCCTTGGTGAGAAGGCCCCGCTCTTCGAGCAAGCTGATGACGCATTCGAAGAGATCGACCGTGGCGAAGCGCAGCCCAGGCTTGAGCTTGCGCAGGCCGGGCTCGATTACATCAGCAAGCCACGAGCGCATCTGCATCTCGTGTTCAGGCGGGTAGTCGAAGATCCAGAAGCCGATCTCGCCACCGGCGCCACGGTTGTCGAGCACATCAGGTGACGCGAGGCGGGGCAGGATCTGGTTGAGGCGCTCTTCGAAGGACGTTTTCATGCTTGGGCTTCCATGCGGGCGAGCGTGGTCGCGTCTCCGAGGTGATTCAGGTACGCACGAACTCGCGGATGCAGCATGGGCGGCTTCAGGCCCATGCTGCGAGCGTTGTCGAGGTATTTGGCTTCGGCAAGGACGCGGACGATGACCTGGAACAGCTTCTTGCGCGTGGACTCAGCCCAGGTGCCGACAGCAGGGTCGCGGTGCTCGCACTCCGTCAGGAAGGCTTCCCACTGCCGGTGGCTGAGCGTGCGTTCAAGGCGCCGCAGGTCGGCGCCGTAGACGTCGCGAAGGAAGTCGCTCAGAAGCAAGCTGTGCCGGGCCGCGGCCGCCAGCAACACCTGGCTGCACAGTTCCTTATCCCCCTCGACAACAAGTGCCAACCCCTCGTCGTCCAGCTTTTCCAACCTGTTGCGGATGAGACGCGCCTGCCGCCGCGCAGTGGCGGGCGTCTTTTGCAGGAGGTTGTCGCTCTTCAGAGCTTCGTCCCACTGCTCGGGCGTCGGATGGGTTAGAAGAAGCGCAGCGATGCGACGGCTCTCCGGAAGCATCAGGGAGCCCGCGGATATCTCGGCGTTGTACAGGGAGACTTGATCGGTCAAGTTTTGTGGCGCCGGAGTTGGGCGGTGGCTAAAGGGGACCGCCAATCTTCGCAGCCTCGGGTGAGGCGCCCTTGGGAGGCTCGGGATCAGTGCCTTTCCCCGGCAGTGTTTCGGCCGAGGCTAGCGGTCGCGTGTTCAGAGTCTTCCGCTTCCAGTCGTGAACACTCGGATCCCGACCACCGAGGGCTGATGGCACCGGACCGACGCGGCGCTCTTGACATTGAAATGTTCGACACCTTTCCTACCCCTCCCCATCGCTAAGCCCAAGCGTAACCGGACATTGCAGAGACCCTGAGGCAGCCTTGTCTCAGGTAGGGTGGATGAGCTGAGTTCATCGCTGCCAGAGGGCAGGGTTTCCACTCATCTCTGGCGCTAATTTCCCTGACCCGCCCTTGAGGCAGCCGTCACAGGGACACATCGATTTCAGCTGCGCCGGTCGGCCGCTTCCGCCTGGAAACAGATGCCTTTGATGCTCGATGGAGGTCAGCAATCGACCCCCATCAGTCCTTGCGCGGTCCGCGAAACGGACTCTCGGGTCTGTCGCTGTTACCAAATGGTCCGGAGAGCTGGGCCCAGGTCAGGCGCTAGAAGGCTCGAGGGCTGCCTACTGACCGAGCTTTCGCAAGAGGTCGGCAGCGTCATGATTCCCTTGGTCGCGTGCCTTGCGCAGCCAAGGAAGTGCGCGCGCTCGATCAGCCGGCACGCCCTCACCATTGACCAGCATCCATCCGATCGTGTACTGGGCGTGCGAATGTCCCCGCTCGGCTGCACGAAGATACCAGTCAAGAGCCGCCTTGGCATCTCGTCGCCGCCCGTTGGCACCCATCAACAAGAGGCCCATGAGGCACTCAGCATCAGGGTTGCCCTGTACGGCCGACTTGTGTGCCCAATTCTCGGCGAGCGCAGCGTTTCGCTCGGCGCCACCGTCGCCGCGCAGGAAAATTAGTCCAAGGCAGTATTGGGCTCGGGACTCACCGGCCTCGGCCGCGCGAAGATAGCAGCTCATGGCTGCCTTCATATCGACTGGACCGCCCAGCCCCTCTCTATGCAACTGGCCGAGTTCAAAGAAGGCCTCGACTTTCCCCCCCTCAGCCGCGGCCTGATACCACTTCACTGCTTCGAAGTTGTCTCTCTCAGCTCCCCATCCGTTCTTCCGCATCTGGCCCAGTGTGTACTGCGCTTCAACGATGCCGACCTCCGCGGCCTTCTTGAAGTAGGCGAGCGCCTTTGGAAGGTCCTGACCAACACCGGTTCCCTGGAAGTAGATAACGCCGAGGGCGTGCAGAGATTTGCCGTGTCCTGCATCGGCTAATTTGGCGAACATCGGCAGCGCACGCGACCGGTCGCCGCTATTGAATACATCAGACGCGACTTCGTACTCATTCTGAAACGACACTGAAATTTTCCTCGGAGGCTTGAAGCAGTTAGAGCTTCGCAACCCACTCGCGCGCCGGCGCAAGCAGGGGTAGGCACAAATGTAGGGCAAGGCTCGGTTGAGCTTCAACGGTCGCGCGAGGGTCTCCGCTCGGCCCAGGTAGGCTTTAGGCGATCTTCCGGCGAGCGGGTAGCACGCCCGAGGGGTATGGCGTCGCGCCGCTGCCGTTCCCCCTTTGCAGACTGCTTGAGTGACTGCTGCCTGGCCCGCAAAGGCAAAGACCGCTTTTGACCGGGTCCAGCCGACCGGCTGTCGGCATCCAATGTCTGCTGGGCACCGCATTGCCGACATGATGACCGAATGGCACCGCTGTTCCCGCTGGTGAAGACTCCGTCGCCAGCTGAACTGTGTCCACGCTGCGCTCCACGCTAGCGGCCTGGGTTGCGCCGTTGGGGCTGCGCAAGCGCCGTTTGCATGAGGCGCAGCGCCGCATTGTCCTGCCGTGGCGGGTGCTGCATGCTGACGAGACACCCGATCCCGATACTCGACCCCGGCTCGGGCAACACGAAGAAGGCCTACGCTTGAGCCTGGGCACGCATGAAGTTCTGCATACTCGGCCTTACCACCTGACGCCGCGAGTCCTCGGTTTGTTGCTACTGCCTTGTACCGGCAGTGTTCGGCCTGGCACCCTACAGCCCGCAGGCACACGGCCCTCGAATCGGCCGACTTGACCCATCTCAAGAGTCCACGGCAATTCGATCCTGCATGAGACCGGAGCACTGCCCCACCGCCGCCCGACGTTCGCGCCCGCCAGCTGTAGGGCCTCGGCTGCCCTGTGCGTACGCTCAGGCAAGACCAAGTGCAAGTGCTCTTCACCAGCGCGCAAGCAGGCCGTGATCGCCAAGCCTTCGAAGGCGGATTAACCGCGGGCACCGCTAGGAACCCGGGCGGGCTCTGGCAGGCGCAAATGGGCGCCCGTCAGCGGACCTTCGTAGGCTGAGCCTCCATCATCCCCGTAGCTCACCTCCAGGTGAGTCCCGTTGAAGTTCCACCAAAGACGAAATCGCTCACCGTCGTTGTGGCCCCAGGTGCCCAGCCCCATCCCTTCTCCTTCAAGAATACGCCGCCACGCTGCTGGACGAATCGCTATCTCGGCCATGTCGTACCCCCACGGCACGGAGAGATGCACCGCGGTGAAGTACGGCGTCTTGCGTCGAGCATGAAGACGCCCGGCGAAGTCGGTCAGTTCCAGCAACGAAGGCATGCCACTCTGGTCGACCCAGACGATTGCATTCTGGCCAAACGTCCGTCCAAGTTGAACTGCGTCCGCCTGCGAAATCCCAACGATGAGGTAGCTTGGCTCGGCGGGCCAGGAGCCGTCTGGTGCTTCACCTTTACCCGGCAGCGTAGTCCATGTCTTGGCAGAAGGGTCCTCGGTGAGCAGGTACTTCAAATGGCGTGTCGCCATGCGATTGTGGGGAGATCCGACCGGCAAGAAGGGCGGATTGCATGCGGTCACGAAGGCTGCCCCTTTGGCCTTAGCTTCGACAAGCAGTGCGGCTACCGCAGCGTTTGCTTGACCAATGCGCATCTCCACAATCTCGCCCGCGCACTCGAAGGAGTACACGGTACGTCTGTAGGCTTCTCGGAGCGCTTCGCCCACAGCCAGGTGACGCGCTCTTGCACGCCCTCGACGCTTCGGCACAAAAGTCGCATGGAAGGTGCTCGATTCCGACAGTTCCTCCACCTCGACCTTGCGGCCAGAGGCGGCAAGCCGGGCGTCCAGACGCTTCAGCTGCTCCTCCCATATGGGCGCGGGTAGCAATGGTCCCTTCGTCGACGCTTTTGCATCCTTGGTCATCTATAGCTCTCCAAATCAATGAGCTCGTCGAAGCAAGATTTCACCATTGGGCTAGGCAAGAGCAGGCTTGCCAACGGTAGCTTCGACCTGCACCTTCTCAAGCTGGCTCCCACACATGAATCAGTGATGCCCACGCCCGTTGGTGAGCATCGGCCAGCCAACTCCGCCTCGCTGGTTCGGTCTGGCCTGTTTGAAGGATCAGCGTCTCACGGAGTGGATGGTGGCTGACGATGAGGTGCTCGTTCCGGGCGTGTAGCCGGGCCAGCAGTCGCAATGATGGGAGACGGTCAAACTTCCCGCCCTGGCCTCTGTTGCAAGGCTGGCAGGCCAACACGAGGTTCCATACGCCGTCGACGATCGGTCCAAAGCCGAACTGTTTGAGAACATGCGGGAAGAAGTGGTCAACATCGGCGAGCGTCTCGCGATGACACAGCGAGATCGGCCGTGAGCAGTAGAAGCAGCGGCCCTGCTGGTAGCCGTTGAGCGCGTCGCGGCTGCTGGTGACTGCCGTTCTGCGACGTGAGGCGTCGGGTAGCAGCAGGTTCCCTCCTGCCGTATCGTGGCTGACGACGAGGGCCCGCCCGAGTCCGAGCCGCCAAGCGGTTTCCACCAACCGCCAGCGGGCTTCAGCCTCGAGGGGCAGATCAGAGGCTTGCTGCTGCGAGAGGAGCGCCTCGAACGTGTCCGTGATGCGGATGCCCCGCCCTCCCCTGCGCTCATCCAGGAAGAAGCGTTCCGGCGTCTCCGCTTGCCCCACAACATGGAAGGCATCAATGACGTTCGAGAAACCACGGGACTCTGCCAGTGAGGCCAGGCCGGTCTCGTCCAGTTCTTTCAGGTTGAACTTTCGGCACCCGTCCAAGAACGCGCTGGTCGCGGACGTGGCCTGTTTGTCTTCAAGTCGGAGGTGCTCACAGACATGGAGAGCAAAGGGGAGCGCGAGGTCCTCGAGCTTCACCAGCGCGCCGGCTGCGGGCTTCAGGTCGAGCAGGGCCTTGGCCAGCGCAAACTTGTAGCTGGCAACGTTCCTCCCGAAGAGGATGATGGCTCGCCATTGGTCGTCGATCGTAGGGCCCCGCGTTGGCGAAGCCTCGTGGATTCGAGGGGCCGATACCAGCATTCAGTCGTTGCCCTTCACTGGCATTGCACGCCACATCCGCTGGATCTGGTCCACCTCACCGACCTGTTCTTCGGCGTGCAACTCGAACAGCAGCGTGACCCATCGTGTCCCTGTCCGCTTGAGCACGTCGTCCGTCTCCCAGCGATCCACCCGCTTGAAGCCGAGCCGCTCGAAGATCAGTTGCAGCTCGTCCGGGTCGCAAGGCGCAAATAGCCGCCCTTGGCTGTCCCGGTTGTCCGGGCCAACGTCCGTGCGGGCCGTCGGGATTGACATCAGGATCCGGCCGTTGGGCTTCAGCAGCTGACGTAGTGCCACTGCTGCATCGAGCAGTTCGACCTTGGGGAGGTGCATGAGCACCGCGCAGCAGAGGATGCCGTCGAACGCGCCTCCGAAGGGAGCACCGATCGCGGGGAGCGCCCCTTCGACCAGCCGATCGGCCAGTTCCGGGTGTGCGGTGACAGCAGCCTGCCTCAGACCCGCCGAAGGCTCCACGCCGTGGCCGTCGTAGCCCGCGCGCAAGAGCGCCGCGAGGTCCCGCCCCGATCCGGCACCCACGTCCAGCACACGCGATCCCGCGTGGAACGCTTGCGGGAAGTAGCCCTCCACTGGGCTCGGAGCTGACTCATACCGGGCCGCGATCTCGGCGGCGTGCTGGTCGTAGAAGGCGGCGGTCTTTGCGTCCACGGTTCATTGTGCTTGAGCGCGCCAGCCTCCCGTGGCTTTCACTCCTCCGGCTACAATTAGATCCTGCGCGCATCACCCTGGGACATGCTCAAACATCGCGCAGCACGCGCGGCTTGTGGGGTAAGTTGTGCGGTATTCAGATCGGCTGAAAGACAACCTCTATACCCGACAAGCACTTGGCGTCGAACTCGACATTCAGGTGCAAAACCTAAGGTAGCCGACTACGCATCGACGTGATGGGGAGACCGCCCTACAGATTGGCCTTGGAGTGACAGATCCTCAGGTGCAAATGGCCGTGTGCAGCATGAGCCTGATCTCATCCCGCCTTGGTTGCCCGCAGCAGCGCCAAGCGTCGTGCGATCTCGGTCTTCAGCCAGATCGCATCGTGCCCTGGCACCACGAGCTGCAGACCCTGGACCAGCATGGCCTGTGCCATCTCGGCGCTGCCGCACCAGATGCCAGTGACCTTGCGGGCACGGCCGCAAGCCTCGTGCACCCGGTGGATCGCGTCGGCCATAACTGGGTGTTCGTGGCTGGCGCCCGGGCCCAGGCCCAGGGCGATGCCGAGGTCGCTGGGGCCGATGAAGAGGCCGTCGATCTGTGACACGGCGGCAATCGCCTCGACCGCGTCCAGACCCGCGCGGGTCTCGATCATGGCCAAAGCCAGCATCTCGGCGTTGGCGTGCTGCGGGTAGTCTCTGCCACCCACCAGCAGGCCGCGGGCCGGGCCGAAGGAGCGGTCACCTGCCACCCCGTCCAAAGGGTAGCGGCACGCACGGCCGAAGGCTTGCGCATCGGCGACCGAGTTGACCAGCGGGCAGATGATGCCGTAGGCCCCGGCGTCCAGTGCGCGGTTGATCTCGCCCAGGCTGTTTTGGCTGACACGCACCAGCGGCACTGCGGGCGTGTGCGAAAGCGCCTGCAGCATGGCCACCATCTGCGCGTGCCCGGCCATGCCGTGCTGGCAGTCGATGACCACGGCGTCGAAGCCGCTGCTGCCCACCAGTTCGGCGGCGTAGGCGGAGTCGAAGCTCATCCACCCGCTAATGGCGGACTGGCCTTCGCGAAAGCGTTCGATCAGTCGGTTGTGCTTCATCCGTGTCCTTCTTGCAGTGATGACAGAAAGCAGTGCGCGTGGCGGGATGCCCAGCCGGCGTGCTGCATCGGGAACAGGTGCCCGCCGCCGGCCAGGGTGTGGTGCACGGCGCGGCAAGAAGGCCGCACCAGGCTGATGATCTCGTCGCTGTGCGCCGGTGGGCACAGCGTGTCGAACTCGCCGCTCAGGGCCATGACCGGACATGCCAGCGCATGGCGCGGCGCCAGCAGGCCGGGGCGATCCCGGGCGTAGCCCAGCTGGTGCCGGAAGCGCCGCATGCCGACCGCGTCGGCCTGTGCGCCCAGCGACCCGACCAGAGCGCCATCACCGTCGCCCGCTGCCATCAAGCCATAGCCGATGGCCAGCATGCCGGTGGCCAGCGCCGGGAGGCCTTCGGATTGCGCCAGGCTCCATTGCGCCTGCCGCCGCCCTTCCCCGCCGGTCTGGCCGGCGCGTGCGTTGCTGGCCAGCAGGATCAGGCCCGCCACTCGGCCTGGATGACGGCGCGCAAGATGCAAGGCCACGATGCCGCCCAGAGAATGACCCAGCCAGACTGCTGGGCCGGTGGCATGCGCCGCCAGGCGATCGACTTCGTCGTCGAGGGTACCGGCGTCGCCCAGGATCAGGGTCGTCGCGTCGCAGGCCGACAGCATCGTCTCCAGGCTGCGCTGATCGAGCAAGGTGCCCGGCAAGGCGAAGAGTGCCGGTCGGGTCACACCGTCATCGCGGGGGGCAGCAGGCTCTTGCGGGCCAGCCGGCCGCCGGCGTCCAGCGCCACGTCCGCCTGCGCCGCCGCGGCGTGGACGGCAGCGTCGAAGTGCGGCGTCTTGCGGCCATCGCCGGCCACCACCAGGAGGGCGTGGGCGTCTTCGGTGCCCTCGTTGACGAACTGGCGCCAGCAGCCTGCCGGCATGGACAGGGTGTCCCAAGCGCCGAGCTCCGTACGCAGCGTGTCCGCACCCTGGTTGAACGCCACCGCCAGCGGGCCATCGGAATGCACCAGCACGGCAGCCTGCGTCAGCTGGAACGAAGCGCTGCGTTGGCTCGCCGGCACCTTCAGCCATTCGACCGAGAAGCCCAGCGGTTCGCTGACGGCCGGGCTGTGTTCGCGGTGCTGGCTCAGCCCCCAGCCGATGAACGGCGCCAGTTGCCAGGCATTGCCCGGCACGGCGGTATCGATGGTGGCCGCGCGGAAGTCGCGCTGCGAGGCCCGCACGCTGCGCGCCATCAGCTCGGTCGCCGTCCAGCGGCGCAGTGCGGCCAGCTCGTCGTCCGGCATCAAGGGCAGCAGATCGTCCTCGGGAGGGGCCGGCGAACCCGCCGGCACGTCGATGAGCTGGTTGTCCCGGCCCAGGTACAAGCCGGTCTGGCGTGCGCGCCGCAAGACGTCGGGGCTCCAGATGATGCCGCCCGTGTCGTCGCCGCCCAGCACCGTCATCAGGAAGCCGTGGCGCCTGCCGCAGTTGGAGAAGCCGCGGAACATCCACGTGGGCATGCAGATCACGTCGCCTTCGTCGAGAACGGCTTCGCCTTCGTCGCCGCCGGCGCCCCAGCGCAGTCGGAAGCTGCCTTCGCAGGCGATGAAGACCTCGGAGGTGAAATGCAGGTGCAGGTTGTTGGTGATGCCCGGCCCGAGGCCGGCCGCGCCGATGTTGAAGCCGTGGGGCTCTCGCAGGTTGACCACCTGGTTCGGGTTCTGCGTCACGCCCGGGCCGACGATCGAGTAGTTCTCCTTGGGCATGCTGCCGGGCAGGCGCACGTCGACGAAGGCATCGTCACACGAGACGTACTGGCGGCGGCGGATGTGGCGACGCTGCAATTCGTTGGCGGTCAGGATCATGGTGTGCAAATGGGTTCCGCCCCGGGGCAAGGCGTCGTTCAGGTCCAGGGGCAGCGTCAGCGTGGGAGCCGCGCCGACGTTCGCAGCACCAGCTGCGTGGGCACGACGACATGGTCGCGCGTGACGGCATCGTCCTCCAGCTGCTGCAGCAGCATGCGCACCGTGGCTTCGATCATGGGCCCTGCGCTCTGCGCCACGGTGGTCAGCTGGTAGGCGCCCCACTCGGCCTGCGGCACGTTGTCGAAGCCCACGACGGAGACATCCTCGGGAACGCGCAGCCGCAGCGCACCACGCAGGGTGTCGATAGCGGCAAAGGCCATGTGATCGCTGGCCACGAACAAGGCGTCAGGCCGCTCGCTGCTGTTGACCAGGCCGCCGAACAGCTCCTGCGTGGCCAACGCGGCGCGGGCGAACTCGTAGTTGCCGACAGCACGCGCCACCACCCGCAGACCGCGCTCGGCCAGGCCTTCGCGCAGGCCGGCCTCGCGGTCGTGGTTCGTGGACGAGTCCTCAGCGCCGGCGATGTAGGCCACGCGCTGGTGCCCGCCGTCGGCCAGGAAATGCGCGACGGCGCGGCCACCGCCCAGGTTGTCGGAGCTGACGGTGCTGATGCGGCCCTTGTTGCTGGTGCGGTTGAACATCACCACCGGAATGCGCGCGTCGGCGATCGTCTGCGCCAGGCCCGACGACAGGTGCGTGGACGCCATCACGATGCCGTCAACCTGGTAGCGCAGCAGCTCCAGCAGCAGCTCGTCCGCGTCTTCGGTCTCGGTGATGAACAGCAGCACGTGGTAGCCGTCCTTCTGCAGGCGCTGCGACAGCGTTTCGATGACGACCGGATAGAACTGGTTCTGCAGGTTGGACAGCACCACGGCGATCATGCGGCTGCGCCGGGAACTCAAGGTGCTGGCGATGGCGTTGGGCCGGTAGCCCAGCTTGCGCGCGGCTTCCAGCACCTTGGCACGCGTCTCGGGTGCCACGCTGGCGCCCGGCGTGAAGCTGCGGCTGACGGCCGACTGCGAGACCTCGGCCAGCCGGGCCACGTCGTTGGAGGTGACGGTGTTCCTGCCCTTGGCCGGGGCCGGTCGAGCGGGGGGCCGGGGACGTGAGCTCATGGGACCACCCTCCGTGCTTCGCACTGAGGGATGAGCGCTTGAGAGCGGCCCGGCGCGCTCATGCGGCCGTCCACCCGCCGTCGACCATCAGAGCCGAACCAGTGATCAGCGCCGCGGCATCGCTGGCCAGGAAGAGCACGGCGCCCATCACGTCCTCGACCCGGCCCACGCGGCCGAGCGGGATCTTGCTCAGCACCTGCGTCCGGAACTCCGGCATCGCCAGCCAGTCGTGCGTCATGGGGGTGTCGATGAAGGTCGGGCAGACGCTGTTGACGCGGATGCCATGCGGGCCGAGTTCCAGCGCCAACGCCTTGCTCATGCCTTCCAGCGCGTGCTTGGTGGCGCAATAGATGCTGCGGTGCACGCCGCCCACATGACCCATCTGCGACGACATCTGCACGATGCTACCCGCCAGCCCGGCCTGCTTCAGCCCGCTGGCCACGGCTCGGGCCACGAAGAAGGCGGCCTTGGTGTTCAGCGCCAGCAACATGTCGACATCGTCCTCTGTGACGTCCTCGAAGGGCTTGGGGCGATTGCCACCGGCATTGTTCACCAGCACCTGGAACGGGCCGCGCCCGCCGATGAGGTCGGCGACGGCCGCCGTGTCGGTGACGTCCAGCACCAGCGCATGGGCCCGGTCACCCCGCGCGCGCAAGGCAGCGGCGGCCACTTCGACTTCGGCGCTGCTGCGGGCGGCCAGCCAGACCTCGGCGCCGGCACTGGCGAGTGCAGCGGCGCAGGCCAGGCCCAAACCGCGCCCGGCCCCGGTCACCAGGGCGCGCCGTCCGTCCAGTCGAAAGCTGGGGGTCCGTGGCAGGTCCATGCGCGTGCCCGACAGTGTCTCAGCTCGTCGCCGCCACCGGCTGGTACCAGGGCAGGTCGGGCTGCTGTCCGTAGCGGCGCACGCGCAGGTTGGCCTGCTCGCCATGGCCGGCGAAGTTCTCCATGTGGCAGAGCCGGGAACACACTGCGCCGATGGCGGCGCTGGCTGCATCGGTCAGCACCCGCTGGTAGGTGCAGGTCTTCAGGAACTTGCCGACCCAGAGCCCGCCGGTGTAGCGCGCGTTCTTGTTGGTGGGCAGCGTGTGGTTGGTGCCGATGCACTTGTCGCCGAAGCTGACGTTGGTGCGGGGCCCGAGGAACAGCGCGCCGTAGTTCGTCATGCGCTGCAGGAACCAGTCGGGGTCCCGGGTCATCACCTGCACATGTTCGCTGGCGATGCGGTCGGCTTCGGCCAGCATCTCTTCGTCGCTGTCGCAGACGATGACCTCGCCATGCTCGGCCCAGGCCTGGCGCGCGATGCCGGCGGTGGGCAGGTGCTTCAGCTGGCGTTCGACCTCGGCCATCGCGGCACGGGCAAGTGCCTCGCTGGTCGTCAGCAGCACCGCCGGCGACGTGGGGCCGTGCTCGGCCTGGCCTAGCAGGTCGACGGCACACATCTCGCCGTCCACGGTGTCGTCGGCGATCACCAGGGTTTCGGTCGGGCCAGCGAACAGGTCGATGCCGACGCGGCCATACAACTGCCGCTTGGCCTCGGCCACGAACATGTTGCCAGGGCCCACCAGCATGTCCACGGCCCGCACGCTCTGGGTGCCGATGGCCATGGCCGCCACCGCCTGCACGCCGCCCAGCACCAGGATCTGGTCGGCGCCTGCGAAGTGCATGGCGGCCACGATGGCCGGGTGCGGCGCGCCCTGGTAAGGCGGCGCGGTGGCGACGATGCGCGGCACGCCCGCCACCTTGGCTGTCAGCACGCTCATGTGGGCCGAGGCGATCAACGGGTATTTGCCGCCCGGCACGTAGCAGCCCACGGCATTGACCGGGATGTGCTTGTGCCCCAGCACGACGCCAGGCAGGGTCTCGACCTCGACGTCCTTCATCGAGTCACGCTGGATCTGCGCGAAGCCACGCACCTGGGCCTGGGCGAAACGGATGTCCTCGACCTCGCGTGCGCTCAGTTGCCTCACCGCGCTTTCGATGGCCGCCTGCGACAGCGTGAAGTCGCTCGGGTCCCACTGGTCGAACTGGCGCGAGTACTGGCGGACGGCCTCGTCGCCACGCGCTTCGACGTCCTTCAGAATGCCTTCGACGGTGGCGCGCACCTTGGCATCGGCTTCGGCATGGGCGGCGGCGCTCTGGCCGCGCTTGAGGTGACGGATCATGGTGCAAGTCCTGGAGGGCGAGGAACGAGAAGGCGAAGATCGAGAAGGCGCAGCGTCATCCCGGCCACCGCTGCAGGCTGGGGTCGACGCTGTAGCGCAGGTCGTCGAGCACGTCCAGGCCGGCCTGCTGCAGGATGTGCAGCACGTCGATCATGACCCAGTTGTCGATGATCTTGCCGTGGCGATCCGTGCGGTACCAGTCGGCGACGCGCATCTCCAAGCGGCGGCCAGAAGGCGGCATGCCCAGCCATTGGCCGCCCAGGTGCGTGCCGTACAAGGAAGGCCAGCCGGCCGTGACGGCGAAGCGGCCGTCGCCCACGCGGATGTAGTGGCCCGGGGCGTCCTCGGGACCGCTGTGGTCGCGCACGATGCCTTCGCGGTCGGGGAAGGCCTGGATGAAGAGCGCGCCGTGGTAGTCCAGGAAGCCGCGCTGCCCGCGGCTGCTGCCGATGCCTGCCGGGCCGTACCACATCATGTCGCGGTGCCAGTGCGGGCTGTGCCTTCTGCGGGTGGCGCCAAGGTTCTTCAGGTCGTCGCCCTTGGCCAGGCCCATCTGCATCTCGCGCACCGCCGCCAGCGTGACGGCACCCAGCTCGCCATCCACGCCTTCTGCGGTGGCCCCGCTGTCGCAGGGTGGAAAGGCCCAGGCTTCGGCCGAGCCGGGCATGCGGCGGAAGGGGTAGTGGCCCGCCTGGCGCATCAGGTCGACGATGTCCAGCAGCACGTAGACCTTGACGATGCGGCCTTCGCGCACCACGGCGTTGATGCCCAGGCGCAGCATGCACAGGCCGTGCGTGGGCGGGATGCCCAGCCAGGATTGCGCCAGGTTGCCCATCAGCACGCCCCAGGCGCTGACGCATTGCCGGCCTTCGTAGTCGCCGGCCAGCATGAAGGCCATGCGCGCTTCCCAATCGGGGAAGGCCTGGCGCAGCGGGGCCCACAGCCGCGCGGCGGCCTCGGCGTTGCCGTGCAGGTCGTTGAAGGGGTGGAAGACGCGCCAGACAGTGTCGGGGTGGCAGCAGGCGGCGAGCGCCGTGTCGATGCCTCCACCTTCGGCTTCGGACAGGCGCCTCAACAGGTCGGTCAACAGGCGCTTGTTGGCAATGTGCTCGTTCATGGCGTCGGGCAATAGGTCGTGGGGTGTTGCGGGCCAGGCGTCACGCCGGGTCGGGCTTGGGACGGGCCGCAGCTTCCGGGGCCACCGCCATCTTGCGCACGTCGATGGCCGCGCGGGTGGCGTCGTGGGTGGCGCGCGTCACCTTGAGCATGCCGTAGAAGACGGCGGCCACCAGGCCGGGCACGGTCGACAGCACGAAGGCGGCAGCCAGGCCCATCAGCACGCGCTCGTCGACCTGGCCCGGCGTGGCCTTGGCCGGGAAGGCCACCGCGGCCAGCACCCAGCCCGCCAGGGCCGTGCCCAGGGCCTGGTCGACCCGCGCAAAGAAGGTGCGTGTGGCGTACAGCGCGCCTTCCTGGCGGATGCCGTAGCGCAGCTCGTTCTCGTCGGCGATGTCGGCCAGGGCCGAATACACCGTCGTCGTCATGATGCTGTAGGGCGCGTGCTGCAGCAGCGAAAAAGCGATCAGGATCCACAGCAGGCCCGGGGTCTGCGCCGACAGCACGCCGGCGTAGGCCAGCGCCAGCGGGATGGCCGGGCCGACGCAGTAGACGACCAGGGCCAGCATGCCGGTCCAGCGCTTGTCGAAGCGGTCGTGCAGTCGCTTGACGTAGTAGGCGGCGAAGACATAGCCGATGAAGCTGCCGACGGCGAAGAAGGCCAGCTGGTCGTTGCGCAGCTGCCAGAAATAGGTGGCGTTGTAGATCCACAGGCCGCCGCGCACGCCGGTCATCATCGACAGGAAGAACAGCCCCACCAGCAGCACGAGGTAGTTGCGGTTGCGCAGCACGCGCCAGACGTCGCGGCCCCACTCGCGCGGCCCGAAACCCGGCGTGGCCGCGGCCGGCTGCACCAGGAAAGGAATGCGCCGTTTGGTCACCTGGCTGGAGATGAACAGGCACAGCAGCACGATGACCGCGATGGTGATGGAAAAGGGTTGCCACCGCGACGGATCGAGCGCCCCGTTGGGAAACGCCGCGCTGGCGCGGAAGAACACCAGGAAGCACAGCAGCCAGCCTGCGGTGTCGCCGATCCACAGGAAGAAGGTGTTGACGCCCATGATGCTGGAACGCTCGAGATAGTCTTCCGACATCTCGCCGCCCAGCGCCAGGTGCGGGGTGTGGAACACCGTCATCGCCTGCAGCAGCAGGACATTGAAGACGGCCAGCCAGACCAGCTGCTGCGTGGTCGACAGCCCTTCAGGCGGGTTGAACAGCGCGTAGAACAGCAGCGCGGCCGGCAGGATGGACGCGAACATGAAGGGGTGCCGCCGACCCCAGCGGCTGCGCGTGCGGTCGGACCACGATCCCACCAGCGGGTCGAACACCGCGTTGACGCCCAGCCCGATGGCCAGTGCCACGCCAATGGCCGCCGGGTCCAGACCGCGCACCTGGTTGTAGAACAACATCAGGAACGCGCTGGTGGTCGTGATGACGATGGACTCGGCCGTGCTGCCGAGTCCGAACGCCCACTTCATGCGCCAGCTCACGGGTGGCATCGCGGTACCGGCGGTCTGCGGGGCCTCAAGCATGAACGCCCGGCGGCCACACGCCGATGCTTCGCATTCAGAAGCGCACGCCCACGGTGGCGCCGTAGGTGCGCGGCGCCGCGTACGTCACCAGCAACGAGCGGTGATTGCCGTAGACGGCGCGGGTGATGGTGGCCTTGTCCTCGATGTTGTTGACGAAGGCCTGCACGGTGTAAGTGCCGTCGAGCGAGCGGTATGTCAGTCGCAGGTCGGTCTTGGTGAAGGCCTCGTTGTTGCCGTAGCCCGGCGTGAGGTCGGTCAGGATGTAGCCGGAGTTGTAGTAGGTCTGGATCTCGGGCGTCAGCGTGCCGCTGCTGCCCAGGCCGATCGTGTAGGCCACGCCGAACTGCAACGTGTTGCGGGGCGAGAAAGCCCGCTGCGCGGTGTACTTGGTGCCGTCGCGGCCGGTGCCCGCCAGCACGTAGCGGACCTGCGGTACACCGCCAGAGATCACCTGGTTGCCGTTGGCGTCCAGGACGGGAACGAAGCGGTTCGGATCGGTGCGTGCGTTGGGGAACGGGGTGCCCTGGACCGTGTTCGCTTCGCCGCTGGAAGGAACGCAGCTCGGCGTGACACCGCAGAAGCCCGCCGCGCCGCCGAAGTTGAAGGTGTTGACGGCGTAGTCGAGCTGCTTGGCGTTCAGGAAGTTGTAGGCCATCGTCAGGCGCAGGTCCCGGGTCGGCCGCAGCACGGCCTCGAGGTCCAGGCCGTACGCGCGGTCCTTGCCGACGTTCTGCACCAGCGCGATCACGCTGGTCAGCGGCGCATTGGGATTGGGGATCGACGTCTGCGCATGCAGATCGGTGTAGTCGTTGATGTAGGCGGCCGCATTCAAGGTCAGCATGCGGTTGAACAGCGTGTTCTTGGTGCCGACCTCGAACGCCTTGACCTTCTCGGGGGCGAAGGGCAGCAGCGTGGGCACGCCGCCGATCGTCACCGCACCGGAGTTGAAGCCGCCGGCGTGCGTGCCGGTCGAATAGCTCGTGTAGACCATGTGGTCGCGATCGAACTTGTAGTCGGCGGCGACGCGGTAGTTGGTGTAGCTGTAGACGTTGTTGGCGCAGACGAAGTTGTAGGCCTGCTGCACGGCAGTGGGCGACGCCGAGACCGACGCCGAATTCGCCGGGATGAAGCCGCCGCAGGCGTAGTCGACAGGATCATCGATGCTGTGGACGTAGTACGCCCCTGGGCCGGTTGCGCCGGTGTTGAAGCGCGACGACAGCACCTTCTTCTCGTCGCGGGTGAAGCGCACGCCGCCGGTCAGCGTGAGCTTGTCCATCAGCGTGTAGGACAGCTGCCCGTACGCCGCGGAGGACTGGGTCTTCTGCTGGAACGCGCTGAACCCGTCACCGGTGGTCGACTGGTTCAGGCCCGCCCCGGTGGGCAGCGTGGTGAAGCCGAAGGGGTAGTACTGCTGCCCCGCCGGTGCCGTGGCCGCCACGTAGCCGCGGTTGGTGTTGGTGACGCTGCGATCGCGCGCGGTGTCGTTGAAGAAGTAGGCACCGGCGATCCACTGCAAGGGCCCCGGCTTGTCGTCGTTCGACAGGACCTGGAATTCCTGCGTGGCCGTCTTGGCCAGGGTCTGCTGGTAGGCGTAGCTCAGCAGCACCGGTGTCAGGCTGCTGCCCGTGCGGATGAGATCGAAATCGGCAAAGCTCGTGATCGAGCGTAGGCGCACGGCGCCAGCATCGAAGTTGACGATGGCGCTGTATTGCTGCTGGGAGCCCTTGCGGAAGATGTCGCCCGCGTAATCGACCTTGTACGGGTCCGACAGCACGGGGATGCCGACGTCCGCGCCGTTGATGTCGGGAATGCCGTCGCGGAAGCGCGAGTCGACGGCCAGCGGCGTGCCGGTGAAGCTGTTGCCGTTGAAGCCGTTCGGCAGGGCGTAGGTGATGCCGTTGTTGGTCAGCGATTGCCCGGGCGACCGGATCAGGCTGGTGTCGACCAGCGTGCCGGCGTACTTCTGGCCGAAGCCGCCCTGCCCTTCGCCACCGAGGTCGGTGTACGAGGCGCGGAGGATGACTTCCAGCGCCGGCAGGCTCGGCGGCGCGAAGCGCACCGTGCCGCGCAGGAACTCCTGCGACTCGCCGCCGATGTCGTTGCCCGAGCCGATGTTCTTGACGTAGCCGCGGGTCTTCTCGGTCAGGCCTGCCAAGCGGACCGAGATGCCTTCGGTCACCGGCACGTTGAAGAAACCTTCGACGCGGTGGCGCGTGAACTTGCCGATCGACAGGTCCAGCCCCCCTTCGAGCTGGTCGGTCGGCAGCGCCGAGTGGAAGACGAGGTTGCCGCCGAAGCTGTTGCGCCCGTACAACGTGCCCTGCGGCCCCTTCTGCACCTCGACGCGTGCCAGGTCGACCATCGGCGGCACTTGGCTGGTGCGCGACTGGTAGATGTCGTCGACATAGATGCCGAACCGCGGGTCGCTGGTAGCCGACACATTCTCGGTGTAGGTGCCGCGCATGGCCGGCCTCACGTCGGAGCCGGAACGCCCCATGCGCAGACCCGGCACCAGCTGCTCGAGGCGTTCCGGTGTCGTGATGTTCGCGGCCTTGATCTGCGAGCCGCTGAGCGCGGAGATCGACAAGGGCGCGGCCTGCAGCGGCTCGATGCGGCGCTGGGCGGTGACCACGACTTCGCTGGGATCGTTCCCTTCCTTTGCGGCGGCGCTCGCCCCTGCCGTGGCTGCGCTGGCCGCCTGCGCGGGGGGCGTCGCCGTCTGCGCCGCCAGCGGCAGGCTGAACGTGGCGGCCATCATCGCAGCCAGGGTGTTGAGGCGGTGGTGCGGATGGCTCGGGTTGCGCAGCATGTGATTCACCTTTTGCAAGTTGCAGGTCGGAGGGTTCAGAAGAGCACAGGCACCGGCACGGGCCAGGGCTGTGAAACGGCCAGGCGTCGGTGCAGCAGCGCACCGTCGCCGTCGATTCGGCAAGTCGCCAGCGCCCATCGGCGGTGGGCATGGCGCGGTGCGCCGGGGGCCTGCACGCGCAGCGCGTAAAGCGCCGCGAAGGCGTCGCCATCGCTGAAAGCGCGCACGACCCAGGCCTGGCTGCTGCTGGCCGCAGCGGCGGGCTCGCCGATGCCGCGCAGGGCCTCGGCCGCGCTGGCCTGCACCTGAGGCCAAGCCCCGGCGGCCAGGCGCGGGTGGTCCTGCGGATCGCCCGCACACAGCACGCGGTCCTGGCTCAGGAAGTCGTCGCTGGCGACCGGCACGGCGGGCTCGCACCCAGCGTCTTCGAGCACCGCGCCGGGGACCCAGAGCCGCGAGATCACGCCGTCGACGACATCGGCGAAGATGCCCACGGCATCGCCGTCGCGCGTCACGTCCAGCACCGCCAGCGCGTCGGGCGATGCCAGCACATGCGGCGTCGCCGACAGCACGATCGGATGGCGGGCGAAGAGGTCGACCGCGTCGGTGCGGCCGAAGGTCTCGCAGCCGAGCGCCTGCACGGTCAGGGCATTGGCCAGTGGCGTGGCGCTGCCGGGCAGGCCGCGCAACAGCGCGCCCAGATCCGCCAGCAAGCGGGAGGTGTCCAGGGCGTTGGTGCTCATGCGGAGCCTCCGTCGGCGCCCAGGCCGCCCAGCACCTGGCGCAGAACGGCCAGTTCGTCGAACACCGTCTGGTCGCGCACGATGCAGCCCTGGCGCAGCACGTAATGGCTGCTGCCGGCGACCAGGATCTCGCGCCCGCTGGGCGGGCCCCAGGCGCCCTGGCTGGCATGCACGCCACAGGCCGCCCAACGCAGGGCCACGGCCGTCTCGCCGTTGGGCAGCGGGCGCGCGGCCCAGTGCTCGATGTTGAGTCGCAGGCCATGCAGTTGTGCGCGCAACTGCACCAGGCAGCCGATCCAGTAGCCGCGGCCCCAGCCGCTGCGCCCGGTGGGCCAGCGCACTTCGATGCTGGGCGACACCTGGGCCGCCGCCTCGCCGTACAGGTCGTCGAGCCAGGCGGCGCGCAGCAGACGCATGGGCATCAGCGCCGGATGGGCGTCGTCGGGCCAGGCCTGCGTGGCCTGGCGCACGCTGTCGATCCACTGCCGGCGCCAGGCATGCCGGTGGGGGTCGCCGACGCGGTCGGCTTCGGCTTGGGCCGTCGCCACCGCACGCGGGGCATGCTGCATCTGCAGGGCGGCGCGTGCGTTGTCGCGGTACAGCCACTCTTCGACGATGCGGTTGTCGCGCACCAGGCAGTCGGCCACGGTGGTGGCCATCTGTGCCGCACCGCTGGCCGCGCCGTAGAGCGCGTCGCTGCCTTCCAGGGTCGAGCGGCTCGTGATGCGGTGCGACGAGTAGAAGAGCCCCGGCGCGTCTTCGCTCCAGATCACGTCTTCGGCCATCACCTGGCGGTCGGCGTAGGCGGCCAGTGCGCCCAGGGTGCCCTGCACGACCGATTCGCTGCCGCGGCTGGGGCCGGCCAGCGTGTGCATCACGACGTCCTCGGCGTAGTGCGTGCGGCACAGGCCGATGTCCTTGCCTTCCCAGATGCGGTGCGTGCAGCGCACGATGTAGTCGACGAAGTCGCTGTACACCGGCTCGAAGCCGTCCAGCGGCTGCTGGCGCGGGCGCAGCGCCAGCAGGTCGGCGATGGTGCGACCCGCAGGCGAGCGCACCTGCGGGTGCTGGTCCCAGGGCGCAGGCGCCGGGCCGCTCAAGGGGGGGGCCGTCATGCGCGGTAGATCCCGACCAGGGCGCCGATCTCGTCGAAGATCATCCAGTGCTCGACGACCTGCGCGCCGACCAGGCGCAGGTGGCTCATGCCGTTCAGCACGACCGGCTTGTTGGCGGGGCAGTCGCCGAACAGCGCGCCCGGCTGGCTGCTGCCTTCCAGCCGCCAGCGCACGGCGACGATGACGCCGTCGGTCTCGTCGGACCAGCTGACCTTGTCGACCTCCATCACCGCGTCGGGCATGGCGCTCAGGATCAGCAGCATCAGGGCCTGCTGGTTGCGCACACCGGCTGCCACACGGCCGCCGCCGGCATGGCACACGGAATCGGTGCTGAAGTAGTGGCCGACGCGGTCCAGGCGGCGCTGGTTCCACAGCTGGTCGAACATCACGCGGGCCCAGCTGTCGACGCCGTCGTCGGTCGCCTGCAGCCCGGGCCGCGGGGCCTGTCCCAGCAGCGCGGTGGGGCTGGACTGCACGCGCACGGAACCGGCCGAGCTCTCGGCGATGCGGCGCGCCGTGGCGTGCGGGTCGAGGCCGAGCTGCCGCACCACGGCACCGTTGTCGCGCACCAGCCATTCGGTGTGCACGAAGTTGCCGCGGGTCGCGCAATCGGCCACGAAGTGCACGCCGATGCGGCGGCCGGTGGCCGGGCCCCAGTTCGACGCGCCCAGGTTGGTCGACCGGCTGTAGCCCAGGTGCGAGGTGTAGAAGCCCTGGTCTTCGTCGCCGTCCCAGGCCACGTTCAGGTGGTGCAGTTCGCCGTCGGGAAAGCCGTTCAGCGTCGACACCGTGGAGGCCACCACTTCCTGCACCGAGCGCACCACGCCGTACGGCGAATAAATGGTGCAGGCGTGGTCGTAGGTCTCGTAGATGCGACCGACGGCGCGGTCGACCCAGATCTCTTCGGTGATGCGCACGATGAAGTCGACGATGTCGGCGTAGCCGGCGTCGAACTCTGCCATCGGTTGCAGGCGCTCCGGCTTGGGCGCCCGCAGGGCCAGCGCGGGCACCTGCCGGATGCGCGTGACCATCGGGCGTAATGGCAGTTGAAACGGGAGGTCCGTACGGCGCATGGCCGGCATTCTGTTCAAAGTTGCATGCGTATTCATAGGTGCTTCTACTAGGTTCACATCACTCTGATGGAAAGGCATTCTTCCGGTGTGCATGCGAATGCACGCCTATCTGGACTTCGGGACATCTCGCGCATGAAGAGGATTCGCACCACCCATGTCGGCAGCCTCCCGCGGAGCCAGCCCGTCGTCGACCTGATCTTCGCGCGGGAACGGGGCGATGTCGTCGACGAAGCCGCCTTCGACGCCGTGATGGCCCAGGCCGTGGACGACTGCGTGGGACGCCAGGTGGCGGCCGGCGTCGACGTCGTCAGCGACGGCGAGATGAGCAAGATCAGCTACGCCACCTACATCAAGGACCGCTTCACGGGCTTCGACGGGGACAGCCCCCGCCGCACGCCCGGCGACCTGCTGGACTTCCCGGGCTTCATGAAGCGGCTCTCGTCATCGGGCGGCACGCCGTCCTACCGCCGGCCCTGCTGCGTGGGGCCGATCGGCGTGAAGAGCCTGGAGCCGCTGCAGAAGGACATCGCGCACGTGAAGGCGGCGGCGGACCGCCACGGTGCGAGCGGCGTCTTCATGAACAGCGCCTCGCCCGGCGTGGTGGCGCTGTTCCAGCCGAGCCAGCATTACAGCGACGACGATGCCTACCTCAACGCCCTGGCACTGGCGCTGCGACACGAGTACCACGCCATCGTCGACGCCGGCCTGATGCTGCAGATCGACTCACCCGACCTGGGCCTGGGGCGCCACATGATGTACCGGGAGCTCGACGAGGCCGCCTACCTTTCGCGCATCGAGCGGCACATCGAGGCCCTGAACTTCGCCCTGGCCGCCATTCCCGCCGACCGCGTGCGCATGCACGTGTGCTGGGGCAACTACGAAGGCCCGCATCACCACGACGTGCCGCTGGCCACCATCCTGCCCACGGTGCTGAAGGCCAAGCCGCAGGGCCTGCTGTTCGAGACGGCGAACCCGCGCCACGGGCACGAGTGGGAAACCATCCACGACATGCGCGCGCAGATCCCTGACGACAAGCTGCTGATCCCGGGCGTGCTGGACACCACCACCAACTTCATCGAACACCCGCGGCTCGTGGCGCAGCGCCTGCAGCGCTTCATCGACATCGTGGGCGAAGAACGCGTGATGGCGGGCAGCGACTGCGGCTTCGGCACCTTCGCCGGCTTCGGCGCGGTGGACGCCGACATCGTCTACGCGAAGCTGGCCGCCCTGCGCGACGGCGTCGCGCTGCTGCATCCGCAGCCGCCGCACTGAACCTGTTTCGACCATGCCAGGGCCGAAGGTCATTCCCCGGCCCGCCATGTCGCAGGCTTGACGCGGATCAGCTCCGGAGCACCGGGCCGGTGCTGCCGTACCAGCCATCGTGCCGCGGCGCTACCTAGTCCTCGATGCGGGCGCGCTTGATCTTCATGGTGGGCGTGAGGTCTGCTCCGTCACGGGCTACAAGATCCAGCGGCTGGCGTTTGCCTGGAAGAAGTCGCTCGGCGCCTCAGCGTGCGTAGACCATGCGGAGCTTTCCCTGCCGCAGTTGCCTCCCAAGGGCCAGGTCCGGCCGGGCTTCACTGTGACGCTGAAGGAGAGTCGGCTGCGTTTCGTGGTGGCTCGCCATTGCGAGGTGAAGTTGACCCACTTTCGCGGACACCTTACCGTGAACAAGGAAGGAGTCCGATATGCCCAAGAGCAAGCCGCCGTACCCGGAGGCATTCAAG
>LNFM01003150.1_pt1 | contig 34316 bp, 33 predicted proteins | sample 596031 | NCBI WGS metagenome assembly LNFM01 (sample SAMN04254537, study PRJNA301005) | activated carbon metagenome | isolation source: dual media filters at the Ann Arbor, Michigan drinking water treatment plant | place: USA: Ann Arbor
AAGTTACCGCTTTTTGGCCAGCAGCCTCGGAGCCTACAATTTCGGTATTTTTTTGATTATTTTGTGCTTTTACAACAATTCTTTTCATGGCTGAACGCACTGTCTTGTCTGTTAGCCCCGACTGACGGACCAAAGCGTCAACTGTGATTTTCTCTCCGTTTGTTTTCAGCGCCTGAATCGCGGCCGAAACCTGTATTTCGGATGCTGTCGCACGACGCTCAGCGACATTGGCCTGTCCAGCCCTCTGGCGTGCCTTCAAATCGAGACCCGTCAGCTTCCCTTTCAACAGGCCTCGGTTTGGCCTGAGCGAGTCCTTCCCGACCCTCAGTGGGTCATGGTTGTCCCAAAACCAACGAGCGACGCTCTGGGCGATGCGGATGGGGCCTTTGTGGGGTAGGGCATAAGTCGCAGTGATATGGTCGGTGAGAACCGTCAGCAGGTCATCCTCGGTGCCTACATCCCCTTTGACGGTGCGGAAGCGCTTCACGGCTTGAGCGGCGATTTCTCGAAGTTCGTGGAACAGAAAATTCGAAGGGGACGATGCGCCTTCGGTCGTCTTCAAGTCTGCCGCAAGAGCTTCAGCGCGAGATGCCCACACCTGGTTCTCGGGGACGTCCGTATCCACAAGGTCGCCAAGTGCCAGCAGGACAGCCCGCGCCTTCTTGTGCTTGGAGGAGAGCTGATAGGCGATGTCATACGGCCAGATGGCTGCGGCATGGGGTGAGAGAGGGTTCTTGAACCTCAGACTATTCGACATTCCCCCAGGGTCCGCACCAATGGGAAGAAGCTTGGCGTAAAGGCCGCGCTCCACGGCGTGATACAGGTGCTTGGCGCGCTGGCTGCCTTTGCCTGAGAAGCAGACGGAATCCCGCAGGAGGTAGACGAAATGTGGGTTTCTGATTTTCCCTGAACGGTCAGGTGTCCACGATATGATGTTCGGGATGGGCGCGTTGCAGGAACGAATGGCTGCGAGAAGGTGGTCTTCACTTTCAAAAAGCCCGTCGATATCGATGCGGTAGAAGCCCCGCATATCGGAATTTGCGACCACATAGAGGTCTTCGAGGCCAAGCAGCTTGCTGGAAGTGGGGGTGACGATGGCTTTATCCATGCCCGTCAGCAGTCCGCTCCGCGACTTATGGGTTTTCGACACCAGTAATTTCAGAATGGGGTTTTGTGATGACGGAAGCACACCGCCGTGGCTTTTCAAGACGTCGTGTTCACATGCCTTTTTGAGCCTAGTCCGCTCCTTATACATCTCGACAAATTCAGAAGATGATTTCGATTTCTTGGTCGAAAATTTCCTGTTCTCACGTGAATTTATGCGCTTGGCGTGACGTTGCTGAGCTTTGAAATCGTATTTCATCTCAAAAATCGACATGACCAAGCCGCCAAGGATTGGTTTCAGCGAGTGATTTTGGTTATCCCGTGAATTAGCTGGCACACCAGCCGCCCTGGGTGCCGAATACACCCAATGCAGCAACCAAGATTAAGTTTGTGGAACCACGGATAGAAATAAATTCAACAAAAGACTTTACGCAAGCAAATAAACCGCCTATATTGGTTTCTGTGAGGTGCGTCAGGTTGTCTTTCATGGGGTATTTCTCCGTATCGCTTGAACCACTTGAAGCACCTAGATTACGATTGGTTGGCGTCGGTCGTAATCCGCACTTCACCCCCATTATATCTATTGATATGCAAATACACAACAAATTAATCACTATCAGCGGCTTAATCAAAACAATGATTGATCGAGCCCTCAGCGCTTATTGTTTAGCGTTTGAATTCATGAAAACCAAATGGCATAAGGATTTGACTATTTATCAGGATTGATTTGAGTGCACAAAATATAAGAAGTGCTGATAAAATATTTCATCGCCATCAGAAAAACTCATGGTCTATATCCTATTTATCCGCTCACTTCGGACAACTCGTCCCCAGAGTTGACAAACACTTCTCTGCAGTGTGGAACATCCACGTGGCCAAGTGTTCCACAGGCCTAGAAAACCTATTATTGATTTTTAATGATTTCAATGGCTTGGGGGATTTTGGGGGATAGAATCCTAGCACCCCAACCAGCGCTGCGACCTGCGGCCGGGGCCCGCCAATCCCGTGCCGCGGTTGCGCCGGGCCATAGCCCTCGATCAGCACGAGCCCGCCCGGCCGCGGCGCGTTGGCAAACGACGCGGCCAAGGCAAGACATCGATCCCGAAGCGCGCGATACTGCCCTATCGTCTCAGTGAATGAGGGAGCGCGACCATGCGATTGGGTGAAGGTGAACAGGCGCGCCCCGGCGCGCGGCTGCGGGCGGCGATGGCGGCCCACAAGCCGCTGATCATCCCGGGCTGCTACAACGCCATGTCCGCCCGCGTGCTGGAGGAGGTGGGTTTTCCCGCGCTCTACATGTCGGGCTACGGCACCTCGCTCTCGCTGCTGGGCCTGCCCGATGCGGGGCTGGTGACGCAGACGGAAATGGCACTGAACGCCCGGCTGATCGCGAGTGCCGTTCGCCTGCCGCTGATCGCGGATGCCGATACCGGCTTCGGCAATGCCATCAATGTGGCGCGCACCGTGGAGGAATACATCCGCGGCGGCGTGGCGGGGATGCATCTGGAGGACCAGGTGGCGCCCAAGCGCTGCGGCCATGTCGCCGGGCGCGAGGTGATCGACCGCAACGAGGCCGTGGGCAAAATCCGCGCGGCCGCCGCGGTGCGCGACGCCATCGACCCGAGCTTCGTCCTGATCGCCCGCACCGATGCCCGCGGCGCGCATGGCGGCTCGATGGAGGAGGCGATCTGGCGCGCCAATGCCTTCCTGCAGGCCGGCGCCGACCTGGCCTTCGTCGAAGGGCCGGCCAGCAAGGCGGAGGTGCACGACATCTGCGCCGCCGTGAATGGCCCGGTCTTCTACAACATGACCGGCATCTCGCCGCGCATGTCCGAGGCGGAGATGGCCGAATTCGGCATCGCCGTCTGCATCCTGCCCGGTGCCGCGATGCGCGCCACGCTGATGGCGGTGCATGATTTCGCAACCGCCCTGAAGGAACATGGCCCGATGGCCGAGGCGGAATTCGACCGCCGCTTCCAACAACACCCCATCGGCAATCTACACGTCTTCTCCGGCTTCGACCGCATCCGCGAGATGGAGGCGGAATGGCTGCCGACGGAGACGGCGACGAAGTACCAGGGCACGCTGGGCCATATGCCCAAGGCGGCCGAATAGGCCCGCCTCACCACCCCTCCGCCGGCATGGCATCGCCGAAAAGCGGCGCTACCCCGGCCTCGGACCCACCGAAATTCGAGGTGATGCTACCGAGGAGGCGGGTGGCATGGCGTGGCGGATAAATCGAGCGGACCAGGTCCAGCTTGGCCTCGCGCAGCTGCATCTGCCTGCCGGCTTTGCCGCTCGGCCATCCGGAAAAGCGCTACCGGAGGTAGCCGCGGATGATGGTGGCCAGGCGTTCGGGCGGCAGGACCGGTGGCAGCAGCGTCAGGACATTGCCATCCGGCCCCAGCAGGAACAGGAAACTGCCATGCGCCAGGATCGGCTGCCCAAGCGGGTCATGCCCGACCGGGGTGACGCTGACATGGAAACCCCGCCAGACCGGCGCCAGTGCCGCCTCATCCCCCGTCAAGCCGATGATGCCGGGGCCGTATTTCGCGAGGCCCTGGCGGAGCCCTTCGGGTGTATCGCGCGCGGGGTCCACGGTGATCATCACCGCGTCTATCCCGGCGCGCGCCGGGCCCAGCGAATCCAGGGTCTCGATCATGGCCGGGATTGCCGCCGAACAGATCGCCTCGCAATTCGCGTAGCCGAAAAACAGCAGCACATGCCGGCCGGCGAAATCGGCCCGCCGCCGGGGTGCGCCGGTGTGGTCCAGCAGCGCGAAATCAACGCCGACCGGCACTGGGAAGGCCGCCACCGGCGGGGCAGGAGCCGGTGCGACCGCCTCGGGAGCCGCGCGCCGGTCATGCCGATGGCCGGCATGCGCCAGCGCCGCCATGCTGGGCAGCAGCAGCAGGGCCGCGCCGCACAGCGCACGGCGCAATACGCGCCCGGTGATCATCGGCTGCCGCGTCATCGCCGCCAGCTCATTGCGACCGGATGATGGGCGCATCGGCCTCGGGTCCGAGCCCGAAATAGCCACGCCGTTCGATCTGCCGCACCACGCGCGGGTCATGCCGGTACCATTCCTCGACCTGCTCGCGATGGGCCGGGTTTGCCGCGATCCAGACCTCTGTCCAGCGCTCGGTGTCGCGCCATGCGGTTTCCCCGGCGCGACGGATGCGCTGCAGGATATAGACGCGCGTGGGGGCCTCGCCCACCATCAGCCCGTCGGTTTCCACCGCCGCCGCGCAATAGGGCAGCAGGTCGGGCACGGCGCCGTTGAACAGCGGCTGGCCATTCTTGGCGACCAGCACAAGCCTGCCATCGGCGCCCAGAATACCGAGCTGCCGCGCGCCGCCACCGCAAGCCGCCGGGCAGTCCCCCGCCAACGTGCAGAGCACGTCAACGACGGTCCCGGCAAGCCGCATGGGCTGTTCGGTCGCGAGGCCCCAACTGGTGGCCTCGCTGGCCGCGGGCTGGGCCTGCCCGCCGGCAGGCGGCAGGCCGAGAAGCAGGGCCGCGGCGCAGGCCAGCGCCCGCATGCTCATCACGGCGCGCCTCATGGCCGGCGCGCCCGCTCGACGACGGCATCGGGGATCGCGAAGGGAGGCACCACGCCGAAATCCCCGTGGTTGCGATTGACCAGGCCGAGATCCTCGACCACCCGGTCGACGACGAGGTAGTTGAGCCCATCGCGGGAATAGGCCTGGCCCCGCGCGGTGACCCGATTGGCCTGGATGGACAGGATGCGCGGATTGCCATCCACGCTAGAGCCGCCCTCGAGCTTCAGCACCATGTACAAAGTGCCGTCATCGGTCCGCAGGCCCACCGGAATGCCCCCCGCGGCACACCAGACCGCGCAGGTGTGGTGCGCCGATCCGCTCACGGCGTCAGGCTGCCCCATCACCCCCGACAGGTAGCACCAGGTGTCCAGAATCTCACCGGTCACGGTGATCATGGGCACGGCGGGTGCCGCGGGCTGCGCGCGCGCAACGCCCGAGGCCAGCAAAACAGCCAGGGCCGCTGCCGGGCCAATGCCCCCGCGCCGAGGTCGATGTCTCCGAAGCGATGCTCCGCCTGAATGCTGCATGTCCATGCTCCCTCGCAGACCCGGTTGCCATGCTTTCGCTGGTGTTCGGGAAAAGGTTACGCGATGGCGATGCGTGGTTTCTCCGTCTTCGGCCCGATGAAGTGGGGCGCGCGGGGCAGGGTCAAGCAATTCCCGGCTTTGCCGCCGCGGCGACCGGGGCTATGGCGGCGCATGCGCATCCTTTTCTTGGGCGATATCGTGGGCCGCAGCGGCCGCGATGCCCTGACCGACAAACTTCCCGGCCTTCGGGCCGCGCTCCGCGCCGACCTTGTGGTGGTCAATGGCGAGAATGCGTCGCACGGCTTTGGCCTGGCGCCGGAGATGGCGCGGGCCTTCTTCCTGGCCGGGACGGATGTGATCACGCTGGGCAACCATGCCTGGGACCGCAAGGAGATCATCCCCTATCTGGAGACCGAGCACCGGGTGATCCGGCCGATCAATTTTCCGCCTGGGACGCCGGGGCGCGGTTCCTTCGTGGCGGTGCTGGATGATGGGCGAAAGGCGCTGGTCATCAATGTGATGGGGCGGCTGTTCATGGATGCGCTGGACGATCCCTTCCGGGCCGTGCAGGCCGAATTGCAGAAACACCCGCTGGGCCGCGCCGTACAGGCTGCGGTGGTGGATGTGCATGCCGAGGCGAGCAGCGAGAAGCAGGCCATGGGGCATAGTTTCGATGGGTTGGCATCACTGGTGGTAGGCACGCATACCCATGCGCCGACGGCCGACCACCAGATCCTGGCGGGCGGCACGGCCTATATGACGGATGCTGGGATGTGCGGTGATTACGACAGCATCATTGGCATGCAGAAGGGCACGGCTGCGCTGCGGTTCTGGAAGAAGGTGCCGGGCGAAAAACTGGCGCCTGCGGAGGGCGAGGCCACGCTGTGCGGGGTTTTTCTGGAGACGGATGACGCGACGGGTTTGGCGAAGCAGGTGGGCGCGCTCCGGCTGGGCGGGCGGCTGTCGCAGGTGATGCCAGGGTTTTGAGCATAGGACACGCAAGGTCGAAGAGACAATATTCTCACACAACCTTGCATCCCGCGAGCTATACCCGTGCAGTTTACGGTGGCTGCAACAGGTTGCGCCGCCGCCCCAACAATCCAAGCGCGCCCCTCGCGGCAGTCCCCATAAACCGGCGGTCCAGGTGCCCCTGGCACCTGGCGGATGGGTCTGGGAAGGCAGCGCCTTCCCAGCATTCAAGAAGCGCAGATTTGCCCGACTCCGTGCGTGTGAATCAGTACAATCCGCGCAACCCCTTGATCACACGTCATATCCGGGATTGCGGCGATCCAGCTGCCGCAGCATCGCCGGCCATTCCATCAGCCCGTAGGGCCGCCGCGTCCCCGGCTGATAATTCATGTAGGTCTCGTCCAGCACCGGCTGCGGCACCTTGGCGAAGGGTGTGTTGCAGGCCATGGCGGCGAGCTGCGCCATGCAGCTCTTCTCCAGCCGGTGCAGCGTGTTGAAGGCCTCGCCGATCGAATTGCCGGTGGTGAGCAGCCCGTGGTTGCGCAGGATCATGGCGTTGTTCGCGCCGAGGTCGCGCACCAGCCGCTCCTGTTCGGAGACATCGAGCACCACGCCATTGTAGTCGTGGTAGGAGATGTGGGTGAAGCGCATCGCCGTCTGGGTCAGCGGCATCAGCCCGCATTCCAGCGAGGAGATGGCCATGCCCGGCCAGGTGTGGGTGTGGATGACGCAGTTGGCGTCATGCCGGTGCTTGTGCACGGCGGCGTGGATGACGAAGCCGGCGCGGTTGATGCCGAAATCGAAATCGCCATAGCTCGTCTTGCCGACGATATTGCCCTCGATGTCGATCTTGATCAGCGAGGAGGCGGTGATCTCGTCATACATCATGCCATAGGGGTTGATGAGGAAGTTGTTGTCCTCGCCCGGAACCCGCATGGAGATGTGATTGGCGCCGATATCGTCCATCCCGTAGAGGGCGACGAGGCGGTAGCAGGCGGCGGTGTCCACGCGGGCCTGCCATTCGGCGGGCGAGACTGTCTCGCGCATCGAGGTGATGCGCAGTGTCTTCTTCGGTTGGTCGAGCATTTGTGCGGTTGTCCCTTGGTTTGGCGAAAGCTTGCTGCCGTCAGCCCTGGCGGGTCAATCCACAAAGGCCCAGCGGAAGCCCTCGGCGGTGTGTTTCAGCCGGCCTGCGGTGGGGGCGGGGAAGTGAACCGGCAGCAGCATGGCCGGTGTGTCGGCGGTGCTCTCGAAAATCTTCAGACGGGACTGGGTGGCGGCCGCGGGGTCGGTGCAGAAGATGGTGGACCAGCTGGGTTGGTTCACCTGCAACTGGTGATGCATCAGGTCACCGGTGATCACCGCGCGTTCGCCTTTGGAAAAGATGTTCACGCAGCAATGGCAGGGGGAGTGGCCGGGTGTGGGGATAATTGTGATGCAGTCATCCAGGGAAAAGTCATCATCCACCAGCACGGCCTGGCCGGCTTCCATGATGGGCAGGCAGTTCATCAGGAAGACCTCGGGCTTGTGGTTGCCGACGGCGCCCTGCTTCGCCGCGGCTTCCCAGAAGGCGTATTCGGCCTTGTGGAAGATGTACTTGGCCCGGGGAAAGGTCGGCACCCAGCGGCCGTCGCGCAGCACGGTGTTCCAGCCGCAATGGTCGATATGGAGGTGGGTGCAAAAGACGTAATCGACGTCCTCGACCGTGAGGCCCTCCGCCGCGAGGCCATCCAGCCAGGGCTGCTTGGGGTAGTCCATCGGTGCGGGATAGCCCTTGTCCTCGCCGGTGCAGGTATCGACCAGGATGACGTGCTGCGGCGTGCGGATGACGAAGGATTGGTAGGTGATGACCATCTTGTTGGTCGCGGCTTCGTAGGTGCGCGGGTCCATCTCGGCCAGCAGGGCATGGGCGGCGCCGGGGGGGGCGGAGGGGAACATGGTCTCGGCCACGCGCCATGGGCCGTCGCGTTCGATGATGCTGGTGATGCTGACGTCACCGATTTGCAGGCGTTGCATGGGCGTTCCTCCGCGTGGACCGGCAGCGTAACAATGGCGGGGGGCGGCGCAAGATGGTGGGGCGGGGCCTCAACGATCGCTTCGCGATGGCGGGGGGGAGGGGCGCGACAATCGCTCCGCGATTGCGCGGGAATGCGGGCGGCGGGACTCGAACCCGCACGGCCCCAGGGGCCGGGAGATTTTAAGTCTCATCCGTCTACCATTCCGGCACGCCCGCACCGTGCTCTTATGGCGCGCCTGGGGTCACGCGAGAAGCCGTAGCGCCTTCGCCCCGCGATAGACCGGTCCGACCAGGAAATTGCACAGCACGGTCCGCGTGAGATGGAAGCCCAGGACCAGCGGCACGGCGAGGTCCAGCGCCTTGGCGGTGATCCCCATCTCCGGCATGCCCCCCGGCGCCATGCCCAGCACCACGGCGGCCTGGGGCAGGCCCGCCGCCCAGCCCAGCGCTAGGCCCATCGCGGCGCAGAGCACCGACAGCGCCAACGAGGACAGCACCGAGGCCCAGGCCAGCCGGTGCGAGCGCAGCAGGAAATCCCGCGTCAGCCGCTGGCCGAGCGTGGTGCCCATGCCGATCTGCGCCATGTCCACCATGATAGTGGGCACGCCCGAGGGCAGGTGGTCGGTGGCGGCCAGGGCTATGGTCAGCGCGAAAGGCCCGAGCATCCAGGGGTTGGCGACGCGGGTCCAGCGCATCAGCAAGGCCGCCCCCAGCGCGCCCAGCATCATCACCCCCAGCCACAGCGGCTGCACCGGCAGGCGCGCGGTGGAGAACGCCGCGTCATCGGCGTGATGGGCGAAGAAGCCCAGCACCACCGGGAAGGTCAGCACGACGACGAGGACCCTGATCGTCTGAGCGAGGGTGACCGGCGCCATCGCCACGCCCTCGCGCTGGGCGAGGACCGCCATCACCACCACGCCGCCGGGCACGGAGGCGAAATAGCCGGTGCGGCTGTCCATCCCCGTCATGCGGGTGAAGAAGGGCACCACGGCCACGCCGGCCAGGATCGAAAGGATCGAGGCCAGCACAAGCACCGGCAGCGCCGCCGCCACCGCCTCCATCACCGGGCCGGAAAAGGTCTGGCCCAGACCCAGGCCCAGCATGATGAGCGCGATCGGCCGCACCGTGGGATGCACCGCCACCGGCCGGAACCAGGCGAGTGCGGCGGTGGCGAAGAGCGCACCGATCATCCAGGCCAGCGGCACATGCGCCAGGGTGAACAAGGCACCACCCGCCGTCGCGGCCAGCAGCGTGGTCAGGTGGGTGATGACGATCGATTGCACTGCACCGCAGCATCGGCCGCACCCGGGCCTGCGTCAAATCCCTGTCAAACCTTGAAGCCGTAGGCCGAGAGGCGGTTGGTGTTGTTGTTGTCGCTGTTGCTGAGCGAGAGGTTGGTCAGATATCGCTCGGCCAGTTTCTGCACTTCCCTGGGGTTCTGCAGCTTGGCGATGTCGAAGCGGGTGTCCACCGCCTTGGCCTGCGCCGCCACCGACTGCACGGCAATTTCGCGCGGCAGGTTCAGCGCGCCGGTGACGACGCGGCGCAGGACCGCGTTGCCCAGCACGTCGATGCTGTTCTTCGCGCCGGCGGCCTTCTGGATGAAGACCAGCGCATCGCCCACGCCTGGCGTCTGCGCGTCGAGCTGTTCCATCCGTCGGGCGTTCTTCAGCCCGTCCAGCAGGGTTGCCTGCAGCTTGGGGTCGCGCAGGCCTTCGATCCCGTTCTTGGCCAGGTTCAGCGTCTTCGCCATGGCCAGCCAGCGTGTGTCGCTGAGCCGATAGGGCAGGCTGCCCGTGTCCTTCGTATCGGCCAGCAGGACACGGGCCGCCAGGCCGCCCTGCTGCCCGGCTTCCGGCAGACCCAGCGCGGTGCCGAGCACAGCGAGAATCCGGGGATCGCGCAGCGCGGCCCTGATGTCGGGCGCCTTGTCCACGGCCTGCTTGAACTGCGCCATGGTGCGGGCGAGGTCGGGCTCCTTGCTGATCCGCGCCAGATCGCGCGCCTCCTGCGCGACCCTGCTGGCCTGCCGTAGCGCAACCACCGGGTTGCTGGCATAGCCCGACAGCCCCGATGTCATGGCTCAAGCGCCCCCATGGTTCAGGCCAGGGAGGTCGCGATCTCGCGCCGGGGCGCGGTCAGGGGGGCGATGCCCAGCACCTCCTCCTCGTGGCGCATCACCCGGCGGGCGAGTTTCAGCGCCGTGTAGCCGTCATCGCCATCGGCGGCGGAGAGCGCCTGGGCCAGCAGGTCGCGCGCCAGGGCCGATGTCGTGGCCTCCTGGAATTCGGCGATCAGCCCGCGCGCCGCCTCCAGCCCGCCCAGCCTTTCGTCGTCCGCGCCGATATAGGCGGTCTGCAGCGCGAAATAGATCCGACGCGCGGGCGTGTTCGCCCCTTCCGGCGCCATGATCTGCTTGCCGAACAGAAAGCGGGCACGCGCGGCCAGCTCGATTCGGGTGCGGTTGCGGAACCGGATCGGCGCTCCATTCACCACCATGAGATCGCCTTGGCGCAGTTCGAGGACCAGGGTGGACAAGGTTTTCGCCTCCTTCTTGGCAGTCCTACCCCGCCACGCGCCTTTCTGGCGCGATGGCGGGGCGTTTTGTGGCGGTACGGGACGATGGGTAGGTTCCACGGACCGCCTCGGCACATCATCCGCCGCCGGCCTTAACGCCGGGTGAACCCGGCGGCGCCGAGGGCGGCCAATCCTTCCTCGTCAACGCAGGAATTTGCTGAGCGTCAGCGAGGCCAGATCCGAGGTCACACGGTAGCTCGCCTCCAGCGCGTTGCGCGTGGCCTGAAGCCTGGTCAGGGTCTCCGCCAGGTCGACATCGGTGATGCCCGCCAACTGCTGCTGCAGCGTGTCGGAGATGTCGCGGTGGCGGGTGCGCATGGTCTCGAGCTGGCGCGAGACGTTGCCCAGCGCGCCCATCTCCTCGGACAGCGCGCCCTCGGCCGAAACGAAGGTCTGGCGGATGGTCTCGGCCATCGCCTTGAAGCCCTGCTCCTGCAGCGCCTGATCGGGGCCCAGCGCGGCGAGGCTGAACAACCCGCGCAGCAGGTCGCGCGACCAGCTGCCGGTGGTCTCGCCGATGCTCTGCGCCACGCCATTGCGATTGGCCGCGACCCCGTAGGAGACCAGCTGGCCATCCGCCGCCGGCAGGCTGCGCCGCGGCTCGGCCGCCCCGCGCGAGGGGTCCTCAAGGAAGGCGGAGAAGGGTGAGCCGCCGGCGCTCGTGTCCTGCGCGGCGCTCAGCGTCGCGGCCGCGACCGAGGCTGCGTTGCTGTCGGTCAGGCCGGCCATGGCGCTGGCGATATTGGCGGCCATGCCGCTGCTCAGCAGGTTCTGCGGGTTGGGCACCGGCGGATTGGCCAGATCGCTGCCGCCCAGCAGAAACTCACCGGCCAGCTGGGTGTTCAGCAGGTTGCCAACCTCCAGCACCGCGGAGCGCGCCCGGGCCTGCATGGTCGACAAGGCCGCCGGGTCCTTCGCATCAAGCCGCATCGCCACCTCGCTGCGGAACTCGCTGGCGATGTTCTTCAGCCGCTGCATGGTGGATTGGGTGAGATCGATGCGACCCATGGTCTGGTCGATCCCCCGGCCATAGACGCTCCGCCGCGCAATGTCGTTCGACAGGTTGATGGCCCGCGGGGCCTCGGGCGACAGGTCGCCGAGCCGGTCGGCGCGGCGGCCCGAAGCGGCCTGGCGGGTCTGGGTATCCAGCCGCGAGCGCAGCACCGCTGCATCGGCATTGAGGCGCGAGAGCGCGTCCATCATCTATCCTCCATCAACGCACCGCGCCCAGCAGGGCGTCCCACATCGCCTGGGCCGTGCTCATCACCCGGGCATTGGCGGCATAGGCGTTCTGCAACTGCACCATGGCCGCCATCTCCGCATCCGAATCGACGCCCGACTGCTTGTCGATCCGCGCTGCGATGCCCTGCTGGATCTGGGTCGCATTCTCGCGCGCCGTGGTGGCCTCGGCCCGCGCCTCGGTGTGCACGCGCACGAGCTGGGTGGTGAATTCCTCCACCGTGCGGGCGGTGGTGATGCTCGAACTCAGGCTGCCATCGGGACCCAGCCCCCCGGTGGAAAAGGCCGGCCAGGGGTTGCCCACAGAGGCGGTGCCGCCCAGCGCATGGTCGAGCACCCGGTCGAGCAGCGTGGTGAAGCCCGCCGGCCCACCCGGCGGGTTGGGGGCGAAATCGGTGACGCCGCCCGGCACATTGGCCACCACATGGGTGCCGTCGCGCAGCGCCGATGGGTTGCTTTCCACCGCACCGTTCACCCGGATCACCAGGGCGAAGCCGGCATGTTGCCCGGCGACATAGCCCGCCGACCGGTCAGGCACATTGCCCGAGGCATCGGTGAACAGCCGCAGGCCCTGGGCCTCCGTCCGCCCGGCCAGTTCCACGGCCGAGATGTCGAGCTCGGCCTGCATGCGCGGCAGCACCTGGTCGCGTAGGGTCACGTATTCCGCCAGCCTGCCGCCGAGCAGCTGGCGGGTCACATCGACCTGCCCGATCCTCACGCCGGGCAGGCTGCCGCCCGCGCCGTAATGGCTGCCGGGCCCGGCCACCGCGACCTGGGTGGAGAGAATGTCCTCCCGCTCCACGGGAAGCGGCAGGGTGAGACCGTTGCGGCCGACCAGCAGCACGCCGCCATCGGCCTGGCGCAGCGGACGGACCGGCAGGCTCTCCGAGAGCCTGGCGATCTCCATGTCGCGCTTGTCCTCCAGATCCGCCACCGACCGGCCAGAGCTGATGTCGGCGCGGATGAGGTTGGTGATGTCGGCGATGTGGCGCAGCGCATCATTGGCCCGGCCGACCTCGGTCACCATGCCGTCCTGCGCCTGCTGCCGGGCGGATTGGATGGCCGCACCCGCATCCTGCATGCGCGCGGTGACGGTCTCGGCCGCGCGCAGGGTGGCGCGCGCCAGCTCGGCATCGGCAGGCGCGGCGCGCAGGGCGGTGAAGGCCTCCCGCAGCCCGCCCAGCGCATGGCCGAGCGAGGTGGCATCCTCGGGCCGGCCCTGCACCGCCTCGATGCCGGCCAGCAGGTTTTCGCGCGCGCCGGCCGCCGCCGCCGCCGCGCCGCGGGCGTCACGCTCGGCCAGCAGCGCCAGATCGACGTCGCGCCGCGCCTCGGGGCTGCGCACGCCCAGCGGCTGGCCGGCGAACTCCATCGAGGTCGCGGCGATCGACTTGCGCGTATAGCCCTCGGTGCCCGCATTGGCGATGTTCTGCGACGCCTGCGCCAGCGCGCGCTGCGTGGCCGCCAGACCGGAACGGGCGATGCTGAAGGCGATGTCGAGACTCATGACGACGCATTGCTCCGGGCGGTGACGTCAATGGCGTCAGCGCTTCATGTTGATCGTGTCCTGCAACAGCTCATCGCTCGTGGTCACCACCTTGGTATTGGCGGTATAGGCGCGCTGGGCGACGATCAGCTTGGTGAACTCGGTGGCGATGTCGACATTGCTGCGCTCGATCGAGCCGACCACCAGGCGCCCCGCGCCATCGGTCGCGACATCGGTCACCCGGGCCTCGCCGCTCTCGATGGTGCGCATGAAGGCCTGGCCGTCGAGCCGTTGCAGCGCGTCGGGGTCGGAGAAGGTGACGAGCGGGACGCGGCCGACGACGCGCGACTGGCCATTGTCGTAATTGATCGAGACGTTGCCATTCTCGCCGATCTGCAGGCCCGAATAGGCGCCCGGCGGCACGCCGTTCTGCGCCAGGTTGCGCACCGAGAATTCCCTGGCGGCGAACTGGGTCAGCCCGCGCGCCACGCCGATCTCGCCCAGGTTGAGCACCACGGTCTGGGTGCCCTCACCGAGATCGGTGTCGAAGGTGAGCGTGGCGGGGTCGCCCGCCGCCGTGGTGCCGGCGGTCAGGTTGTTCGCCGAGGCGAAGCTGCCCAGCGTGCCGGAGGCCACCGCCGGCGTGGCGGTGGCGCCGAATTGCAGCCGCACCGTGCGCGAGGTCGGCGTGGCCTCGTCCGGCAGCGCGATTTCGAGGTCCCATTCGCTGGTGCCTGCCACCGGCGGGCCCGCGGTGGTGACCGGCGTGAAGGTCAGGTTCGCGACATGCGAGGTGCCCAGCGCGTCGTAGAGCCGCACCTGGGTGTTCACAGGCAGGACACCATCGGCCGGTAGATTGGCGGAAAGCTCGACCAGCGAGGTGGCGACGGGGTTGAACACCTGCTGGCTGACGCGCACCGGGGCGAGGGTCGTTCTGTCCGGCTCGGTGCCACCCGCATTCATCGGCCAGCCCTGCAGGAAGTAGCCCGAATTGTTCACCATGTAGCCATCGCGGTTGAGCTGGAAATCGCCGGCGCGGGTGAAGAACTGCCGGTCGTCGAATTTCGGCAGCCCGTCCTGCGTGCCGCGCTCCGCCGCGACGGAGAAGAAACCCTGGCCGCCGATGGCCAGGGCGAGCGGGATGTCGGATTGCTCGACGGTGCCCTGCACCGAGTTGGTATAGTCCGGCCGTGCCAGCACCGAGCCGGGCGAATTGGTGGTGCGTGAGGATTGCGTCACCAGATCCACAAAGCTGGTATCGACCCGCTTGTAGCCGACGGTCTGGCTGTTCGCGAGATTGTTGGAGACATTGCCCAGCGCGCGCGACTGGGCGCTGAGGCCGCTGATCGCGGCGGTCATGGCACCGAAAAGGGACATGCTGTGTCCTGTCACTGGGGTGATGTGCCGCGATGGCCCGGGGGCGTCTGGCGGCATGGGCCGAAGGGCCGGCCAACCCGGGCCACGCAGCTTTCATGCCAGCCCCGCGGCGCGGAGCGGCCGGCAGATTCGGGCCGAGTGCGGCAAATTCTGCCGTCGGGCTGCCGCGCTTTCCGCCCGGCGCCCTGGCATGCCCCGTGCAATCACCGCCACACTGCGGCGTCCGGGCATTCCAGGCCGGCCGCCTGGAGGATCACCGCGCCATGTATGCCAGCCTCGCGATTCAGCCGCCATCGCAACTTCCCGGCTTTGCCGCAGCGGCCGAGAGTGCCGGGGATGGCGCGGGCTTTGGTGACGCCTTGCGCCGCGCGACGGCATTGCCTGCCGGTCCCGGCGTGGCCGGCCTGGCCTTTGCGGCCCCGCCGGGCCTGCGCTTCGGCCCTTCCGGCGGCGACGTGGCTGCGCCGCCTGCGGGCCTTGCGCCTGATCCGCTGGCATTCTCCGAGGCGCTGGAGGGGATCGCGATGGCCTTGCCGCCAGAGCCTGCCCTCGCCACCGAGGGGCTGACATTGGCCCCGCGGGATGAGCCGGCCGTGTCCGAGGTCGCGCTGCCTGAGGTCGCGCTGGCCGAGTCCCTGACAGCCCAGCCCTTGCCGGAGCCGAGCCTGCCCGCGACGCCTCCCCCGCCGGTCGTCTCCCCTGTCGCCGCTGCACCCATTCCAACACCTGACGCTTCCGCGAGCCCGACCATGGCTCCCTCGGCCCCAGTGCCAGGGCGCGAGGTACCGCCGGGAACATCGCCGCAATCACCCGCGGCCACCCTCGCCGCCGAGACGCAGCCGATGCCCGATGGCGGGGTTGTCACGCCATCCGCCGGCCTGCTGCCGGCGACATCAGCCGCGCTGGCGGCGCCGGCGCCGGCCCTGGCCGCGCTGCCCATACCGGATCGCGAACAACCCCTCGCAGCGCCCCCGACCCCGGGCCAGTTGCTGGCGGCTGCTGCCCAGGCTGGTGCGACCCAGAGCCAGCCATCGCCGCATGGCGGCGCCGCCCTCAGCCGCCTGCCGCAGCGCCAGGCCGACAAACCCGGCGAGAGCCCGCCGCATGGCCATCCCGATTCCGCCCTGTCGCTCGACGGGCCGGCGCCGACGGCGATCGCGGCTGTCGCGCCCGCCGCCGCGATCATCCCGCGCGAGAGCAGCCATGGCCTGACCCAGCCCGCCATCCAGGCCGGCGCAGGCCTGGATTACGGCTTGGTCGCAGGCCCTGGGATGATCGAGCAAAGCGCCGCGGCAGCGCTGACCGCCCTGCCCGCCGAGCCCCAGCGCGATGCGCCGCGCCCGGCAGCGATGCCCCCCGCGCGTCAGGTGCTGCCGATCGCGATTGCGATGCTGGTCTCGCCGGGCGGCAATAACACCCTGTCGGTCACGCTCGAACCGCTGGAACTCGGCCGGCTGGAAATCCGGGTCGGACGCGATGCGGATGGCGCGAGCCTGCGTCTGATCGCCGAACGGCCGGAGACCCTGAGCCTGCTGGCGCGCGATCAGCGTGACCTTCAGCAGGGCCTGGCGCAGAGCGGGATCAGCCTCAACGCCGAAGGCATTCGCTTCGAGATGGCGGGCCAGGACGGCCAGTCCCGCCAGGAGCAGCAGCCCGGGCAGCGCGGCCGCCAGCCCCGCCCCGAGACCCCGGCACCGGCCCAGCCGATGGTCTTGCCCGCCTCCCTGCTCGACATGCAGATCTGACTGAAAGGAATCGCGATGAGCGCCACCACATCCGCCATCACCACCAGCGCTGCCGGCACCACGGGCACCAGCGGGCAACGCCAGGCCAAGGCCTCCTCCACCGGGCTGGGCGCGGATTTCAATACCTTCCTGACCCTGCTCACCACGCAGCTGCGCAACCAGGACCCGACCAATGCGATGGACGTGAACAAGATGACCGAGCAGCTCGTGCAGTTCTCGGCCGTCGAGCAGCAGGTGCAGACCAACACCAACCTGCAGCAGCTCATCAGCCTGCAGCAGGGCAATACGCTGACCGCCGCCTCGGACATCCTGGGTCGGGTGGTGGAGATGGAGAGCAGCAACCTGGTGCTGCAGAACAGCCAGGCGGGTCTGCGCCTGCCCGCCGCCGGAGCCGCCCGCAGCGCCGTGATCCAGGTGACCGACCGTACCGGGCGCGTGGTGCGCGAGGCCCAGCCCAGCCTGGTCGCGGGCAGCAACAGCACCTGGAACTGGGATGGCCGCGACAGCAACGGAAGACAGCTGGCCGATGGCGCCTACGGCTTCACCATCCAGGGGCGCGACGGCAATGGCGCCACCGTGGGCATCACGGCCGGTGTGCTGGCCCGGCCCACCAGCGTGGAGCGCAGCGATGGCGGCGTGAATATCCGGTTCGGCGCGCTGGCTCTGAGCTATGACAAGCTGCGATCGGTGCAGCCATGATCATCGCCCGACCAGGTGAGAAAGGCCTTGTGGCAATGATATCGCCGTGAAGACCGTGCTGGGCGGTCGGGCTTAACCTTCCCGCAACCACGGCCGGCACATTCTGCCGCCATGCCGGATGCCAACCATCAAGATACGTCGCGAGCCTCGCCGATTCTCGCTGGGAGCCGGCGCGCGTGAAGGCGCTGTTCGACAACCTCATGGGCCTGGGCCGGCTGCGGCTGGCCGCGCTGGGCGGCGTGGCGGCGGCGCTGCTGCTGGGCATCACCCTGCTGGCCATGCGCGGCGCCACCCCGCCCATGGCGCTGCTCTATGGCGATCTCGACACGCGTGACGCCGGTGCGGTGGTGCAGTCGCTGGAGCGGGCACGGATTCCCTTCCGCATCACCGGTGGCGGCACCCAGATCATGGTCCCGGCCGAGGATGTGGCCAGGCTGCGGCTGTCCCTTGCGCGGGAGGGCCTGCCCGCCGGCGGCAGCGTCGGCTACGAGCTGTTCGACCGCAATGAAAGCCTGACCACCACCCCCTTCCAGCAGGACATGAACCGCCTGCGCGCGTTGGAGGGCGAATTGCAGCGTACCATCCGCACCATGTCCGGCGTCCGGGCGGTGCGCATTCATCTCGTGCTGCCCCGGCGCGAGGCTTTCTCGCGCGAGAGGGCCGATGCCCAGGCCTCCGTCGTCTTGAGCATGCAGGGCAGCCAGCGGCTCGACCGCGAGGGGGTGCAGGCGGTGCTGCATCTCGTGGCCACCGCGGTGCCCGGGCTGCAGCCGCGCAACATCTCGATCATCGACAGCCGTGGTGAGTTGCTGGCGCGCGGCGGGCAGGCGCTCGGCGGCGCCGCCGGTGCCGCCACGCAGGAGGAGATGCGCCGCGCGCAGGAACTGCGCATGGCCCGCGGCATCGAGGAGATGCTGGAGCGCACGCTGGGGGCAGGTCGCGTCCGCGCCGAGGCATCCATCGAGCTGGATTTCGAGCGCGTCGAGCTGCGCGAGGAGCGCTTCGACCCCGAGAACCAGGTGCCCCGCAGCACCCAGTCCAGCACCGAAAGCAGCCGTGGGGCGGAGCCCGCCAATGTCTCGGTCGCCAACAACCTGCCGGGCGGTGAAAGCACGCCGGGCGGCGGCGGCTCCTCCGAATCGCGGCAGGAGGAGACCACGAATTTCGAGATCGGCCGCACCACCCGCAGCACGCTGCGCGAACATCCGGTGATCCGTCGCCTTTCGGTGGCCGTGCTTGTCGATGGCGTGGTCGAGCCGGTCGAGGGCGCGGCGCCCAGGGTGCGCGAGCGCACGGCCGAGGAGCTGGCGCGGCTGACCACGCTGGTGCGCGGCGCGATCGGCTTCAATGAGCAACGCGGCGACAGGGTGGAGGTCGTCTCCATGCGCTTCGCCGAGGCGGAAATTCCGGCGCCGCCGACCGGCATGTTCGGCATCGACCTGCCGCAGGCCACGGTGGCGCGACTGATCGAAACCGCGGTGCTGGCGCTGGTGGCGCTGCTGGCCATCCTGCTCGTGGGCCGGCCGGTGGCGAGGCGGCTGGCGATCTCGCTGGCGCCGCAGCCGGCCCTGGCCGGCGGCGTGGCGGTGCCCGCCCTGGATGACGCGGGCAAACCCGTGCTCGACGCCCAAGGCAAGCCTGTGATGGTGGCCGCGCTGCCCGACGGCACGCCCGCCAATGCCCCGCGGCCTGTTGCGGATGAGATGGTGGCGATCAGGAACATCGAGGGCGGGATGCGCGCCTCCTCGATGCAGCGGCTGGTCGATCTGGTGCAGTCCCAGCCCGAAGAGTCGCTGCTCGTGGTCCGGCGCTGGCTGACCCCTGGAGAAGACGCATGAACCGCCCCCTGACCGGCCCGCAAAAGGCCGCGGCTCTCATGCTCGCGCTTGGCGAGGAACAGGCGGCGCCACTCCTTGCCCGCATGCATGAGGATGAGATCCGCGATCTGTCCGTGGCGATGTCCACGCTCGGCACCCTGCCGGCGAGCGAGGTCGAGGCTCTGCTGGAGGAATTCTCGCGCGCGCTGGGTCAGACCGGCAACCTCATCGGCAGTTTCGAGAGCACCGAGCGGATGCTGCTCAAAACCCTGCCGCGCGATCGCGTGCATCAGATCATGGAGGAGATCCGCGGCCCCGCCGGCCGCACCATGTGGGACAAGCTGGGCAATGTGAATGAGGCTGTGCTGGCGAACTACCTGAAGAATGAATACCCGCAGACCGTGGCCGTCGTGCTCTCCAAAGTCCGCCCCGAGCATGCCGCGCGCGTGCTCTCCCTGCTGCCCGAAGGCTTCGCCATGGAGGTGGTGATGCGGATGCTGCGGATGGAGAATGTGCAGAAGGAAGCGCTGGAGGGGGTGGAGAAGACGCTCAAGGCCGAATTCATGTCCAACCTCGCCCGCAGCCAGCGGCGCGACAGCCACGAGGTCATGGCCGAGATCTTCAACAATCTCGACCGCGCTTCCGAAGCGCGCATCCTCTCCTCGCTGGAAGAGCGCAACCGTGACAGTGCCGAGCGCATCCGCAGTCTGATGTTCACCTTCGATGATCTGAAACGGTTGGATGGGCCCGGCGTCCAGGTTCTGCTGCGCGGTGTGGAGAAGGACAAGCTGACGCTGGCGCTGAAGGGTGCCTCGCCCGAACTGCGCGAGATGTTCCTGAAGAACATGACCGAGCGTGCGTCGAAGCTGATGCGCGACGACATCGCGGGGCTAGGCCCCGTGCGCCTGAAGGATGTCGACGAGGCGCAGGCCGCCGTCGTGCTCGCGGCGAAGGACCTGGCCGCCCAGGGACAGATCAACCTGGCCGAAGGCCGCGATGAGGAGATGATCGCTTGAGCGACACACCCGAGACCTTCGAACCCGCCAGCGCCACCGAACTGGCCGGCATGCGCGCCAGCCCGGCCGGCCCGCGTGACATGGAGGCAGTCTATGACATCCCGGTGCAGGTCTCGGCCGTGCTGGGGCGCGCCACCATGCAGGTGTCGCAACTGCTCAAGCTTGGGCGCGGCGCCGTGGTCGAACTGGACCGCAAGCTGGGCGAGGCGGTGGACATCTATGTGAACAACCGCCTCGTCGCGCGTGGCGAGGTGGTGATGGTGGAAGACAACCGCCTGGGTGTCACCATGACCGAGATCGTCAAATCCGACAGGGCCGGCTGATGGCGCGGTTGCTGATCATCGGCACGCTGGAGGGTGAGCTGGGCCAGGCGGCGCGCCTCGCCCATGGCCGCGGTGCGAGCCTGCTGCAGACCGATGGCGCGCTGGCCGGGCTGGAGGTGCTGCGCAGCCAGGGCGCCGACCTCGTCTTCTGCGACATCGCCCATGATGTCGCCTGGCTGGTGCAGACCCTGATCGAGGAGCGGATCGCCACCCCCGTCATCGCCTGCGGCCGCACCCAGGATGCCGAGGCGGCGCTGCGCGCGATTCGCGCCGGCGCCCGGGATTTCCTGCCCCTGCCGCCCGATTCCGAGCTGATCGCCGCCATGCTTGCCGCCGTCTCCGGCGATGATGACGCGCCGGTGGTGCGCGATGGCGCGATGCGCGCGCTGCTCGATCGTGCCACCCAGGTCGCGCGCAGCGAGGCCTCGGTGCTGATCACGGGCGAGAGCGGCACGGGCAAGGAGGTGATGGCCCGGCACATCCATGCCGCCTCGCGCCGGGCGCGCGGGCCCTTCGTCGCACTCAATGTGGCCGCCCTGCCGGAGAGCCTGCTGGAGAGCGAGTTGTTCGGCCATGAGAAGGGCGCCTTCAGCGGCGCGGTGGCCGCGCGGCGCGGGAAATTCGAGCAGGCGGATCGTGGCACGATCCTGCTCGATGAGATCGGCGAGATGCAGCCGCATCTGCAGGCCAAGCTGCTGCGCGCGATCCAGGAGCGCGAGGTGGACCGGCTCGGCGGCTCGGCGCCGGTGAAGATCGACGTGCGCATCCTGGCGGCCACCCATCGCGACCTGGCGGCCGAGGTGCGCGCCGGCCGCTTCCGCGAGGATCTGTATTTCCGCCTCAATGTCGTGGCGCTGCGCATCCCGCCGCTGCGTGAGCGCGTGGCCGATATCCTGCCGCTGGCCGAGCATTTCGCCCGGCGCTACGCCCAGGTGAACGGCCTGCCGCAGCGTGGCCTGGCCCCCGCCGCGCAGTCGCTGCTGCTGGGCCATGCCTGGCCGGGCAATGTGCGCGAGCTCGAGAACGCGCTGCATCGCGCCGTGCTGCTGGCTGAAGGCCGGGAGATCGGCCCGGATGCGGTGGAGCTTCTGGCCGCAACCCCCTTCCAGGCGGTGGCCGAGCCGGCCGCGGCCATCGCCGCCCCGCGCGCCGCGGCAAGCCCGGTGGCCGCCCTTGTCGGCCGCCGGATGGAGGAGGTGGAGCGCGAGCTGATCCTGGAGACGCTGGGCCGTTGCCTTGGCAACCGTACCCGCGCGGCCGAGATCCTGGGCATCTCCATCCGAACGCTGCGCAACAAGCTGCATGAGTATCGCGGCCAGGGCGTCGCCGTGCCTCCGGCCGCCAGCCAGCTCGCGCCCGGCGAGATGATGCCGCTGGAGCTGCGCTGAGCGATGGGGGGAATGGTCCTGCCGGCCTGGCTCACCCGCATTCGTATCGGCACCGACGCGGCGCTGGTGGCCGGCGTCCTGCTGGTGCTGGCCATCCTGGTGGTGCCGCTGCCGCCGGTGCTGCTCGACGCGGCGCTGGCGATCAATATCACCGTCTCGGTGCTGGTGCTGATGGTGGCGCTGCTGCTGAAGCGGCCGCTGGAATTCGCCTCCTTCCCGCAGATCCTGCTGATCACCACGCTGTTCCGCCTGGGCCTGAACGTCGCCACCACGCGGGCCATCCTGGCCGATGGCCATCAGGGGCCGCAGGCGGCGGGCGATGTGGTGGCGGCCTTCGGCGGCTACCTCATGGCCGGCGATATCGTGGTGGGCATGATCGTCTTCGCCATCCTGCTGCTGGTGAACCATGTCGTCGTCAGCGAGGGCGCGGGCCGTGTGGCCGAGGTCTCGGCGCGTTTCCATCTCGACAGCCTGCCCGGCAAGCAGATGGCCATCGATGCCGACCTCAATGCCGGCACCATCGACGAGAAGCAGGCCCGCCATCGCCGCAAGGAGTTGGAGGAAGAGAGCAGCTTCCACGGCGCGATGGATGGTGCTTCGAAATTCGTCAAGGGCGACGCGATCGCGGGCCTGGTCTCCACCTTCATCAACCTGCTCGGCGGCTTCGGCATCGGCCTGCTGCGCCATGGCATGCCGCTGGCCGAGGCGGTGGAGACCTATTCCATACTCACCGTGGGCGATGGGCTGGTGGGGCAGATCCCGGCCCTGCTGGTCAGCGTCGCCGCCGCCATCGTGGTGACCAAGGCGGCGGGCGAGGAGCGGGCGGATGTGCAGATGGCGCGCGATCTGGGCGGCTGGAAGCCGCTGGCCGTGGCTTCGGGCGTCTCCGCCCTGATGGGCGTGCTGCCGGGCATGCCGCTGATCCCCTTCGCCCTGCTGGCTGGCGGAACGGGCGCGGCGGCCTGGTTTCGCCGCAAGAAAGACATGGCGCCGGCGCCCAGCGAGGAGGGCGTGGCGCCGGGTGGCGATGCCGAACCGCCGGTGGCCCAGGTGCTGCGCATGGACCTCCTGCGGCTTGAGCTCGGCTACGGGCTGCTATCGCTCGCCGCCGGTGACGCGCCACGCCTGACCGAGCAGATCCGCGGCCTGCGCCGCGCCATCGCCCAGGAGATGGGGTTTGTTCTTCCCTCGATCCGCATTCAGGACAATCTCGAACTGCCCTCCGATACCTATATCGTGCGGGTGAAGGAGATTGAGGCCGGGCGCGGCCAGCTCCGCCCGCCACTGCTGCTCGCCATCGATCCCAATGGCGGCGTGCCCGACCTGCCGGGCGAGCGCACCCAGGAGCCCAGCTTCGGCCTGCCCGCGCTCTGGATCGAGGAGCGCCTGCGCGAGGAGGCGCTGGCCCGCGGCGCCACGGTGGTGGATGTGCCAGGCGTGCTGGCCACCCACCTGACCGAGATCGTACGCGAGCACATGGCCGAGCTGCTGAGCTTTTCCGAGACCCAGAAGCTGCTCGACGAACTCCCGCGCGAGCAACAAAAACTGGTCTCCGACCTCATTCCGCAGCAGATCGGTGTGTCGGCCTTGCAGCGGGTCCTCCAGGCGCTGGTCAATGAGCGGGTCTCGATCCGCGACCTGCCGACCATTCTCGAAGGCGTGCAGGAGGCGCTGGCGGCCAATCTGCGCTCGCTGCCGGGGATGCTGGCGGTGGTGCGCGGCAAGCTCGCGCGGCAGATCAGCGAGGCGGCGCGTGGCCCTTCGGGTCATGTCCCGCTGATCACGCTCTCGCCGGAATGGGAGGTGGCCTTCGCCGAAGCGCTGGTCGGCCCAGCCGAGGACCGGCAACTCGCGATGGAGACGCACCGGCTGCAGGAATTCCTGGGCCGGCTGCGCAGCCTGCTGGATCTGGCCGATGAGCAGGGCGAAAATGCCGTGCTGCTCTGCTCGGGCCAATTGCGGCCGCATCTGCGCGCGATCGTGGAGCGTTTTCGCCCAGCCACGGCTGTGCTGGCCCAGGCTGAGATCCATCCGCGTGTGCGCATCCGCACCCTGGGTTCGATCTGAGTGAAACTCAGCACCTTCCGCGCGGCGAACATGCCGGCCGCGATGGCGCAGCTGCGCGCCGCCCTGGGCGAGAATGCCGTTCTGCTGCAGACGCGCGAATTGCGTCATGGCGTGGAGATCACCGCCACCACACATGGGCCCGGCGTCGCCGATGACGAGCCCTGGATGGTCGAGCCCGAGCCCGCCGCCGGCCCCGCCATGGCCGGCCTGCCGCTCGACCGGCCGCTCATCCTGGTCGGCACGCCAGGTGCGGGCAAGACCCTGACCTGCGTGAAGCTGGCCACCCGGCATGTCCTGGCCGGCCGGCCGCCGCTGGTCATCACGACGGATGCCGAGCGGGCGGGGGCGGTGGAACAGCTCGCCGCCTTCGCCCGTGTGCTGGGCCTCGTCTTCGCCGTCGCAACGACCCGCACCGCATTGGTCAAGGCGGTGGAGCGCGCCGCTCCCGGCCAGACCGTGCTGGTGGATACCGCCGGCTGCAATCCCTTCGACCCCGCGGCCGCAAAGGCGCTTTCCACATTGATCCAAGGTCTTGGCCATACCGTGCTGGTGCAGCCAGCCGGGCTCTGCCCCGAGGAGGCGCGGGAGGAGGCACGCGCATTCCTCGCCCTGGGCGCCACGCTGCTGCTGCCCACGCGGCTTGATGTGGCGCGGCGCATTGCCAGCACCCTGGCCGCTGCGCGCGTCGGCCTCGCCATGACCGAGGCCGGCACCAGCCCCGACCCCGGTCGGGGCCTTACGCCCATCACCCCCGCCTTCCTGGCGGCGCGGCTGCAGGGGCGGGCGGAATGAGCGGGCGCGTGATGGCACTCGCCTCGGGCAAGGGCGGTGTGGGCAAGACTGTGCTGGCCATCGGCCTGGCCCAGGCGCTGGCCGAGGCGGGGGAGAGGGTGCTGCTGATCGATGCCGATCTTGGCCTGGCCAATGTGGATGTGCAGCTGGGCCTGCCGATCGGGCTGGATCTGGGCGCGGTGCTGGCCGGACGAGCGGGGCTGGAGGCAGCCTTGCAGGTGCATCCCGCCGGCTTCTCGGTGCTGCCCGGCCGCTCCGGCAGCGGCGCCTTGGCCGGGGTGGGGCCGGAGTCGATGGCATTGCTGCTGCAGACGGCCCGTGGCGGCTTCTCGGCCGTCCTGCTCGATATCGGCGCAGGCGTGCAGATCGCGCAGCGGCGGTTGCTGGCAATGGCCGACCTGGCGCTGATCATCGCGACCGAGGAGCCGACCAGCCTGACCGATGCCTATGCCGTGCTGAAGCTGCTCCGGCGCGACCGGCCGGATGCCGATGCGCGGATCATCGCCAATATGGCCGGCGGTGCTGCCGGGCTGCGGGTCTGGCAGGTGCTGGATGGCGCGGCGCGGAATTTCCTGGGCGCGCCGGTGGCCTACGCCGGCGCGGTCCGGCGGGATGCCAGGGTGGCGGATGCCATCCGCCATCAGCAACCCTTGCTGCTGCGCCACCCCACCAGCCCTGCAGCGGCCGATATCCGGGCGCTGGCGCTGGGCCTCAACGGCTGAGCCGGTCCAGGGCGGCCTCCAGCGCGGCCGCGGCACCGGGCGGCAATTCGGCCAGCAGCTCGGCCTGCATGGCCTGGGCCAGCGGCACCAGTTCCCGGTAGAGCCCGCTGCCCATTGCCGTCAGCCGCAGCAGGTCACGCCGCGCGTCATCGGCATCGGCGCGGCGGCGCAGCAGGCCCGCCGCCTCCAGCGCGGCCACGGCGCGGCTGACCTTCACCTTGTCCATGGTGGTCAGCATGGTCAGGCGCTGCGCATGGGTCTCGCCAAAACTGCCCAGCGCCGCCAGCACGCGCCATTGCGGGATGGTGATGCCGAATTTTTCATACTGTGCGGAGAACCGCGCGGAGACCCGCGCCGCCGCAACCGCCAGGCGATAGGGCAGGAACGCGGCCAGGTCGAAGGACGTTGACATTCGTTACATTTGAAACCAATCTCGGCCCCAACACAAGGGAGATCGGCGCCATGAGCTTCGCCTCGACCAATGATCTGGCGGACAAGCACGTCTCATTCGATGAGCTGGGGCCGGGACTCTACGCCTATACGGCGGAGGGTGATCCGAATTCCGGCGTGATCGTGGGCCGTGACGGCGTGGTGGTTGTCGATGCCCAGGCCACGCCACTGATGGCGGCCGATGTCCAGAAGCGCATTGCCGATGTCACGCCCCTGCCGGTGCGCCAGGTGGTGTTGAGCCATTACCACGCCGTGCGCGTGCTCGGCGCCTCGGGCTACCCCGCACATTCCATCATCTGCTCCGATGCGACGCGCGCGCTGATCGTGGAGCGCGGCGCGCAGGACATGGACAGCGAGATCGGCCGCTTTCCGCGCCTGTTCCGCGGGCGCGAGACCGTACCCGGCCTGACCTGGCCGACCCAGACCTTTCACAAATCCATGACCCTCTGGCTGGGTGAGCGTGAGGCGCAGGTCATCCATATCGGTCGCAGCCATACCGCGGGCGACACCGTCGTCTGGCTGCCGAAGGAAAAGGTGCTCTTCGCCGGCGACACGGTGGAATTCGGCGCGACACCCTATTGCGGCGATGCGCATTTCGCCGATTGGCCGGCGACGCTGGCCGCGGTGCGCGCGTTGGGCGCGGAAAAGCTGGTGCCGGGGCGTGGCCGCGCGCTGCTGACGAAGGGCGATGTTGCGCAGGGCATTGCCGATACGGCCGCCTTCACCGCCGACCTCTTCGCCCTCGCCCAGCAGGCGGTGGCCAAGGGCTGGACGCTCGGCGAATGCTACCAGCACGCGATGGACGGCATGCGCCCGAAATATGGCGAGTGGGTGATCTTTGAACACTGCATGCCCTTCAACGTCTCCCGCGCTTATGACGAGGCCTCCGGCATCGCCCATCCGCGCATCTGGACGGCCGAGCGCGACGTCGCGATGTGGCAGGCCCTGGAAAAGGGCCAGCCGATGAAACCCGCCGAAGCGCATTGATGGGTTTTGCCGCCCCCCGCTATGCCGCCGTGCCGCCGCCCCGCGCCGAGGACGCGGCGCGGGTGGTGATCGTGGGCGGCGGGCTGGTGGGGCTGACGGCGGCACTCGACCTCGCGCGGGCCGGCATCGGCGTGGTGCTGCTCGATGATGACGACACCGTCTCCGCCGGCAGCCGCGCCATCTGCTTCGCCAAGCGCACGCTGGAGATTTTCGGGCGGCTGGGGCTGGGTGCGCGGTTTCTGGAGAAGGGCATCACCTGGAACCAGGGCCGCGTCTTCCATGGCGAGCGTGAGGCTTACTCCTTCGACCTGCTGCCCGAATCGGGGCATGAATACCCCGCCTTCGTGAACCTCCAGCAGTATTATGCCGAGGCCTGGCTGGTGGAGGCCTGCGAGGCGACGGGGTTGGTGGAACTGCGCTGGCGCCATGCGGTGAAGGGGGTGGAGAACCGCCCCGATGGCGCGCGCCTGACCGTGGAAACCCCCGCCGGCGACTACACCCTGCATGCCGATTGGCTGATCGCCGCCGACGGCGCGCGCAGCTTCGTGCGCCGCGCGCTGGGCCTGTCTTTCGAGGGCCAGGTATTTCGCGACCGCTTCCTCATCGCCGATGTCGTTATGGCGGAACATTTCCCGACGGAGCGCTGGTTCTGGTTCGACCCGCCATTCCACCCCGGCCAATCCGTGCTGCTACACAAGCAACCCGACAATGTCTGGCGGATCGATTTCCAGCTCGGCTGGGACGCCGATCCGGAAACCGAGCGTGACCCCGAACGCGTCCGCGCCCGCGTCGCCGCCATGCTGGGGCCGCAGACGGCTTTCGAGCTGGAATGGATCAGCCTCTACACCTTTCGCTGCCGGCGAATGGAACGGTTTCGGCATGGGCGCATCCTGTTTGTGGGCGACGCCGCGCATCAGGTCTCGCCCTTCGGCGCGCGCGGCGGCAATGGCGGGGTGCAGGATGCCGACAATCTCTGCTGGAAGCTGGCTGCCGTGCTGGCCGGCGAAGCGCCGGAGGTGCTCATCGACACCTATGATGCCGAGCGCATTCCGGCGGCCGATGAGAACATTCTCCACTCCACCCGCAGCACCGATTTCATCACCCCCAAGAGCGACGCCGCGCGGGCCTGGCGCGATGCCGTGCTGGAACTGGCGGCAACCCACGCCTTCGCCCGCCCGGTGGTGAATTCCGGCCGTCTCTCCCGCCCCTATGAGGGCCATGGCCGCCCGGCGCCCGATGCGCCGATCCTTTGCGCGGGGCAGCCGGATTGGCTGCTGCGCCATCTCGGGGGCGATTTTTCGGTCGTCGCGCGGGATATGCCACCAGCCACCGCCCTGCGCGCCATCACGCTCGGCCGCGATGTGGAGGACCATTCCGGCCTGGCCGCCGCTCGCCTCGATCTCTCGCCGGGCGAGGCGCTGCTGCTGCGGCCGGACCAGCACATCGCCGCGCGCTTCCCGGCCGGGGACGCCGAAGCCATCGCCGCCGCGCATCGGGCAGCCCTATGCGCCTGAACACCGAACCCCGGCTTTCCGACCCCGACGCGCTCTACGCCGCGCTGATGGACGCCCATCGTGGCCTCTCGGCCGAAGGGTCGAAAAAGCTCGACGCCAAGCTGGTGTTGCTGCTGGCCAATCATATTGGTGAACTCCAGCCCATTCTGGAGGCCATCGCCTTGGCAAAGGCCCCGCCGCGCGCTTGACTGGCGGTTATGGAAACGTTGCCGCTTTCGGGCCTCAAGGTGCTCGACCTCACACTCGCCCGCGCCGGTCCCACCTGTGTGCGGCACCTCGCCGATTGGGGCGCCGACATCATTCGTGTTGAACCGCCGGGCAATAATGACGGCTTTGGTGGCGCACGGGATGGCTTCGATTCCACGAACCTGCACCGCAACAAGCGCGGCATCGCGCTGGACCTGAAGAGTGCCGAAGGTCACGCCGCCTTCCTGCGCCTGGCGGCCACGGCCGATGTGCTGGTCGAGAACATGCGCGTGCAGGTCAAGCACCGGCTGAAGATCGACCCCGAAACCCTCACCGCGCTGAATCCGCGGCTGGTCTATGCCTCCATCTCGGGCTTCGGCCAGACCGGCCCTTATGGCAATCGCGGCGGTGTGGACCAGATCGCCCAGGGGCTGGGCGGGCTGATGTCGATCACCGGCGAGCCGGGGCGGGGCCCGATGCGCGTGGGCATTCCCATCGATGACCTGACGGCGGGCAACCTGCTCGCACTCGGCGTGATGATGGCATTGTTCGAACGCACCAAGACGGGCCGCGGCCGCTGGGTGCACACCTCGCTCCTGGAAGCCCAGGTCTTCATGCTCGACTTCCAGGCCACGCGCTGGCTGATGGATGGCGAGGTGGCGGGCCAGGCCGGCAATGACCACCCGGTGAACACGCCGATGGGGGTATTCCCCGCCGCCGACAAGCCGATCAACATCGCGGCGTCCTCGCCCAAGCTGTGGGAGGTTTTCGCCCGCGCGGCGGGGCGTGAGGATTGGCTGGAAAAGCCCGAATGGAGCACCCCCACCGGCCGCACCAAGGACCGCGCGGCGCTGAACGCCGCCATTTCCGAGGAGACGAAAAAGCACCCCTCGGAATGGTGGATCGAACGGCTGGAGCAGGCCGGCATCCCCTGCGGGCCGATCAACAACATCCGCGAGGTGTTCGAGGACCCTCAGGTCCAGCATCTCGGCATGTCCTGGCCGGTGCCGCATGCGCGCCTTGGCACCGCGCATGTCGTGCGCACGCCGCTGAACATCGAGGGCCTGACACCGGGCGTGCATCGCGGTGTGCCCGGCCTGGGCGAGCACGCCGACGAGATTCTCACCGAAGCCGGCATGTCGCCGGCCGAAATCGCCTCACTCCGCGCCTCCGGCGCCTTAGGGACCTGATCATGGAATTCGCAGACGGAAAAATCCTGGCCTCCATCAAGGATGGCGTGGGCACCATCACCTTCAACCAGCCGGAAAAGCGCAATGCCATGAGCATCCCGATGTGGGATGGCATGGCCGCCGCGCTGGACGCCTTTGAGGCCGACCCCGCGGTGCGCTGCGTCGTGCTGGAAGGTGCCGGCGGCAAGGCCTTCGTGAGTGGCGCCGATATCAGCCAGTTCGAAAAATCCCGCTCGGACGCCGATGCGCAGAAGGAGTATGGCCGGCTGACCGGGCATGGAAGGGAAAAACTCGCGAGCTTCCCCAAGCCGGTCATCGCCAAGATCCAGGGCTTTTGCCTCGGCGGTGGCATGGGCATCGCCATGTCCTGCGACATTCGCATCGCCAGCGAGGGCAGCGAGCTCGGCATTCCCGCGGCGCGCCTGGGCATCGCCTATGGCTTTGACATGGTGAGCCACCTCGTCGGTCTCGTCGGCCCCTCCAACGCGCATCTCATCCTGATGTCGGGCGACCGTTTTTCGGCGGCCGATGCGCTGCGCATGGGCCTGATCAACAAGCTGGTTCCGGCCGAGGAGCTGGACCACGCTGTGGGGAAACTGACCGCGCAGCTCGCCATCAACGCTCCGCTCTCGCTGCTGGCCAATAAGCGCACGGTCCGCGCGGTGCTGGAGCGTGACCCGGATATGGCCGCGATCGATGCCGCCTCCGCCGCCTGCTTCGACAGCGCCGACTATGCCGAGGGCCGCCGCGCCTTCATGGAAAAGCGCAAACCCGTCTTCCAGGGGCGCTGAGCATGGACGCCCGCGCCCCCAGCTACTCGACATCCTGGCCCAGCATTCGTGACCAGGTGAGTGCGACGGAATGGCAGGCGCGGTGCGACCTGGCCGCCTGCTATCGGCTGATGGATCTGCACGGCATGACCGACATGATCTACAACCACATCACCCTGCGCATCCCCGGCACCGAGCATCTGCTGATCAACCTCTACGGGCTGCTCTACCGCGAGATCACCGCGACCTCGCTCGCCAAGATCGATGTCGAGGGCAATATCATCTGGAAGCCGGACACCGATTACGGCATCAACAAATCGGGCTACGTCATCCATGGCGCCATCCACACCGCGCGGCCGGATGTGGCGGCGGTGATCCACACCCACACGCGGGCGGGGATGGCCGTGGCCAGCATGAAATGCGGCCTGCTGCCGCTGACGCAGACGACGATGCGGTTTGTCGGCCATATCGGCTACCACGATTATTGCGGACCGGCGGTGGATCTGGCGGAGCGCGAGAGTATCGTGGCCGATCTAGGCCCGCATGACGCGATGATCATGCGCAATCACGGGCTGCTGACCGCGGGTGCGACATTGCAGCAGGCCTTCAACACCATGTACCAGCTGGAAAGCGCCTGCCGCGCCCAGGTCGATGCCATGGCCGCCCGCACGGAGCTGACCATGCCCGGCGCGGAGATCCTGGAAAAGACAGCGCATCTCTACCAGCCCGGCACCCGCCGGCCCTATGGTGTGCTGGAATGGCACGCGATGCTGCGCCTTCTGGAAGCCGAGCAGAAAAACGCGGCCTTCCCGCCCTATTGGAGCTGAAGCGGGCCACAAGAGTCTGCCATTTGGAGGAACCACCGATGACGCCGCGCCGCGCCCTGCCGCTGCTCGCCCTGCTGCCCGCCGCCGCGCGGGCGCAGGCAGCTTTCCCCGAGCGCTCGATCCGCTTCATTGTGCCCTTCGCCGCCGGCGGCAACAGCGATGTCACGGCGCGACTGTTCGGCGCGCGGATCGCGGCTCGGCTGGGCCAGCCGGTGGTGGTGGAAAACCGCTCCGGCGCCACGGGCGCCATCGGGACCGAGGCGGTGATCCGGTCAAGACCCGATGGCTATACCCTGCTGATCGGCAGCCCGGGCTCCATCGTCAATGGTCCGCTGCTGATGGCCAATCCGCGCTACAACACGATGACCGATCTGGTGCCGGTGGCGCTGCTCGGCCAGGTGCCGATGATGATCATCGTGCGGCCGGGCATTCCCGCCAGGAATCTGGCGGAGCTGGTGGCCCATTCGCGCAGCCGGCCCGATGGCGTGAGCATCGGCACCTCGGGCGTGGGCGGCGCCAATCATTTGCCGCTGGAACTCTTCAAGGCGGCGACGGGGGCGAATATCCTGCACGTGCCATTCCGCGGGGGCGGCTCGACCCTGTCGGATTTCCTCGCCGGCAATGTCGATGGGCTGTTGATCGAATTGCCCACCGTGCTGGAGATCCATCGCGAGGGCCGCGGGCGCATCCTCGGCGTCTCCGCGGCCCTGCGCTCGCCGCAGGTGCCGGAGGTGCCGACCTTTATCGAACAGGGCGTCGAGGGGTTTCTGGCCTCAAGCTTCGTGGGCCTCTTTGCGCCCGCCGGCACGCCCGAGCCGGTGCTGGCGACGCTGCAGGCGGCGTTGGCGGAGGCGGCGGCGGACCCCGATGTGCTGGCCCGCCTGCTCTCCTTCGGCGCCACCCCGCCGACTGCGGGTGAACTGACAACGCCGGGCTTCCGCGCCCTGCTGGAGGGCGAATTCGCCAAGGCGCGGCGGGCCATCGCCATCGCGGGCCTGCGCCCCGAATGATCAGAGGTGGATCAGGCCAGGCGCGAAGAAACCAAGCCCGGCCAAGGCCACCCCCAGCACCCCCAGGCCGACCCCGGCCCAGAGCAGCAGCGCCACCCCGGTGATGATGCTGGCCGAGGCCACGACGATGCCGACCTGGAAGCTGGCCGAGGAATATTCGAACATGTGGTAGCGCTCCAGGCTGCGGTCGCGCTTCGCCTCGGCGGCCCGGGCGCGGGCCATCAGCTCGCGCCTTCCCTCGCCGGTATCAGGCTCGCTTTCCCAGCGTGCCGCGGTGTCACGCCAGCGCTGGATTTGCGCGGCCGAGCCCTCGACAGGGGCGAGTGCGGCCGCTTCCGCCGCCGTGCGCACCGTGGTCTGGCGGATGGTGCGGGCCTGAAAAAAGGACCAGAGGTTCGCTGCCTCGATATTGGCGCTCAGCGCCTCGGTCTGGGCCGATTTCGCACCGGTTTCGGCAATGGCCAGGAACAGGGCGAGCACCGCGATCAGCAACGCCACGCCCTTGTTTTCCGTGCCATGCGGCGCGCCATGTCCAGCCATGAAAGACCCTCCATTATGTTGCGGGCGGGGGATGCCATGGCGGCGCGCGGCGCGCCAGAGCCAGATTGTCCTGACTGTGTCAGGTCGATCTGCGTCTAGACCATGCTGCGTTCACATGCGTTCACTGCGCATGGTCTAGCCGTTGCTGAGAGATGATTCAGCGTGTTCGGCGATTCCGCCTCAACGCACGGGTGTTTCCAGCCAGGGCGATTGCGGGCTAGCGTGACACCATGGTTCACGCACCCAATCGCCCGCCCGCGGGCAGCCCCGCCGTTCGCATCAACCTCTATTCCGACACCCAGACGAAGCCGACGCCGGCCATGAAAGCCGCGATGATGGAGGCGGAGGTCGGCGACGAGCAGCATGGCGACGACCCCACCGTCCATGCCCTGTGCGACAAGATGGCCGCGCTGATGGGCAAGGAGGCCGCGATGTTCCTGCCGTCGGGCACGATGTGCAACGTCATCGCCATTCTGACCCATTGCAAGAAGGGCGATGAGGTGCTGGCGCATGAGACCAGCCATATCCTGCACAGCGAGGGCGGCACCCATGCCGCGCTGACCGGTGTGCAGATCCTGCCGCTGAAGGGGCCGCGCGGCCAATTCACCGCCGATGATGTGCGCGCCGCCATTCGCCCCAAAACCCGCTACGCGCCGCCGCAGCAATTGCTGGAGGTGGAGCAGACCGCCAATATCGGCGGCGGCACCGTGTGGTCGCTCCAGCAGTTGACCGAGGTGACCGATGTGGCGCGGGCGCAGGGCTGGAACACCCATATGGATGGCGCCCGGCTGATGAATGCCTGCGTCGCGGCGGGCGTTTCGCCGGCTGAGATGGTGGCGGGTTTTGACAGTGTTTGGCTGGACTTCACCAAGGGGCTGGGCGCGCCGCTGGGCGCGGTTTTGTGTGGTTCCGAAGAGTTCATTGGCCAGGCCTGGCGCTGGAAGCAGCGGCTGGGTGGTTCGATGCGCCAGGCCGGTATCTGCGCGGCGGCGGCGATCTATTCGCTGGACCACCATGTCGAGCGGCTGGCGGATGATCACGCCAATGCCAAGGCGCTGGCCCGCGGCTTGCGGCAACTGCCTGGGGTGGTGGTGGAGGAGCCGGAGACCAACCTCGTCTTCTTCGACATCAATGCCACCGGCGTGGCCATGGATGTGTTCCAGGACAGGCTGCGGGCGCAGGGCATCATGATCTCGGGCCTGGGCGGGCGGGTGCGGGCGTGTACCCATCTCGACGTCACCGCGCCAATGATCGAGGAGGCGCTTGGCGCCATCCGCACTGTCCTCGCCACGGCCTGAACGGGGTTTTCGCGCCGAGGCCACAGGCCGGGCGGCGGAGCGGCTGGCTGAGGCGGCGCTGCTGGCCGATGGCTGGGCGGTGCTGGGCAGGCGGGTGCGCACGCCCGGCGGTGAGC
>LNFM01005709.1_pt1 | contig 34305 bp, 33 predicted proteins | sample 596031 | NCBI WGS metagenome assembly LNFM01 (sample SAMN04254537, study PRJNA301005) | activated carbon metagenome | isolation source: dual media filters at the Ann Arbor, Michigan drinking water treatment plant | place: USA: Ann Arbor
GCGTCGTATTTCAGGAACTTGGTGAACAGCACGGTGGCGACGTCGGCCATGCCCATCGGCATGCCGGGATGGCCGGACTTCGCCGCTTCCACCGCATCGATCGCCAGGGCACGGATGGCATCCGCCAGTCGTCGCGCCTCGGTCGCCGGCCTGGCGAGGATCGTGGCCTGGGCGGCGAGGGCTGGGTTGGCGGAAGCGTCGGGCGTCGGGGCAATGCTGGCCAAGAGGGGCACCTGGGGGCTGCGTCGGGGCGGCGAGGCTATAGAGGCGGGGGGGGTTTCGGGCAACCGGGCGGGTCGGATGGCGCCCATGCGCGGCGTACGCCTTCGCCGCCCTCCGGCCCGGCCGCGATGAAAACGACGCCCGCAAGCTCCAGCGCCTGGCGGATCGCGGCGGCAGTGGCGCGATGCAGGACATGGCGACCGGCCTCGAAGCCGCGCACGGTGCCGGGGCTGACCGCCGCGGCGCCCGCGAGATCCGCCTGGGTCCAGTCCAGCAAGGCGCGGGCGGCGCGGCATTGCGGCGCGCTGAGCGGCATGGGTGGGATGTAGAATGTTAGCGAAAATAATCAATATCACCGGAAATCGTTGAAACAGCGCTCGCGGTCCCCAATCTCAGCCGCTCAGCGACGAGGGGCCCCCGATGCCGGATCACAGTACTCCCTTGATCGCCACCATCGTGGTTGGCCTCGGTCTCGCCTTTGCCTTCGGCCTGGCGGCGCAGCGCCTGCGGATTTCTCCACTGGTGGGCTATCTGCTGGCCGGCGTGGCGGTCGGGCCCTTCACGCCTGGCTTCGTGGCCAATGCGGCGCTGGCCAGCGAGTTGGCCGAGATCGGCGTCATCCTGCTGATGTTCGCGGTGGGGCTGCATTTCTCCTGGCGCGACCTCGTGTCGGTTGGCGCCATCGCGATCCCGGGCGCGATCGTGCAGATCGCGGTTGCCAGCGTGTTGGGACTTGGCCTGGCGATGCTGCTGGGCTGGGGGCTGGCGGCCGGGATGGTGTTCGGCCTGGCGCTGTCGGTCGCCTCGACCGTGGTGCTGGTGCGCGCGTTGCAGGAACGCCGCCTGATGGACACCGAACGCGGGCGCATCGCCGTCGGCTGGCTGGTGGTCGAGGATTTGGCGATGGTGCTGGCACTCGTGCTGCTGCCCGCGCTGGCGGGGGCGACCATGGCGGGCGCGGTGGCGCCGGGGAACCTGTTGGTCACGCTGGGCCTCACCTTCGGCAAGGTGGCGCTGTTCGGCGTGGTCATGCTGGTGGTTGGCCGGCGCGCCATCCCGGCCCTGCTGCATTATGTGGCGCATACCGGGTCACGCGAGCTGTTTCGCCTCGCGGTCTACGTGATCGCGCTGGGTGTCGCCTTCGGCGCGGCCAAGCTGTTCGGCGTGTCCTTCGCGCTGGGTGCCTTCTTCGCCGGCATGGTGCTGAGCGAGAGCAAGCTGTCGCAGCGAGCGGCCGAGGAAGCCCTGCCGCTGCGCGACGCCTTCGCGGTGCTGTTCTTCGTGTCGGTCGGCATGCTGTTCGACCCCACCGTCCTGCTGCGCGACCCGCTCGGCGTGATCGCGACGGTGCTGATCATCGTGGTGGGCAAGTCGGTGGCGGCCTATGGCATCGTGCGGGCCTTCGGGCATGGGCACCGCACCGCGCTGACGATCTCGGCCTCGCTGGCGCAGATCGGCGAGTTCTCCTTCATCCTGGCCGGGCTCGGCGTCGCGCTGAACATGTTGCCGCCAGAGGGCCGCGACCTGGTGCTGGCGGGGGCGATCCTGTCGATCCTGGTCAATCCGCTGCTGTTCCTCGTGATCGAGAAGAAGCTGCCGGCCGCGGCGCGGTCCCCGGTGCCGCCGCCCGCCAAGCCCGCGCCCGCGCCGGCGGATGCAGGGCACGAGGTGGTCGTCGGCTATGGCCGGGTCGGCGCGCTGGTCGGCAAGCGCCTGGCCGCGGCGGGCCGCAAGGTGGTGGTGATCGAGGCCGGCGAGGACGCGGCCGCCGCGGCGCGCAGCGACGGGGCACGCGTGATCACCGGCAATGCCGCCGATCCCGAGGTGCTGGCCGAGGCCGACCTGGCCGGTGCGCGGCGCATCTTCGTGGCGATCCCGGAGGCCTTCGAGGCCGGCCAGGTGGTCCAGCAGGCGCGCGCCGCGCAGCCGGCGCTCGAGATCCTGGCGCGCGCGGATTCCGAGGATGCGGTGGAGCACCTCACGCGCCTGGGTGCCACGCTGACGGTGATGGGCGAACGCGAGATCGCGCACCGCATGCTGGAGCGCGCGCTGGCGCGCGGCGCGCACCGGCCGGGCCCGGCGCACTGAAGCCTCACACTTCGTCGGATCGCGCCGGCCGGGATCCGGGAGCGTGCGGCGCGACCACGGCCAGACCGACCGCCGCGCCGGGCGCACCAGCGCATGGCGCGAGTGCAAGCCGGCCGGATGGCCGTCGCCTGAGGGGCCAAGAACGCCAGATCGCGCGCCGGGGATTCAGGGCGCGAAGACCGAAAACACGTAGGTCGCCGCGAGCACCAGGTGCACGATGCCGCACAGCAGATTCGTCCGCCCCGTCCCGTAGGTGATGATCGCCACGGCAAAGGACAGCGCAAGCAGGACCTCCTGGCCCTCCGCGATGCCGAGCGCCAGCGGCTGGTCGATCCAGAAGGACACCATCGCGACCGCCGGCACCGTCAGTCCGATGCAGGCCACCGCGCTGCCGAGTGCAAGGTTGATGCTCGATTGCAGGCGGTTCTGCGCGGCGGCGCGGATGGCCGCCGCGCTTTCGGGCATCAGCACGATGGCGGCGACGATCACGCCGACCACCGCCCGCGGCGCGCCGGCCGCCTGCACCCCTTCCTGCAGCGCCGGCGCCAGCGCCTTCGCCAGCAACACCACGGCCACGAGGGCGACGCACATGAGCGCGAAGGACGCGAAGGCGAGCCGGCCGGAGGGCGGCTCGAGACCGCCCTCACCGGCTTCCAGGACCGGCAGGAAGTAGTCCTTGTGCCAATTGGTCTGGATGAACAGGAAGGCGCCATAGAGCGCGATGCATACCAGCGACACGAAGATCAGCTGGATCGTCGACAGATACGGCCCCGGCGCCGAGGCAAGATGGTTCGGCGCGACCAGCACCAGCACCGCCATCGGGATCAGCACGGCCAGGAACGAATTGGCGCCGTCGACGCGGAATTCCGCGTCGCGGTTCCGCCAGGACGCCACCACGATGCACACCCCCGCGAGCCCGTGCACCACCAGCATCACCGCCGCGTGGACGGAATCGCGCATCAGCCCCGGATTGGGGTCGCCGCCCAGCATCAGGGAGATGATCAGCCCCGCCTCGATCACCGTGACGGCGAGCGCCAGGACGAGCGTCCCGTAGGGTTCGCCCACCCGCAGCGCCACCACCTCGGCATGATGCACCGCCGCCAGCACGCTGCCCAGCAGGACGACCACGAGGGCCAGCGCCATCAGCCCCAGCCCCGCCTTGCCGGCCGCGAGTGCCGCCGCCACCCCCAGGACGGGCAGGATGATGGTATGGAGGGGGATGCGATCGGTGGGTGCGCCGGCCATGGCCCTGCCTAGAGGGGAGGGCCAGGCGCATCAACCGCGCCGGGCGGTCAGCCGCCGCGTTGGCCGTCCCGCCGGCGCGGGCGTTCGCGCGGCGGCGGCGCATCCTGCATCAGGCCGCGCCGCTGCATCCAGGCGTCGATGCGCCGGGCCACGTCGTCGCTGTTGGTGTCCATCATGATCATGTGGCTGTTGCCGCGCACGCCCTCGGTGGGCATGTCGATGGTGTCCGCGATACCGCCGGCGTCGCGGATCTGGCCCTGCCAGCGATCGATGTTGCGACGGACATTCTGCCAGAACGGCGTGGCATCCAGGTGGTCGCCCCAGACCACCAGATGCGGGATGCCGCGCACGCGCGCCGCGTCGGCGCTTGCGGGCGGCGCGCCGGAGGGTTCGACCGCGATCACCGCGCGCACCTTGTCGGGCGCGTTGAGCGCTGCGTTGAAGCCGAAATTGCCGCCCTGGCTGTGCACCAGCATCACGCAGGGGCAGATGCGCTGCACCAGCGCGTCATAGGCCGCCTGGATCTGCCGGTCGGTGGTGGGCCAGCGCGGCACGCCCTGCATCATGAACTGGTTCCACGCCGCCACCGGGAAGCGCGTGTCGGGGAAGGCGCGGCGCTGGGCGGGATCGATGTTCCAGCCATCCTGCATGCCGATGCGGAACAGGCCCCAGCCCTCGCCCATGGTGCGAAACACCGGCTCGCCGGCGAAGATCTCGGGCGATCGCGCCCAGCCGGCACGGCCGCGTTCCATGGCATCGGTCACCACCACGTCGTGGCCGGCGCGCAGGAAGAACATCTGCCAGCCGGGGCGGCCATCGGGCGTGGTCTCGTACGTCACGCCGGTCAGCCCGCCGCCATGCGCGAGGATGAGGGGGTAGCGCGACCGCGGATTCTGCAGGCGCACCACCTGCGCGTACATCTGTTCGACCTGGAACTGGCCGTTGGGGATGATGCGGATGGGCGGGGCGCCGGGGCTGAACACGATCTCGCGCTCCGGCAGGCCCGAGAGTTCCGCGATGCGCCCGCCCACATGGAAGGAGGAGATGTCGCGGATGCGCAGCGGCGGCCCGTCGCCGCGCGGCGCACGCCCTTCCGCGGGTCGGCCGGGGCCTGGCGCGGGCTGGGCCATGGCGTCGGGCGCCAGCATCAGCGCGCCGACCAGCAGTATCGCGATCCGGATCATCGGGGCTTCCTCCTGCCGCGGCCGGGTCTTGTGGTGCTGCCGTGCCCGCCGTGCCGACGCAGCCTCCGCGCATGGCAGGGCCCGCGCAAGGCCCGCACCCGGTGAAGACCGTGATCCGCCCCATCAGGGAAATCCGGTGACCTTCGCGTGCGGGACACTATCCTGGCGGCGATTCCCACGGAGCCGCCATGTCACCCTTCGTCCCCGGCACGTCGCTGCGCATCGAGGGCCGCGCCGGCGGTCCGCTCGCCGGGCTTACCTTTGCCGCCAAGGACCTGTTCGACGTCGCCGGCCATGTCACCGGTGGCGGCAATCCCGACTGGGCGCGGCAGAATCCCGTGCCGACGCGCCATGCCTGGGCGGTGCAGGCGTTGCTCGATGCCGGCTGCACGCTGGTCGGCAAGACCATCACCGACGAGGTTTCCCTCGGCATCCTCGGCGAGAACGCCTTCGAGGGCACGCCGGAGAATCCCGCGGCGCCGGGATACGTGCCTGGCGGCTCGTCCTCCGGGTCTGCCAGCGCGGTGGCGGCGGGGATCTGCGACACGGCGCTCGGCACCGATACCGGCGGCAGCGTGCGCGTGCCGGCATCCTTCTGCGGCCTGTACGGCCTCCGCCCGACGCATGGGCGGCTCGACCTGGCGGGGATGCTGCCGCAGGCCCCGACCTCCGACACCACGGGCTGGTTCGCGCGCGATGCGGCGACCTTCGCGCGCGTGTCGTCCGTGCTGCTGTCCGAGGCCATCGCGCCCGCGCTGCCGGTCCGTCTGGTCGTCGCGACCGATGCCTTCGGCTTCGCCGACCCGGCCACGGCTGCCGCGCTTCAGCCGATGCTCGACCGCCTGAAGCGCATCATCCCCGATTGGCGCGAGGACCTGATGGCTCCCGCCGGCCTGACCACCTGGTCGCGCGCCCAGCGCACCCTGCAGCCGGTCGAGGCCTGGGAGACCTTCCGCCCCTGGGTCGAGCGCGACAATCCGCGCTTCGCCTTCAACGTGGCGCGCGGCCTGGTGCTGGGCGCCGCAATGCCCGAGGCCGAGCGCGGCTGGGCCGCGCTGGTGCGGCGGGAAGCCCGCGGGCGGCTGGCGCACCTGTTGCCGCCGGGTAGCGTGCTGGCCATCCCGACCACGCCCTTCCCGGCGCCACGCACGGGCATGCCGCTGCCGGAACTGGAAGGCATCCGCGCCGCGATCAACGTGTTGTGCGCCCATGGCGGGCTGGCGGGTCATCCGCAGATCAGCATTCCCGGCGTGCTGTGCGATGGCCGCCCGGTGGGTCTTTCGCTATTGGCCGCGCGCGGTGCCGATGCGCTGCTGGTTGCCACCGCCCTTGCCCTGGAGACTGCCTGATGGACGTGAACATCCCCGAGATCGTGGAGGAGGTCCGCGTGCTGTTCGAACGCTACGAACAGGCGCTGATCGACAAGGATGTGGAGGTGCTGGACGCCACCTTCTGGAATTCGCCGCTGACCATCCGTTCCGCCATCCACGAGAACGGCTTTGGCTTCGACGAGATCCATGCGCATCGCGTCCGGCGCCCGCCGGGGCCGGGGATCAAGCTGGCGCGCCGGCGCCTGGTCATCACCACGCTGGGGCGCGACATCGCCACCGTGCACCTGGAATTCGACATGCGTGGCCGCGACATGCCCGCGCGGCAGAGCCAGACCTGGGTGCGCCTGCCGGATGTCGGCTGGAAGGTGGTCCTGGCGCATGTGTCAGTGACCGAGAGCAGCCCCGCCTATTGACCGCGGTCCAGGGGGCCGTAGCCCCCTCTGGTGGGGGGCGAGGGGGCAAGGCCCCCTCGTCAGATCGCGCGGTTCGCCCGCGCCACCACCGCCTCGAACAGCACCTGGCACCCTGCCTCGGCTTCCTCCGGCAGGATGCTCTCGGCCTCGTTGTGCGACAGACCATCCTTGCAGGGCGTGAAGATCATCGCGGTCGGGATGCTGCGCGCCACATAGACCGCGTCATGCCCGGCGCCCGAGATGATCTCGCGCGAGGAAAACCCCAGGCGTTGCGTCGCCTGACGCACCAGGTCGACACAGGACGGGTCGAAGGGCTGCGCCGGGATGCGGAACAGTTCGGTCAGGTCCAGCCGGCAGCCGGTCTCGGCCACCAGGGCCGCCGCCTCGGCGGGGAAGCTGTCCGCCAGGCCGGTGATCTGCGCGTCGTCGGGGTGGCGGAATTCGACGCTGAAGCGCACCTCGCCCGGGACCACGTTGCGGCTGGCCTGCGGGATGGTCAGCCAGCCGACCGTGCCGCGGCCATCCTCGCCGCGCTCGCGCATCAGGCGATCCACCAGCGAGATCACGCGGGCGGCCGCGACCAGGGCGTCCCGCCGCGTCGAGGGCGGCGTCGTGCCGGCATGGCTGTCCTGGCCGATGATGATGGCGTCGTACCAGACCTGCGCCTGCGCGCCGGTGACGATGCCGACCTGCTTGCCCTCGCGCTCCAGGATCGGGCCCTGTTCGATGTGCAGTTCGAAATAGGCATCGGCCGGGAAGGGCTTCGCCGCGTGCGCGCCCTTGTAGCCGATGCTGTCCAGCGCTTCGGAGACCGACACGCCATCGACGTCGCGCAGGCCATAGGTCTTGTCGAGGCTGTAGATCCCCGCCCAGGTACCCGATCCCATCAGCGAATGGCCGAAGCGCGAGCCTTCCTCATCGGTCCAGTTGATCAGTTCGATCGGCGCCTCGGTGGTGATGTTGAGGTCGTGCAGCGTGCGCATCACCTCGAGGCCTGCGATGACGCCCAGTGCGCCGTCGAACTTGCCGCCGGTGGGCTGGCTGTCGAGGTGGCTGCCCAACAGCACCGGCAGGCGCTTCGGGTCGCGCCCCTCGCGACGGGCGAACATGTTGCCGATGGCGTCCACGCGCATCGTCAGGCCCAGCGCCTCGCACCAGGTCCTGAAGCGGTCGCGCCCGGCCTTGTCGACATCGCTGAGCGTCAGGCGCTTCACGCCGCCCTTGGGCGTGGCGCCGATCTCGGCCATGGCCATCAGGCTGTCCCACAACCGCTTGCCGTCGATGCGCTGGTTGGTGCCGCTCATGGTCGTCGTTCCGTGATGCCTGCGGGAAGGGGCGCGTGTACTGGACCAGCCACCCCGCAACAATCCCCAGGCAGCCGCTCGCCAGCGGTGTGGTTTGGCCCCCGGATTCAGGGTGGTCCGGCGGATTGGGCGGCCCCGGCGGCTGACGTTGCGCGGCATGCTGCCGCAGCCGATGAATACAATAGAAAAGCACTCAGGTTCAATGTTCATCCGCAAAGTTTAAAATAGTCACCGCGCTCGTATACTTGACGAATAAATCAAGTCACGCCTGCCATGGCAGGCAGTCGAATGGGGGCTGGTCCTGGAACGCTGGCCCAGGGGTATTGCGCGCCCCGCGGGATTGCTGCATTGGAGCGACGGGTCGCTGCAAGGCGGTCCGCGAATTCAGGCTGTTTCTTTCCGCTGGAGATCGCCGCGCGCCGCCGGGCGCGCATCCCCCCAACGGCCCGCGACGCCACGAATGCCGAGGAGAGCCCCCCCAAAATGGCATCCCTGTGCCACGCCCCGACCTGCGCCGACCCCGCGCGCATGGTCGACCAGCCTCGCCCCGGCCGCCGCCGCCGAGCGATCCGCGCGGCCGCCACCGGTGCCGTGCTCGGCCTGGGGCTGCTGACCATGGGCTGCGCCCAGTCGGCCGAGGGCGATGCCCCCGCCGTCATTGCCGCCCCGGCGCCTGACCAGCATCGCGCCGTGGGTGCCGCGCAAGTCGGCGTCGCATCCTATTACGCGCGGCACTTCACCGGCCGTCGCATGGCCAATGGCGCGCGCTTCGACCCGCAATCGAACACCATCGCCCACCGCACGCTGCCCTTCGGCACCACGGTGCGCGTGACCAACCTGCACAACGGGCGGACGGCGACAGGCGTGGTGCTCGACCGCGGGCCCTGGACGCGCGGGCGCATCGTCGACCTCAGCCCGCGCCTGGCGCACAACCTCGATATGATCCGCAGCGGTGTCGCGCAGGTCGAGGTGGTGCCGGTCGAGGTGGCCGAGGCGCGGGACTGACGCGCTTCAGTCGCGCCGCTTCACCGCGGCCTCGACCCTCTCCGCCAGGGTGCGGATCACCTTGACCCGTGCATGCAGCTTGTTGTCCGCCTCCACCAGCGTCCAGGGCGCGACCGCGGTCGATGTGCGCTCGACCATCTCGCAGACGGCTTCCTCGTAGGCGTCCCATTTCGCGCGGTTGCGCCAGTCCTCGGCGGTGATCTTGTGCTGCTTGAAGGGTGTCGCTTCGCGCTCCTTGAAGCGGCGGTGCTGCTCCTCCTTGCTGATCGCCAGCCAGAACTTCGCCACCACGGCGCCATGGCCGGCCAGCTGCGCCTCGAAATCATTGATCTCGCCAAAGGCGCGGCGCCAGTCGTGCTCGCGGGCGAAGCCCTCGACGCGTTCGACCAGCACGCGCCCGTACCAGGACCGGTCGAAAACGGTCAGCCGCCCGGGCCGCGGCACGTGCCGCCAGAAGCGCCACAGGTAGGGCTGCGCGCGTTCTTCCTCGGTGGGCGCGGCAACCGGCACGATGCGATAGGCGCGCGGGTCGAGCGCCGCGCCCAGCCGCCGCACCGCGCCACCCTTGCCGGCGGCGTCATTGCCCTCGAACACCGCGATCACGCTGATCTTCCCATAGCGCCTGTGGCGTGTGGCGCGCGCCAGCCGCCCCTGCGCCTCCGCCAGCGCTTCGTCGTAGTCCGCGCGCGACATCTCCTGGTTCAACGTCAGCGCGCGGATGATGTTGACGCGGCCGGGTGGCGGGGAGGCCGCGACGGTCGGCACCGCCGGCGGCGGCGCCTTGGTATCGAGCCGGCCGCGCAGCGCGCCCAGCAGGTGCCGGCCCGCGAACAGCGCGCGGTAGCGTTCGTCCGCCGCCGGCACCACGGTCCAGGGCGCCTCGCCGGTCGAGGTCGCGCGCAGGAAGGGTTCGCAGACCGCGATGAAGTCGTCGTAGCGCTCGAACAGCGCGCGGTCGTAGCGGGTGACCTTCCACGACGTCTCGCGGTCCTTCTCCAGCGCCGCGATGCGCTTCTTCTGCTGTGCCTTGGACAGGTGGAACCAGTACTTCACCAGCAGCACGCCCTCGGCGGCGAGCATGCGTTCGAGCCGCATGATCTCCTCCATGCGCTGGGCGAAGCCGCCGGCGCCGAGCCTGCCCAGCACGCGCTCCAGGATCGGCATGGTATGCCAGGCGCCGAAGAAGATGCCGATCCGACCCTTCGGCGGCAGCGCCTTCCAGAATCGCCACATCGGCGGGTGGGCGGCTTCTTCCTCGGTCGGCAGCGCGAAGCCGGTCACCTCGATGAAGCGCGGGTCCAGCCATTCGTTGAGCAGGTGGACCGTCTCGCTCTTGCCCGCGCCCTCGACGCCGGCGATCAGGACCAGCACCGGGAAGCGCGCCTGCGCGCCCAGGTCGCGCTGCGCCTGCAACAGCGCGCGGCGCAGTTCGCCTTCCTCGCGCCGGTAGTCGTCCTTCGAGACCTTGTGGTCGAGTTCGGCCGCTTCGAACATCGCGCTTCCAACCCTCTGGCGCACCGCGTGCCGGGCGCGTCGTGCCGGCGATCATGCAGGCTTGCGCAGGGATGCGATAGCAGCGGTTCAGCCGGCGCGCGGATGCGCCTTCTTCCAGGTCGCGAGCAGCCCCGCCGCATCCACCGCCGTGTAGCGCTGCGTGGTCGACAGGCTGGCATGGCCCAGCAGGTCCTGGATGGCGCGCAGGTCCGCGCCCGCGCCCAACAGGTGCGTCGCGAAGGAATGCCGCAGCGCATGGGGCGTGGCGTGTTCCGGCAGGCCCGCCAGGCGGCGGAATTCGCGCAGCGATTTCTGCGCGACCGCGGCATCGAGCCGCCCACCGCGCGCGCCGAGGAACAGGGGGTCCCCCGGCGCGCCAGGGCCGCGATGCTTCAGATACGCCGCCATGGCCACGCGCACCGCCGGCAGCACAGGCACCAGCCTTTCCTTGGCACCCTTGCCGACCACGCGCAGCGCCGCGTCCCGGCCGGGCAGCGGCGCGTCGACCAGGTTCAGCGCCAGCGCCTCGGCGATCCGCAGCCCGGCGCCATACAGCAGCGTGAACAGCGCGATGTCGCGCGCGGCCTGCAGCGGCGCGCGTTCGTGCCGTGCGGGGTCGTAATGCTCGCCCACATCCTGCGCGACGGCCCGCGCATCCTCCGGCGTGAGCGCCCGCGGGATGGGCGGCTTCGGCCGTGGCCCGCGCATCGCGCCCAGCGGCAGCGCCGCCATGCCGTGGCGCCGCGTGAGGAAGCGCAGGAAGCCGCGGATCGCCGCCAGGCGGCGCGCGCGTGTCGCCGCCCCATCGCCGACCGCCGCCCGTTCGGCCAGGAAGCCGCGCAGGTCGGCCGGGCGCAGTGCGCCGAGCGCCGCCATGTCCGGCTCGCCACCCAGGTGCCGCGTCAGGAAGCCGAGGAATTCGGCGGCGTCATGCCCATAGGCTTCGAGGGTATTCGGGCTGGCGCGCCGTTCCGCGGCAAGCCAGGCGAGCCAGGCGGCGCGCGCCTGTTCGCCGGTCATCTCAGCGCGACAGCGCGGCCGCGACGGCGCGGCCAAGGAAGGCCAGCACCGCCACGGACTGCCGCGCCGGCAGGGCGGCGGCCTCCCGCGCACCGACGGCGATCAGCATCGGCGGGCCATCGGGGAGCGGCACGCGCGCCAGCGCATCGCGCATCACCAGCGGCGCGGCTTCGGCATGCAGCAGCGCGGTCTCGGTGGGCTGGGCGCGCACCACCGCGTCGCGCCCGCGTCCGACCAGGCGCGCCACGGCGCCGGCCGGCAGCATCCGCACGCCGGCCGGCAGCGCGGGCACGGCGCGCGGAGCGGGCTCCGCCGCCAGCGAGCAGGTCTCGACACCCAGCAGCGCGGGGATTTCCTGCGTCACGGCCTCGAGCACGTCAGGGGCGCGCATCAGCGCCAGCACCGCGAGGCGGATGCGGATCGTGAGGCCGGCGCCTGCGCGCCCGGCCTCGATCGCTGCGCGGACCTCGGCTTCCATGGCGCGGGCCCGAGCTCGTTCCGCATCCAGCATCGCCGCCATGTGGTCGGCCAGGCGTTCGCCGTGCAGCCGCCGCGGCGGCACCAGGACGCGGTAGATGTCGGGGCGCTCCGCCAGGAAATGCGGGTGGGCGCGCAGGAAGGCCTCGACCTCCTCCGCCTGGAGATCCGGCAGGACATCCTTGGCGGGGAGGGTCGTGCTCACAGAATGCTTTGTCCTGTCTTCTGCCAATCGGCCAGGAAGGCCTCGAGGCCGCGGTCGGTCAGCGGGTGCTTCAGCAGCATGCGGATGACGGATGGAGGAAGCGTTGCGACATGCGCGCCCATCTTCGCCGCCTCGACCAGGTGGATCGGGTGGCGCACGGACGCCACCAGGACTTCGGTCGTGAGCGCCGGATAGTTGCGGTAGATCTGCACGATGTCCGCGATCAGCCGCATGCCGTCCGTCGCGATATCGTCCAGCCGGCCGACGAAGGGGGAGATGAAGGTGGCACCCGCCTTGGCGGCCAGCAGCGCCTGCGCCGACGAAAAGCACAGCGTCACGTTGACCATCGCGCCTTCGTTCGACAGCCGGCGGCAGGCGACCAGCCCGGCCTCGGTCAGCGGCACCTTCACCGCCACGTTCGGCGCGATGGCCCGCAGCACCTTGCCCTCGGCGATCATGCCGGCGGCGTCGGTGGCGGTGACCTCGGCGCTGACGGGGCCAGGGGTGATGGCACAGATCTCCGCGATCACCTCCTTGAAGTCGCGGCCGGATTTCGCGATCAGGGAGGGGTTGGTGGTGACGCCGTCAACCAGACCGGCCTCTGCGAGTGAGCGTATGTCCGCCACCTCGGCGGTATCGACGAAGAACTTCATATCGGGGGACCTTCCTGCGGCAATCTGGGGCGGGCGCCTGGCGCGGGCCGTGTTGCGGGTCACAGTGTAGTCGATGGCCGGGGTGAAGAACACGCACGGGGGCATGACAAGGGCGGCTGTTGCGCCGACGACACGGGTGCGCGTGCTGCTGCCCCTGCCGCTCGGCGATGCCTACGACTACCGCGTGCCCGCGGGGCTGGCGGTCGATCCTGGCAGCTTCGTGGTCGTGCCGCTGGGCGGTCGGGAGGTGGCGGGCGTCGTGTGGGACGGCGCGGCCGATGCCAGCCTGGCCGAGACGCGCCTGCGCGACATCCGCGCCGTGCTCGATGCGCCGCCCATGACCGGCACGCTGCGTCGATTCGTCGATTGGGTGGCGGCCTATACGCTCAGCCCGCCGGGCGCGGTGCTGCGCATGGCCATGAGCACGCCATCCGCGCTTGAATCGCGCGCGCCGCAGGCCGGGTGGCGCCGCGCAGCCGCCCCGCCGCCCGGCGCGCGCGTCACGCCGCCACGGGCGCGCGTGCTGGACCTGCTGGCCGATGGCACGGCGCGCGCAGGGGGCGAAATCGTACGCGATGCCGGGGTCGCCCCTGCCGTGCTGCGCGGCATGGCCGATGCCGGGCTGGTCGAACCCGCGCTGCTGCCGCGCCGGTCGCGCTTCGCGCCGCCCGACACCGACCGCGCCGGCCCGGCCCTGGGTGCGGAGCAGGACATCGCGGCGGCGGCGCTGCGCATCGCCGCCGGCCAGCGCGCTTTCGGCGTGACGCTGCTGACCGGCGTGACCGGGTCCGGCAAGACCGAGGTGTATTTCGAGGCGATCGCGGCGTGCCTCGCGCAGGGCCGCCAGGCGCTGGTGCTGCTGCCGGAGATCGCGCTGTCCACGCAATGGCTCGACCGCTTCACCGCGCGCTTCGGCGCCGCGCCGGCGCTGTGGCACTCCGAACTGACGTCGCGCACGCGGCGCGAGACCTGGCGCGCGGTGGCCGAAGGCGAGGCCCCGGTGCTGGTCGGTGCGCGATCCGCATTGTTCCTGCCGTTTCCCGACCTTGGCTTGATCGTGGTCGACGAGGAACACGAGACCGCCTTCAAGCAGGAGGAAGGCGTGGTCTATCACGCGCGCGACATGGCGGTGGTGCGCGCGCGGCTGTGCGAGGCCGCCTGCGTGCTGGTCAGCGCCACGCCGTCGCTGGAATCGACAGTCAACGCGCAGACCGGCCGCTACGCCGCGTTGCATCTGCCCGCACGCCACGGCGGTGCGGAACTGCCGGCGGTGGAAGCGGTGGACCTGCGCCGCTCGCCGCCCGAACGCGGCCGCTTCCTGTCCCCGCCGCTGGTCGAGGCCGTCACGCAGACCCTGGCACGCGGCGAGCAGGCGATGCTGTTCCTCAACCGCCGCGGCTACGCGCCCATGACGCTGTGCCGCGCCTGCGGCCACCGCCTGCGCTGCCCGAACTGCACCGCCTGGCTGGTCGAACACCGCGCCGCGCGGCGCCTGCAATGCCACCATTGCGGCCATGTCGAGGGCATCCCCGAAGCCTGCCCGGAATGCGGCGCCGCCCATTCCACCGTGCCGATCGGCCCGGGCGTCGAGCGCGTCCTGGAGGAAGCGACGGCGCTGTGGCCCGAGGCGCGGCGACTGGTCATGGCATCCGACACCATCCCCGGCCCCGCGGCGGCGGCGGCGGCGGCGAAATCCATCCAGGACCGCGCGGTGGACCTCGTGATCGGCACGCAGATCGTCGCCAAGGGGTGGCACTTCCCGCACCTCACGCTGGTCGGCGTGGTCGATGCCGATCTTGGCTTGGCGGGCGGGGATCTGCGCGCGGCGGAGCGCACGTTCCAGCTGTTGCACCAGGTGGCCGGGCGCGCGGGCCGTGAGGAACGCCCCGGCCGGGTGCTGCTGCAATCCTTCGCGCCCGAGCATCCGGTGATGCAGGCGCTGGTGGCGGGCGACCTCGATTCCTTCATGGCGGCGGAGGCCGAGTCTCGCCGCCCCGGCCATTGGCCGCCCTTCGGGCGCCTGGCCGCGCTGATCGTCAGTGCCGAGGACGAACGCGCCGCGGAACGCGTGGCACGCGACCTCGGCCTGGCTGCGCCGGGTGGCGATGGCGTGGCGGTGTTGGGCCCCGCGCCGGCGCCGCTGGCGATCCTGCGCGGGCGGCACCGGCGGCGGCTGCTGCTGAAGACGCGGCGCGACATCGCGGTGCAGCCGCTGCTGGAAGCGTGGCTGGCGAAGGTCAGCGTGCCCGGCAATGTCCGCGTGCAGGTGGATGTGGACCCGGTGGGGTTCCTGTAGCGGTGTCGCTGCGCTGAAGAACGGGGCCATCGGACGCGTGCCCTTGCGGCCACCCGCCGGATGCTCCGCGGCCTTCGCCGGGGGCACCATCAGCGCAGGCCGGACAGGCCGCGACGGCGGCGCGCTTCCAGAGTCCCGTGAAATCCGCGCGCTTCGAGCGCGCCGTGAAACCCGCGCGATTCCAGCGCGACGCGTGATACGCTACCGCAAGGATCGCGCTTGCGCCGTGTCGTCCAAGGAGCCTTGCGCATGATGGTCGCTGTCTTCGCCGCCCTGCTGCTGGCCCTGGTGCTCGACCGCATCGGGCGCCCCGGGCCGGCGCTCGTGGCGCTCGCGCTTGGCTTCGGGTTCTCGGTCTGGCTGTTCCTGTTTGAAATCTACAGCCCCGACTACGGCTTCCGGATGCCGTGGCTGCAGTCCTGGCGCGGTGTCGCCGCCGTGGCGCTGGGCTGACCCATGACAGGCAGCGCGCCCGCCCGGCTGTCCGCCACGCTCAACGACGCCTTCCTGCTGCTGATGCTGGCGACCATCGCCGGCATCCTCACCACGGCGATGGTGATGCAATACGCCTTCGGGGAACTGCCGTGCCCGCTGTGCCTGCTGCAGCGCGCGGCGATGTTCGGCGTGTGCTTCGGCATCATCCGCCACTTCCGCGACGGCGCGTCCGACCGCAATTACGGCATCGCGCAGGTCTTCGCGCTCCTGCTGCTGGTGATCGCAGTGCGGCAGACGCTGCTCGACATCGCCCCGCGCCCCGGCCACGCCTATGTCGGCAGCGCGGTGCTGGGCCTGCACATGCCTGTCTGGTCGGTGCTGATCGCGGTGGCGCTGCTGCTGGCCTTCGCGGTGAAGATGACGCTGCTGGGGGGCGATGCGCCGCCGCGTGCGGCGCCGCCGCTGGTGCGGGCGGCGCGGCTGCTGGGCGCCTACGTGCTGGCGCTGGGCACGATCAACCTGGTCTCGGTGGTCGTGCAGTGCGGTCTTGGGCAATGCCACACCATGGGCTACCGGCTGCTGGATTAGCAGCCGGCGCCCGCGCCTCAGCGCGCCGGGCGAACGCCCATCGCGATGGTGCGCTCATCCATCCGCGGATCATGCGTGAGCCCGCGGCGCACCGCCCAGGTGTTGATGTACTGCACCAGCTGGATCACCGGTTCTTCCTGCGCGAACAGCTCCACCGCCTCCTGCCAGATCGCCTCGCGCCGCTCGTCGTCTAGCGTGGCGGACCCGCGCGCGGCCAGCGCATCGAAAGCCGGCGAGGAGAAACGCGCATTGTTGTTCGCCCCGGTCAGCAGCTGCCGGTTGTTGGTGGCGATGGTGTTGACCAGGAAGTTCGACCCCTCGCCGGTCGAACTGCCCCAGGCGGCCATCTGCAGGGTGTATTCGATGCGCGCGCGGCGCGGCACGAAGGCGGTCCAGGGCAGGGCGTCGATCTGGGTGCGCACGCCGATGCGCGTCCACATCTGGCCGATCGCCTGGGTCAGCCGTGCGTCATTCGGCCAGCGATCATTCGGGGTATGGACCGTCACGCGAAAGCCGTTGGGGTAGCCGGCCTCGGCCAGCAGACGGCGCGCGCCGTCGGGGTCGTAGGCGCGCGGGCGGACGCGCGGATTGTAGCCGAAGGCCCCTTCCGGCAGCCATTGCGCGGTCGCGGTCGCGGCCCCTTCCATCACCTGGTCCACCAGCGCCTGGCGGTTGATCGCCATCGACAGCGCGCGGCGCACGCGCACATCCTTGAAGGGGTTCACAGCCAGCGGCTGGCCGGCATTGTCGGTGACCAGCGGCGTGCCGCCGTCGCGCGTGTAGTCCGGCGCCATGTAGACGGTGCGCAGGGACGGGATCTCGGTGACCGTCACGCGGTTGTCGCGGCGCAGCCGCGCGAGGTCGGACGTCGGCACCTGCTCGATCAGGTCGAGGTCGCCCGCCAGCAGCGCCGCGGTGCGTGCCGCATCATTGTTGACGATGCGATAGGACACCCGCGCCCAGGGTTCCGCACCACCGAAATACGCATCGTTGCGGGTCATCTCGATCCGGTCGCCGGAGCGGTACGAGACCAGCCGATAGGGCCCTGTGCCGATGGCCGCGCGGCCCGAGTTGAAATCCTCGGTCGCGGCACCCTCGGCCGCGTGGCGCGAGATGATGGAGACCGACGCGAGGTCGAGCGGCATCAACGGATGCGGCGCGCGGGTGTGCAGGCGGAGGGTCAGCGGATCCACCACCTCGACCCGCTCGATCGCGCGCAGGAAGCCCTGGAAGCCGCCGGGGCTGTTCGCCACGTTCGGCACGCGGGAGAAGGTGAAGACCACGTCGTCGGCGGTGAACGGCCGCCCGTCATGCCAGGTGACGTTGGGCCGCAGCTTGAATTCCCACACCCTCTCCGAGACCACGCGCCAGGATTCCGCCAGCGACGGCCGCGGACGGGCGCGTCCGTCGCGTTCCACAAGCCGGTCGAAGATGTGCATGGTGAGCGCGTTGTTCGGCCCGACATTGTGGAAATGCGGGTCGATGGTGGTGACCGGCGCGGCGGAGCCGAGCGTCAGCGTCTGCGCGCCGGCGGGCGCGGCGGCGAGAAGGGCGGCGAAGCCGAGGGCAGCGGCGGCGGATCGGTTCCGGCGGGGCATGGGGCTCTCTCCTATTCCTGGCTCCGGCATCTGCGCGCCGGGTTTCCACGATGGTGCCACGGTTGCCCGGCGGAGTCGCGCCCCCTGGCGTGTCAGGGCAGCGGCACCCCCGGCGCGGGCCTGGAGAGCAGGATGCCCACGAGGCCGGCTGCCGCGTCGCCCGGCAGGATCGTCACGCGCAGCGCCGCCGTCGCCTCCGGCAGATCCAGCATGAGGTCCGGCGCATGATCCATCCGGCCTTCGTGCAGCACGGCCTCATTGCCGTGCGTCACGATGAAGGGCAGGGCCGGCAGCGCGGCACCCGGCAGCGGCAGGAAGCGCAGGCGCCAGACCCCCGGCGCGACATCGGCAAAGGCGCCGTGCGCGCGGTGTGCCGGTCCGCCCACCGCCGCCGGCTCGACCCAGATCGCGGCGAAGCCGTCGGGCGTCAGCCGCGGCATGGCGAAGGGGCGCGCATAGTCCAGGTCCTCGGGGTCGAGCACCAGCACCTCCTGCCCGGTGATGCGCTCGGCCTGGGCGGTCAGGTGCGGCAGGCGGAGCTGGCGCCCGCGCAGCGGCCGTTCCGACCAGACGATGCCGCCGTCATGGGCCTGCCTGTCCCACAGCGTCCGCAACCGGAAGGCAGGCTTGGGCGACCCCGCGAGGTGCAGCATCCAGCCGCAGCGCCAATCCCCCGGCACCCCATTGCCGGGAATGAAGTTGAATTCCGGCGGCAGGAAGCGGATCGGGTGGCCGCCGCGGCGCACGGCGACGTTGATCAGGTTCTGCTCGATCAGGCTGCCGGCGGAGATGCCCCGGCCGAGGTCCCGCAGCAGGTGATGATGCGCCCGCGACAGCACCATCATCCCCGCATTGAAGTAGTCCGCCGGCGCGAAGGCCGGGCCGCCGAACATCGCGGTGGCTTCCGCGGTCAGCGCGGTACGGTCCGTCCGCGACCCTTCGGGGAAGACGCCGACGCTGCCGGGCGGGACCACCGCGAACAGGTCCGGGCAATGCGGGCGCAGGACGATGTCCGTGTCCAGCAGGATGAAGCGGTCATACTCGGCGGCGACCTCGGCGGCGGCAGCCTTGACCAGCGGCAAGGGCAGCGCGCCCGCGTCGCGCACCAGGCGGAGCTCGGCGCCGATCGCTTCTGCATAGGCCCTGATTCCGTGGCCGGTGATGGCCCATTCCGCCTCGATCTGCGCCCCGACGATCACGACGATGATCGCGCGCCGGCCTTCGGCTTGGGGCAGCGGCGCGGCGAAGCGGCGCGGGCGCAGGGCGACCAGGCCGTCCTGCACCGCCAGGAGGTCGAAGGTGGTGGCCAAGCGCCCGGCCGCTTCGGCGCCCACATTCGCCAGCAGCAGCATGCCGCCGGGGTCGATCAGCGCCGGCGCCGCCGTCGCCGCCGCAAGGCCGAGCGGGCCGGTCAGCAGCACCACGCCGGCCCGCACGCCGTCATCGGCCAGCGCCCGCAGCGTGCCCGCGAGATCGGGCTGTGGCGGGCGTATCCGCAGGTGCAGAAGCGGATCCTGCGGCAGCAGCGCCAGCATGTCGCGATGCTGGATCGGACCCGGGAAGATGCCCATCGCCCCGTCACCGCGGCGCAACCGCGCGGCGCGCAGCAGGGGGCGGATCTGGATGCCGCTCCAGGCGGTGAGGAAGCGCCGTGCCGACGGCGCATGCCGCGCGGCGAGGCCGGCGATGGCCTCGGCCATCGCAGGCGGCGCGGACTCGCTCAAGGCCGCGCCGTCCGGTTCAGCCCTGGCGTTCGACCATCAGCTTCTTGATCTCGCCGATCGCCTGCGCCGGGTTCAGCCCCTTCGGGCAGGTGCGCGTGCAATTCATGATGGTGTGGCAGCGATAGAGCTTGAACGGGTCTTCCAGCGCATCGAGCCGGTCGCCGGTGGCTTCATCGCGGCTGTCGGCGATCCAGCGATAGGCCTGCAGCAGCACCGCGGGGCCGAGGTAGCGGTCGCCGTTCCACCAATAGGATGGGCAGGCGGTGGAGCAGCAGAAGCACAGGATGCATTCCCACAGCCCGTCGAGCTTCGCGCGCTCCTCCTTGGACTGCAGGCGTTCGCCATCGGGCGGCGGGGGCGTGTCGGCCTTCAGCCAGGGCTCGACCGAGCGCAGCTGCGCGTAGATCTGGCTGAGGTCCGGCACCAGGTCCTTCACCACCGGCATGTGCGGCAGCGGCGAGATGCGGACGTCGCCGGTGACTTCCTCGATCGGCTTGAGGCAGGCCAGCGTGTTCAGCCCGTCGATGTTCATCGAGCAGGAGCCGCAGATGCCCTCGCGGCAGGACCGGCGGAAGGTGAGGGTGGAATCGACCTCGTTCTTGATCTTGATGAGGGCGTCCAGGACCATCGGCCCGCACTGGTCGAGGTCGATGTCGTAGGTGTCGGTGCGCGGATTGGCGCCGCCATCGGGGTCCCAGCGATAGATCTTGAACGACCGCACGTTCTTCGCGCCGGCAGGCGCGACATGGGTGCGGCCTTCGCCGACGGTGGAGTTCTTGGGAAGCGTGAAGGTGGCCATCTTGCTGTCCTTTGGGCCGGCCGGGCGCGCCTCCGGGGCCTTGCGGCCCCTCCGGCGCTCGGGCGGCCTGGTTCCTAGTACACGCGCGCCTTGGGCGGGAAGACCTGCACCTCGTTGGTCAGCGTGCGCATCTTCACGTCGCGGTAGTCGAGCTTCACCGCGTACCTGTCATCCACGCGCGCCAGCGTGTGCTTCATCCAGTTCTGGTCATCGCGGTCCGGATGGTCCTCGTGCGAATGCGCGCCGCGGCTTTCGTGGCGGGCATCGGCGCCATGGATGGTGGTCAGCGCGTTGCCGATCAGGTTGTCGAGTTCCAGCGCCTCGACCAGGTCGGAGTTCCAGATCAGCGAGCGGTCGGCGATCTTGATGTCGCCATAGCCGGCGGCGACCTTGTCCATCTTCTCGACACCCTCGCGCAGCAGGTCCGTGGTGCGGAACACCGCGGCATGGGTCTGCATGGCGCGCTGCATGGTCAGGCGCAGGTCGGAGACCGAGGTGCCGCCCTTCGCATTGCGCACGCGGTCGAAGCGGTCGAGCGACGCCTCGCCGGCCTTGGGCGGCAGCGGCGGCTGGGAGGCGCCGGGGCGGATCGTCTCGGCGGCGCGATGCGCGGCGGCGCGGCCAAACACCACGAGGTCGAGCAGCGAATTGGTGCCGAGCCGGTTCGCGCCATGCACCGACACGCAGGCTGCCTCGCCCACCGCCATGAGGCCGGGGACCACGCGGTCCTGGTCCTTCGCGGTCGCGGCCAGCACTTCGCAGTGAATGTTCGTGGGGATGCCGCCCATGTTGTAGTGGACGGTGGGCAGCATCGGGATGGGTTCCTTCGTCACGTCCACGCCGGCGAAGATCTTCGCCGTCTCGGAGATGCCGGGAAGCCTCTCGTGCAGGATGTCGGCACCCAGGTGCTCAAGGTGCAGGTGGATGTGGTCCTTGTGGGGGCCGACGCCGCGGCCCTCGCGGATTTCCATCGACATCGCGCGGGAGACGACATCGCGCGACGCCAGGTCCTTGGCCGTCGGCGCGTAGCGCTCCATGAAGCGCTCGCCCTCGGAATTGGTCAGGTAGCCGCCTTCGCCGCGCGCGCCCTCGGTCACCAGGCAGCCGGAGCCGTAGATGCGAACTCGTTGTCCTGCAGCGGCAGCCCGGCACGCAGCACCATCCCGCCGCCGTCGCCCGTGCAGGTATGCGCGGAGGTGCAGGAGAAATAGGCGCGCCCGTAGCCGCCCGTGGCGAGCACCACGGTCTGCGCGCGGAAACGGTGGATGCTGCCATCCTCGAGGTTCCAGGCCGTCACGCCGCGGCACACGCCCTCATCATCCATGATGAGGTCGAGGGCGAAATACTCGACGAAGAACTCGCAGTTATGCTTCAGCGACTGCTGGTACAGCGTGTGCAGGATGGCGTGGCCGGTGCGGTCGGCCGCGGCACAGGCCCGCATGGCGGGTTCCTTGCCGTAATGCGTCATGTGCCCGCCGAAGGGGCGCTGGTAGATGCGCCCATCCTCGGTGCGGGAGAACGGCACGCCGTAGTGTTCGAGTTCGATGATCGCCGGCACCGCCTCGCGGCACATGTATTCGATGGCGTCCTGGTCGCCCAGCCAGTCCGACCCCTTCACGGTGTCGTACATGTGCCTGCCGAGCGCGGCGCCGACGCCGCCCTGGGCGGCGACCGTGTGGCTGCGCGTGGGGAACACCTTGGTGATGCAGGCGGTCTTGAGTCCCGCCGCGCCCATGCCGAAGGTGGCGCGGAGGCCCGCGCCGCCCGCCCCCACCACCACCACGTCGTAGGTGTGGTCCACAATGCGGTAGGCGCCGCTGGAAGGCTTGCTGATCGCGTTCATCGCACCCGTCTCATCCGTTCCGCGCGGTGGGGAAGCTGCCCTCCGGACCGCGTCATGTCCTCATGCCAAGTGGGCTCTCGCCGGCATCCTGCCAGGGGCGTCAGACCGCGATCCGCAGGACGGCGAGCGACGCCGCCAACCACAGCAGCGCGCAGATGCCCTTGATCGCCAGCAGCCAGCCCATCCGCGCCGTCTCGCCGCGCACGTAATCCTCGATCACCACCTGCAGGCCGGACGCGGTGTGGTGGAACGCCGCCGCCAGGAAGGCCAGCAGCAGCACGGCATTGAACGGGCGACCGATCCAGGCGGTCGCCTCGTGCCAGGTGCTGTCGGGCATCCGTGCCAGGCCGAACACCAGCCAGATCGTCAACGGCAGCAGGGCCACCGAGGTGACGCGCTGCATCCACCAATGATGCGTGCCGCCCTTGGCCGAGCCCATGCCGCGGGCGCGGCCGAGCGGGGAACGAAGCGTGCGGAGCGTGGGCTGGGACATCGCGCTCAGATCCAGGTGATCAGCAGGACCAGCCACGTCAGCGCTGTCAGCGCCGCGGTACCGATCAGCACCGCACGGCCGGTCATGTAGGTGGTCGGCAGGTCATACCCGCGGCCGCTGTCCCAATACAGGTGCCGCAGCCCGGCCAGCGTGTGGTACCAGACTACCGCCGTCAGGGCCATCAGGCCGAGGATCCCGAAGAAGGACCCGAAGAACCACTGCACGCCGTTGAACGATGCCTCGCCGGCCGCCGCCGCAGTCAGCCACCACACCAGGAAAACCATGCCCACCGACCACACCACGCCGGTGATGCGATGCGTGATCGACAGCGCGCTGGTGAGCTGCAGCATGTCGTAGGCTTGCAGGTGCGGCGACAGCGGACGACGCACGAGCGTGCCGTCCGAACGGCGGCCGACCATCACGGCCTCCCGCACATCGGTGGTCTTGGACATGGGTCCGAACTCCAGGCGGCCGCTTGCCCCGTCCCCGTATCGGGGGCTGTCGGCCTTGATCGGGCGCCTTTGTATGGTGCGGCGCGGCGGAGCGTCAAATCGCCGCGGTCCATTGGTCGTGTCGCGGTTCGGCGGTGACCGCGGGGCCTGCGCGCGAACCGGGACGCCGGGCGGCTATTCGATGCGGAGGCGGACGTCGCGCTCGCCGCGCCGGCCCTGGTTGTCGGCGATGGACCGCAGGATGCGGTGCTGCCCGGCCAGGATCCAGGATCCGATCACCGGATACCGCCCGCCGAAGACCGCCAGTCCGCGTATTCCTGCCGGACCCGCTGCTGGCCGGCATGGGGGCCGTCGGTGGCGATCCCGGGGGCGGCGATGTTCGCACCCATGATGGCCCGCGCCATGTCATGGATGAAAGTTGCGCCCGGGTGGCGTTGACGGCAAAGCCCTCCGCGCCCAGCGTTGTGATGCCTTTCACACGAGCGCCGCGATGACCGCCCCCGCTACCCCGCTGACCGGCCAGGACGCCCGGATCATCGCGTTGATCGGGACGGGGCACTTCCTGTCGCATTTCTATGTCCTGACGCTGCCGCCGCTGTTCCTGCTGTGGCGCGATGAATTCGGGGTGTCCTTCGCCGAGCTCGGCCTCGCGATGGCGCTGATGTCGGGCACCACGGCCCTGTTGCAGACCCCGGTCGGCTTCATGGTCGACAAGCACGGCGCGCGGCCCTTCCTCGTGGGCGGCACGCTGCTGATGGCGCTGTCGATCGCCGCCATGGCCTTCGCGCCGGGCATCTGGGCGATCTGGCTGCTGGCGATCCTGTCGGGCGTGGGCAACAGCGTCATCCACCCGGCGGACTACGCGATCCTGGCCGGGTCGATCGACAAGTCGCGCATGGGCCGTGCCTTCTCGCTGCACACCTTCACCGGGAACCTCGGCTTTGCGCTGGCGCCGCCGGTGGTGGCGCTGCTGGCGGCTGCGATGGGCTGGCGCGGAGCGCTGCTGCTGGTCGGGCTGCTGGGCGTGCCGGTGGTCGCCGCCATCCTGGTGCAGTCGCGCATCCTGCGCGACCAGGTGAAGCCGGCCAAGACCGGCGACGAGCCATCCGGGCGGCAGGTCCTGCTGTCGCGCCCGATCCTGCTGTTCTTCGGGTTCTTCATGCTGTCGTCCATGGCGGGGTCGGGCATCCAGGCCTTCGTCATCACCGTGCTGGGCAAGCTGTGGGGCACGCCGGTCGCCGTCGCGTCGATGGTGCTGACCGGCTACATGGTGGGGGCAACCGCGGGGACGCTGGTGGGCGGCTGGGTCGTGGACCGCAGCAAGCGCAACCTGATTGGCTTCGTGGTGGTGCTGACCGGTGTCGCGATCGCCATGATCCTGGCGCTCGGCCTGCTGCCCATCCCCGAACTGCTGCTGCCTGTGGTGGGGCTGATCGGCGGGTTGGCGCTGGGGTCTTCGCGCACGCCGCGCGACGTCATGCTGAAGGACGCGGCGCCGCCGGGGCAGGTGGGCAAGGTGTTCGGCTTCGTTTCGTCCGGTTTGCCGCTGGGCGGGGCAATCACGCCGGTGCCGCTCGGCTTCATCATCGACATGGGGTATCCGCAGCTGGTGCTGCCGGTGGTGGCGGGGCTGCTGGCGCTGTCGTTGCTGTGCGCGGGGTCCGCCCAGGCCGAGGCGCGCAGCCGCCGCGCCGCGCCGGCGCCGGCCGAATGAGGCCGGCAAGACGTCCCGATGGCCCGTTCGTCGGGACGGCGCGGGGTGGGCGTGGCCGCTGCGCGCAAGACCAGGACTTTTCATGGCTGGCCGGCGTGCGGCGCCCCCGGCCGGCGTGACCTATTTCGACGACCTGCTGGCCGCGCTGACCTGGGCGGCGGTGGCGGTGCTGGCGGTGGCGGGCGCGCTGAGTGCGTCGCGCAAGCAGCTCGATCCGGTCGGCTTCATCCTGATCGCCTGCCTGTGCGCCTTCGGTGGCGGGACGGTGCGCGACCTGATCCTGGGCGCGCCGGTGTTCTGGCTGGCGGTGCCGGGCATGGTGGCGCTGGCGGCGGGCCTGGCGCTGGCCGTGTTCTTCACCGCGCACCTGGTGGAACGCCGTTTCGTGGCGTTGTTGTGGGCGGATGCCGTGGGGCTCGGCCTGTTCGCCGTGCTGGGGGCGGACGCGGCGCTGCGGGCCGGCGCCAGCCCTTGGGTGGCGGTGCTCATGGGCATCATCACAGCGACCTTCGGCGGCGTGCTGCGCGACATCGTCTGCGCCGAGGTGCCGCTGATCCTGCGGCGCGAAATCTACGCTACCGCGGCCGCGCTCGGCGCCGTGGCGTTCATCCTGCTGCACGAGGGCGGGGCCAGCCGCAGCATGGCGATCTCGGCCGGCGGGCTGCTTGCCTTCGTCGCGCGCGCGGCCGCGATCCTGACCGGCTGGTCGCTGCCGGCCTATCGCGCCCGGCCCGGGCGCGACTACCCCGACAGGCGATGAGCCAGCCGACCCTCGCCATCCTGCTGACGCTCGCGGCGGCGTTTCTGTACACGCTCGGCTATGCGCTGGCGAAGATCCTGTCGGATACGCTCGACCCCGTGCAGATCACCTTCCTGCGCTCGGCGCTGGTGCTGGCGGGGTGGGGGCTGTGGCTCACGCGCGCGGCCGACCCCGTCGGTTCGCTGCGCCGCCTGGTCGCGCCGCCGCGCGCGATGGACCAGCGCCTGGCGGCGGCGATGCTGATCTTCTCCACCACGCTGGCGGTCCTCGGTTATTCGCTGGTGCCGGTGACCGAGGCCTCGGCGCTCGGCTTCACCGCGCCGATCATCCTGGTGGTGCTGGGCGCGCTGGTGCTGCACGAACGCGTGTCGCCGCGGCGCTGGGTGGCGGTGGCGTTCGGCTTCGCCGGCATGCTGGTGGTGGTGCGCCCTGGTGGCGAATTGTTCACCTGGGCCGCCGCGGTGCCGGTCGCGTCCGCGCTGACCTATGCGCTGTACCAAGTGATGACGCGGCGCATCCGCGGCGTGGCGGATGAATGGGACGCGACGCTGCAGGGCGCGCTGGCCGGGGTCGTGCTGCTGGGGCCGGCCATGGCCTGGCTGTGGCGCGCACCGGGTGCGGCGGAGACGGCGCTGATCGTGCTGTACGCCGCGGTGCAGACCGCCGCGCTGCTGTGCATCGCGGGCGCGGTGCGGCGTGCCGAGGTCTCGGGCCTGGCGCCCTGGCACTACTCGCGGATCGTCTTCGCGCTGGGCCTCGATGCGCTGCTGTTCGCGCGCATGCCGGGGCCCTGGGCGATTGCCGGCTGCGCACTGATCGCGGCCGGCGGGCTGGTGCTGGCCTGGCCGCGGCGCTGACTGGCAGGCGTCGGGCGACCAATCTCATTCTTCTGGCGTAGACGGTGAGAACGGACCGGCATCGTTCGACTTGGCCGCGGCGTTGATGATCGTAGATACTAGATCCTGCAATTCGTTCACCAAGCGTTGGCTGCGCTCGGGAATATCGACAAGGTCCTGTTTGCTGAGCGCGCGCGGCAACCGTTTGTGGTGTGTGCCGGCATACCGCAACATCTCCAGATCAAGCCCTCCGTCGCGCCGTATCGTGGCGATGGCGTGGACCAGCCAGTTGCGATCCCGTGCGGCACATCGCGCACGCCTGAGAATGTCAGAGCCTCGCGCCGCAAACGGAGCAAGAAGGTCAGACCCTTCGAAGGCTGCTTCAATGAACCTGATCTTCGGCTCCAGGAGGGTGGGGTAGCCGTTGCTCGGCTTGCCGAAACGGCCGTGGTAAATCGCGAGGCCGACGATGCAGTCGAGCATCCGCTCGATCTCGGCAAAGGCGATGACGGTCCTGCCGACCGCCGCCTCGTGCAGCGCAACGTTGTCCACCGCCAGTTTTCTTGGCATCTGCTCGAGCCCGCGCTACGCCCCGAACATCCCGTTGCGCAGCGCCAGTTCCGCGATCTGCACCGCATTCAGCGCGGCGCCCTTGCGCAGGTTGTCGCCCACGCACCAGAAGGCCAGCCCGTGTGGCACCGTCGGGTCGCGCCGGATGCGCGAGACGAAGACCGAATCCTCGCCGGCGATCTCGATCGGCGTGGCGTAGCCGCCATCCTCGCGCTGGTCCATCACGGTGATGCCCGGCGCCCCGCGCAGCGCGTCGCGGGCCTGCTTCTCGGTGATCGGGCGATCGAATTCGACATGCACCGCCTCGCCATGGCCGATCATGACGGGCACGCGCACGCAGGTCGCGATCACCTGGATGTCGGGGTCGAGGATCTTGCGCGTCTCGACCGCCATCTTCCATTCCTCCTTGGTGGAGCCATCGTCCAGGAAGGCGTCGATATGCGGAATGACGTTGAAGGCGATCGGCTTGGTGAACTGCTCGGCGAGCGGCGGATCGTTGACGAAGACGCCGCGGGTCTGCGACCACAGCTCGTCCATGGCCTCCTTGCCCGCGCCCGAGACCGATTGGTAGGTCGCGACCACCACGCGCCTGACCTTCGCGATGTCGTGCAGCGGCTTCAGCGCCATCACCATCTGGATGGTCGAGCAATTCGGGTTGGCGATGATGCCGCGCTTCGGGCGCGCGGCCAGCACGCGCCCGTTCACCTCCGGCACCACCAGCGGCACGCCCGGCTCCATGCGGAACTGCGAGGTGTTGTCGATGACCAGGCAGCCCGCCGCCGCCGCGCGCGGCGCGTGCACGGCCGACACCGCCGCACCCGGCGAGAACAGCGCCAGCGCCGTGCCGGCAAAATCGTAGCGATCCAGGTCGCGGACCTTCAGCACGGTCTTCTCGCCGAACGATATCTCGGCGCCGGCCGACCGGCCGGAGGCCAACGCCACCGCTTCGTCCACCGGGAAGCCCCGCTCGGCCAGCGTCTTTATCATCTCCCGCCCCACCGCCCCGGTGGCGCCCACGATCGCGACCTTCATGCCCATGCGCGTCTCCAGACCCCTGCGGGCGCCGCAGCCCGCGCCCGCGGTCTAGAACCTTTCCCAGCCGGGAGGAAACCGTGCCCGCCATGCTTGACCTGACGCGCCGCCAGCACGACCTTCCAACCAGGCGCGATCCTGCGTCTCCAAGGAAGGAGGACCTGATGGCCTGGAAGAAGCCCCGCGTGACCGAGATGTCCGTCGCGATGGAGATCAACTGCTACGCCTGCGCCGAAGCCTGATCGACCGGCGGCGGCTGTCGCCCGCCGGGCGCAGCCGCCGCCGCGTCCCCGGTGCGCGGCCGGGTGGCGCCCGAACCCCGGGCCGCGCCTGACCAGCCGCAGCTTCGAGGACCCGGGACCTTGGCCATTCGCGCGATCGTGATCGGTGCAGCCGCAGGCGGCGGGTTTCCGCAATGGAACTCCGCGGGCCCGGGCTGCCTGCGCGCCCGTTCGGGAGACCCCGCCGCCCCGCCGCGCAGCCAGGCATCGCTTGCCGTCAGCGCCGACGGCGCACGCTGGGTGCTGCTGAACGCCTCGCCCGACCTGCGTGCCCAGATCGCCGCGACGCCCGCGCTGCATCCCGCGCCGGGCCGCATCCGCCATTCGCCCATCGCCGCGGTCGCGCTGAGCGGCGCCGAGGTCGACACCATCGCCGGCCTGCTGACGCTGCGTGAACGCCAGGCCTTCGCGCTGTATGGCGGCGCCCCGTCGCTCGCGACACTGGACGCCAACCCGATCTTCAACGTGCTCGACCGCAGCCTGGTGCCGCGCCGCGACCTGCCGCTCGGCGAACCCGTGGCCTTGGCGGATGCGGCGGGCGACCCGCTCGGCCTGACGCTCGAGGCCTTCGCCGTGCCCGGCAAGGTGCCGCTGTTCGAGGAAGCCGGCGCCGATCCCGGCCGCGCCGATGATGGCGCCACCATCGGCCTGGCGCTGCGTGCCGGCGGGGGAGAGCTGCTGTTCATCCCCGGTTGTGCCGCCATGACACCGGCGCTCGCCGCGCGCATCGCCGGCGCCGACACCGTCCTGTTCGACGGCACGCTGTTCCGCGACGACGAGATGATCGCCGCCGGCGCCGGCCCCAAGACCGGCGCACGCATGGGCCACATGTCGATCGACGGGCCCGGCGGCACGCTGGAGGCGTTCCGTGCCATCCCGGTGCGCCGGCGCATCCTGGTGCATATCAACAACACCAACCCCGTGCTGCTGGCCGACAGTCCCGAGCGTGCGCAGGTCGCCGCCGCGGGCTGGGAGGTCGCGGAGGACGGCATGGAGATCGCCATCGCATGACCGACCTGATGTCCGCCCACGAGCTCGAAGCGCGCCTGAATGCGATCGGCGAGGAGCGCTACCACATCCACCACCCGTTCCACCGCCTGCTGCATGGTGGGCAGCTCGGCAAGGGGCAGGTGCAGGCCTGGGCGCTCAACCGCTACTACTACCAGGCCAGCATTCCGAAGAAGGACGCGACGGTGCTGGCGCGCCTGCCCACCGCGGAACTGCGCCGCGAATGGCGCCGCCGCCTGGTGGACCATGACGGGGACGGCACCGCGCCGGGCGGGATCGAGCGCTGGCTGGCGCTGACCGATGGCCTCGGCCTGGACCGCGACTACGTGGTCTCGCTGGACGGGCTGCTGCCGGGCACGCGCTTCGCGGTCGATGCCTACGTGGCCTTCGTGCGCGACCGGACGCTACTGGAAGCGGTGGCGTCGTCACTGACAGAGATGTTCTCGCCCAACATCATCAGCCAGCGCGTGGCCGGCATGCTGAAGAACTATGACTTCGTGTCGGAGACCACGCTGGCGTATTTCACGCCGCGGCTGACGCAGGCGCCGGTCGATGTCGCCTTCGCGCTGGACTACGTGAAGCGGGTGCCGCGCACACGCGCGGAACAGGACCAGGTGCTGGGCGCGCTGCGCTTCAAATGCGACCTGCTCTGGGCGCAGCTCGATGCGCTGCACTTCGCCTATGTCGCGCCGGGCCTGCCGCCGCCCGGTGCCTTTCGCCCGTGATCGACGCGGCCGCCATCCCACGCCTGGCCCGTGGCGTGAAGCTGCGCGAGGACACGGTGCGCGGCCGCTGGATCGTGCTCGCCCCCGAACGCATGTTCGTCCCCGACGACATCGCGCTGGAAGTGCTGCGGCTGGTCGATGGCGCGCGCAGCGTGGGGGCCATCGCGGACGAACTCGCCGCCCGCTTCGCCGCGCCGCGCGACGACATCCTGGCCGACGTGACCGAGATGCTCAGCGACCTCGCGGCCAAGGGCGTGGTGTCAGCATGACCGCCATCGCCCCGCCGCTCGGCCTGCTGGCGGAACTGACGCATCGCTGCCCGCTGCGCTGCCCTTACTGTTCCAACCCGGTCGAGCTCACGCGCGCCGCGGCGGAACTCGACACCGCGACCTGGGCGCGGGTGTTCCAGGAAGCCGCCGCGCTCGGCGTACTGCAACTGCATCTGTCGGGCGGGGAGCCCACCGCGCGGCGGGACATCGTCGAACTGGTCGCGGCTGCGGCGCAGGCCGGGCTCTACACCAACCTGATCACCGCCGGCGTGACGCTGGATGCGCCGCGCGTCGCCGCCCTGGCCGCGGCCGGGCTCGACCACGTGCAGCTCTCGGTGCAGGACGCCGAGGCGGCGGGTGCCGAGCGCATCGGCGGCATGGCCGGCGCGCATGCGCGCAAGCTGGAAGCCGCGCGCCACGTCACCGATGCCGGCCTGCCGCTCACGCTGAATGCCGTCGTGCACCGGCAGAACCTGGATCGCCTGCCGGCGCTGGTCGACCTCGCGCTGACGCTCGGCGCGGGCCGGCTCGAAGTGGCGCATGTGCAGTACTATGGCTGGGCGCTGGCCAACCGCGCCGCGCTGCTGCCCACGCGCGCGCAGCTCGACGCCGCCACGGCCACGGTCGATGCCGCGCGCGTCGCGCTGAAAGGGCGCCTGGTGATCGACTACGTGGTGCCGGACTACCATGCGCATCGCCCCAAGGCGTGCATGGGCGGCTGGGGCAGCCGGGTCATGGCGGTCTCGCCGGCCGGTCGCGCGCTGCCCTGCCATGCCGCCGAAAGCCTGCCTGGCTTCGACTTCCCCGACGTGCGCGCCATGTCCCTGCGCGACATCTGGGAGAATTCCGAGGCCTTCGCCCGCTACCGCGGCACATCCTGGATGGCCGAACCCTGCCGGTCCTGCGACCGGCGCGAGGTCGACTGGGGCGGCTGCCGCTGCCAGGCCTTCGCGCTGACCGGCGATGCGACAGCCACCGACCCGGCCTGTGCGCTGTCGCCACACCATGCGTTGCTCGACCTCGCGGTGCAGGACGCGGCCGTGGCGGATGGCCGCTTCACCTATCGCGAATTCGCCCGCGCCGCGCCGGCCGGCTGAACGCGCCGCCGCCCCGCGCCTTCGCAGGGGCGGCGGCGGCGTCACGCCGCGCGGACCGCCCGCAGGAAGCCATCCGCCCGCGTGCGCAGCGTATCGGCATCCCCGGCCAGCGCGCCGGAGGCCTCCAGCACCGCGCCCGCCGAGGTGCCGGTGGTATCGGCGGCCGAGCGGATCCCCTCGATCCGCCGCGCCACCGTATCCGTCGCCTGCGCCACCTGCGCGGCGGACCGCGCGATCTCCCGCGTGGTGGCCCCCTGCTGTTCGACCGCGGCGGCGATGGCGGTGGCGATGTCGCTGGTTCGGTCCACCGTCGTGCCGATGGCGCGGATGGCGTCCACCGCCTGGGTGGTCGCGCCCTGCATCTCCGCGATCTGGCGGCCGATCTCCTCGGTCGCCTTGGCGGTCTGGCCGGCGAGGTTCTTCACCTCGCTGGCGACCACCGCGAAACCCTTGCCGGCTTCGCCCGCGCGCGCCGCCTCGATCGTGGCATTGAGCGCCAGCAGGTTGGTCTGCCCGGCGATCTCGCCGATCAGGCGCACCACGTCGCCGATGCGCGATGCCGCTTCCGCCAGGCCGCGTACGGTGGAGTCGGTGGCCTTCGCCTCGGCCACGGCGCGGCGTGCCACATCGGCGGCCTCGGCCACGCGGCGCGTGATCTCCTCGACCGAGGCGGCCATTTCCTCGGCCGCGGCCGCCACCGCCTGGACATCCGCATTGGCCTGGGTGCCCGCCTCGCTGACCGCCATCGCCTCGCGCCCGCTTTCGGCCGCGGCCTCGGTCAGGCTGCGGGCGGATTGCTGCATCTGCGCTGCGGCGGCGGCGACCGAATTCACCACGGCGCCGATATCGGCTTCGAAGGTATCGGCCAGTTTTGCCTGTTCGGTCACGCGGTGCCAGGCGAGCATCGCGCCGGTATAACGGTTTTCGGCGTCGCGCATCGCGGTGACGTTCAGGTCGAGGGTTTCGGGCCCCATCTTCACCCGCGCCTTGTGCGGCAAGTTCGCCGGGTCAGCCAGCATGGTGCGGATGCGCCCGGGCATCTTGTGGAAGATGTCGATGCTCTGGCCGATCATCTCGTCCGCCTTGACCGGCATGTGCGCCTCCAGCGAGCGCGTCAGCTCCATCGAGAAGGCATTGGCGTAGTTGATGCGGAATTCGTCGTTCGGGTCGGCCACCAGCACGCCGATCGGCAACTGCTCGATCATCTGGCTGCGGGTGAAGGCCTCCGCCACATTGCCGCGCAGGCCTTCGACGGCTTCCGCGATGCGGCCGATCTCGTCGCGCCGGCCGCGGTCGGGCACGATCACGCTCGCACGCCCGGCAGCGATCTCGCCGATCGCCCCGGCCAGGCGGCGCAGCGGCGCGCCGATGCTGCGCGTCATGGCCCAGGCGGACAACAGTAGGACCAGCACGATCGCCGCCGCCGCCAGCAGCACGATGCGTTCCTGCCGCGCCACCGATGCGGTCACCGCCTGCGCCGTCGCTGCGTTGAGTTCGGTCAGGCGCGCATTGGCCGCGGTGACCGCGGCGCCGAAGCCGTCGCGCGCCGGCCTGGCGGTCTCGTCGCTGAAGCGGACCAGGGCTGCCGCCGTCTCGATGGCGGCGACGGCGCTCTCGCTCGCCTGCTCGGCGATGCGCCCGATGCGCTCCAGCTCCTCGCGCACGCGCGCGCTCGACTGGGCGGCGGAGATCGCGCCGCGCATGTGCACCCGCGCCTGGGCGGCGGCGCGGCGCGTGCGCTGCCCCTGCCGGTCGTCGCCGGTCGCGAGGTAGCGCAGCGCCGAGGCGCGCATGTCGTTCACCCCCTGGTGGAAGGCGATGAAGCGGGTGCGGACATCCTCCTGCTGGGCGCCCGACAGGTCGAATTCGATCGACGCATTGGCACCCTCGAAGGCCTGGTCGTATTCCGAGGCGCGCTGCAGGAAGCCCTCGTCGCGCGCGGCCAGGATGGCCAGGCGCAGACGCGCCTGTTCGGCGATGACCACGGCGTAGCCGCCGGCGCGCGTCGCGACGGCCGTGAGCAGGTCCGCCGTGGCGGGATCGCCGACCTCGCCCGCGGCCCGGCGCACCGTCGCGGCGGCGGAGTCCAGCGCGGCCTGCGCGGCGGCGCGCTCCGTCTCCACCTCGGCGGCCGAATTGGCGGCGCGCAGCGCCTGGGCGTGCAGCGGGGTATCGCGCGCCGAGGCCGTGGCGGCGGCCAGCAGCGCGCCGCTTCCCGACAGGCGCGCCTGCCGCGCGATCGCCCCCTCGAGGTCCTTGCCGGTGAGATAGATCGTGCCGACGACACCGCCCAGCATCAGGATGGCCACAAGACTCGAGGCGGCGAGCTTGAGCCCGACAGACAGGTTGAGGAACGCGCGCATGGACCCCCCGCGGAAATCGACCGCGGCATCATGCGCGGGCCAGGCTTAAGCCGCGGTGAAGCGCGGCCCCGCGCGATCCGACCAGGCGCGCCCGATGCCCAGGAACGCCAGCACCACCACCAGCGTGGTCCCGCCATGCCAGGCCAGCACCATCGCCGCCGCATCCAGGTGATGGAACAGCGACAGCCCGACCGAGGCGATCGCCGCCCCCGCCAGCCCGCCGAGGGCCGCCACCGGCACCGGCCGGATCGGCCCGGCATGGCGCAGCATCCACACGAGCGAGAGCGACAGCGGCACGCCCATCAGCACGATGAACCGGAAGCAGCCCCACGACGTGCCGAGCACCAGCGCCTGCGGCCCCTCGCGCGCGACATCCGCCATGCAGCCGAGCCCGAGCGAGCCGACCCAGGCGGCGGCCGTGGGCAGCGGCAGCATCGCCCAGCGCGCCGAGCGGTCGGGCAGCGAGAGTTCGAAGGCCGCGATCGCCGCCAGCACGCCGGTGCTCAGCGCGAAGACCAGCTGCGCCACCTCGTGCGGGCGCGACAGCCGGTCCATGAGGTCGTGCCGCGGCCCGGCCAGGACTACGCAGGCCGCCACCAGCAGCACGGCGAAGCCGATCCAGCCGGCGGCGCGCAGCAGCGGCGGCGCCAGGCGCTTCACGGGACGCAGGTCAGCGGCGAGCCGGCGGATCAGGTCATCGGTGTTCATCGGTCTTCCTCCACGCCGAACTTGCGGCGCAGGGTCTTGAGGGCACGGTGGGTGGCGACCTTCAGCGCGCCGA
>LNFM01011660.1_pt1 | contig 34305 bp, 28 predicted proteins | sample 596031 | NCBI WGS metagenome assembly LNFM01 (sample SAMN04254537, study PRJNA301005) | activated carbon metagenome | isolation source: dual media filters at the Ann Arbor, Michigan drinking water treatment plant | place: USA: Ann Arbor
GGCACGGGAACGAAGCAATAAAACGTTTGGTTATGGGGATGAAGTGGTAACAACAGGCGGAACAGGTTTCGGTATTATGAGTGTGATTGTGGCTGCCGAACGAAAATGGATTACAAGAGACACCGCTGCAAAGTTTATGCTGAAGATGGTAAACTTTTTATTAAAAGCACAAAGCTATCATGGCGCATTTCCGCATTGGATGGATGGCGGCACGGGTAAAACAATTCCATTTAGCAGAAAAGATGATGGTGCGGATTTGGTGGAAACTTCTTATTTATTCCAGGGATTGCTTTGCGCCAGGCAATATTTCAATGGCGATAATAAAATAGAAAAAGAGTTACGCAACCGCATTTCGTGGATGTGGCCAGATATTGAATGGAATTGGTTCACTCAGGGCCAGGAGGTTTTGTTCTGGCATTGGAGCCCTTACAATGGCTGGGCTATGAACTTTCCGGTAAGAGGTTTTAATGAATGTTTGATCATGTACATTCTTGCAGCTTCCTCACCTAATGAAAAATACCAGGTTTCATCTGCTGTTTACCATACTGGGTGGGCACAAAGTAATTTTTTTAAAAACGGAAAAGAATTCTATGGTATCAAACTGCCACTTGGTTTTGATTATGGGGGGCCTTTATTTTTTTCACAGTATTCATTTCTGGGTTTAGATCCCCGTGAATTAAAAGATCGTTATGCCGATTATTGGGAGCAAAATAAAAATCATACATTAATTAATCGGGAGCATTGTATTCGTAATCCAAAACAATTTAAAGGTTACGGAGTTAACTGCTGGGGGCTTACTGCCAGCGATAGCTACAATGGATATGCAGCTCATTCACCTACAGAAGATTTGGGAACTATTTCTCCAACAGCAGCATTGAGTGCATTTCCATATACACCAGAGTTTTCTATGCAGGCACTCCGACATTTTTATGAAAACCTGGGCAACAAAATATGGAGTGAATATGGATTTGTGGATGCCTTTAATGAAACAAAAAATTGGTATGCTTCATCACATTTGGCAATCGATCAGGGTCCAATAATTGTGATGATTGAAAATTATCGTTCTGGCTTACTTTGGAAATTATTTATGAGTTGCCCAGAAATTAAAATTGGTTTAAAAAAGCTGGGTTTTGAAAGTCCTGCTTTAAAATGACATAGTAGCATTATAACTATGTAAAAGTGTAGAATGATGGCCTCCGGTAAACTAAAATATTTGTTTTTACTTTTTATGCTTGCAGGCAGTGTAGTTTTTTGTGCAGGGCAGGCAGGTTATGGTCAACCGGTTTTCAAGCAAGATTTTGGGATTGGAAATAACGATGCAGCTACAATCGGTACTCCTTTGCCAGCAGGAAAAACTTACTTTGCTTTTAATGCTACTACCTGCCCCTCTCCAGATACGTATACAATTATTCGCAGAGTACCCGTTGCCAATTGTTTTAACAATGAATGGATAGGGCTTAGTCAAGACAACAATGCACTTGTTGAATATGGAATGATGATGGTGGTTAATAATATTGTAAAGGGGATAAACAGAACAGTATATACGGATACTGTAAATAAACAATTATGTCCTGGGGAAATATACCGGTTTTCAGCAGCTGTAATCAATCTTGATCTGATCCCTACAGCAACAACTTGTACCGGAACACCCGACTATCCGGTATTTGAATTAAGAATTGAGGATGGCATGGGTAACTTAATTAAAAAGGATACCACCTTCCCGATCCCTGCATATGCTGCTCCACCTTTGATGGGATACAAGTTCACCGAGGTGGGATTTAATTTCACTATGCCTGCTGCTGTTAATCAACTGGTGCTAAAACTGACTTTATTAAATCGTACCTATCAATGTGCAGAAGATTTTGCCCCTGATGTAGTGATGGGCTTCGATTTAGAACCACCAACAACAATCGTTAAGAGTATTTGCTTTCAACATAATAGTACTGTACAAATGAGCGGTACCATGGGTGCTTATTATCCCAACCCCGCATTGCAATGGCAGGAGAGTACGGATAATGGAGTAACCTGGACAGATATTCCCGGAGCTACTACTGCAGTGTACACAAGATCTTTTTCAATACCGGATACTTTTTTATTTCGCCTGAGTGGTGGTGATGCGTCAACGATTGCTAATCCTAATTGCAGAGTTGTTTCTAATACCAGAAGGGTGGAAGTAGATGGGTTGCCACGAAATTATAGCATCACTAATAATTCTCCCGTATGTGCAGGACAAAATTTACAATTTAATGCCGAAGGAGCAGCCAGTTATATATGGACAGGGCCCAATGGCTTCTATGATAATATTGCTTTTCCTCATATATTCAACTCTTCGTTGAATGATAGTGGAATGTATTATGTAGAAGTTTTTTCGTTGGGTGGTTGTCAGACTACAGATAGTACATATGCTAAAATAATAGGAACGGATGTGGATGCCTGGTCGGATACAGTAATTTGCAAAGGAGAGTCGGTAATGTTGAGAGCAAGTGCAGGCGAAAGTTATGAATGGCAACCTGCATTGGGATTAAGCTCCACTACTGTGATGAATCCAAGAGCATCGCCATCAACTACAACTACCTATATAGTAAAAGTAAAAGATGGTTTTGGGTGTAGTGATACTGCAATGGTACAAGTAAAAGTTCGAAACGCAGTTCAAGTTAAAGCTGGTATTAAAGCTGATATGTATTTATGCAGGCCACAAGATTCGCTGGCATTTCAAGATAATAGTATTGGTGTTATTAAAAACTGGAACTGGACATTTGGGAACGGGCAGATAAGTAATGCTGAAAACCCGCCAACACAACTTTATACAATAGCTCTGGACCAAACTTCTCTAGTTGCAAGGTTAGCAATTACTGATACAAGTGGTTGCAGCGACACAGCATATCATTTTATTACAGTAGCGGAAAATTGCTACATAGCTGTTCCTTCAGGATTTACACCGAACAACGATGGAGTAAATGATTTTTTATTTCCTGTTAATGCATTTAAAGCCCGGCAACTTATTTTTCAGGTGTATAGCAGAACCGGACAATTAGTATTTGAAAGTAGAGATTGGAGCAGGAAATGGGATGGGAAAACAGGTGGTGTAGATCAGGCAACAGGTGTTTACGTTTGGACCTTGCACTATATAGATGCAGCCGGGGAAAAGATTTTTTTAAAAGGCACCACAATTTTAATACGATAAAAACAATAGCAGCGATAAATAAGAATTCTAAAATTGATAAAAGAGTAAGAACTTCAACCAATGAGTTTTAGTAAAGCAAAACGATTTTTTCAAAAAAAAATTTCTATACACAAAACTACGGTTGTAATCATAGCGATTATGGGCTGTGTTTTCACTGCAATACGTTGTACCAATAATAATGAGGAGAAAGAAATTTCAACTGAAGTTCAATACAGTGATTATGCAGGTTCAGGTAAATGTATAAGTTGCCATAAAGAGGTATATGATAGTTTTGTGCATACGGCCCATTATTTAACTGGTAAACCCGCAGAAGAGCAATTTATAAAAGGAAGCTTTACACCGGGAAGTAATTCATATCATTACAATCCGCAGTTACATATTGACATGGAAAAGACCGATAGCGGTTTCTACCAGGTAGTGTATTACAAAGGAGATAAAAAGATGTCGATGCGTTTTGATATGGTGATTGGTTCGGGTACAAAGGGACAGTCTTTTTTAACATGGAGAGAAAACAAACTTTTTCAATTACCTATTACTTATTATACGGAAGCCAATCAATGGTCAGTAAGTCCTGGTCTTAGAACCGATAAAGTCGTTATTGATATCCTCATTTGTACAAGCATTGGGGGATCCCCAATTGGAACCAATGGAGTTTGATCGTAGCAAAGTTATATTGGGAGTAGACTGTGAAAAATGCCATGGCCCTGCAGCAAAACATGTAGAATTTCAGGCAGCTAATCCTCAGGAAAAATCAGGAAAGTATATTGTAAACCCTGCCTCTCTATCCCGTCAATTACAATTAGATGCTTGTGCGGTATGCCATGCAAGTAATATTAGTAAAACAAAACCTTCTTTTCAGTTTATACCAGGAAAAAGCCTCCTGGATTATTTCAGAGTTGATTCATTAAGTCAGGTAGCTGTAGACAATGGAAATATTGATGTGCATGGCAACCAATATGGTTTAATGACTTCCAGTAAATGTTTCAGGATGAGTGATAAATTAACTTGTAACTCCTGTCATAATTCTCATGCCAACGAAAAAGGAAGTACCGCACTTTTTTCACAACGTTGTATTGATTGCCACAGCACAACAGATGCTACTTTTCAAACAGCTTCTCATAAACAGGTAAACGCAATCGATAAAAATTGTATCGATTGTCATATGCCAACACAACCATCCAGGGCCATTGCGGTTAAATTGCAAGGCGAAGAGAAAATGAGTGCCTCACTTATCCGGTCACATTTTATTTCGGTGTACGAGGAAGCGACAAAAAACTTCTTAAAGGCACAAAAAAAATAGGTTGATGGAAGAGATAGTTTATTACAAACTGGCATTCAAAAAAAGTTTCCGGTATTTTACCGGACTCATTTTGTATTCTTTTAAAAACTGCCGGTTAAAGTTGGATACATTATTAAAGCCACAATCGTAGCAAATACTCGTAACGGATAGTTCGTTTTCTTTTAACAGCTTACAGGCTTTATGTAGCCTGAGTTCAGTGATATAACCAGAAAATGTTTTTCGGGTACGCTGCGAAAAAAATCGGGAAAAAGCATTTTCACTCATGCCACACATGGCTGCCGCTTCGGCTATGCGAATATCTTTTTCATACTCTTGCAATATCCAGTTCATCACCACACTTAGTCGTTTCGATTCTTTTTCATTGTTGCCAATCAACGATGTTTTGCAAATAGAGCTTAGCTCTTTTGATTCAGCCAGCATCACCAATATTTCCATCAGGCAAAACCAACGCTTCAATCCTGATAAATGAATAATTTCATGTAGTTTTTTTGAAATGGTTGTATTCGTTTGTCCAATAACGTCTATCCCTTTTACAGATTTATTAAAAAGGTTTTTTATGGGCTGCGATTCGGGAAGGGAGAAAAAATCTTTTCCCAGCGACTCTTCGGAGAAATGAATAACAATGGATTTAGCTCTTAGTTTTGATTTTGCTTTCAGGTACACTTCATCATTCTGGTACGTATGAGGAAGGTTGGGGCCAATAAACGCCAGGTTGCCGGGTGCAAAATTGGTAATGTTATCACCAATAAAACGTTTGCCGGTACTTTCCGTTACCAATACCAATTCATATTCCGGGTGATAGTGCCACGGAGTAGGGTACGATGAATAATCAAAATATTTAACCACAAAGGATTCTTCATTTTCCTTTGGTAAATGCTCCAGCACAGGCTTCATAACCGATATTTTTCTATCAAAATAATTACAGCTAAAGTTAATAAAATGATAGGAAAGTATCAGTTTTTAGTTACATTGTAGTAGTTCTATTCTCCCCGTTTTTTTAGATTTGTTTAGAACGATTGCTGATATTTTTTGTCAAACTTATGTTGCGGTAGCTGTATGAAATTGCGTTTTCCCAAAAAGGCTTTGCTGCTTGTATCTGTCATTTTAGTGATAGCATTTATTGTATTAGCTATCTACCCCACACAAACTATTGATTTTAATACGCAGGTAAAACCCATTCTCAATAAAAAATGTATTGCTTGTCACGGCGGAGTTAAGCAACAAGCTGGATTCAGTGTTCTATTCAGAGAAGAGGCATTACAAAAAACAGAATCCGGCAAATATGCTATCGTACCCGGCAAGCCTGGCCAAAGCGAAATGATAAAACGCATTACCAATACCGACCCGGAAGAACGGATGCCTTACAAACATGAACCCCTCTCCGGCGAGGAAATTTCTATTTTAAAAAAGTGGATCAAACAGGGAGCAAAATGGGGTAAGCACTGGGCTTATGTTCCCGTTGAGGAACCAAAAGTACCCAATGAAAAAAACAGTTGGATAAAAAATAACATTGACCAATTTGTATACAGCAAATTGAAAAAGGAAAATATTGAACCTTCTGTTGCTGCAGACAAAGCTACATTGCTAAGAAGAGTAAGTTTGGATATTGCAGGTCTTCCAGCGGATTCAATTGTCGGGGCTACTTATTTAAATGATGTTTCTGAGAATGCGTACGAAAAATTAACTGATGCCTTACTTGCTTCACCTGCATATGGAGAAAAATGGACAAGCCTTTGGATGGACCTGGCAAGGTATAGCGATACCAAAGGGTACGAAAGCGACCAGCCAAGAAAAATATGGAAGTACAGAGATTGGTTAATTAAAGCATTTAACAGCGACAAACCATACAATGATTTTTTAATGGAGCAAATTGCCGGCGACCTGATGCCCGGTGCTGATGATGATAAATATATTGCTACAGCTTTTCATCGTAATAGTTTAAACAATGATGAAGGTGGAACAGAGAATGAAGAATTCAGAACCGCCGCTGTAATGGACAGAGTAAATACTACCTGGACGGCATTAATGGGAACTACCTTTAATTGTGTGCAATGTCATAGCCATCCTTACGATCCGTTTAAGCATGAAGAGTATTATAAATTCATGGCTTACTTTAATAATACAAGAGATGAAGATTTACCAGCTGAATATCCGATGCTGCGCCATTACGCAAAGGAAGATAGCAGCAAGTTTATTCAACTAAAAGATTGGTTACATACTAATTCGGGCAATAGTGCCTGGTATGTTTCATTTTTAAAAACATTACAACCTGCCGTCAACTCACATCTATGCGATAATTATACAAAGGGTTTATTGTATCAGAACAATCATGCAAGTCTTGATATGGATGGAACCTGCCGCCTGCCCGCCATTACTACCACCGGTAAAGCACATATGCTTCTTCGGTATTTAAATAATAAAGGCAGTGCTACCTTATTTATATATGCAGATAGTTTAAAAGGTCAGCTATTGAGCAAAGTGGCGTTGGCTAACACAAATTCAAAATGGAAAGTTGACATGATTAACCTGCCACCCATTGCAGGTACACATGATTTATGGTTTCGGTTTGAAACAACCATGGAGAAAGATGAACTCCCGCTACTATTCGATTGGTTTGCATTCGCACCTGCATTTTCTGGCACGGTCGATAAAAATTATGCCGCAGCAAAAAATAATTTTATTGAATTAGTAATGGCCGAACCCGAGACCACTCCCATTATGGTTGAGAATAATAGTGAACAAAAAAGAGTCACTAATATTTTTGACCGGGGCAGTTGGCTAAGTAAAGGGGATGAAGTGCAACCCGATGTACCACACATTATGAACCCATTACCGGCAAATGCACCTGCTAACCGGCTTGGGTTGGCTATGTGGTTAACGGATAAAAAAAATCCATTGACAGCAAGAACCATGGTAAATCGGTTATGGGAACAATTATTTGGAACTGGCCTTGCAGAAACACTGGAAGACCTAGGTACACAAGGAGTTCCTCCATTGCATAAAGAATTGCTGGATTATTTATCATGGAAATTTATGCATGAGTATAACTGGAGTGTAAAAAAATTATTGAAAGAAATTGTGATGTCGGCCACTTACCGTCAATCGTCTAAAACAACCGACGAATTAATTCAAAAAGACCCAAACAATATTTTACTCGCCAGAATGTCAAGAACAAGATTAACCGGTGAGCAAATGCGGGACCAGGCATTGGCGGTAAGTAATTTATTAAGTAAAAAAATGTATGGAGAAAGTGTAATGCCGTATCAGCCGGAAAAAATTTGGGCTTCTCCCTACAATCCTTTTCAATGGATACCGGCGGGCAGTATATACTTATTGGAAACGAACAGCACCTTACCCATCCATGATAAATTTTGATGGTGGCTCAAGAGAAGTGTGTGTGGTGCGGAGAATACGAACCAATACACCGTTGCAGGCTTTAAATAGTTTGAACGACTCTGCTTATTTAGTACTAGCCAGGCAATTTGCCATTAATATGCGAAAAGCAGATCCATTAGTAAAAAAACAAATAGAAACAGGGTATCAAAAAATGTTGTACCAACCAATTGCTCCAGCCAAATTAAATGTGTTACTGGATCTGTATGAGCAAACAGTAACGGAATATAAAAAAGATAAAACAGCTGCCAATGCTTTAATGGGAGATAAAAATAAAACTGCATTGCCGGAAGATGCAGCGATGGTGGTGGTAGCAAATGCTATGATGAATTTAGATGAGTGGGTAAATAAAAATTAGTATGACACACATGATGCGCAGAATAAGTATCTGCAGCATCATACCCGCAGGCATTTCCTTAGTCAAAGTGCAATGGGATTGGGCGCATTGGCATTGGGCAGTTTGTTAGGCTGTGGTACTAATAAAACAACTAATTCTGTTACAGAAAATTTCTTCGACCCCATTAATCCTTTAGCACCACGGCCACCCATGTTTCCCGGCAAAGCCAAATCGGTTATCTATATTCATATGGCCGGCGCACCTTCACAATTGGAATTGTTTAGTTACAAACCGGAGTTAGCAAAATTAGATGGACAAGATTGTCCGCCTTCTTTATTAAAGGGGAAAAAATTTGCATTCATCAGAGGTGTTCCAAAAATGTTGGGACCGCAAGCTGCATTTCGGCAACATGGACAAAGTGGATTATGGTTATCAGATAATCTTCCACATTTATCAACGGTGGTAGATGATATGGCCATGTTGCAGGCCGTAACCACCGACCAATTTAATCATGCACCGGCACAACTATTAATGCACAGTGGATCTGCTCGGCAAGGAAGGCCCAGCCTGGGCAGTTGGGTTACCTATGGATTGGGTACAGAAAATAAAAATCTTCCCGGCTTTGTAGTACTTACCTCTGGGGGTAATAATCCCGATGCCGGAAAAAGTGTTTGGGGCAGCGGGTTTTTGCCAAGTGTGTACCAGGGTGTACAATGCCGTGGCGAAGGGGATCCGGTTTTATTTATAAAGGACCCGGATGGAATGAACCGTGATATTCGTAAAGCATCTATTGATGCCATTAATAAAATAAATCAACAGCAGTACGAAGAGTATAAAGACCCGGAAATTTTATCCCGTATTGCACAATATGAAATGGCTTACAAAATGCAAATCTCTGTGCCGGAAGTAATGAACATTAATGATGAGCCGGCATATATACATGAAATGTATGGAACCAAACCCGGCGAAGCAAGATTTGCCAATAATGTTTTATTAGCCAGAAAATTGGTAGAGAAAGGTGTTCGCTTTGTCCAACTATTTGACTGGGGTTGGGATGCACATGGCGACTCACCAGAAAATGCAGTAGATGTAGGATTGATAAATAAATGCCGCACAGTTGATAAGCCAATCACCGCATTGATATTAGATTTAAAACAAAGAGGATTGCTGGATGAAACATTGGTGATCTGGGGTTCCGAATTTGGCCGCACCCCGATGATGGAAAACCGGGAAGGAAAAACAATGCCTTTCAAAGGCCGTGACCATCACGGTGCTGCGTTTAGTATGTGGATGGCTGGTGGCGGTATAAAAGGCGGCACTACCTATGGAGAAACTGATGAGATAGGATACGACATCACCAATGGAAAAACAGAAGCATTCGATATACAGGCAACTATTTTACATCAACTGGGATTTGACCATGAAAAATTTACGTATCAATCACAGGGTCGCCCATTCCGGTTAACAGATGTAGGTGGAAAAGTGATACATGATATTGTAAGTTAAAAGTCAAAATTAAAAAGTAAGAAAATACATACTATTAGAAACACTCATTTTGACTTTTATGTTACCAGCACAAGTATTTCATGGCATCGTCCCTTGCGTCGCACACTTGTACAACACATTTTCATGGGATCAGGCTTACGCATTTTGATTTTTAACTTTTGAATTTTTATTGATGAACCAAAACAGAAGAGACTTTATCAAACTTACAGGGCTTGCCACTTCGGCAACTTTACTTTCTTCTTTAGAAAGTTTTTCTACGGCACCACTACCAGTTGTAAACGCCAATGGAAATTATAAACTAAAAGTGTTGGCGACCAATTGGGGTTTTGAGGGAACCATTGATGCTTTCTGTGCCAAGGCAAAAAAAGAAGGCTATGATGGGATTGAAAACTGGTGGCCGGAAGATAAAAAAGAGCAGGATGAAATGTTTGCTGCACTAAAAAAACATAATCTGGAAATTGGATTTTTATATGGAGCTTGGCAAACTAATCCGGCAGAACACCTGGCGCATTTTAAAAAAGTAATGGATACCATTGCGAAGCAAACAATACAAAAGCCGCTTTATATCAATTTACATTCCGGCCGAGATTATTTTAGTTTTGATGACAATAAAAAATTTATTGAATACACGAATGTCTTGGCAAAAGATACCGGCATCCCTATTTATCATGAAACACATCGGGGTCGTATGTTATATGCCGCCCATGTTACCAGGGATTTTATACATAAATACCCGGAACTAAAACTTACTCTCGATATTTCTCATTGGTGCAATGTGCATGAAAGTTTACTGGACGACCAACCTGAAACAATTGAGCTGGCATTGCAGCGAACAGAACATATACATGCAAGAATTGGCTATGCTGAAGGCCCACAGGTAAATGATCCCCGGGCACCAGAATGGGATGGAACAGTAAAACAACATTTTGCCTGGTGGGATAAAGTAGTGGAACGGAAAAAGAAAAATGGAGAGACGATGACTTTCCTCACAGAATTTGGTCCGCCATTGTATATGCCAACATTGCCGTATACATTGCAAGCCGTCAGCAATCAATGGGACATCAATGTGCACATGTTGCAGGTGCTAAGGAAAAGATATAGTTAATCTCATAACAGAAATTGAAAGATAGTGGTAGTGCTAAGTATTGGCGATTTTATTGGAAAGTTTCACCCAGTGTTAGTGCATTTGCCTATTGGCATTTTGCTGGTGGCGGTTTTGTTTTATTTTTTATCTGGAAAAGAAAAATATAAATCAATAACACCGGCAATCAGCATAGCATTATTCATTGGCATGTGCAGTGCCATTGCATCTTCCATCAGCGGATTTTTATTATCTAAAACTGCAGCTTATGAAGAACCACTATTATCCAGGCATCAGTGGTTCGGCATTGCTACTACAGTATTGGCGGTAGCTGCCTGGGTTTTATATAGTAAACATTTCAGACAGTTCAAATGGCTGATGATTTTACTTTCATTACTAGTAATCATCACCGGTCATTTTGGTGGTTCACTTACTCATGGTGCTGATTATATATTCTCCTCCGGCTATAAAAGTGTAGAAGCCCCCGCACCACAAAAATTAATTCCTGATGTGCAACAGGCAGTTGCTTACACCGATATAATAAAACCAATGCTGCAGGCAAAATGCTACAGTTGCCATGGAACTGCGAAGCAAAAAGGAAAATTAAGATTGGATGAACCGGATTATATTTTGCAAGGCGGAAAAAACGGGAAAATATTCATTGCTGGCAATACCGGGGAGAGTGAGTTACTACAAAGAATTGTATTGCCGCATGATAATAAAGAACACATGCCGCCCAAAGAAAAGCCACAGCTAACAAAAGATGAAATAGCCTTATTACATTGGTGGATTAACTCCGGGGCCAGTTTTACAGAGAAGGTATCTGCATTGCAACAGCCGGCAAATATAAAACCTGTATTGCTAGCCTTGCAAAGTGGAAAGAAAAATGAAGAATTGGCCGTTTCCTTTATTCCAGAAGCAGCAGTAGATAATGCAGATGAAGCCACGATAAAAAAATTAAGAGAAAGAGGTGTAGCTATCACATCCGTTGCACAAAACAGTAATTATTTAGCTGCAAGTTTTATAGCGGTAGACTCCATCACCATTCAGGATATCGAATTGCTAATGCCATTAAGCAAACAATTGATATGGCTGAAACTTGGCAATAGCAATTGCACCGATGCTACTATCAGCTTTATTGATAAATTAACAGGGCTTACCCGATTATCGTTAGAAAATACTGCCATCACAGATAATGCGTTTAGACAACTAAAAAATCTTACGAGGTTACAATATTTGAATGTAGCCGGAAATAATATTACAGCTACAGGAATAGAACAATTAAAAGAAGTTAAGCTGTTGAGAAATTTGTATATCTATAAAACTGATATTTCTGCATCCGACTTTGCAAATTTGAAAAAGATATTTCCACGAACTATGATAGATACAGGGGGTTATGTGGTGCCAATATTAAATAGTGATACCACTTTGGTAACGAAGCCGAAGTAACCGCTATATGGTTATTTTAAAAGCCACCAATTGGTATTTTCATACCAAAATCTTTTATAATGGGAAGCATATTTAGGTAGAAAAGTATCATTTTGGAGGTGCAGAGTAGTAGTTCTTCCTTGCTTGTAATTCTATATTTGGTTATTACTAATGATTGCCTCAACAGTTGCCATGCTCCGATTAAGTAGTAAAATAGTCGCTTATCCTGTTGCTCTTCCGGCAGTTTTTGTTGTAGCATCTTTTCTTCATTCTTCTTTTAAATCATTTGAAATAATATACCATGTTTAAAAAAAACCTCTTTGTTTTTACGGCTTTGATTGTTTGTAGTTTTTTCAGCATTGCTCAAAAACCAAACGTTAACCCGATTGGTATTGTAAAAAATATTGATGATACTACTTTGTTGGAAATTGTACAACGCCAAACTTTCCGATTTTTCTGGCATGGTGCACATCCGGTAAGTGGATTGGCATTGGAAAGAAGTAATACCGTACTAGCAGAACATTATTGGGACTACATCAACGAAGCATGGGACGAACCCAATTTTTCCAAAACAAAATTTGGCCCTGATGCAGGTGCAATCGGCGGAACTGGTTTTGGCATCATGAGTACCGTAGTAGCAGTAGAAAGAGGGTGGATAGGAAGAGATACCGCTGTGCGCCGCTTAATTCAGATCGCAGATTTTTTAATCAATGCAGATTGTTTCCATGGCATCTACCCGCATTTTATGGATGGCAGAACTGGTAAAACAATCAAATTCGACCGATTAGATGATGGTGCAGATATTGTAGAAACCAGTTATTTGCTAATGGGCTTTTTATGTGCCAGGGAATATTTTACAGGTAACACTCCAAGAGAAGTTTATCTGCGAAAAAGAATCAATCAAATGTGGGGAGCCGCCAATTGGAAATGGCATACCAACAACGAAAAAAAATTATACTGGCATTGGAGTCCAACGAATGGGTTTGATATGAACTTTCCGGTGTGGGGCTATAATGAATGTTTGATCACCTATATAATGGCAGCTTCTGCACCTAATCCTGCCAAAGCAATTCCTAAGGAAGCATACGATGGTACCTGGGTCGGAAGTTTTGGTTTTAAAAATGGAAGAGAATACTATGGATATAAATTACCGCTCGGTAATTATGACAAAGACAAGGGAGGCCCTTTATTTTTTAATCAGTATACTTTTCAGGGTATAGATCCGAATGGATTAATTGACTCTCTTGGCAATGATTATTTTTTACAAGGGAAAAATCACACCCTTATCCATAGAGAGTATTGCATAGAAAATCCAAAAGGCTTTAAAGGATATAGTGATAAAGTTTGGGGTCTTACAGCAGGCGATAGTTACAAAGGCTATGTAGCACACAGTCCCGAAAATGACAGAGGTGTAATACAACCAACGGCCGCTATATCATCAATGCCATATACTCCCAAAGAGAGTATGGAAGCTTTGCGCCATTTTTATTATAATCTTGGTGATAAAATATGGAGCAAGTATGGATTTGTAGATGGATTCAGTATTCATCATAACTGGTATGCAAAAAGCCATTTAGCTATCGACCAGGGTCCAATCATCACCATGATTGAAAATTACAGAACAGGATTATTATGGAAACTGTTTATGAAAATACCTGATGTGCAAAATGGATTAAAGCGGCTAGGTTTTTCCAGCCCATATTTTAGTAAGTGAGCAAACTCTTTATCATATTAAAACTGTGCTGCTTTATAATAATCAGCAATTCATCAATTGCACAATCAGTAACTGATACATCTTTTATTCGAAGTAAGATCAGGGGCTTGTTAACAGGCACATTGTTGGGCGATGCATTGGGAGGCCCAATAGAATTTCAAGGTCATCCGGAAATACAGGCAACACCCAATCCGCCAAAACTATGGACAGATACAACCGATATTATTAACAAAGAGGCGTTAATAGCAGCTGCCAATAGAATTTATTTTAGAGAGTTTAAATATTTGCGGCCCGTACCCGAACCCTATGGGCATTGGGGTATTAATGCTGCAGCAGGAACTGTGACAGATGACAGCCGTCATAAAATTATCTTCATGCAATTTTTGCGAAACGCATTACAACAAAATAAATTTCCTGCAACTGATAAGCAATACGCAAAAGCATATTTAAATTGGAGTAGTTCAAATACTATTAAAACACATGCAGGTTATGATACATTAGTAAAGCAATGGCTTGATGAGTCATACAAATGCATCAACTGGATGTTGGGCAGCAGAAAAAATGGCGAGGCTTATCCACCAGAAAGATTGTGGAATGCACTACCTACCTGCTATGGGCAAATGGCTTTGTTGCCAATTGCAGCTATTTATCCTGGCGAACCAGAGAAAGCCTATTTTTCATCTTATTCATTAGCATGGTTTGAAAACGGGTTCGCAAAAGATATGATTTCCGCCATCAACGCAGGATTGGCAAAAGCATTAGTACTTAATCCCTCCCGCATGACGAATGAAGAGTTATGGAATGAAGTTATACATACCATACAATCAACGGACCCTTATGCTTACAATAAAGTTCCGTGGAGCGAACGGGCTGTTAACCGGTGGATGAATCTCGTTGATCTATATGTGAAACAAGCAACAGGTTCCCCTGCAAAATTATTTGCACTACTGGAAAAAGAATTTATGTATACTACCAAATGGGAAGCACAAGTGCCATTTGTAGTTATTTTTTCCTGTCTGAAAATTTGTAATTACGACCCATTGGCTGCATTACAGCTAAGCATTGAGTGGGGGTGGGATCATGATAGCTATGCACAATTGCTGGGCGCATTTATTGGAGCTATTTATGGCGCTGAAATCTTTAATGCTACAATGCAGTCAACGGTTGTAAAAAGACTGTCGTTAGATTATGATGAAAGTGTAGATGAATGGGTAAATACATTGATGAAGGTTCAACAGCTGGGGAAGAAGAAAGAGCTATTCAAGGCGAATTGATTTGAAAACAAAAAGCGACGTTTTTAATTAAGCGATTAAAAAAATATAATATAAAAATTGCATACAATGAATAGACAAGAATTTTTACAATCCACAGCCATGGCAGGTGCAGCGGTATTACTTTCTTCGCTGGAAAGCTGGGCTATAACTACCCCGGATAAAAAATTAAGAGTAGCCGTTATCGGTTGCGGCAGTGTGAGCAATCGGTATATACCACAACTATTATCCTCAAAGATGATAGAAGTAGTAAGCCTCTGTGATATAAAACCAGAAAGAGCCGTAGCTCAAAACAAGCAATACAATGTAAATGCAAAAACCTATGCCAATATAGATGAAATGCTGAAAGGCGTTCCGTTTGATATGATGGTAACGTTAACGGATATGCAGATACATGGCGCATTAAATAAAAAAGCGTTGCTGGCTGGTAAACATGTGTGGAGCGAAAAGCCCATGGCTAATACCTATGCCGAAGGAAAAGCATTATTGGATTTAGCCAAAAGTAAAAAACTTCGTTTATGGGGTGCACCAGCTGTGGTAAATTCGCCGCAATTTGCATTTATGAGCAAACAAATTCAGGAAGGAAAACTAGGCAGAGTATCCAGTGCCCACGGACAGTATGGACATACTGGTCCTACCTGGTCATCTTTTTTTTATGAAAAAGATGGAGGCAGTATGCCCGACCTTGGAGTTTACAACATGGCAACGTTAACTGGTTTGTTGGGTCCGGCCCGAAGTGTGATGGCTATGACGAGTATAGTAAATCCCGAACGTACCATTGATGAAAAAGGAAAAATTAAAGTAGTGGCAGAAGATAATGCTCATGTTTTATTGGAACATGATAAAGGAGTTATCAGCCATGTAATGTGTGGCTTCTGTTATTTTGATCCGCACGGACATGAAGCGGGTAATCAAACATTGCATTCTATTCAAATTTATGGCGACTATGGAAACATGCGGTTGATTGGATATGATTGGGAAACAAATGGTGTGATGCTCGATGTGCATTGGGATAAGCCAGCAGAATTAATGTCAACTGATAAGGGTGGTTACGAGTGGCAGGAAGGTGCAAGAGTAACGGGTGAAAGTATTATTACTGGTATTGAACCAAAAATAAATGTTGAACATGCACTGCATGTATTAGAAATTATTGAAGCAGCCAGAAAATCGCAGGCTACCGGGCAGCGCATAAAATTGAAAAGCAAATTTCCGTTTCCGGTAATAAAATAATTTTATGTCTGATAATAACTACGATGCAATTGTAATCGGCTCCGGTATTACCGGCGGATGGGCTGCAAAAGAACTTTGCGAAAAAGGCTTAAAAGTTATTATGCTCGAACGGGGTAAAAATGTAGAACATATAAAAGATTATGTAAAAAGTAACGGCCATCCATGGGAGTTTGCTCACCGGGGAATGAAACCCACCACAAAAATGTTAGATGATTACCCGGTGCTGCAACGGGATTATCCATTGAATGAAAGAAATCTTGATTGGTGGGCCAATGAAAAAGATTCTCCTCTTACAGAAGTGAAAAGGTTTGATTGGTTTCGTGGTTATCAGGTAGGCGGTCGTTCATTGATGTGGGGAAGACAAAGTTACCGCTGGAATAAATGGGACTTTGAAGCCAATGCAAAAGATGGCATTGCAATTGACTGGCCGATACGCTATGATGAGTTAGCGCCGTGGTATAGTTATGTAGAAAAGTTTGCCGGCATCAGCGGCACAAAAGAAGGATTGGATGTGCTGCCGGATGGAGAATTTCTGCCTCCGATGCAAATGAATGCAGTAGAGAAAGATGTGGCGCAACGGATGAAGGAAATTTATAAAGGGAATCGACATTTAATCATTGGTCGCAATGCAAACTTAACAGTGCCGCATAATGACAGAACGAATTGCCAGTATAGAAATAAATGCTGGATGGGTTGTCCATTTGGTGGTTACTTCAGTACACAGTCTGCTACATTACCAGCAGCAATGAAAACGGGAAACTTAACATTGCGTCCGTTTAGCATTGTTACGAAAGTTATTTACGATAAGAATACAAAGAAGGCAACTGGTGTGGAAGTATTGGATGCCGAAACAAATAAGACCTATGTATACACTGCAAAAATTATTTTCTTAAATGCTTCTGCATTTAACAGCACCTGGATATTAATAAATAGTGCAACAGATATTTGGCCGGATGGATTGGGCAGTAGCAGTGGCGAATTAGGTCATAATGTAATGGACCATCATTTTAAAGCTGGTGCTAGCGGCAGAGTGGAAGGTTTTGAAGATAGATATTATTATGGCCATCGCCCCAATGGTGTAATTGTACCGAGGTATCAAAATGTGTACAATGATAAAAGAGATTATCTCCGCGGCTTTATGTACCAGGCAGGTGCTGAAAGAGGAAACTGGTTTCGGAATATGGCGGAGTTGAGTATCGGGGGCGATTTTAAAGATGCCTTATGCGAACCGGGTGAATGGACATTTGGAATGAATGCCTTTGGTGAAATGTTGGCCGACCATAGTAATAAAATTTCATTAGATAAAAATAAAAAAGATAAATGGGGGTTGCCAGTGCTGGCGGTTGATGTGGAGTTGAAAGATAATGAAAAAAAGATGCGGCAAAGTATGATGCAGGATGCTAAAGAAATGCTGGAAGCATGTGGAGTAAAAGAAGTAGCAACATGGGATAATGATTATGCTCCCGGTATGGGGATACATGAAATGGGAACAGCCAGAATGGGAAATGATGCAAAGACATCTGTGCTGAATGCACATAACCAGGTATGGGATGCCATGAATGTATTTGTAACCGATGGAGCTTGCATGACTTCTTCAAGTTGTGTAAACCCATCATTAACTTATATGGCATTAACGGCAAGGGCTTGTGATTATGCAGTAAATGAACTGAAAAAGCAAAACCTGTAGCATGGAAAGAAGAGAATTATTAAGAATGATTGCTTTAGCAACCGGGGCTGCGATGGTTGGTGGCGATGTGTTATTGTCTGGCTGTAAAAGCAATTCAAACGAGTCGATTTCGTTTTCAGGAAAAACAATTGCCCTGTTAGATGAAATTGGCGAAACGATCTTGCCCCGAACAAAAACTCCCGGTGCAAAAGATGTTGATATTGGAAAATTTATGCAAACGATGGTTACAGATTGCTATTACGCCAACGATCAGCAATTATTTATGAATGGGTTGGATGAACTGCTACAACAAAGCAAGCAGCAATTCAGTAAAAGTTTTATGGATTGCAGTACAGAACAAAAAACAGAGCTGATAAAGAAATTTGATTCAGCAGCCAAAGAGTACAACAATAAAAAATTTGCCTATGATGCGGAACGGAATAATAAAACAAAAGGAACATTGCAATATAAAAAAGATGAAATGCCCAATCATTGGTTTACCATGGTAAAGCAATTGACAATGTTGGGTTTCTTTACATCAAAGCAAGGAGCATCAGAGGCACTAAGATATATAGCAGTGCCCGGAAAGTACGAAGGCGATGTGCCTTATATAAAAGGAGGCCGGGCAATTTATCCTTGTTATTGATGAATAGCGAACAGAACCCCGAACGGAGCGTCGCAACGGAAGCTTAATCAGGGAACAAATGCTGGCAAACAAATAAATAAAAATGAAATTAGCAATTCTCGGTTCAGGATTTATTTCCCGTTTCTATGCGGATAGCTTAGTTGCGCAACGTAGAAAAGATATCATTGTATCTGTGTATAGTAGAACAGAAGCAAATGCAAAAAAGTTTGCCAACGATTACGGAGTTCCTCATTTTACAACAAGCATTCAAGATTGTGTAGCAAATAAAGAGGTGGATGCCGTCATCATCGGTTTATCAAATGATATGCACTTAGAAGCAGTGTTGGCTTGTGCCGCTGCAGGCAAACATGTACTATGCACCAAGCCATTGGGAAGAACTGCACAGGAAGCCATTCAAATGTTGCAAGCTGTTGATAAAGCAGGTGTAGTAGGCGGTTATTTGGAAGACTTATGTTACACTCCCAAATTTTTAAAATCGTTAGCCGCAGTAAAAGCAGGAAGTATAGGTGAAGTAATATGGACAAAAAGCAGAGAAACACATCCCGGTCCGCATAGTGATTGGTTTTGGGATAAAGAAAAATCGGGTGGCGGATGTATAATTGATTTGGGTTGTCATTGTGTAGAGATCAGCAGAAACTTTATTGGAAAAAATATAAAACCAGTGGAAGTGATGTGCTGGGCGGATACAAGAGTGCATCCAATTGATGCGGAAGATAATGCAGTGGGATTAGTGAAATATGAGAACGGTGCTATCGGTCAGTTTGAAGTAAGCTGGACTTTCAGAGGCGGAATGGATTTGCGGGATGAGGTGATGGGAACAGAAGGAACCATTTGGGCCAATAATTTTTTACGTACCGGATTTGAAATGTTTACGAGTGGTAAGAGCGGTGATTATATTGCAGAGAAGGCAGAGAGCAACAGCGGCTGGTTATTTCCGGTAGGCGATGAAGTACATGAGTTGGGGTATAGCCATATGTTTACGGATATGTTTAATGCGATTGATAATAAAGTGCAACCTGCCGAAACATTTTATGATGGCTATATTGTAAATGCAATTTTAGATGCTGCTTATCTTTCTGCTAAAACAAAAAACTGGGAGCCGGTGAGGATAGAAGACTGGAGAGGCGTTGCCGAAGAAAAAACAGAAAAGCAAATGACAAATTATGATGCAGATTATTATTTAATAAAAGAAGAAGTACTGCCTAATGGCGATAAGAAATATATTATTAAACATAAAATTACAGGTTCAATAGAAAGAAGATAATGAGTCAACTCAATAATAAAAATATAGTCATCATCGGTGGCACAACAGGCCTTGGCTTGTCTGCAGCAAAGGCTTTTATTGTGAGTGGTGCAAACGTAGTGGTGGTGGGAAGAAATGAAGAAAGTGTTGCCACAGCAAAAAATACGTTGGGTGGTAAAGCTGTTGCGCTAAGTGGTGATGCTACCCGGGAAACTACTGCGGCAAACGCAATTGAAACTTGTGTAAAAGAATTCGGAAGCTTCGATGGTCTTTATCATGTAGCAGGAGGTAGTGGCAGAAAAATGGGTGATGGTCCTTTGCATGAATTAACGTTGGAGGGTTGGAATAAAACGATGGAACTAAATCTCACCTCTTTGATGTTGAGCAATCAGGCTGCTATTAAAAAATTTTTAGCACTGAAAAAAGGCGGAACCATTTTAAATATGGGTTCTGTATTAGGTTATTCACCATCACCACAATTTTTTACCACTCATGCTTATGCAGCGGCTAAGTCGGCGATTATTGGTTTTAGCAAATCCATTGCAGCGTATTATGCAACAAGTAATATCCGCATCAATGTAATAGCACCGGCACTGGTAGAAACACCGATGGCACAACGGGCTGCCAATGATGAATCTATTTTGTCATTCATTAAAACAAAACAACCATTGGATGGCGGACGAATTGGTAAACCTGAAGATTTAGATGGGCTGGTAGTCTATTTTATGAGTGATGCTTCGGCGTTTACAACAGGTCAGACAATAGCAGTGGATGGCGGATGGAGTGTAAGTGAAGGATAGTATTAATTTTCAATTCAAGACTTTGAAACAAACAATTACCATTGGAATTGATTTAGGCGGTACCCGCATTAAAGGTGTTGTTGTTGATGGCAATGGTAAAATCTTGTATCAAACGTATACGCAAACCAATGACGGCGAAGGTGAAGTGTGGAAAGCGGCTATTAAAAAAACAGTGGACGATTTAAACAAAAATATTGGTGCAGAAAATACAGCAGTTGGTATTTCAGCACCGGGGTTGCCCAACAAAGAAAATACGGCGATAGCTTTTATGCCCGGTCGTTTAGAAGGGTTGGAAAATTTTAACTGGAGTGACTATTTGCAAAATCCGGTCTGCGTGTTAAATGATGGAGTAGCTGCATTAGTAGCCGAAGCAAAAACTGGAGCCGCTAAAGAAAGTACGAATGCCATTTTAGTAACATTGGGAACCGGAGTAGGCGGCGCATTACTAATTAACAAGCAACCTTATCAGGGTTCATTTAATAAAGCAGGCCATATTGGCCACATGGTTATTGATAGTGCTGATGATTGTGATGTAACCGGTATGCCCGGCAGCCTGGAAGAATGTATTGGCAATTGTTCTATAGAAAAAAGAACGAAAGGAAAATTTACTTCTACGCAGGATATGCTGAATGCATACAGTGGCGGTGATGATTTTGCAAAAAATATATGGCTGACATCGGTACGAAAATTAGCTATTGGATTGGCGTCTGTAAGTAATTTTATTTCACCGGATACAATTATTGTTGGTGGTGGTATAGCAGAAGCGAATGAAGATTTGTTCATACCATTGAATAAATGGTTTGATGAATTTGAATGGCAACCTGGTGGTATTCGTCCGCAGATTGTAAAAGCAGTGCATGGTGACTTAGCCGGGGCTATTGGTGTAGCTTGTTTTGCCATGCAAAAAAATGTTTAGAATGAACGTAAGAGAATTAATAAATAACTACAAATCCGGCTACAGCCTTGAACAATCTTTTTACACCAGTAAAGAAGTATTTGATGCTGAGTGGGAATGTATTTTCAAAAAGCATTGGCTTTTTGCCGGTAACATGGCACAAATACCAAAGCCGGGAGATTATTTTTTATATCATTTACAAAATGATACTGTTATTATTATTCGTGGAAACAATGGCGAAGTATTTGCACATTATAATACCTGCACACATAGGGGCTCCGCTATTTGTTTGGAAGACAAAGGCCATGCAGCAAAACTAATTTGCCCTTACCACCAATGGGTGTTTGATAAAGATGGAACCTTATTAAATGCCCGCATGATGCCAGATGATTTTTGTAAAGAGCAGTACAATCTCCGTTCTGTTCATGCAGAAGTTGTGGCCGGATTAATTTTTATTTCTCTGGCTGAAAAGGTGCCTGATTTTTCTACAATTGAAAATAGTCTTGCACCTTTTTTACTTCCTTTCCAGATCGATACTGCAAAAGTTGCCTCTAAAAAAAATTATACATTAAATGCCAACTGGAAATTAGTGGGGGAGAATTTTAGAGAGTGTTATCATTGCGGCGGTGCACATCCGGAATATTGCAGTGCCGTTATTGGTGCAAATCTCAGAGAAAATACTGATGCACTTACCTTGGATAAACAAAAGGAGTGGATAGCAAAGGGATTGGCAACTGAATTAGTGGAAGTTACTCCCGGTACTACTACTTATGCTATCCGTTATCCATTGCGGCCGGGATTTGAAAGTTATAGTCTGGATGGAAAAAAAGTATCGGTGCCAATCGGTTTGCACAAAGACCATGATGCTGGTGTTGTTGGGTTGGTAAATTATCCAAACTTTTGGATGGACGCCGTGAGTGATTATGTGTGGACAATGAAGGTAACTCCGGTTGATGCTGCCACTACGGATGTAGAATTTTGCTGGTTGGTTGATACAAATGCGGTGGAGGGAAAAGATTTTTCATTAGAACATCTTACTGCCTTTTGGGAAATAACCGGAGAGCAAGATGGTAAACTCTGCGAGAATAATTTTAAGGGCATACAAAGCAATTCCTATAAACCCGGTCCTTATGCACCAGTAGAAGACCAGGTAATCAACTTTGTAGATTGGTGTGTGGAGCAATTGAAAAAGGGTATGGAATAGTATTCTTACAATACCTGTTTCTTTTTTTCTTTGAGAAAAAGCAACAGCAACACTACAACGCCAAGAACTACTCCGGCATTTATCAAAAACACATCGGCAACTTTCATTCCATTTTTTAAAAAATACTGCGTCCAGTAATTGCCGGCAATAGCCCCAATACCAAAGTAGGCTGCATATAAAAGCGACTGACCAGTGGCCATCCATTTTTCATCTACCAGTTTATTTACATATTCTACGCATACTACCCAAAATAAGCTCCAGCTAAAACCATGCAGCAGTTCAACAGGTAAAGTGGCTACCGGATTACTGATAAAATAATACAATGTCATTCTTAGTACCGTTGCTAATACAGTTATCAGCAATGTTGTTCTTAGTCCTAACCGTAAAATTATTCTGGCGGAAAAATAAAAAATAGGTAACTCACACAAGCCTTGAAACGATAATCCATAACCAACCAACGAATCTGTTGCACCATTGTCTTTCAGGTATGTGGAATAGAAATTCCAGATAGTTGTTGCTCCCATTGAAACTAAGAAAACACAGAATAGTAAAAACAACAGTGACCGATTTTTAATTACATTCCATACATTACTATAAGCAGCCGTTTCTATTTTTTCAAATTTTTCATTTTGTAAAAAGAAGCAACATACAAAAGCCAGAAACATAGTAATGGCAGATACAATGAAAATAGCAGTAATGTTTACGGCATCAATTACCTGTCCGGTAAGTATTGTAGTAAATGCAAAACCGGCGGCACCATAAAATCGTAATGTGCCATACGAGAATTTGGGATTGTCTTTGGCAACCTGTAACGCCATACTATCCAGCACCGGCTGAATAGTATTGTAGAATAATGACATGAAAATTGTTACAACGATCAGCAGACCATAGCCATCTACTACTAAAAATCCGAGATAGCTAACCGATGCAAGAAAGGTGGAAATCAGTAATGTTTTTTTATACCCCCATTTATCAGCCATAAAACCATACACTGGCTGCACGGCAAACATCATTACCGGAGTGATACTTAATATAAGTGCAGCTTGAGAACCACTTAATCCATTATACATGCAATAATCGTACAGCTTGGGCAACCAGGCGCCGGTGCAGCAAAAAACTAAAAAATAAATAAGACGAAGTGCAGTGGCTTTGCTCATTCTGGCTGCTTGTTTAATAAAGATGCCGCTGCTTCATCCACCAGTATATAACCATTTTCATGTTGCTGCATAATGGTGGCCGGAAATTGATTATTTATTTTTCCTTCAACAGCTTTTTGGACAACGGCTGCTTTTCGTTCACCAGTGGCGAGTAAGAATACTTTTTTGGAATTCATCAAATGTTTTAAACCAAGCGTAATCCCTTTTTGCAATACGGTTTTTTCTTTAAAATATTTTTGTCCTACTGATAAGGTGGTTTCATCTAATTCAATCACATGTGATAATAAATTCCGTTCATGCCAATACCAACAATCATTAAATGTATTCCTCCTCTATTTTTTATCACTGCATCCATGTTGCTGCATTCGGTTTGCAAATCGGTTGCCTGTGCATCAAACATATGATATTGTGAAGCAGTTAGCCCCAACGGTTGTATCAATCGTTTTTGAAAATCATTATGGCAACTGCCAAAGGTTTCAGGCGATAAGCCCACCCATTCATCTAAGCCCACAAAGAAAAAGTTTGAAATATCTATTTGTTGCTCCTTTACTTTCTCACAAAATAACTCACAGGCCAGCTTCGGACTGTCGCCGGAAGCAACGCAAATGGTGGCGGTTGGATTTTCTTTAATAACATTTATCCATTCATTGGCTGTAAAATCAGATAGCAATTCGTAGCTCGAAAAAATTGTTGTAACCATAGTGTATTATAAGGCAATTAAATTACCAAAAACTATTGGTTTACAACCAGAATACTCCTCATTTTATTGTAGATTTATCACATCAAATATTAAGTCTGGAAATACAATCGAAATGAGTCTTACCCAACATTATTTGCAACATTGCAGCCGCATTTTAAATTCAAGAGGCTGCAGAATGGTTTGCACAATCAATTTTAGCCGGCAGAATGGTGCATGTTTTCGGCAGTGGACACAGTCGCATTATGGTGGAAGAAATGTGGCCCCGATACGGTTCTTTTCCCGGCTTTAATCCAATTGTGGAGTTGTCGTTAACCTATCATAACAATGTGGTGGGTGCAAATGGTCAGCGGCAAGCTATGTTTTTAGAAAATGTGGCGGGTCTTGCCGAGCGGATACTTCGCAATTTTGTGTTGAGTACAATTGACACTGCATTAATTGTTTCCTCCAGCGGATGCAATGTAGTACCAATAGAAATGGCAGAATTATTTCAGGCCCATGGAATAAAAACGGTGGTGTTGGTTTCTCAACAACATTTGGATGCCAGTACCAGCAAACGGTCTGATGGAAAAAAATTAACCGACTTTGCTGATCTGGTATTAGACACTGGTGCACCGGCCGGCGATTCGATGGTTTATATTGAGGGGTTAGAAACTCCTGTATCTCCCGGATCCACAGTAGGCGGTGTATTACTTATCAATAGCATTAAAGCCGAAATAGCTCAACTGCTAACAACTGCTGGTCAACCACCAAAAGTGCTAACTGCGGGATGCATCGTTGGCACCGAAAAGGCAACTCAGCTGTTTGAAGCAGCTTATGACGAACATGCAAATCGATTGGCAGCACTCTATAAAAATAGTTAGGCTTTTTTACAAAAAAATTGAGATTCACTTAGGGGAAGACAGGTTGTTTTATACTCTTTACAATGGTAGTAAAGAGGATGCTATTCCATTTGCTATTCCACCATATTTATTAATAAAAATTCCCATTCGGGATTAATACATGATGACTCCCATTCGCACAACCGTTGTAGGCAGCTATCCCTTTCCGGGCTGGCTCGAATTTGGTGCTAAAAACTTAAACCAGTTTGGTGCCGCCGATGTAGAAGAAATGATTGAGGATGCAGTGATTGCAGCCATACATGATCAAACCTCTGCTGGATTGGATGTTATTACCGACGGTGAACAAACCCGGTTGGATTTTAATTTATCCTTTTATGGTTTTATAAAAGGAATTGAAAACAACGAAGCCGAAACCAGGAAATTTGGTCCGCCTGCACATGATCAGCGGGGAAAAAACAATATCGTTGGTGAGTTAGTTGCTCCCAATGGATTAGGTGCCGTAGCGGAGTTTGAACGATTGAAAAAATTAGCACCGGCCGGACCCATTTTAAAAGCAAGTATTCCCGGTCCTTATACATTAAGCGGACGACTACTACCAAACGAAAAATACAAAGACCGCTTCGCAATTACGGAAGCACTATTGCCAATAATTAGTAAGGAACTGGAGGCATTGGTGGGAGCGGGTTGCAAAGAAATAACGGTGGATGAACCCAGCATGAGTTGTTATGCTTTTAAAGAAGATACCAAACGCTTTGTTGATATTTTTAACCGCACTGTAAAATCAGTAGTGGGAAAATGTAACCTCAGTACACATTTGTGTTTTGGAAATTTTAAAGGAAGACCCGTAGGTTACAGAAGTTTAAAACCAATGCTGCCCGATTTTTTAGATATGACGGTTGATGAAATTCATATTGAAATGGCCAATAGAGAATTTTCAGAAATAGAATTACTGGCACCCTTTGCAGAAAAGATGAATGTAGCGGTAGGTATTATTGATGTGAAAAATTATTACATCGAAAGTGTGGAGGATGTGGTAGAAAGAATAAATAAATGCCTGAAGTATGTACCCGCAGAGAAATTATCGGTGGCACCTGATTGCGGCCTTAGCCAAACAGCAAGATGGGCAGCGAGAAAAAAATTAATAAATATGGTAAAAGGAGCTAAGAAGGTGAGAGAAACAATTTAAGTAAAAATCAAAATTCAAAAATGGAAAACTAATAAAGCTGTTTTTGACTTTAGACTTAATATGATTGCAGCTATAAAAAAAAATGAAGCACTGATTACAGAAATGGATTCATTGCTGAATACAACTGGTTTTCATCTCTGGTGGCTGGGCCAAAGTGGTTATTTGTTGCAATGGAAAGGTAAAAGAATTTTAATTGACCCTTATTTATCAGATTCGTTGACAAAAAAATACCTGACTACCGATAAACCACATACACGAATAAGTGAGTTGGTGATAAAACCGGAGTTGCTTACAAAAATTTCAATAGTAACTAGTAGTCACAACCATACCGACCACCTTGATGCGGAAACATTGATCCCCATTTTAAAAAATAATCCTGGTATAAAGGTTATCATTCCTGAGGCCAATCGAAGTTTTGTAGCAGAAAGAGTGAAATGTGAAATTGATTTTCCAGTAGGGCTAAATGACAGTCAATATATAACAATTGATGAGTTTACTTTTCATGGCATACCGGCAAAACACAATGAAATTGACAGAGATGAAAACGGTAATTGCAAATACATGGGTTATGTAATAAAATTTAGCAACTATTCTATTTACCATAGTGGCGATACGCTTTGGTTCGATGACATGGTAAACCTGTTAAACCCTTTTAAAGTGGACGTTGCAATTTTACCCATCAACGGTAATAAACCAGAAAGAAAAGTGGCGGGCAATTTGGATGGTAAAGAGGCTGCGGAATTAGGGAAGGCTATGAATGCAGGTTGTGTAATTCCCTGTCATTATGATATGTTCAGTTTTAACACAGCCGATGTAAATGAATTTGCAAAAGAAGCCGAAAAAATCAATCAGCCGTATACAATTTTAAACGGAGAGCCAATGAATAAGTTTTTTTCTGCAGCACCCATCAACCAGCAATGGGCTATTGCACTTTTAAGAATCGTGTTGGGTTTTTTTATTGCTTATCATGGCTATGAAGTTTTTGATGCAGCTAAAATGAAAGGCTATACGGATTGGGAAGCATTTAAAGGTTCCTCTTTTATGCCTTATCTGGGAAAAGGTGCGGAGTTTGTAGCAGGATTGCTGCTGATGTTGGGTTTATTTACAAGATTTGCAGCATTAATTACTATCGGCACGTTTGCTTACATCGTATTTTTTATTGGCAAAGGAAAATTTTGGATGGAAGATCAGCATCCTTTTTTATTCGTTCTGTTAGGGGTGTTTTTTTTATTTACTGGCCCCGGAGCATTCAGCCTGGATAGCAAATTGTTTAAAACCAGAAGAACCGGTTACTAAATGCCAGATACTTTAGCAATAAATATTACAACAAAAGGAAATGCGGAGCATACTTACGATGCAATTGTTATCGGCAGTGGTATCAGCGGTGGGTGGGCAGCCAAAGAACTTTGTGAAAAAGGATTAAAAACATTGGTGCTGGAAAGAGGTCGTCCGGTAGAGCATATCAAAGACTATCCAACTGCTACTTTATCTAGGTGGGACTTACCGCATCGTGGATGGATTACCAATGAAACGAAACAACAAAATCCATTGATCAGCCGGGCGGCAGGGTACAGCGAAGACACGCAACATTTTTTTATAAAAGATGCTGATCATCCTTATGTGAAGGAAAAACCTTTTCAATGGGTTCGTGGCTATCAGGTGGGAGGTAAATCATTAACATGGGGAAGAGCTTGTGCAAGATGGAGTGAGTATGATTTTACTGCACCGCAGCGATATGGATATGGCGAATCATTTCCTGTAAATTATAATGATATAAAAGATTGGTACAGCCATGTAGAAAAGTTCATAGGGGTATGTGGTGAAAAAGCTGGTATTCCTTCTATGCCAGATGGAGAATTTTTAACGGCGTATGAATTAAATGCAGTAGAACGTCATTTTAAAAAAGTGATTAAAGAAAAATTTAATCGCCATTACGAGTCTGGCAGATGGGCACATATTACCGATCCCAAACAAATTCATCTGGATCAGGGCAGGGGCCAATGCCTCAACAGAAATTTGTGTATGCGGGGTTGTCCTTTGGGCGGGTACTTTAGTTCTAATTCCTCCACATTACCATGGGCAGCCAAAACTGGCAATCTGACTATTCGTCCCCATTCAGTAGTGCATTCTGTTATTTATGATGAACAAAAGGGCAAAGCCGTAGGGGTAAAAGTGATTGATGCCAATACAAAAGAAGAAAAAGATTTTTATGCAAAGATTGTTTTTCTGAATGCCTCAGCATTAAATTCAAATCTCATTTTACTCAATTCAACATCTAAACGTTTTACCAACGGATTGGGTAATGACAGTGGTTTATTAGGCAAGTATATCTGTTTTCATAATTACCGTGGCAGCATGTGGGGCTATGTAGATGGGTTTTTGGATCAGTACTATAAAGTATCAAAACCTGCTGAGTGCATCATAGCTAATTTTCGCAATGTTGAAAAACGGGATACTGATTTTTATGGCGGCTATGTTATTTATTCTGGTGCAAGCCGGGAAAAATTAAGCGACAGAAATGTTACTCCTTTATTAGGTGCCGAATTTAAAGAAGCCATTAGTCAACCCGGTGCTTGGACGGCTTATATGTATATGCAGGGTGAAACGATTGCTAAAGAAACAAATCATGTTCGATTAAGTACTACCGAAAAAGATCAATGGGGGATTCCATTATTAATTACTTCTGTTGATTATGATGAGAATGATGATAAAATGGTAAAAGATTTTTTAGAACAAGGCAAAGCTATGATGGAAGCAGCCGGTGTAAAAGAGGTAAATACCCATGATAATAATCAACCTCCCGGATTAGATATACATGAAATGGGCGGCGTACGTATGGGCAGCGACCCCAAAACATCATTGTTAAATGAATGGAATCAATTGCATCATTGTAAAAATGTATTTGTTACAGATGGAGCTTGTATGACGAGCACTGGTAGTCAAAGCCCCTCCATTTTGTATATGGCATTTACGGCAAGAGCGGTTAATTATGCAGTAAGTGAATTAAAAAAAGGAAATTTATAGGCATGAAAAAAATAGTAATAAGTATTGTATTGATTTGGAGCAGTTGGATGTCACATGCCCAGCAACGTACTTATTGCAATCCGATCAACATAGATTATGGCTACACCCCCATTCCCAATTTCAGTGAATGGGGCCGACATAGAGCCACTGCAGATCCAGTCATTGTAACTTATAAGGGCGACTATTATTTATTCAGCACCAATCAATGGGGTTATTGGGTGAGCAGCGATATGTTGAATTGGAAATTTAATAACCGAAAATTTTTACGTCCCTGGAATGAAGGTTATGATGAATTATGTGCGCCTGCCGTAGGTATTATTGGCGATACGATGATTGTTTTTGGAAGTACATACACCAGCAAGTTTACAATCTGGATGAGTACCAATCCCAAAGCAAACGAATGGAAACCATTGGTTGATTCATTTGATATTGGCGGCTGGGATCCTTCCTTCTTTACAGATGATGATGGGAAACTGTATATGTATAATGGCAGCAGCAATAAGTTTCCGATGTATGGAGTTGAATTGAACAGGAAAACGATGCAGCCAATGGGAACAAGAAAAGAAATGTATTTATTGGAACCCTGGCGCTTTGGATGGCAACGTTTTGGCGAACACATGGACAATACATTTCTTGATCCGTTTATTGAAGGAAGTCACATGACGAAGTATAACGGAAAATATTATTTGCAATACGGTGCACCCGGCACCGAGTTCAGTGGTTATGCAGATGGATTATTAATAGGCAATAGTCCGTTGGGGCCATTTGAAGCACAGAGTGATCCATTGAGCATAAAACTTGGAGGATTTGTTCGTGGTGCCGGACATGGTGCTACTTTTCAGGATAAGTTTAATAACTATTGGCATATTTCAACAACAGTTCTTTCTGTAAAAAATACATTTGAAAGAAGACTCGGTATTTGGCCAACAGGGTTTGATGCAGATGGCACTATGTATTGCAATACTACGTTTGGAGATTATCCACATTTTATTCCTGCAGCAGGCTTCAATGGAAATAAATATGGAGACAATGGTAAGTCATCCTATTTCACAGGGTGGATGCTGTTGAATTATAATATGTACCCAACAATGCAGTAGATGAATTAGCCAAAACTTATTGGAGTGCCTTTTCAGGAAATAAAGGAGAGTTTATTCAAACTGATTTAGGAAATGTATCAACTGTCAATGCCGTACAGATTAATTATGCTGATCAGGATGTGGAAGCGAATAGGCTTGGTAAATGGAATGACCAATTCCACCAGTATAAATTATCCTACTCAATAGATGGTAAGAAGTGGACTATGTTAGTGGACAAAAGCAATAACAAAACAGATATTCCGCATGAGTATGTGGAACTGGAAAAACCAGTACAAGCCAGATTCATTAAATTGGAAAATATCAAAATGCCTACCGGCAAGTTTGCTATTAGTGGGTTTAGGGTATTTGGTAATGGTAACGGGATGAAGCCAGCTTCTGTAGAAAATTTCATTGTGCTCCGTACAGAAAAAGATAAACGCAGTGCATTTATAAAATGGAAACCGGTAGATAATGCTTTTGCATACAATATATATTACGGTACTCATCCGGATAAATTATATACCAGCATAATGGTTCATTCCAATAATGAATACTGGATGAAAGCAATGGATGCACAAAAAGCCTATTACTATTCTATCGAATCAATAAATGAAAACGGTACCAGCGAAAGAACAAAGGTTATTAAAGCAGATTAAATGATTAAAAGAGTAATAAATATTGTAGTAGCTTTTTTTCTGTTCACCACTTCTGGTTGGTCGCAGGAAAAAATTCCATATTGGAATGAAGTACAGGCACTCAAAAAAAAGGATAGCATTCAGTTTCCGGTAGCCAACCAGGTTTTACTGATTGGTAGTTCTTCCTTTACCATGTGGAAAGATGTACAGAATTATTTTCCCAAGCATAAAATGTTGAACCGGGCATTTGGTGGATCCTCATTGGTGGGTTATCTATCCATATCAGCCAAAGCAAATTGTAATGTATTGCGGGGAAAATGATTTTGCTTCAAGTGATACAGTAACGGTAGAAACGGTGGTGCAACGATTTAAAACATTGTATGGATTGATCAGAGCAAGATTTGCTTCTACACCCCTATTGTATGTTTCCATGAAACCAAGTCCAAGCCGGGTACATCTGCTGAAAAAATTTGAAGAAGCTAATAACCAAATTGCCCTATTTTTAAAAGAAGATAGAAAAGCTGCCTATGCGGATGTGTTTTCAAAAATGTTGCAACCAGATGGAACGCCAATGACTGATATTTTTTTAGGAGATAATTTACACATGAATGCAAAGGGATATGCCATCTGGAAAAAAGTATTGGAAAAACTTTTACTTAAATAAGTAAATACATGACAACGTATAGAAAAATAGTACTTCCTGTATTATTGCTTTCATTTTACTGGATAAGCTGTAAACAAGAAACAACTCCTGTTACTAAAATTGCGTTCGGCAGTTGTGGCGATCAGGATTGGCCGCAGCCAGTATTAACGCTGGCTGCCAATAATAAACCCGATGCATTTATTTTTTTAGGAGATAATATTTATGGGGATACTAAAAATATGGATACACTGGAGAATAAGTATAAACGCTGGCAAGCACAACCTGATTTTAAAAGATTAGATTCAGCAACCAAAATTTTTGCCACTTGGGATGATCATGATTATGGCTGGAATGACGATGGGAAATATTATGAATTTAAAAAGGAGTCTAAGGAAATTTTTTTAAAATATTTTAAAGAACCAGCTGAAAGTGAAAGAAGAAAGCATGAAGGTATTTATCATACGGAGTATATTAAAAGCGGAGAAAAAACGGTACAATTAATATTGTTGGATGTAAGAACCTTCAGAAGCAATTTATTGCTGTACAAAAAAGGAGATTCGTTACCAAGAAAGGAATATTTCTATACCCCGGATTATAAACCGCATACTTCACTAGATAGTACTTTGTTAGGTGCCGAACAATGGAAATGGCTGGAAGGCGAATTAGCAAAACCTGCCGACCTGCGCCTTATTTGCGGCGGTTCACAATTTAGTATTGAATACAATGGCTATGAAGCATGGGCCAACTTTCCACATGAGCAAAAGAAAATGCTGGAGTTGATAAAGAAAACAAAAGCAAATAGTGTACTATTTTTATCCGGCGATGTACACTATGCAGAAATTTCCAAATTACAAGAACCAGGTCTCTATCCAATTTACGATGTCACCTCAAGTGGAATTACCAGCACCTGGGATTTTGCAACCCTGAATAAAAACCGGCTAGAAGGCCCAATTATGGAGAATCATTTTGGTTTATTGACCGTTATCTGGGAAAAAGACCCGGTTATACGAATGGAAATTATTGATAAGCTTAACAATAGTAGAATTGAGTATACAATAAAAGGAAGCGATATACAATTTAAGTAAAAAGTAAAATGTAAGCGATATGAAATGAGCCATCAGGAAAACTTACCAACCGTTAATGAATATTGGCGGCGAATTCTATGTAGCTAGTAAAATAAAAAATATACACATGAAAAAATGGTTCTTTGTACTATTAATGGCAGTAACTGCAACTGCAAATGCGCAGGATGCAAAAATGAAAACCTTCATTGATGCATTGATGAAGAAAATGACAGTGGATGAAAAAATAGGTCAGCTAAACTTGCCTGGCAGTGGCGATATTGTAACCGGCCAGGCACAGAGCAGCGATATTGGAAAAAAAATAAAAGAAGGAAAAGTAGGTGGACTGTTTAATATAAAATCGGTTGCTAAAATTAGAGAGGTACAAAAAGTGGCAGTAGAAGAAAGCCGTTTAAAAATTCCTATGATTTTTGGAATGGATGTGATCCATGGGTATGAAACAGTATTTCCTATTCCATTAGGTTTAAGCTGTAGCTGGGATATGAAGCTGATTGAAAACAGTGCAAGAATTGCAGCGGTAGAAGCAAGTGCCGATGGTATTAACTGGACCTTTAGCCCAATGGTAGATATCAGCCGTGACCCACGGTGGGGCCGCATCTCAGAAGGCAATGGCGAAGACCCTTACCTTGGTAGTGCTATTGCAACCGCAATGGTAAAAGGCTATCAGGGAAATGATTTGAAAGCAAACAATACCATTATGAGTTGTGTAAAACATTATGCCATGTATGGTGCGGCAGAAGCCGGAAGAGATTATAACACCACCGACATGACAAGGCAAACAATGTACAATGTATATTTTCCTCCATTTAAAGCAGCAGCCGATGCAGGGGTGGGAAGTTTTATGGCATCGTTTAATGAAGTGGAAGGTGTGCCTGCAACTGCCAGTAAATGGTTAATGACAGATGTATTAAGAAAACAGTGGGGCTTTAAAGGTTTTGTGGTAACAGATTATACTGGTATTAACGAAATGATTGACCATGGCATTGGTGATTTGCAAACCGTAAGTGCAAGAGCATTGAATGCAGGTATTGATATGGATATGGTAGGTGAAGGTTTACTGACCAC
>LNFM01009904.1_pt1 | contig 34304 bp, 30 predicted proteins | sample 596031 | NCBI WGS metagenome assembly LNFM01 (sample SAMN04254537, study PRJNA301005) | activated carbon metagenome | isolation source: dual media filters at the Ann Arbor, Michigan drinking water treatment plant | place: USA: Ann Arbor
GGACGTTCTTCTTGGTCCAGGACATCTCGCTGACGTGCACGAGGCCCTCGACGCCCGGCTCCAGCTCCACGAAGGCGCCGTAGTCGGTGATGTTCGTCACGCGGCCGCTGAACTTGCCATTGACCGGGTACTTGATGGCGACACCTTCCCAGGGGTCGGACATCAGCTGCTTCATGCCGAGGCTGATGCGCTGGGTTTCCGGGTTGAACCGGATGACCTGCACCTTCACGGCCTGGCCGATGGTCAGGGCCTCGGACGGGTGGTTGATGCGGCGCCAGGCGATGTCCGTCACGTGCAGCAGGCCGTCGACGCCGCCGAGGTCCACGAAGGCACCGTAGTCGGTGATGTTCTTGACGACGCCGTCCAGAACCATCCCTTCCTTCAGCCCCTGGATCAGCTCGGAGCGCTGCTCCGCCCGGGTCTCCTCGAGAACCGCACGGCGGCTGACGACAATATTTCCGCGGGCCCGGTCCATCTTGAGGATCTGGAAGGGCTGCGGGCTGCCCATCAGGGGCGTCACGTCGCGGACCGGGCGGATATCCACCTGGCTGCCCGGCAGGAAGGCCACGGCGCCGCCGAGGTCGACGGTGAAGCCGCCCTTGACGCGCCCGAAGATCACGCCGTTGACGCGCTGCTGCGCGGTGAACGACTTCTCCAGGTTGGTCCAGGCTTCCTCGCGGCGGGCCTTCTCACGCGACAGGATGATCGCGCCGTCGCGGTCCTCGTAGCGTTCGACGAACAGCTCGATGACGTCGCCGACCTTGATTTCCGGCTTCTGGCCCTGCGGGGCGAATTCCTTGAGGGGGACGCGGCCCTCGGACTTCAGGCCGACATCGACGACGGCAAAATCGTCATCGATGCGGATGACCTTCCCGGAAATGACCGAGCCGTGGAAGGAGGTGTTCTCACCCAGCGTGGCGTCGAGGAGGGCGGCGAAATCTTCGCCAGGATCAGCGAAGGCGGTGGCGCTTGCCATGTAACGGATGTTTCCCGATCAGATGCCCCGATCGTGGGGCATGGGGTATGCGCCCCCACGGCCAGGATCATTCCTGCCGCGGACACGACGTGGCCGGAATGCAGCACCGGCCGTCCCTCGGGATCGGTTTCCGGATGCACAGCCGACCCTCGGCTTGCGAACGACATGACGGAGCGTCCATTCCGGCCCCGGCTTGGCGGTGGCCTGCGGTGCGAGGCGTGAGCCTCGTCTTCCGCCACCATTCCCCCGGGCAAGGGCACCGCCGCCGTTACGGGCGCGCGGATCACGGAGCAGCGGGTAGGCCCGTCCGCCCCGTGGAGTCAAGCAGATTCCGGGCCTTCCCCCAGGGGCAGGCGCGCGCGGATCAGGGTCATGGCCGCCTGGAAGGCCGCTTCCGCGTCCAGTTTGGTGGTGTCCAGCAACGCCGCATCCGCCGCCGGCTTCAGCGGCGCCACGCTGCGCGCGCTGTCCTGCGCGTCCCGCGTCCGCAGCTCGGCCTCCACCTGCGCCAGTTCCGCCGCCTGGCCGCGGCCGCGCATTTCCAGCCAACGGCGGCGGGCGCGTTCCTCCGGGCTGGCGCTGACGAACAGCTTTACCGGTGCATCCGGGAAGACCACGGTGCCGATGTCCCGGCCATCCAGTACCGCGCCATGGCGGCGGCCGAAATCGCGCTGCCAGTCCAGCAGCGCCGCGCGCACGGCGGGAATCGCGGCCACCGCGCTGGCGGCCATGTCCGCTGCCGGGCCGCGCAGATCGCCGCGGGCGAGGTCGGCGGGCGTCAGGGCCTGGGCCTGTTCCGTCGCGGCGGCCGGATCGGCCGGGTCGGCGCCCGCATCCAGCAGCCGGCGGCCCACGGCGCGGTACAGCAGGCCTGTATCCAGATAGGGCAGCCCCAGCTCCGTGGCCAGGCGCCGCGCCAGCGTGCCCTTGCCGGCGGCGGCCGGGCCATCCACCGCGATCACCAGAAGGTCGCTCACGCCCGGCCCGCCGCCGTCTCGATCAGCCGGGCGAAGCCGGGGAAGGCGGCCTCCATGCAGGCGCGGTCATCCAGCCGCACCGGCCGGCGCGCGGCCAGGCCCAGCACCAGGGCAGACAGCGCAAGGCGATAATCCATCCGTGTCTCCACCAGACCGCCGCCTTCCGGCGGCACGCCGCCACCATGCACCAGCAGATCATTTCCCTCCATCGCATGCCCTATGCCGTTCGCTTCAAGCATCGCGGCGATGGCAGCGGTATCCTCCAGCCCGCGCAGGCGCGTGGTGCCGCTGGCGCAGGCGGCGGCGACGGCCAGCAGCGGCGCGGCCTCGGCCGCAGCGCCGGCCAGGTCAATGCCGCGCAGTGCGGAGGCGCGGACATGCAGATCGGCCACCTTCGCCCCAGCCTCCTGCCGTGGGTCCAGCATGACGATCTCCCCGCCCATCTCGCGCAGCGCCTGGTACAGGCCGTCATGCAGCGGGTTCTGGCCCACACCACAAAGGGTGATGGCGGAGCCCGGCACCAGCAGCGCCGCCACCACCAGCACCGCGGCTGCGAAGGGGTCACCGGGCACCGCGACCGCGGCCGCCACCAGTTCGGGCTGCCCCTCCAGCTCGATCAGCCGGTCCGGCCCCTCGGGCGAGACCCGGACGGTGGCGCCGAAATGCCGCAGCAGATGTTCCGCATGGTCGGGCGACTCGGCTGGCTCCCGCACCCTTGTGGTGCCGCGGGCACAAAGCCCGGCCAGCAGGCAGGCGGCCTTCATGTCGGCTGAGGCCGCGGGCAGCACGGCATCCAGCGGCAGCGGCTCCGCCACCCCCTCCACCACCAGCGGCAGGCGGCCGCCGGCGCGGGTGGCGAAGCGGGCGCCGGTGGCGGCCAGCGCGTCCGTCAGCCAGCGGATCGGCTGCCGGCGCAGCGCCGCATCGCCAGTCACCACCGCCAGCATCGGGTGCCCCGCCAGCACGCCGCACAGCAGCGGCGCGGCGCCCGCGGCATCGCCCAGATCCAGCACATCCGAAGGCTCGACCAGCCCGCCGATGCCGCGCCCGGCGACGCGCCAGGACCCATCGCCCTGCTTCTCCACCGTGGCGCCCAGCGCCCGCAGCGCGGCCGCGTTGCGCAGCACATCCGGCGCTTCCAGCAGGCGGGTGATGGTTGTGGAGCCGGCGGCGAGTGCGCCCAGCATCAGCGCCAGATGGCTGGCCGACCGATCCCCGGGCACCATGAATCGACCCGTCAAAGCCGCCACGGAAGGCGGTTTCGCGGCAGTATCGGAGGGGGCCTGCATCGGGCGGCGTTTGACATGCAGGGCGGTAAGTGGCAATCGCGCGCACCCTTTACGCCCCGGCTGCGCGCGGATTTCTGCGCGTCGCCGTGGCCCGATACGAGGCTCTTCTTCCCCATGGCGAAGCCCGAACTTGGACTGAAGCGCGTCTGCGTGGCCTGCGGCGCGAAGTTCTACGACCTGACGCGCCAGCCTGCGATCTGCCCGAAATGCGGCACCGAACAGCCCGCCGAACAGCCGCGCCTGAAGCGCGCCGCCCCCCTGCCGGAGGAGCGTGTGAAGAAGCGCGCCGCCGTGTCCGAGAACGAGGTCGAGGACGGCGTCGAGGTCGAGGCGGATGAGGGCGACGAGGCGATCGAGGACGCCGAGGAGCTGGATGACGCGGATGAGGAGCTGGGCGACGACCTGGTGGTCGAGACCGACCGCGAGGAAGAAGTCTGAGCGGCTTCAGCCCAGGCTGGTCAGCTTAGCGGCCCGGCTTCAAGTTGGGGGGTAGCGTAGATGCCCTTCAGCCGGGGCTGGCGCCCGCCCCGGCCTTTACCCGCCGGCCAGGGCAGGCAGCGCCGTTGCGTCGCCGTCGGCCGGCTGCGTATCCCTATCGCGATCGGCCGGCTCGGCCGGCAGGGTGAAGCTGAAGCGCGTTTCCTCGACACCGGATGTCACGCGCAACTCCCCGCCATGGGCGCGCGCGATCTCCGCCGCGATGAACAGCCCAAGCCCGAGACCCTGCTGGCCCGGCCCGGCGCCGGCGCGGAAATAGGGCTGGAACAGCCGGCCCAGTGCCGCCGGCGGAATCGGCTTGCCGGCATTGCTGACCTCCAGCACGAACAGCCCATCCCCCGAGGCGGCACGCAGCCGGACCGGCTCGGTCGCGGTCCCGTGCCGGACCGCATTGACCAGAAGGTTGCTGCAGAGCTGCGCCACCCGGTCCACGTCGCACCAGACCGGCTGGCGCAGATCGATCTGCGCCTCCACGACCCGTTCCGGCGCGCTGGATGCGGCCTCCGCCACCACCTGGCGCAGCCCCGCTTCCAGCCCCGCGCCATCGCTGCGGGACAGCGGAAGGCCGTCCCGCAGCCGGGACCGGGCCAGGTCCATCATGTCGCTGACCAGATCGGCCATGCGGCGCACGCTGCGCTGGGCGTGCTGCACCAGGCCGAGCGGCTTCTCCTCCAGCCCGGCCCGGGCCAGCAGCCGCATGGCGGCATCGACGGAAGCCAGCGGGCTGCGCAGATCATGGCCCAGCACGGCGATGAACTGTTCCCGCAGCACCGCTTCCGCCCTTTCCTCGCCCAGCGCCGCCTGGCTGCTGGCCAGGCGTTCCCGGGCCTCGATCTGGAAGCCGATCATCTCCGCGAACAGGCGGAACATGCCGGTGACGGCCGGCGTGTTCAGGCTGCGCGGCGCCGGGTCTATGGCACAGAGCGTGCCGAAGAAGCGGCCGTCGGAGAGCAGGATCGGAACCGAGATGTAGCTGCGGAAGCCGTACATCGCGGGGGTCGGGTGGTCGCGGAAGTCGGGATCGGCCTGGCTGTCATCGATCACCACGGCTCGGCCGTGCTGGCGGATCTCGTGGCAGATGGTGCTCTCCACCTTCAGCTCGTCGCCGGCCCGCAGGCCGAAGCGGATGCCGTCGCGCACCTGGCAGGCAATCCACCGGTCCCCGGTCACCCGGGACACGGCGGCGAAGCCCATGCCGGTGGTGTCGCAGACCACGTCGAGAATGCGCGGCACCGCGGGCAGGGCGGCGATGGTATCGAGATCGGTTTGGAAAGGGTGGCGCATGAGCCACTCCGCAATGGTTCCCGCAGGATAGCCGGGCGGAGGCCTCGCGTCGCGGCCCGCAATCGGTTGCCTGTGCCAGCCCACCCGATCTTGAGCGAAGCGGCTCCGAGGCATTTCAGCCACTTGGCCTTGCATGGCCGCGAATTCACATGCCGGTTACAGGCGCCCGCGCAGCCGCTCCCGCAGCATCAGCGCCGCGTCATAGGGCAGCGCCGCCACTTCCCGCATCCGCCAGTACCATTGCCGCTGCGCGCCGGTCTCGGAGGGACCCGCCGGGGGTGGCACGCCCCGCGCCGGCACTCCGGCCAGGCGGAACAGCAGCAGGCTGCGGGGCAGGTGGTAGCGATGCGTCGCCACCCGCACCTCCCCCTCATGGCCGATCTGCCGCAGCAGCGCGACGCAGGCGAGGACGGAGGAGAAGGTGTCGGTGCCGGTCGGTTCCTGGTGGATCCGCGCCTCCGGCACCCCGGCCTGGATCAGGATCGCGGCCATGGCGACGGATTCGGCGGGCGGGTGGCGGCCGATGGCGCCGGTCGGGACATAGATGGCCGGTGGCATCTCCCGTTCCCCCCAGGCGCGGGCGGCCTGCACCCGGGCGCGCAGCGCGGGGCTTGCCGTGCCGTCCTGCCGCACCGCGGCGCCCAGGATGATGATGGCGGCGGGCGGCATGGGCTTCAGGCGGGGGCCGCGATCAGCAGCCGGTTCATCCGCTCCATCGCCTGCACAAGCGTATCGCGGTCGCGCAGCGCCTGGTCGCGGCTGGCACCGCCGGCCACCACGCCATCCAGGATCTCGCCCCAATTGGCGCGGCCGTCGATGCGCGCCAGCAATGCCGCGGCCAGGCGCGGCAGCGGCACCGCCACGCGCAGACCGTCGAAGGTCACCGGCAGCACGCCATCCGGGCGCAACCCACGGGCCAGGGCAGGGCCATCCAGCTCCCGCAGCACCGGCACCGTCGCATCCTCCTGCCAGGGCCGCGGCGGCACCGGGTCCGCGGCGCGGGTCAGGTAGGCGATGTGGATGCCCATATTGCCGCAGATCGCCTCCGCCAGCGCCGCGCGGGCCACGGGGTCCAGCGCGCGGGCGCGGGCGCGCAGCTTCGGGTCGGCCAGGTAGCTGTCCGGGTCGTAGCGCAGCGGCTCCACCAGGCACTCGATCCGCAGGCCGGCGCCCGCCACCAGATCGGCCAGCTGCGGCACGGAATAGGCGCGGTCGCGCGGGTTCAGCAGCAGGTCGTACAGCCCGGCATCGCCGCCCTTGATGTGGTCGTCGATCCTCCACAGCCGCTTGGCGATTTCCACCCGGTCCGGCGGCGCATCCTCGGCCGGGGCCAGCAGCCGCAGCGCGTCCTGCAGCATATAGACGCCGGTGCGGCCATGCGGCGCATAGACCATGATGCCGAGGCCGCCGCCCGGCGCCAGAACCGAAACCAGCGCCGCCATCCCCGCCGCCGGGTCCGGCAGATGGTGCAGCACGCCGCAGCAATCGATGTAGTCGAACGGCCCGAGGCCGGAGCCGGGCAGGTCGAGCAGCGAGCCATCCTCGAAGCGGATATTGTCCAGCCCCCGCGCCGCCGCGCGCGCCTGTGCCACCCGCTTCGCCTGCGCCGAGCGGTCGAGCCAGGTGACCTGCCCCGGCCGGCCAAGGCCCTGCATCTGCTGTGCCAGCATGATTGTGCCGTCGCCGGACCCGCCGCCGGCCATCAGAACGCGCAGCGGCTGCCCGGCGGGGCGGCGGCCGCCGAAGATCCAGTGGTCGATTTCCCGCAGGTGGGAGGGGCTGCCCACCACAAGGCGCTTCGCCTCATCCCGCGCATCGCGCGCGGGATAGGGATAGGCCTCGTACTGGGCGGCGAGTTGGCTGTCGGCGGCGTCGCGTGGGGTCATCGCCCGCCTGCATAGAGCAAGCGCCGGCCTTGCGGAACGCAACTGTATGCGGGGCGCGACGCGCAGGGCTGCAAGGCGAGGCAAGCGGGTTGCCGCAGGGGATGGCGCGCCGTATCTAATGGGCATGCTCCGTATCGCCCTTCCCCTCCTCGCCGCGCTGGTCCTTCCCGTTGCCGCGGAGGCGCAGCGCGCGCAGCCGCAACGCATGGGCACGCACCAGCAATGGACCGCCGCCACGCATCAGGAAGGTGGCCAGAAGGTCTGCTACGCCTTCACCCGGTCCGAGCGCGGCCAGAACATCACCCTGACCGTGACGCATCGCCCGGCCGGGCGTGACCAGATCGCCGTCTCCCTCGGCGCGCCGCTGCCGCGCCAGGCAACGGTGGAAATGACCGTCGGCAGCAACGAGTTCAGCAGCTACGGCGTGGTGCAATCCAGCGCCTTCTTCCAGAGCAGCGGCAACCTGATCGGCGCCTTCCGCGGCGGGCGGGAAGCCGTGGTCCGGAGCCCGGGCGCGGGGCGTGCGACGGTGACCGATACCTTCTCCCTGTCCGGCTTCACCGCGGCCTATGAGGCAATCTCCCGCGAATGCCCGGCCGGGCGCGGCTGACGCCGTGAACCAGATCGCCCCCATCCCGGTGGGGCCCGACCTTTCGGAAGCCGAGCGCACGCGTATCCTGGCCAAGGCCGCGATCTTCGCGCCGCCGCCCGCCACCCTGCCCGATGGCCGCCGCGACCTGGTGGGCCTGACGCGCGAGGAACTGGCCGCCGAGATGGTGGCGATTGACGAGAAGCCGTTCCGGGCCAAGCAGCTCTGGCACTGGATCTACCACCAGGGCGTCACCGATTTCACCCGCATGCCCTCCATCGCCAAGCCGATGCAGGCGAAGCTGGCCGAGCATTTCGTGGTCGGCCGGCCGGATGCGACCGCGGTGCAGACCAGCACCGACGGCACCCGGAAGTTCCTGTTCCGCTACCGCGATGGCCAGCAGGTGGAGACGGTCTATATCCCCTCGATCGGGGAGGATCGCGGCGCGGTCTGCATCTCCACCCAGGTCGGCTGCACCCTGTCCTGCACCTTCTGCCACACCGGCACCCAGAAGCTGGTCCGCAACCTGGGCGCGGCCGAGATCGTCGGCCAGTTCATGGCGGCGCGCGACAGCTACGCCGAATGGCCGAGCCCGAAGGACGGCACGGCGCGGCATCTGTCCAACATCGTCGTCATGGGCATGGGCGAGCCGCTCTACAATTACGAGAATACCGCCAAGGCGATGCGGATCGTCATGGACAATGAGGGCATCGCCCTGTCCCGCCGCCGCATCACGCTGTCCACCTCCGGCGTCGTGCCGATGATGGACAAATGCGGCGCGGAGCTGAACGTGAACCTCGCAGTCAGCCTGCATGCCGTGACGAATGAACTGCGCGACCAGATCGTGCCGCTGAACCGCAAATACCCGATCGAGGAGCTGATGGCCGCCTGCCGGCGCTATCCCGGCGCCTCCAACGCCCGGCGGATCACCTTCGAATACGTCATGCTGCGTGGCGTGAATGACAGCCCGGCCGAGGCGCGGGAGCTGGTGCGGCTGCTCAAGGGCCTGCCCGCCAAGGTGAACCTCATTCCGTTCAACCCCTGGCCGGGCAGCGCCTACAAGACCAGCACCGGGGAGGCCGTGCGTGCCTTCGCGGAGATCCTGGAGGCCGGCGGCTATTCCAGCCCGGTGCGCCGCCCGCGCGGGCGCGACATCTCGGCCGCCTGCGGGCAGTTGAAGACGGATAGCGAACGCGCGCGCCGTGTGAAGGCCGACGCGGCGTGAGCATCCTGCCGCCGGACGCGGCGTGAGCAACCCGCCGCGGATGCGGCCCTGAGCGCCGCTCCGCGAAAGGACGCGCCCCTGAGCGCCGCTCCGCGGGGGCCACTGTGAGCGCCGCTCCGCGGCAGGGCCCACTGTGAGCGCCGCTCCGCGGCAGGGCCCACTGTGAGCGCCGCTCCGCGGGGCCCACTGTGAGCGCCGCTCCGCGGCAGGGCGCGCCCGCCATAAATCCCCCCATCTGGCTGATGGCGCTGGCCGCCTTCACCATCGGCTGCGGCATGCGGATGCTGGACCCGCTGCTGCCCATGCTTGCGGGCGAATTCGGTGTCGGCCTTGGTGCGGTGGCGCCGCTGATCGGCGGCTTCGCGCTGGCCTATGGCATCGGCCAGCTGGTCATGGGGCCGCTCGGCGACCGCTTCGGCAAGATGCCGAACCCAGATCGGCGCGGCCTTCGCCGGGGAACTTGGCACGCTGCTGATGGTGCGGGTGCTGGCGGGCCTGGCCTGCGCCGCCGTCATCCCCCTGCTGATGGCGCATGTCGGCGACCAGGTGGCCTATGAGCATCGCCAGGCGATGATCGGCAAGCTGCTGACCGGCATGGTGATCTCGCAGCTCCTGGCGGCGCCGCTCTCCGGCGCGCTGGCCGAGTATGCCGGCTGGCGCAGCGTGTTCCTGGCGCTCGGCGTGATGACCTCGGGCATGGCGGTGTTCTTCGCGCTGCGCCTCGGCCCGGCGCTGTGGCGCAGGCCGGAGGGGGCGGGGCGCACGCTGGGCCTGTCCGGCTTCCTGCGCATCCTGGAACGCAAGCCCGGGCGGCGGCTGCTGCTGGCGGCGGGAACCAACGGCTTCCTGCTGTTCGGCGGCGCCTTTCCCTTCCTGGCGTCGCTGCTGATCGAGCGTTTCGAACTCTCCGCGGCCGGCGCCGGGGCGGTGGCGGCGAGCTTCGGCCTCGGCTCATTGCTTTACACCCAGACCGCCGCGCGGCTGCTGCGCGGACTGGGGGAGCGGGGGCTGGTGCTGTGGGGCGGCCTCGGCATCGCCATCGCGCTGTGCGTCTTTGCGCTGGCCGATGCCTGGTGGATGATCGCGGTGGCGCAATGCGCGGTGGGGCTGCTGTTCTTCATGCTGCATGGCGTGCTGCAGGCGCGTGCCACGGAAGCCCTGCCGGAAGCCCGCGGCACCGCGGTGGCCGCCTTCGCCATGGCGCTGTTCCTGGGCCAGAGCCTGGGGTCGGTGGTGTTCGGCGGCATCATCGTGGCCGCCGGCTTCACCACCGCCTTCCTGCTGGCGGCCGCCGGGGTGGTGGGGATGGCGCTGTGGATCCGCGCCGCGCTCATTCCACCGGCATAGGCTCGGCCAGCATGGTGGCGAGTTCCGCCGCCACCAGCGTTTCCATCACTCGTTCCAGCCCCTCCAGCGCCGCCGCGCCATCGGCACCGTCCATCACGCGATGGTCGAAGGACAGGAACACCTCCACCCCGCCATCGGCGCCGATCGGGCCGTAGGACAGGAAGCAGGGCAGCACGCTGACGCTGTCCACGATCGCGGCCGGGCGGCTGCCGAGGGAGGAGATGGCAAAGGTGCCGCCATAGCGCAGCAGCGGCGTGGCGCTGGCCAGCGCCCAGCGCAGCATCAGCCGGCGCAGCGGCCAGGGCAGGCGGGCGAAGCGCAGCAGGCGGTGGAAGTGGCGCGATTCGGTGGGCGGCGCGGTCTTGGCATGGTGGAGTTGCGCGGCCAGCCGGGACAGCGGCGTGGCATGCGCCTCGAGGAAGCGGGCCAAGGCGAGGGTCGGCTGCCCCGCATGTTCGCGTTCCAGCACGACGCAGCCGATGGCGTGCGGTGCCTCCAGCAGCGCCGGGCGGGGCAGGGTGGCGTGCAGGCGGCGCAGCGCGGGCTGCGTCTCCGCCACCAGGGCGAAGGCCTTGGTGAACAGGATGGTCCAGGGCGGCCGCGGCGCCGGCAGCGCGGCGCGGGCCGCCAGCGCGCGGGGCAACGCCAGCCGCGCCGTCAGCGTGCAGCGCGGCACCCGCAGCGAGGCCCAGGACAGATCCGCGATCATCTGCCGGCCGGGCGGCAGGGGCAGGCGCCGCAGCGTCACGGTCGGGTCTTGGCCTGCCACCAGCCGCGCAGGCGCTGCGCTGCATCCGCGTTCACCGCGCCATCCGGCATCCGCCCGGCGGCGATGGCGGCCACCTGGCGCACCGTGTCCATCGCCTGGTGCTCCGCGGCCTCCGGCGTCAGCCCGCCGATATGCGGCGTCGCCACCACGTTGGGCCGCGCCGCCAAAGCCGGGTCCGGCCGCTGGTCCGGCGCGCTGCCGACATCCATGGCCGCCCCGCGCAGCCGGCCCAGATCCAGCGCGGCGGCGAGTGCCACCTCATCCACCAGCTCGCCGCGCGACAAATTCACCAGCAATGCGCCGTCCTTCATGGCGGCGAAGGCGCGGGCATTCACAATGTGCCGCGTCTCCGGCGTCGAGACCGCCAGCGGCACCAGGAAATCCGCCTCCGCCCAGAGCCGGTCGATCGACACGGCTGTGATGCCCGGCATCGCCTCGGGCGGGTTGTAGGGGTCGTGCACCAGCACCCGCATCCGGAAGGCCAGCGCCAGCTCCGCCACCCGCCTCGCGATGCGGCCCCAGCCGAGGATGCCGATGGTCTTGTCGGACAATTGCGTGCCCATGCGGGACCCGGGTGGGTCGTGACGGTGATAGGCGCCGGCCAGCGGCGAGACGCCGCGCGCCAGGTCGATCATCATGCCGATGGCGAGTTCCGCCACGCTGTCCACGAAGCCCGGCGTGGCCTGCGTCACCAGCACCCCGGCTGCAGAGGCCGCGGGCACGTCGATGGTGGAGATATCGACGGCCACGCGCAAAAAGGCCAGCAAATCGGGGGCACTCGTAAAAGTCTCGGCGGTGCCGGCGGTGGCACGGTCCGCCACGATGCAGTGGCAGCCGGCCGCGGCTTCGGCCAGCGCGGCGCCGGAGAGTGGCGCGTCGCCGGTGTGCAGCGTGACCTCCGCCACCTGGCGGAGCGCGGCCAGCGGAGCATCGGCGTAGTAGCCGCCGCGCATTTCCGGCGTATGTGTCAGGAAGACCCGCAGCACGATGTTTCGTCCCTTTCATTCCGCCGTGGCTTCCGGCGGCCTGTCTTGTGGCGGTAGCTTATGCCGCATGGATGACGCCGCGAATATTCCCTTCACCGCCGCCCTCGCCCCGCCATGCCTGGCGGTGCCGCCCGGGGCGGTGGATTGCCACCACCATGTCTATGACGCGGCCGCCCCCGTGGCGCCCGGCGCGCGGGAACATGCCAGCGCAACGCTGGCGGACCATGCCCGGCTGATGGCCCGCCTCGGTGTGCAGCGGCAGGTGCTGGTGCAGCCCTCCACTTATGGCTTTGACAACACCCTGCACCTGGCGGCGTTGCGCGCGGCGGGGCCGGCGCGGGCCCGCATGGTGGCGGTGGTGCGGCCGGATTTCGATGCGGGGCTGGCGCGGGAGATGGCGGCGGCCGGCGTGGCCGGCGCGCGAGCCAATCTGGTGCAGGGCATTCCGCTGGCGCCGGCGGATGTCGCGCCGCTGGGGCGCCGCATGGCCGATCTCGGCTGGCACCTGCAGATTTTTGCGCATGCCGCGCAGATCGTGGACCTCGCCCCGGTGCTGCGCGCGGCGCCCTGCCCGGTGGTGTTCGACCATTTCGCGCAATTGCCGCTGGCGGATTGGGTGGCGCATCCGGCCTGGGGCGTGGTGATGGACCTGGTGCAGGCGGGGCGCGGCTGGGTGAAGCTGTCCTCCCCCTACAGCCTGGACCAGGCCCGGCCGGCGGCGGTCACGCCGCTGGCGCGCGCCCTGGTGACGGCGGCGCCGGAGCGGATGGTCTGGGGCACCAACTGGCCGCATCCCAATGCCACCACCATCCCGGATGATTCCGCGCTGTTCGATATGCTGGCGGATTGGGTGCCGGATGCGGCGCGGCGGCGGTCGATCCTGGTGGACAATCCGGCGCGTCTGTACCGCTTCGGCGCCTGAAGGTCCGGGCTGTCTCAGCCCGTCATCAGCCGCACCAGCAGCAGCGCCGCCAGCCCCACCGCCATCGCCGGCAACAGCCGGCCGCGCAGCAGCCAGAAGGCGAGCCCCCCGGCGGCCAGCCCGGCCAGCCGCGCCGAAATCGGCACCGTGGCCAGCAGCCCGGCCGGCACCGCGATGGCCAGGGTGACGAAGGCCGCCAGCGTGGCGACGGAGACGGCCGAGGCCCAGGCGATGGCCGGATGATCCGGCCGCAGCGCACCGCCCAGCAGCAGCCCCAGCCCGCGCAGCGCCAGCCCGATGCCGATGGTCAGCGCCAGCGCCCAATCCGCCTGGCTCACCGCCAGCGCCCCCACAGGAAGGCCAACGTCCCACCGACCAGCCCGGCCAGCGGCAGGCCCCAGGCGCCGCCGAGGCCATAGGCCAGCGGCGCCGCCAGCACCCCGGCCAGCAGCGCCGGGCCGACGCCCGGACGGCGGGCATCGGCGGCCAGCAGCAGGCAGAAATACAACGGGTTGGCGAATAGCAGCGCGGCGCGTAGCTCGGCCGGCAGATGCGGCGCGGCCAGATGCCCGCCCGCGGTGGTCAGCAGCGCGACGCACCAGGTCGCCAGGGCGAAGCCCAGGAACCAGGGCAGCCGCGCGGCTTCCGGCAGCGTCGGCAGCACGCGCATGCCGGCCGCCCAGGGCGTGATGGCGATGAAGGGCAGCGCCCACCAGCGCCGCCCGGCCCGGCCGAGCAGCGGCGCGATCGCCACCGCCATGGGCAGGAAGCGGGCATTGGCGGCCGTCGCCGCGATGGTCGCCGGCAGCGCCGCGCCACCACCCGCCGCCACCTGGAGCAGAACCAGCTGCCCTGCCATGCCATAGACCGCGCCGGTGCAGATCAGCGCCCAGCCCAGCGACAGCCCGGCCTCCGCCACCGCCGCACCGAAGGCCAGGAAGGTGGCGCCCATGGCCAGTGCCGGGGCGCCGAGCGCCTGGGCCGAACCCTGGCGTGCCGCGCCGGCCGGCACGGCGCCAGCCCTCAACCCGCGACCGGCAGGCCCTTGCTGGTGGAGTATTCGAAATGCAGCGCCTCCCCCGGGAAGACCCGCGGGTGGATGGCATGCGCCGCCATCGCGGCCTCGGAGAATCCCTGCAGGATCAGCTTCAGCTTGCCGGGATAGGTGGCGATATCGCCGATGGCGTGCACGCCGGGGATGTTGGTGGCGCAGGTCGCGGGTTCCACCGTGATGTGGCTGCGATCGAGGCCGAGGCCCCATTCCGCGATCGGGCCCAGTTCCATCGACAGGCCGAAGAAGGCCAGCAGGTGATCCGCCGGCACGGTCTTCACCTCCCCCTTCAGCGTGGCGAGCGACACGCCGGTCAGCACGCCGCCTTCGCCTTCCAGGCCATGCAGCTGGTAGGGGATGGCGAGTTCGATCTCGCCGCGTTCCGCCGCCTGCTTGAGCTGCGCGGCGCTTTCCGGCGCGCAGCGGAATTTGTCCCGCCGATGCACCACCGTCACATGGGCGGCGATCTGCTTGAGGCTCAGCGCCCAATCCACCGCGCTGTCGCCGCCACCGGCGATGACCACGCGCTTGCCACGAAACTCTTCCCGCTTGCTGACCAGGTAGCGGACGGCGCCCGTCGCCTCGAATTCCGGCAGCCGTTCCAGCGGCGGGCGGTTCGGGCCGAAGGCGCCGGCGCCGGCGGCGAGGATCACCGCCTTGCAGGTGATGACATCGCCCTCGCTGGTGGTCAGCACCAGTCTCTCGCCATCCTGCCGCAGCGCATCCACGCGGCGGCCGAGCATCAGCATCGGGTTGAAGGGGGCGCATTGCTTGTGCAGGGCCGCGATCAGGTCGGCGCCGGCGATCTCGGGGTGTGCCGGGATGTCGAAGATCGGTTTTTCGGGATACAGCGCGCTGCACTGGCCGCCGATCTCGCCCAGCGCGTCCACCACCACCGTCTTCATCCGCAGCATGCCGCATTCGAACACGGCGAAGAGCCCGACCGGACCCGCGCCGATGATCGCCACATCCGTCTCGACAACCGCCGACATTTTGGCCTCGTTCCAGGTGTCTGGCGGTTGCTTGGACCAAGCGGCAGCCTGGATCAAGGGCACGGCTTGTGCGGTGCGGCGGGGCCGGGGCAGATTGCCGCCGCGCATGCCCCTGATTCTCCCCTTGGCCGATGAGGCCGCCACCGCCGCGCTGGCCGCGCAGATCGCCGCGCGCGCCCGGCCGGGGGATGCGCTGTTGCTGGAAGGCCCGCTGGGTGCCGGCAAATCCGCCTTCGCCCGCGCCTTCCTGCGGGCGGCATCCGGCGATCCGGCGCTGGAGGTGCCGTCGCCCACCTTCACCCTGGTGCAATCCTACGACCTGCCCACCGGCCCCGCCTTCCATTTCGACCTGTGGCGCCTCGACGGCCCCGAGGGCCTGGATGAGCTGGGGTGGGAGGAGGCGCGGGAGGGCATCTGCCTGATCGAATGGCCGGACCGGCTCGGTGCCCTGCTTCCGGCGGATGCGCTGGCGTTGACCCTGGCCCCTGGCCCGACGGAGACATCCCGCGTGGCAACCCTGACCGGCTGGGCCGGACGACTCGAAGGACTCGGTGCATGAAGGCGGAGGCAGTCGCCTTCCTGGCCGACCACGGCTTCGTGGGGGCGGAGCGCCAGCCCTTGCCGGCCGATGCATCGTTCCGCCGCTACACGCGGCTGGCCGGCGGCCCGCGCCCGGCGCTGCTGATGGAGGCCCCGCCGCCGCAGGAGGATCTCGGCCCCTTTTTGCGAATCGCCGCGCATCTGACCGGGGCCGGGCTTTCGGCGCCCGAGATCCTGGCCGCGGATACGCGCCAGGGTTTTGCCCTCATCGAGGATTTCGGCGCCCATACCATGGCGCAGCTTCTGGATGCCGGGGCGGACCCGGCGCCGCATTACCTGGCCGCCACGGCGGCACTCGCCCGGCTGCATGCGGTGCCGCCGCCCGATGATCTGCCGGCCTGGGATTCGGTCCGCATGGCGGATACCGCCGCAGCCACGTTTCTGGAGTGGTGGTGGCCGGCGGCGTTCGGGGAGCCGCCCCCGGAGGCAATTGGGGAAGAGTTCGGCCGGGCGATCCACACCATGCTGGCGCCCTTCGCCGCGGCGGGCTTCGTGCACCGGGACTTCTTCCCCGCCAATTTGATGCCGCTGCCAGACCGTGCGCCGCCCGCCGATGTCGGGCTGCTGGATTTCCAGGACGCGGCGCTCGGCCACCCGGCCTATGACCTGGTCTCCCTGGTCGAGGATGCGCGGCGGGACGTGGACCCGGCCGTGCGGGAGGCCTGCATCGCGCGGTATCTGGAACTGAGGCCAGAGCTGAACCCGGAAGAATTCCGCGCTGCCATGGCGGCCCATGCGGCGCAGCGGCATCTGCGGGTGGCGTGCCTCTGGGTGCGGCTGGCGCGGCGGGACGGCAAGCCGCATTACCTGCGCCATGGGCCGCGCTGCTGGGCCTTGCTCGCGCGGGCCTTGCAGCATGCGGCGGCGGCGCCGCTGGCGGAATTTCTCGATACGCATGTCCCCCCGGCGTTGCGCGGCAATCCGGCGGGGCTGGAGACGGACGCGGCATGATCACCCTGACCCATGGCATGGTGCTCGCCGCCGGACTCGGCACGCGCATGCGGCCGCTGACCGACGACCGCCCCAAGCCGCTGCTGATGCTGGAAGGCCGATCCCTGCTGCACCACGCGCTGGACCGGCTGCGCGATGCTGACGTGCAGCATCACGTGGTGAACGCGCATTGGTTCGCAGACCAGGTGGCGGAATCGGTGGCCGCGCATGACGCACCGGACCGGATGGTGCTGCGGGAGGATGTGCTGCTGGAGACCGGCGGCGGCGTCGCCCACGCGCTGCCGCATCTGGGCGCGGGCCCCTTCGCCGTGGTGAATGGCGACGCCTTCTGGCTGGACGGCCCGACCCCCGCCTTGGCGCGGCTGGCGGCGAACTTCGACCCGGAGCAGATGGACGCGCTGCTGCTGCTGGTCCGCACCGCGCAGGTGGATGGGGAGGCCGGGCGCGGCGACTTCATGCTCGACCCGATGGGCCGGGCGCGGCGGCTGAAGGAAAGGGAGATCTCGCCCTATCTGTTCGGCGGCGTGCAGATTCTCTCGCCGGCGCTGTTCAAGGGCGTGCCGGAGGGACCGTTCAGCCTGAACCTGGTCTATGACCGCGCCATCGAATCCGGCCGCCTGTTCGGCCTGGTGCATGACGGCGCCTGGTTCCACCTGTCCACCCCGCGCGACCTGGACCGGGCGGAGACGATGTTGCGGGCGGGGATGCTGACGGCGCTGTTCTGAGGCGTGGCAGCCTGCTAGCCTGGAACGGAACATGAATCTCTTCGACATCCCGGCCGAGCTGCCCTTCCTCGAATGCCTCGCCGCCGGGGTGCTCGCGGATTTCCGAGACCGGCCGCCCGAGGCCCTGTCCCGCGCCACCATCCTGCTGCCGACCCGGCGTTCCGCGCGGGGCCTTCGCGATGCCTTTCTCGCCCGGGCGGAGGGGCGCGCGCTGCTGCTGCCGCGGATGCGGGCGCTGGCGGGCCTGTCCACCGAGGATGCGGATGAGCTGGCGCTGCCGACCTTGCTCGACCTGCCGCCGGCGGTGCCTGCGCTGACCCGGCAGGCGGTGCTGACCAGCCTGGTGATCCGCCTGCCGCCGCGCCATGGCGGCCCCGGCACGCCGGAACAGGCCTGGCTTCTGGCCGCCGAGCTGGCCCGGATCTTCGACGAGATCGCGCTGGAGGAGAAGGACACCGAACTGCTCGCCACCGGCACGCCCGGCGAGTTCACCGAGACCTGGCTCGGCCGGCTGGAAAACCTGGTGCCGGAATCCCAGGCGACCCATTGGCAGATCACCACCCACTTCCTGCGCGGCGTCGCCACCGCCTGGGCCGGCTGGCTGGAGGAAAAGGGGCTGCTGGATATCGGCCTGCGCCGCGTGCTGGCGCTGCGCGAGCAGACCAAGGCGTGGCAGGACAACCCGCCCGAGCATCCGGTGATCGCCGCCGGCATCGGCATCGGCGGCACCATCCCGGCGGCGGTGGAGCTGCTGCGGGTGCTGGCGGGGCTGCCGCAGGGCGCGGTGGTGCTGCATGGGCTGGACCGGGCGGAACTCGCCGCGATCTGGGACTCGATCTGCCACAGCCCCACCCACCCCTTCTGCAGCCAGGGCCGCCTGCTGCACGCCATGGGCGCGGAGCCACGCCAGGTGCGCCGTTGGCCCGGCTGTGCCGAATCCACTGCCGTGGTCCCCGCCGCGCGCGTCGCGCTGCTGGAAATGGCGCTGCGCCCGCCGGAGGGGATGCAGCCCTGGACCGTGCCCGCGCCCGACACCTGGGCCCCCGGCCTGGACGGCCTGCGCCTGGTCGCGGCACCGGAGGCGCAGACGGAGGCCGCCGCCATCGCCCTGCTGCTGCGCGAAGCGCTGGAAACCCGGGGCGCCCGCGCCGCCCTGGTGACGCCGGACCGGGACCTTGCCCGCCGTGTCTCGGCCGAGCTGGTGCGCCACGGCATCCGCGCCGATGACAGCGCCGGCCAGCCGCTCGGGCAAACGCCCACGGGTGTGTTCCTCCGCCTGCTGGCCCGCACCGTCGCCGAGGATTTCGCGCCGGTCCCTCTGCTGGCATTGGCAAAACACCCGCTGTCCGCAGCGGGGATGGACCGCGCCGCCTTCCTCGATGCCGTGCGGCTGCTGGAGCGCCGGGTGCTGCGCGGGCCGCGGCCGCTGGGCGGGCTGGAAGGTCTGGGCCAGGCGATCGCGGCGCTGCCGGAGGATGACCGCAAGCCGCCACTGCTGGCGCTGCACGCGGCACTCGCCGGCGCGCTGGGGGATTTCAGCACGGCGCATGGCGCGGCGCGTCCACCGGCCGATCTGTTGGAATCGCATCTCTCCGCCGCCGAGGCGCTGGCTGCCACCAGCCTGGAACCGGGCGGGCTGCGGCTTTATGCGGCGCAGGAGGGCGAGGTGCTGGCCGGCCACATGGCCGATCTCGGCCCGGCCCTGAAGCACCTGCCGCCGATGGACCCGGCGCTATGGCCGGCGCTGTTCGAGGCGAGCCTGGAGGGTGTCGCCACCTACATCGTCCGCCAGCACGGCGCGGCGCATCCGCGTGTGGAAATCCTCGGCCTGCTGGAAGCGCGGCTGCTGTCCTTCGACCGGGTGGTGCTCGGCGCGCTGGATGAGGGGGTCTGGCCGCTGGCCACCGACCCCGGCCCCTGGATGAGCCGCCCGATGCGCGCGCAATTCGGCCTGCCGGAGCCGGAAGCGCGCATCGGCCGCGTCTGCATGGATTTCTTCCTGTTTGCCTGCGCGGCGCCGGAGGCGGTGTTTTCGCGCGCGGCGCGGCGCGGTGGGTCGCCCACCGTGCCGGCGCGCTGGCTGACGCGGCTCGATACTTTTCTCGATGGCCAGGGCCTCAAGCTGGCCGGCAGCGAGGCCGCGCGGATGGCGGCGGCGCTCGACGTGCCGGATCGCGTGACGCCCGTTGCCCGCCCCGCCCCGCGCCCCAGCCTGGCACAGCGGCCGCGAGAGATTTCGGTCACGGAGGTCGCGGACCTGCTGGCCGACCCCTACGCCTTCCACGCCAAGCGCATCCTGCGGCTCCGCAAGCTGGACCCGCTGGATGCCGATGTCGGCGCGCTGGATTACGGCATCATCGTCCATGCCGCGCTCTCCGGCTTCGTCAATGCCATCAGCCGCGCCCCCGGCGGCTGGCCGGGGGAGGAGGCAGCGCTGGAGGCATGGGGCCAGGCGGCCGCGGCGGCGCTGGTGGCGCAGGGGCCGCGGCCCTCGCTGGCGGCGTTCTGGCGGCCGCGGCTCGCCCGCATCGGCGCCTTCGTGGTGGGGCTGGAGGCGGAGCGGCGCCAGGGCGGCGGCATCGCCGGAAGCTGGACGGAAACCGCCGGGCTGCTCGAATTGCACCGCCCGCGCGGCATTGTGCGGCTGAAGGCTCGCGCCGACCGGATCGACCGGCTGGGCGATGGCAGCTTGGCGATCCTCGACTACAAGACCGGCACCCTGCCGCGCGCCGACGAATTGCAGGATGGCCGCGCCCCGCAATTGCCGTTGGAAGCCGCCATGGCCGCGGAGGGCGCCTTCGCCGGCGTGCCCGGCGCGGCGGTGCGGCTGCTGACCTACTGGAAGCTCTCGGGCGGCGAGACGGCGGGGGAGGAGAAGCAGATGTTCTCCGAACCCGAGGATATCGCGGATCTGGCCGGCACGGCGATGGACCGCCTCGGCGCGCTGGTGGACCGTTTTCTGCTGGGCGACGCCGCCTTCACCGCCCGGCCGCATCCGGGGCGCAGGACGCGGGGTGGCGACTACGACCATCTGTCCCGCGTCGCGGAATGGGCGGATGCGGAGGGCGAGGAATGAGCCTGACCCTGACACCCCGCCAGGAAGCCGAATTCGAACAGGCCCGCGCGTCCGACCCCGCCGCCTCCGCCTGGGTCGGCGCCTCGGCCGGGTCGGGCAAGACCAAGGTGCTGACGGACCGGGTGCTGCGGCTGCTGCTGGCGCCGGGCACGCGGCCGGGCGCCATCCTCTGCCTCACCTTCACCAAGGCGGCCGCGGCGGAGATGGCGCACCGCCTGGCGCGCGACCTCGGCCGCTGGGCGGTGGAGCCGGAGGCGAAGCTGGCGGCGCGGCTGGCGGGGCTGCTGGGCCGGGCGCCGGAACGGCGCGACCTGGATGCGGCGCGAGGCCTGTTCGCGCGGGTGCTGGACCTGCCGGGCGGCATGCGGATCAGCACCATCCACGCCTTCTGCCAGTCCCTGCTGCGCGCCTTCCCGCTGGAAGCCGGCCTCGCCCCGCAATTCGGCGTGGTGGAGGATGCGGATGCGGCCGCCCTGCTGGCGGAGGCGCGCGAGGCTGTGCTGGTCAGCCCCGCCCAGGCCCCGGCGCTGGAGGCCCTCGCCAGCCTGGTGCCGCCCGACTCCTTCTCCAACCTCGTGCGCGCGCTGGATCGGGACCGCGAGAGGCTCGGCACGGCGCTGCGGGAGACGGGGTCGCTGGAGGCGCTGTGCACCGCCATCGGCTGCCACCTCGACCTGCCGGATGGCGCGGGGGAGGATGCGCTGGTCGCCGCCGGCGCGCAGGCGGTGGATGACCAGGCGCTGATCGCCGCGCGGCTGTTGCAGGGCAGCCGCAACGAGAACGACAAGACGCGCGGCGACAAGCTGCTGGCCTGGCTGGAACTGCACCCGGCGCAGCGGGCCGCGCGCTGGGCGGATTGGGCGGAAATCCTGCTGACGAAGGACGGCACACCACGCGCCCGCATGGCCACCAAGGATGTCGGCCCGCGCCAGGCCGAATGCGCCGAGATCCTGCGCCGTGAAGGCGAGCGAGTCGCCGCCGTGGAAGGCAGCAGGCGGGCCAGCCGGCTGCTGGCGGCGACGCGCGCGCTGCTCAGCCTCGGCGCGCCGGTGCTGGAAGGCTATCGCGCGCGGAAGAAGGCGCGCGGCCTGCTGGATTATGACGATCTGATCCTCGCCGCGCGGCAGGTGCTGCGCGACCCGGGCAGCGCCTGGGTGCTGTTCAAGCTGGATGGCGGGCTGGACCACCTGCTGCTGGACGAGGCGCAGGACAGCAACCCGGCGCAATGGGGAATCGCCGCCGCGCTGACCGAGGAATTCTTTGCCGGAAGCGGTGCCGAAAGGCGGGACGCGACGCCGCGCACCATCTTCGCCGTCGGTGACGTGAAGCAGTCCATCTACGCCTTCCAGGGCGCCGATTCGGCCGGTTTCGCCCGCTGGCAACAGCACTTTGCGGGTCGGTTGCAGGCGCTGGGCGACACGCTGCGCGATGTGCAGTTGCAGGTCTCCTTCCGCTCCACCGCGCCGGTGCTGGCGCTGGCGGATGCGGTCTTCGCGGAAGGCGTGGCGCGGGACGGCGTGGTGGCGCCCGGCGATACGCTGCGCCACCGGCCGGACCGTATCGGCCAGGCCGGCTGCGTCGAGTTGTGGCCGATGCTCGATGGCGCGGAAGGCGACCCGCCGCCACCCTGGGAAGTGCCCGAGACCCCCGCCGCCGCCACCGGACCCGACGCGCTGCTGGCGGAGGCGCTGGCGGCGCGCATCGCCGGCTGGATCGAAAGCGGCGAAATGCTGCCCGCTCGCGGCCGCCCGATCCGGGCCGGTGACATCCTGGTACTGGTCCGCAAACGCTCCGGCGGGCTGCTGCCGCGGCTGGTTCGCGCGCTGAAGGAACGCGGCGTGAATGTCGGCGGCACGGACCGCATCCGCCTGGTCGAACAGATCGCGGTGCAGGATTTGCTCGCGCTGGCCGATGCGCTGCTGCTGCCGGAGGATGACCTGCAACTGGCGGCGGCGCTGAAATCGCCGCTGATCGGGCTGGATGACGACCAGCTTCTGCAACTTGCCGCAGGCCGGGAAGGTAGCCTGTGGCGGCAATTGGCGCTGGCGCGCGGCCGGGCGACGCCGGAGGGCGTGGCCGCGAATTTCCTCGCCGGGCTGATGTCCCGTGCCGATGTGGTGACGCCGCATGCGCTGTTCGCGGAAATCCTGGGCGAGCATCGCGGCCGGGCAAAGCTGCTGGCGCGACTGGGGCCGGATGCGGCGGATCCGGTGGATGAATTCCTGAACGCCGCGCTGGACCACGGCAGCCGCCACCCGCCCAGCCTGCAAGGTTTCGTGGATTGGCTGCGCCGTGGCGGGGCGGAGGTGAAGCGGGACCAGGAAGCCGCCGGCGACGCCGTCCGCATCATGACCGTGCACGGCGCCAAGGGGTTGCAGGCGCCGGTGGTGATCCTGCCGGACACGGTTTCCGCCGGCCGGGACAGCACGGAGGTGCGCTGGGTGATGGAGCAGGACGCGCCGCCCCTGCCGCTCTGGGCGCCCAACAAGGACCACCACGCCCCCGCCTTCAGGAGGAACACCGGCTTCTCTATGTCGCGCTGACACGGGCGGAGGACCGGCTGCTGGTCTGCGGCTGGCAGCGCAAACGGCCCAAGGCGCGCGATTTTCCCGAATCCTGCTGGTACGACCTGATCGCCCAGGGATTCGCCCGGGTTGGCGCAACCGAAGCGCCGCTGGATGCGCCGCCCGGCTTCGGCTTCGCCGGCACCACGCTGCGCCGGCTGGACAGCCCGCAGGAGGCCCCGCCGGTGCCGGATGGCCGTGACAAGCCGCCGGCCGGACCGGCCGACCTGCCGGATTGGGCGCGCCGCCCGGCGCCACCGGAGGCGACGGTGGATGCCCTCGCGCCCTCCGCGATCCCCGGCGAGAATGACAGCCCCGCCGCCGCCCCGCATGGCGCCGCCGACCCCGGCGGCCAGCGTTTCCGCCGCGGCCGGCTGGTGCATGCGCTGCTGCAACACCTGCCCGAGCGCCCGCCGGCGGAGCGGGAAGCGGCCGCGCGCAGCTTCCTCGCCCGGCGCGGCCAGGGGCTGCCGGCGGCCGAGCAGGCGGCAAACCTGGCGGAGGTGATGGCGCTGCTGACCGCGCCCGATTTCGCCGCCGCCTTCGGCCCGGACAGCCTGGCGGAAGCCCCGATCGCCGGCCAGGTGGGGGACAGGCTGGTCAGCGGGCAGGTGGACCGGCTGCTGGTGACCGGCGATCGCGTGCTTGTGCTGGACTACAAGACCAACCGGCCGCCGCCCACGGAAGTCTCCGGCGTGGCGCCGCTGTACCTCCGCCAGATGGCGGCCTACCGCGCAGTGCTGCGGCTGGCCTTCCCGGGCAAGCGCGTCGATTGCGCGCTGGTCTGGACTTTTGGCGCGCGCCTCATGCCGCTGCCGGAAGGGTTGCTGGACGCGCATGCGCCCGGCGCATGACACCCCGCGCCCCTTGCACTTGGCCCTTGCTTGACCGGGGCCGGGACCGCCACGATCTTGCCTTCAAAGCGCCAGCCCCCCGCCAGGCGCGCGGAGACTTCCGATGAACGAATTCACCAAGGCCGTGACGGACGACAGCTTCAAGCAGGATGTGCTGGACGCCTCCGGCCCCGTGCTGGTCGATTTCTGGGCGGAATGGTGCGGCCCCTGCCGCATGGTTTCGCCGATCCTGGACGAGATCGCCCAGGAATACGGCGGCAAGCTGACCATCGCGAAGGTCAATATCGACGACAACCCGATGACGCCGAATGAGTATTCGGTGCGCGGCATCCCCACCATGATCCTGTTCAAGGACGGCAAGCCGGTGGACACCAAGGTCGGGGCCCTGCCGAAGAGCGCGCTGAAGGAATGGGTGGCCGGCAAGCTGGCCTAGGACAAGCTGGCCTGATGCGGGCGTGAACGGGACGGCGCTGGCGCAGGCCGGACGCCGCCTTACATGGCAGCCATGATCCGTCGCATCCTGGCCCTGGCCATTCTCGCCCTCCCCCTGCCCGCCTTGGCGCAGGACGGAGACGTCGTCCGCTCCGAGCGCGCGACCTTCCGCCTCACCACCTTCGCCACCGGCCTGGAACGGCCCTGGGGCGCGGCGCTGTTGCCGGATGGGCGGCTGCTGGTGACGGAACGCCCCGGCCGGCTGCGCGTGGTTGGCCGCGATGGCGCCGTCTCCCGCCCGCTCGGCGGCGTGCCGCAGGTGGAGGCGGCCAGCCAGGGCGGGCTGCTCGACGTGGCGCTCGGCCCGGATTTCGAAACCAGCCGCGAGATCTTCCTTTGCACCGCCACGCTCGTGCAGGGCGGCGCGCTGACGCGGCTGACCCGCGCGCGCCTGTCCGACGATGCCTCGACGCTGGAGGCGGTGACGCCGATCCTGGATGCGACGCCGGCGCAATCCTCCGGCCGGCAGCATTATGGCTGCCGCATCGCCTTCGGGCCGGATGGGATGCTGTACCTGTCCACCGGCGACCGGAATGTGGACCGGGAGCGATCGCAGCGGCTGGATGACCTGGCCGGCAAGGTGCTGCGGGTGGACCGGGAAGGCCGGCCGCAGCGGGACAACCCCTTCGCGGGGCGGGAGGGCGCGCGCGGCGAGGTCTTCACCTATGGCCACCGCAACCCGCAGAGCCTCGCCTTCAACCCCTGGACCGGCACGCTGTGGCAGGCCGAGCATGGCCCGCGCGGCGGCGACGAGCTGAACATCATCCGCCCCGGTGCGAATTACGGCTGGCCGGTGGTCACGCATGGGGTGAACTACAGCGGCACCACGATCAGCGATCGCAGCAGCGCGCCGGGGATGGAAGACCCGATCCGGGTCTGGACCCCGGTGATCAGCCCCTCCGGTATCGCCTTCTACAACGCTCAGGCCTTTCCTGGCTGGCAGCGCAGCCTGTTCATCGCCGCCCTGAACAGCCCCGGCCTGGTGCGGCTGACCACGGATGGGGACCAGGTGACCGGTGAGGAACGCCTGCTATTCGACCGCCGCATCCGCATGCGGGACGTGCTGGTGGCCCAGGATGGCGCCGTGCTGGTGCTGACGGATGAGGCGCAGGGCCGCATCCTGCGCCTGGCGCCGGCCCAGTAGAGGCGATCAGTGGTCGTAGTGCAGGCGCAGCTCATGCCGGCCATCCGGTAGCACCGCCTCCGTCACCCGGTCCGCCGCGCGGCGCAGCATCAGCGTGGCGAGCTGGGCGGCAAGGGCGGCATCGTCCTCCGCCTCCAGGCTGGGGGGCGGGCCCCCGGCGGCCAGCAGCGGGGCGCCTGCCCAGCGCAAGGTGGCGTCCAGGTTGAACTCGTCGAAGCGGGCGGACAGCTCCGCCGCGCTGCCCGGGGCCATCAGGGCGGGCAAAGCGAGGGCTACTTCCTCCAGCGCATCCTCCAGCCGCGACACCACCTCCGCCCGCGCGCCCCAGGCGGCGCCGGATTGGCGGGCGAAGTCGCGCAGCGGCGCCTCGCCTTCCTCGGGCCGCCATTCGGCCCGGCGCTGCTGCGCGGTGCCGATCCGGAAGGCCGCCACCAGCAGCAGCGCCGCCACCATGGCCAGGACGAGGGAGGAGGACACCAGCAGCCGCGCCGCCGCCGGCAGGCTGGCGTAGATCTGCGGGGCGGCGTCGTAGGACAGGCCGATGACCAACGCGGCGCCCACCACCAGCGTGCGCCGCGCATCCATCAGCCGCTGCGTCACGATGCCCATGCCGGTGGCGGTGATGAAGGCCGCCGCGAAGAACAGCGCCGCCCCCAGCACGCCGCGCGGCACCGCCAGCACCACCTCCGCCGAGCCAGGCACCAGCGCCAACACGATCCACAGCCCGCCCACGGCCAGCCCGACCCGCCTTGCGGTGACCCCGGTTGCGATCGAAAGGCCGACGCTGGCGGTGTAGCTGTTGATGCCCGGCACGCCGAGCACGCCGGCGATGCAGGTGCCCAGGCCATCGGCGAGCGCGCCCGCCTTCATCGGCCCGAAATCCGGCCGCCGCCAATCCGGGTCCGTCGCCCGCTGGCAGGCCACCACATCGCCGCACACCCGCACCAGGCAGGCCAGCGCGCCCATGGCGAAGCCGGGCAGCAGGGTCCATTCGAGGGTGGGGGTGGCCAGCGGCCAGCTCGGCATCTGCCAGACCACCGGCACCGGCAGCAGCGGCGTGCCAGTCACCAGCGCCCCCGCCACATGGGTCGCGAAGCCCAGCACCAGCCCGGCCAGCACCGCCACCGGCCGCAGCCGCGGGCCGCCCCAGACGGAGATGCCGATGATGACCGCCAGCGCCACCGCGGTGGCCGCCAGGTCATCCGTCCCGCGATCCAGCCCCGGCCCGAAACCCAGCATCAGCCGCAGCGCCAGCAGGCCGAGGCTGATGCCGATCATCAGCACCACCAGCCCCACCAGCTCCGTCGGCAACCAGGGGCGCAGGCGCTTCACGGCGAAGGACAGCGCCACCTGGGTGACGCCCGCCACCAGCGTCATCGCCGCCACCGCGCCCAGCCCGCCGAGCTGCGCCGCCACCAGCGTCGGCGGCAGGTAGATGGCGGTGAAGACCGAGGGCAGCAGGAAGCCGGAGCCGATGCCATGCCGCCCCCAGGCCTGCAGCAGTGTGGCCAGCCCAAGTGCCAGCATGGCGAGCGAGAGGTAGGAGGACAGCGTCGCCGCATCCGCCCCGGCCGTATCCGCCACCAGAAGCGGGAAGACCAGGGTGACGGAGCCGAGGCCGATATGCTGCAGCGCCGCCGGCCACAGCACGCCGGGAGGCGGCGCGCTGTGCAGCGGCCAGCTTGTCGTCGTGTCCCGCATCACTCTCCCCGTCGGCCGGTTCGAGGGGCCGCACACGCCAAGATTGCAAATATGGGCGCTGACCGTAAGGGTGAACCACGGGACCGCACGGCGCCTGCACGGCGGCCCTTCCGGTACCGGCTGAAGGGCACCCGCTGATGGCCGCCGACAGGGCGCCGCGGAGGGGACCCGGGGCTGACGCAGGATTCAGGCCCGCGACCGGCGCTCAGCCGTCCAGCTTCAGGACTTCCCCGGCCAGGTACAGGCTGCCGCAGATCAGCACGCGGGCCGGCCCGGAATCCCGCGGCAAGGCCGCCAGCGCCTGCGCCACCGTGCCGCCGGCATGCGCGGCACCGCCGCTGGCGGCGACCACATCCGGCACCGTCATCGCCAGGTGCTGCCCCGGCTCCGCCACCGCCCACAGGGTGCTGGCGGCCGGGATGATCGGGGCGAGGAATTCCGGTACCTGCTTGCCCGCCTTCATGCCGACCAGCACATGCACCGGCCGGTCCGCGAAGGCCTGGCGGATATGCTGGCCGAGCACCACGCCGGCGCCGGCATTGTGCCCGCCATCCAGCCACAACTCCCACCCTTCCGGCAGCAAGGCCGCCAGCTTGCCGGTCAGGCGCTGCATCCGGGCGGGCCAGCTGGCCTGCGCCACGCCCTGCTGGATGGCGGCCTCCGTCAGCCAGGGCGGATTCCAGGCGCGCAGCGCGGCGATGGCGATGCCGGCATTCTCCACCTGGTGCGGGCCGGGCAGGCCGGGGCGGGGCAGGGCGATGCGGCCGGCGGCGTCGGACCAGTCCAGCGTGCCGTCCGGCCGCGCCACCACATCCCAGTCCCGGCCGCGCAGATGCAGGGGTGCGCCGCGCTCGGCGGCCTCGGCCTTGATCACCGGCAGCGCCGCATCCGGCTGGAACCCGGTGGCGCAGGGCACGCCGGGCTTGATGATGCCCGCCTTTTCCCAGGCGATCCGGGAAAGATCATCGCCGAAGAAATCCATGTGGTCGCGGGAGATGCTGGTGATGGCCGTGGCCGCGGGGCGATCCACCACATTGGTGGCGTCGAACCGCCCGCCCAGGCCGACCTCCAGCACCAGCAGGTCGGCCGGCACGCTGGCGAACAGGTGCAGCGCCACGGCGGTGGTCACCTCGAACACCGTGATCGGCTGGCCCGCATTCACCTGCTCGACATGCGCCAGGGCCTCGGTCAACGCATCTTCCGTCACCAGCTCGCCGGCCAAGCGGATGCGCTCATGGAAGCGCACCAGATGCGGGCTGGTGAAGACGTGCACGCGCAGGCCCGCGGCTTCCGCGATGGCGCGCAGGAAGGCGCAGGTGCTGCCCTTGCCGTTGGTGCCGGCGACATGCACCACCGGCGGCAGCCGCCGTTCGGGGTGGCCCAGCGCCGCCAGGCAGCGTTCCAGCCGGCCGAGGCTGAGGTCGATCAGCTTCGGATGCAGGCCATGCAGCCGGTTGATGATGTCCTCGCTGCGCGAGGCGGCCATGTTGTTCACGTCAGGGTGCTCACGCCGGCTTCACGGCCTCGGCCTCGACCGTTTCGGGCGCGGGCAGCGCGGGCAGGTCCTCCGGCTCAGGCTCCGCCGGCAGGGTCGGCTCGCGCAGCAGGGAAATCACCTGCGCCAGGGTCGCGCGCATGTCGTGGCGCTTCACCACCATGTCCAGGATGCCGTGCTCCAGCAGGTATTCGGCGCGTTGAAAACCTTCCGGCAGCTTCTCCCGCACCGTCTGCTCGATCACGCGCGCGCCGGCGAAGCCGATCAGCGCGTTGGGCTCCGCGATCTGGATGTCGCCCAGCATGGCGAAGCTGGCGGTGACGCCGCCCGTGGTCGGGTCGCACAGCACGACAATGAAGGGCAGCCCGGCCTCCTTCACCATGCGCGTCGCGATCACGGTGCGCGGCATCTGCATCAGGCTGATGGCGCCTTCCTGCATGCGCGCGCCGCCGGAGGCGGTGAAGACGATCAGCGGGCTGTCCTGCAGCACGGCGAGCTTGGCCGCCGTCACCAGCGCCTCCCCCACGCCGGCGCCCATGGAGCCGGCCATGAAGCCGAATTCGAACACCGCGAGCACCGCCTTGCGGCCCAGGATATTGCCCTGCGCCACCAGCACCGCGTCATCCATGCCGGATTTCTGCTGCGCTTCCTTCAGACGATCGGCGTATTTGCGTTGATCGCGGAACCGCAGCGGGTCCGCCGGCGCCTTCGGCAGCTCGATCCGCGACCAGCCCTCATCCAGCGTCGCCTTCACCCGGGCCGCGGCGGGCATCCGCATGTGATGGTCGCAATGGGTGCAGACGAGCAGGTTCCGCTCCAGGTCGCGGTGGAAGATCATCTGCTCGCAGGCCGGGCATTTATGCCAGAGATTGTCCGGCACCTCCCTCGGCTGCCCGAACAGGGCCTTCACCTTCGGCAGCGCCCAGTCGGAAATCCAGTTCATCTGTTCATGCCCTCAAGCGCCGGGCGCCGGCATCCGCCGGCTTGGCTCGCCGGATTGCCGGCGGGCCCCATTCGGGGCCTCGTCGCGCGGAGAGCGCGCGCCGCCGTGAAAGACCCGGAGGTAGGGGCAAGGGGGGCTGCGGCGCAAGAGGGGGGTCTTTACCTCACCCTCAAGCGCCAGGCGCCGGCTCCGCCGGCTTGGCTCGCCGGATTGCCGGCGGGCCCCCTTCGGGGCCTCGTCGCGCGGAGAGCGCGCGTCGCCGTGAAAGACCCGGAGGTAGGGGCAAGGGGGGCTGCGGCGCAAGAGGGGCGGGAAATTGGCCTGCTCAACCCCAACGATAGACACCATATATCGGACAGTCGCGGAGACGCCTGTTATATCTCTCGGCCAACGACAAAAATCAGGGATGCCGCCACCATGAACCTGCGCGATCTGCGCTATGCCCTGGCGGTCGCGGAACACCGGCACTTCGGCCGCGCCGCCGAGCTGTGCAACATCAGCCAACCCACCCTGTCGACCCAGCTCCGCAAGCTGGAAGATGAACTCGGCGTGGTGCTGTTCGAACGCACCAACAAATCCGTTATGCCGACCATGGCCGGCGAGGCCCTGCTGGCCCATGCCCGCGCCGCCGTGGAGTCCGCGGACGCCATGCTGGCCCTCGCCCAGGCGTCGCGGGACCCGCTGCGCGGCCGGCTGCGCCTCGGCATCATCCCGACGCTGGCCCCCTATCTGCTGCCGCTGATCTTCGGCCCGCTGCGCGACGCCCTGCCCGATCTGGTGATTGAGCCCTGGGAAGACGTGACGACCGCGCTGCTCGAACGCCTCCGTAGCCACGAACTCGACGCCGCGCTGCTGGCCACCGACGCCGAAGGCCCGGATCTCGACACGCAACCGCTGTTCACCGAACCCTTCCTCGCCGCCCTGCCGCCCGAGCACCCCCTCGCCCATCAGGCCCGCATCCGCGAGGAAGATCTGGCACCCGATGTCCTGGTCCTGGCCGACGGCCATTGCCTGCGCGACCAGGCGCTGGCCGCCTGCGGCAATCCCGGCCTCCGCGCCGGCGCGCTGCGGGCCTCCTCGCTCTCGACCCTGCTGAACATGGTCGCCGCCGGCTACGGCACGACCCTGATCCCGGGCCTCGCCGCCGGGGTGGCACGCGACGCCGGCATCGCACTCCGCCCGCTGACCCACAAAACCGGGCGCGACATCCGACTCGTCTCCCGCACCACCTTTCCCCGCCGCGCCGCCATCGGCGCCATCGCCACCCTCATCCGCACCCGCCTCGCCCCCTTCGCCGACAGCGCGGCGCAGGGCGAGGTCTGACCGATCGCCCGGAGGCCTGGTTCGGCTGACCTTGCGCCGGGGATCGCAGGGACGTTCTACAGGCGGAGAAGCGGCGGCGCCGCCTGGCGTCAGTTTCCAAACAGGCGTTGCAGGCGGTTGGTGATGTCGGGGAGGGTCAGGCCGGAGGAGGGCGGTGGGGTGCTGCCTTCGGGGACGTTGGCGCGGAAGCGCGCCAGGGCGTCCTGGGTCTGGGTCAGGCGAAGCTCGGCGGGCTCGGAGCGGTCCGATCCGGCGCCGAGGCCGGTCATGCGGACCAGGGCGGTCGGCGCGGTGGGCAGTTCGGCGGCGGCGCGGGCGGCGTCTTCGGCGCGCGGCGCGCAGACCAGGCTGCGGCCTTCCAGGGTGCAGGGCAGTTCGAAGTAGCGGTTGGGCGGGAAGCGGAGCTGCGCGGTGCCGGTCATGGCGAGCAGGCCGCGGCCGGCGGATTCAAGCGACAGGTCGCGCGCGGCCACCACCGGCACCAGTAGCCCGCCGCGGTCCTGCACCTCGAGAACCAGGGAGGAACCGGTGGCGCTTTGCGCAGGTTCCACCGGTTCGCGGTGGCGCAGCAAACAGTCGGCGCGGTCCGTCATGCGGTCCGCCAGGCAGGACAGGCGCCAGGAGCCGATCTCCTCCGGCACCTGGCCTTGCACGCTGGGCGTGGGTTGCGCGTTGGCGAGGGTGGCGGCGACCATGAAGGCCGTGAGGGGCAGCGCGATGCGGGTCATGTCCCGCAGATGGGATTAGGGAGGCGTCGGTTCCATGGATCAGGTGCGGTTTCAGGATGGTGTGACGGTGCCGGCGCTCGGCCAGGGCACCTGGCGGATGGGCGAAGGCGGGGATCGGCGGGCGGAAGCGGATGCGCTGCGGCTCGGCATCGATCTCGGCCTGACGCTGATCGACACGGCGGAAATGTATGGCGAGGGTGGGGCGGAGGAGGTGGTGGGGGATGCCATCGCCGGCCGGCGGGATGAGGTGTTCCTGGTCTCCAAGGTCTATCCGCACAACGCCTCGGCCCGAAAGCTGCCGGTGGCGCTGGCGGCCAGCCTGAAGCGGCTGCGGGTGGAGCGGCTGGATCTGTACCTGCTGCATTGGCGCGGCGGCGTGCCGTTGGCGGAGACGGTGCAGGCGATGGAGGCGGCACGCGCCAGGGGGCAGATCGCGCGCTGGGGCGTCTCCAACCTGGATGTGGATGATTTGCGCGAACTCGGCCCGGCGCTGGCGGATTGCGCGACGGACCAGGTGCTGTGGAATCTGGAGGCGCGCGGCGTGGAATATGACCTGCTGCCCTTCTGCGCGGAGCGGTCGATGCCGGTGATGGCCTATTCCCCCATCGGCCAGGGCGGCGCGCTGCTGCGGCACAAGGCGTTGCGGGCGGTGGCCGGGCGGCATGGCGTGGCGCCGGCCCAGGTGGCGCTGGCTTTTGTTCTCGCCCGGCCGGGGGTGATCGCGATTCCGAAGGCGAGCGACCCGGCGCATGTCCGCGCCAATGTGGCGGCGCGGGACCTGGTGCTGACGGATCAGGACCTTGCGGAGTTGAACGCCGCCTTTCCGCCGCCGAAGCGCAAGCAGTCGCTCGAGATGATCTGAGAGACCTGTGTGAATGCCGGCGGCTGAGGATCCGCAGGTGATTTTTCGTCCCCGGAAGGCGCCGGATGCGGCCGATGCTGGTTGCATCGGCAAGCCCGGCGTCGCGGGGCGCGAGCCAGGGGCGGAAAAGCGCCGCGGAGCCGGCCCGTCCGGTGTTCTCAAACGGTCTCTGAGCGCCTTGGTCGGGTCAGCCGCGCTTGCGGACGAATTCCGTGCGCAGCACCAGGCCCTTGATGCTGTCGTGCCGGCAGTCGATTTCCTCGGGATTGTCGGTCAGGCGGATGGACCGGATGACCGTGCCCTGCTTCAGCGTCTGGTTGGCCCCCTTCACCTTCAGGTCCTTGACCAGGGTGACGGAATCGCCATCGGCCAGGACATTGCCGGCGGCATCGCGGATTTCCGCAGGGCCCGGCGCGGCGGCGGCGGTGATTTCGCTGGCCGGGCGCCATTCGCCGGTCGTCTCGTCAAAGACATAGTCGTCGTCGGCCATCTGGTTCGCCCTTCGTGTCGCGTTACCAGTAGCCTGCCATGATCTCCCGCGCCCAATCCGGTTCGCGGATTTCGTCGCGCGGGTCGAAGCCGGTCATGTGCGGCTTGATGTCGAAGACCGGGCTGCCCGCGATCGCATCCAGCCCACGCACCCGCAGCACCAGGCCATCGGCGCCCAGCAGCGCGCAGGTGGTCACGCCGATGCGGTTCGGCCGAGGGGCGCCGCGCTGGGCCAGGATGCCCATGCGTGGCCAGTCCTTGCGGCCGCGCGGGTGGCGGGCGCTGGTCTCCACCGCCGCCGGGTCCAGCCGGTGAAAGCCAAACACCACCACCACGTGGCTGAACTGGTCCAGCCCCAGCGCCGCATCCGGGCCGAGCACGGCAGGGTCCAGCCGGATCTCGGCCTCCACGCTGTCCCAGGCATCGTCCAGCGGCTCCGCCCGGCCACCATGCACCGTGCCAATCGGAGAAAAATTCATTGGAAGACCGGGACGGAGGGCATGTCCGGCGACGGCATCGGCGGTGGCATGTCGATGATGACGCTGCTCGGGTCCACGACCGGCCCGCGGGCCAGCCAGTAGGTCACGGATTGCGGCCAGAAGATCACGATGGCGACCAGCAGAAGCTGCAGGCACAGCCAGGGAATGGCGCCCAGGTAGATGTCCCGCGTCAACACGGATTTCGGCGCCACGCCGCGCAGGTAGAACAGCGCGAAGCCGAAGGGCGGGTGCATGAAGGCGGTCTGCATGTTGATGCAGATGAGCACGCCGAACCACACCAGGTCGATGCCAAGGGATTTCGCGACCGGGGCCAGCAGCGGGATGACGATGAAGGCGATCTCGAAGAAATCGAGAAAGAAGGCCAGGAAGAAGATGAAGACGTTGACGAAGATCAGGAAGCCGGTCTGACCACCCGGCAACATGGCCAGCAGGTGTTCGATCCAGATGCCGCCATCCACCCCCTGGAACACCAGGGTGAAGATGGTGGCGCCGATCAGGATGAAGATGACCATGCTGGTGATCCGCATGGTGTTGCCCATCGCCTGGCGGATCAGCGACCAGGTCAGCCGCCGGTTCGCCGCCGCCAGCAGCACGGCGCCGACCACGCCCATGGCGCCGGCCTCGGTGGGGGTGGCCAGCCCGAGGAAGATGGTGCCCAGCACCATGAAGATCAGGCCCATCGACGGGACCATGCCCTTCAGCACCCGCCACCACAGCCGCCAGTCCCGCGGCGCCAGTGCCTCCGGCGGCAGGGGCGGCACCTTGTGCGGCTGGAAGATGGAGACCAGCCAGATGAACAGCAGGAACAGGCCGACCTGCATCAGCGACGGGCCGATCGCCCCCGCATACATGTCGCCCACGCTGGTGCCGAGCTGGTCGGACAGCACGATCAGCACCAGCGACGGCGGAATGAGCTGGGTGATGGTGCCGGAGGCCGCGATGACGCCGGTCGCGATCCGCATGTCGTAGCCGTAGCGCATCATGATCGGCAGGCTGATCATGGCCATGGAGATCACGCTGGCGGCGACGGTGCCGGTGATGGCGCCCAGGATGGCGCCGACGATGA
>LNFM01002993.1_pt1 | contig 34303 bp, 36 predicted proteins | sample 596031 | NCBI WGS metagenome assembly LNFM01 (sample SAMN04254537, study PRJNA301005) | activated carbon metagenome | isolation source: dual media filters at the Ann Arbor, Michigan drinking water treatment plant | place: USA: Ann Arbor
CGTTCGATGCAGCACCAGCGCGAAGGCGTGATGGTCGCGAGCCGCGGCTATCAGGAGACGGCGCCGAACGGGGATCGCTTTCTCGTTCTGCTGAACGGGAGCCGCTACGAGGGCAACCCGGGATCGGCCGAATTTCGCATCACGCGCTTCGAGCGCTACGCGATGCGCATCGAAGCGTACGAGGCCAAGCGTGAACTGCCCACCGTGAAGTCGCTCAGCACACAGGAACTGCTGGCGCTCAATACCCGGCACGCGCACGGCGAACTTTCCTGGCGCATCGGTCTGCCCATATCGGCCCTGATCCTCGCACTGCTCGCCGTGCCGCTGGCTTTCGTCAATCCGCGCGGCGGGCGGTCCATGAATCTGGTTTTCGCCCTCTTGGTTTACGTGTTGTACAGCAACTGCATGAGCGTAGTGCAGGCCTGGGTGGCGCAGGGCCGGGTCGGTTTGGGGGTCGCCCTGTTCGGCCTGCACACGCTGATGTTGGTCGCACTGGCGGCCCTCATGTACTGGCGGGTCTCCGTCTTTTCGCTGCGCCGTAAGCTCCGATGAGACTCATTCGGCGCTATCTCACGACCGAAATCCTGACTGCGACGGCGTTCGTGTTCGCCGCGCTCGTGAGTCTCTTCGCCTTGCTCGATGTGATTCGCGAGTTGAAAGACTTCGGTCAGGGCAATTATCGCCTGCCGCAGATTCTCAGCTATGTCCTGTTGTCGATACCGGGCCGCGTCTACGAATTGTTCCCGATAGCCGTCCTCATCGGGACGATCTTCGCCCTCGCGCAATTGGCGGCAAGCTCGGAGTACACGGTGATTCGCGTGTCCGGCGTTTCGGTCGTCCGTTTCGCCGGCCTGCTCGCGATGATCGGGGTGCTGCTGGCGATGACGAGTTTTCTCATTGGCGAGTTCGTCGCCCCGGCGGCCGAGCAGGCGGCCCAACGACTGCGCGTGCATGCGAAAACCGGCGTCGTCGCCAGCGACTTTCGCTCGGGACTATGGATCAAGGAAGCGCGCAGCTTCGTCAACGTACAGCAGCCCTTGCCCGACTCGAGCCTCGCCGGCGTGCGAATTTTCGACTTCGACGAGGAGCATCGATTGGTCTCGATCAGCCTGGCCAAGCGCGGCACCTACCAGCCCGACGAGCGCTGGTTGCTCGAGGACGTGGTCAAGACCGTTTTCGAGAACGACAGGACGCGCGTCGAGCGCCTCGACCGCACGTACTGGGTCTCGGTGCTCACGCCCTCGATCTTGAACGTGCTGCTGGTCGATCCGGAGCAGCGCTCGGCTCGGGATTTGTTCCATTACGTGGAGCATCTGCGCGAGAGCCGGCAGCAGTCGGCACGCTACGAGATCGCGCTGTGGACCAAATTCACCTACCCGCTGGCCGTGGTGGTGATGATGATCATGGCCCTGCCTTTCGCGCATCTGCAGCGACGGGGCGGCGGCATAGGCACGAAAATCTTCACCGGCATCATGCTCGGCGTGGGCTTTCACCTGCTCAACCGGCTCGTCGGCTACGCGGGATCGATCTACGAGTGGCCTGTTGCGCTGAGCGCGTTGTTGCCCTCGGCGACTTTCCTGCTGGCTGCATTCGCGATGATGTGGCTGATCGAGCGGCGCTAGCAGCCTGGCCGATTCAGCCCGCAGGCTGCTGGGAGGGCGTGCCCGGCGCAGCCCGGTCTCGGACCAGTCGCGTGCCCGCCACCCGATCGTGCAGAAAGGCTCGCTCCCGGTCGACGATCACCCATAGGAGGCCGGCGCCGGCCAGGGGAATCGTCGCCGCCGCCACGAGATAGCGGATGGTCGCGCGAGCGAGGCTGGGCGGAGCGCCGGATTGGTCTACGATACTCAATCGCCAGGTGCGCATGGGCAGCGTACGGCGACCGTCCGTCCAACTCCACACGAAATAGCTCCCGGCCACGAGCAGTAGGTAGCCTCGCAGCACGGTGCGCAACGGCTCGGCCTGACTGTCCGGGAAAGCGATGCTGAAGACGGCGGTTGCGGCGAACAAGACGGCCGTGATGATCAGGCCCTCGTAAATCATCGAAATCAACCTGACGCGCAGACCCGCCAGCGGCAACTCGTTGGACTGAGCGTTCATGGCGCGAATGCGGGTGTCGGCGTCTTCATGGCGCTGGCGGCGGCTTGTCGGCAGAGGCGGCCGCGTCCTCGGGGCGGGAAGGCTCGAGGGCGGGCGATTCCGCGGGGGCTTCCGGGAGGGGCGCGCCCTCGTTTGGAAGCGCCTGCTGGGCCTCTTGTGATTCAGTCCATTGCCTGATGACGGCCCGCCGTTGCTCGGGATTCAATTTGGACAGTGCGCGGTATCGAGCGCGGGCAGCGTCCCGCTGTTGGGGCGTCAGCTTGGCCCAGTCCCGCATGCGTTCCTGAACGCGCTTTTGCTCGGCAGCGCTCATTTTGGGGTAGCGGTCTGCCAGTGCGATCCAGCGCCTGCGCTGGTCGGCCGAGAAATCGCCCCATTGGGGCGCCAGCGGCGCGAGGACGTCTCGCTGTTTCGTGCTCAGTTCAGTCCATGCCGGACGTATCGTTTGCGCGGCGAGGTTCGGAGCGGTCAGTGCACAGCACAGAAGCAGCGCCAGAGTCGCTAGCGGGTAAGCCATGCATCGAGGCCTTTGTCGAGGTAGGCGTCGATCGGCAGATCGCCGGATAGCAACTTCGCGTCAATGTCGACAGGCTCTTCATGCTGGGCACTTTGCCAGTAAATCATGCCCCAGATCACGGCGATAAGGGCCGCGATCGAGATCAGGTGACGCAGGTTGTACTCGCTGCGGAAGCCCTTGCCCGTCGCGGCGCCGCCTGCGGTTGCCGCGACCCAAGCTGGCTGCGCCTCGAGCCGTTCCAGCGCGGTTTCTCGCGCCGAGCGCAGGCGAGCCGACGTGCGCTGATCGATGCTGGGCAGTCCTGAGTCCAGTCGACGGGCAATGCGACCCGCCAGATCTTCTTCGCCAATGCTCATGGTTCGAAACCCTTACTCTTGAGGAACTCGGCGATGGCGTGCGTCGCGCGCGAGCAATGCGTCTTCACGCTGCCCGCGGAACACCCCATGGCCTCGGCCGTTTCAGCGACATCCAGTTCTTCCCAGTAACGCAGCAAAAAGGCTTGGCGTTGACGAAGGGGCAAGCTTGCCAAGGCTTTCTCTATCAATCCAACGGTTTGCGCCTGTTCGAGCGCACCGGCCGGCGATGCGGCGGCGCTCTTCTCGTCGTCCACTCTCAAATTGTCGAGTGGATCGGAATCATCGTCCTCCGCGGCCGATCCCTTGAGTACGGACAGCGGCGACAGCCAAAGCGACCGCACTCGCTGGCGGCGATAGTGATCCCGGATCGTGTTCTGCAGGATGCGCTGAAACAACAGGGGCAGTTCCTCGGCAGGCCGTCCGCCATAGTTCTCGGCCAGTTTCAGCATCGCATCCTGCACGATGTCCAGTGCGATGGATTCATCACGCACCGAAAACAGTGCTTGCTTGTAAGCGCGCCGCTCCACCTCGGTGAGGAAATCCGACAGTTCCTTGCGGGTAGCCAGTTGTGCTTGCCTTGTTGATTGGGAAACGCACCGGTTGCGGAGCGGTATGAGCCGGCGCCGAATTTCCGTTGCCTTTTCCACGAAGGATCTTAGCAAATGCGCTCGATCGTGGCCAAGAACAGGCGCGGACTGGAACTTGTCTTGACCCGGACGCGGCCTGCCGGTAATGTTTCGAGTTCGGTTTTTCCCGGGAAGTGCAATGGAAATCAGCGGTGCAGAGATCTTAGTCCGATGTTTGCAGGAAGAGGGCGTGGATCACCTTTTCGGTTATCCAGGGGGCGCCGTTCTATTCATCTACGATGAGCTGTTCAAGCAGAACCGTGTAAAGCACATTCTGGTGCGCCACGAGCAAGCCGCCGTCCACGCGGCCGACGGCTATGCCCGTGCTTCGGGACGCGTCGGTGTCGCACTGGTGACCTCGGGTCCTGGTGTGACGAACGCCGTGACCGGGATCGCGACGGCCTACATGGATTCGATCCCCATGGTCATCATTACCGGCCAGGTTCCCACCCACGCGATTGGCCAGGACGCTTTCCAAGAGGTCGATACCGTCGGCATCACCCGGCCTTGCGTCAAGCACAATTTCCTGGTGAAGGACGTGCGCGACATCGCAAGCACGATGAAGAAGGCCTTCTACCTCGCGGCATCCGGGCGTCCGGGGCCCATCGTGGTCGATATCCCGAAGGATGTCACCGCGGCGAAGTGCAAGTTCGAGTATCCCGAAACCGTCGAGATGCGCTCGTACAGCCCCGTGACCAAGGGGCATTCCGGGCAGATCAAGAAGGCGCTGTCGCTGCTGATGAAGGCCGAGCGGCCGATGATCTACACCGGCGGCGGCGTGGTTCTGGGCGAGGCATCGAAAGAGCTGTCGCAGCTGGTCCGCAAACTCGGGTTCCCCTGCACGAGCACCTTGATGGGCCTGGGGGCCTTTCCCGCCAGCGATGCGCAGTTCCTCGGCATGCTCGGCATGCACGGTACCTACGAAGCCAACATGGCGATGCAGCATTGCGACGTGCTGCTGGCCATCGGGGCGCGGTTCGACGACCGAGTGATCGGCAATCCCAAGCACTTCTTCGACGAGAAGCGCAAGATCATCCACATCGACATCGATCCTTCGTCGATCTCCAAGCGGGTGCGCGTCGATGTGCCGATCGTCGGCAACGTCAAGGATGTCCTGCAGGAGTTGACCAAGCAAATGAGCGGTGCTGCGGCGGGCAAGCCCGATGCGGCGGCGCTGAAGACCTGGTGGGCGCAGATCGAACTGTGGCGCGCGCGAGACAGCCTGAAATACGATCGTTCCAGCACACTGATCAAGCCGCAATACGTCATTCAAAAGCTGCACGAAGTGACGCGCGGCGAGGCCTACGTGACCTCGGACGTCGGGCAGCATCAGATGTGGGCGGCGCAGTTCTACAAGTTCGAGAAGCCGCGGCGCTGGATCAACTCCGGGGGATTGGGCACCATGGGATTCGGCATGCCGTCGGCCATGGGCGCGCAGCTTGCACATCCCAAGGACACCGTGGTCTGCGTCACGGGCGAATCTTCCATCATGATGTGCATCCAGGAACTCTCGACCTGCAAGCAGTATCGTCTGCCGCTGAAGATCGTGAGCCTGAACAACCGGTACATGGGCATGGTCCGCCAGTGGCAGGAGTTCTTCCACGGCAACCGCTACGCCGAGTCCTACATGGATGCGCTGCCGGATTTCGTGAAGCTCGCCGAGTCCTTCGGGCATATCGGGGTGCGTATCGAGAAGCCTGGCGACGTCGAGGGCGCGTTGGTCGAGGCATTCAAACGTAAGAACGATCTGGTCTTCATGGATTTCGTGACTGACCAGGCAGAGAACGTCTATCCGATGATTCCGGGCGGCAAAGGGCTGTCCGAGATGATCTTGGTCTAACGGGCGTTTGCAGGGAGGCCCGCTCGTAAAATGCGACACATAATATCTATCCTGCTCGAGAACGAACCCGGGGCGCTGTCTCGGGTCGCCGGGCTGTTCTCCGCTCGCGGCTACAACATCGAATCCCTGACGGTCGCGCCGACAGAGGATGCGACGCTGTCGCGCATGACGATCGTCACCAGCGGTTCGGACGACGTCATCGAACAGATCAACAAGCAGTTGAACAAGCTGGTCGACGTCGTGAAGGTGATCGATCTTTCCGAGGGCGAGCACATCGAGCGCGAACTGATGCTGGTGAAGGTTCGCGCAGTGGGCAAAGACCGCGAAGAGATGAAGCGCATGGCAGACATATTCCGCGGCCGGATCATCGACGTGACCGACCGCGACTACACCATCGAACTGACCGGCAGCGGCTCCAAGCTCGATGCGTTTCTGAAGGCCGTATCGCGCGACGTGATACTCGAGACTGTCCGCACGGGCGCCTCGGGAATCGGCCGCGGAGACCGCGTCCTCAAACTATAGTTGTTCCTATCCAGGGCGGCGCCACGTCTGCCGACGCCGCGCAGATTTTCTCAAAAGGGGAAACGATGAAGGTCTTCTACGATAAGGATGCTGACCTGTCGCTGATTCGCGGCAAGAAGGTCACCATCATCGGCTACGGCTCGCAAGGCCACGCCCATGCCAACAACCTCAAGGACTCCGGCGTCAAGGTGACGGTGGGTCTGCGCAAGGGCGGAGCGTCCTGGGACAAGGCGAAGAAAGCCGGCATTCCGGTCAAGGAAGTCGGCGATGCGGTCAAGGGTGCAGATCTGGTCATGATCCTGCTGCCCGACGAAAACCACGCCGACGTCTATCGCAGCGAGATCGAGCCGAACATCCGCAAGGGCGCGACGCTCGCGTTCGCCCATGGCTTCAACATCCACTTCCAGCAGATCGAGCCGCGCAAGGATCTCGATGTGGTGATGATTGCGCCGAAAGGGCCCGGGCATCTGGTCCGCTCGACCTACTCCCAGGGTGGCGGCGTGCCTTCGCTGATCGCCGTCTACCAGGACGCGACCGGACGCGCGCGCGATCTGGCTTTGTCCTATGCGGCCGCGATCGGTGCGGCGCGTGCAGGCGTGATCGAGACGACCTTTCGCGAAGAATGCGAGACCGACCTGTTCGGTGAGCAAGTCGTGCTGTGCGGCGGCCTCACGGCGCTCATCCAGAACGGCTACGAGACCTTGGTCGAAGCAGGGTACGCACCGGAGATGGCGTATTTCGAGTGCTTGCACGAGGTCAAGCTGATCGTCGATCTGATCTACGAGGGCGGTTTGGCCAACATGCGCTACTCGGTGTCCAACACTGCCGAGTACGGCGATTTCACGCGTGGCCCGCGCATCGTCGACGAGCGTACGCGCGAGGAAATGCGCCGTGTTCTGAAGGAAATCCAAACCGGGCAGTTCGCCAAAGAGTTCATTCTCGAGCACAAGGCGGGCAATCCGACGATGAAGGCGATGCGCCGCATGTCTGCCGAGCACGACCTGGAAAAGGTTGGCGCGAAACTGCGCGACATGATGCCCTGGATCAAGCAGAACCGCTTGGTCGACAAATCGCGCAACTGATGATCCTGGCCGTCCGTACTTCGTGCGCGCGCATGGGATCGACGAAAGGCGAGCATGCCCGCGGTCGATGATCTCTACCCCCATCCCTTGATCGCCCGCGAGGGATGGCCGTTTATTGCGATTGCGGTGACCATTGCCCTCGCCGTCGGGTGGTTCGTCGGTTGGGGCTGGTCGATGCCGTTGTGGCTGATCGCCGTGTTCGTGCTGCAGTTTTTCCGCGATCCCGCGCGCACTCCCCCGGCGGGCGCGAATCTCGTGATCTCTCCGGCGGACGGTCGCATCGTATCGGTCGAGCGGGTGCAGGACCCGTATCTCAAGCGCGATGCTTTGCGACTGTCGGTCTTCATGAACGTGTTCAATGTCCATTCCAACCGCAGCCCGATCGAGGGCAGCGTGCGCGACGTTTGGTACAACGCGGGGGCGTTCTTGAACGCTGCTCTCGACAAGGCGTCGCTAGCCAACGAGCGCAATGCGCTTTGGATTCGCGCCGACGGCGGTGCCGATGTGACGTGTGTGCAGGTCGCCGGCCTGATTGCTCGGCGCATTCTCTGCTACACGCAGCCGGGAGCGCATCTGCGCACCGGAGAGCGGTTCGGCTTCATTCGATTCGGCTCGCGGGTCGATGTCTATCTTCCCCCGGACGCGAGACCCAGGGCGCGCGTCGGCGATAAAGTCCAAGGCGGCTCAACCGTGCTTGCGGAATTGCAGCCCGGCACCTCCTAGCCCAAGGGTGGTGCGCCTATGCGCACTCGGCGGCTTCCCGCATAATCGAACCACGACGGGCACGCGCCGTCCCGTACCGAGGCGTCGAACGAGACATGGATCAGCAGTCCTCACGCTCCCCTGGTGTTCTGAAGAACAAGTTTCGCCGTCGCGGAATCTATTGGCTGCCCAATCTGATCACCTCCGGCGCGTTGTTCGCGGGCTTTTACGCGATCGTTCAGGCAATGAATGGCCGCTTCGAGCTCGCGGCGATGGCGATCTTCATCGCCATGGTGCTCGATGGCATGGACGGACGCGTCGCGCGCTTCACACGCACCGAAAGCGCTTTCGGCGTCGAGTACGACAGCCTCTCGGACATGGTGTCTTTTGGCGCCGCGCCGGCTCTCATAGCGTACGTATGGGCGCTTCAGGGCATGGGGCGCCTGGGCTGGGTCGCCGCGTTCGTCTACTGCCTCGGTGCGGCGCTGCGGCTTGCCCGATTCAATACGCAGGTCGAGGTCGCCGACAAGCGCTTCTTCCAAGGCATGCCGAGTCCAGCGGCTGCTTGTCTGGTCGCAGGCTTGGTCTGGGCGATGAACGAGTATCAGATTCAAGGCAAGGACATTCGATGGCTGGCGTGGGGCATCACCCTGTTCGCCGGGATCACCATGGTCAGCAACGTGCCGTTCTACAGCGGCAAAGACATCAACCTGCGCAAGAGCGTCCCTTTCTGGGTGGTCGTCGTCATCGCCTTCACGATCGGGATCGTCGTGTCCTTCTCGAGCACCTTGCCCGAATTGCTGTTCGGCCTGGCCGTCGCCTACGCGATTTCAGGTTACGTCATCGGGATCATGCAATGGATCGAGCGTCGCCGCGCGCGACGAAACGCCCCGCCCGGCGAAAGTGCGGTGGAGTAGCTCGGCTTTCGGGCTCGACCATTCGTGTTCGGGCAGCATGGGGTTGCGCCTTGGGATCATGCTCATGAATCTGGAGCGTGCCCAGCCCACTGTCCTTTGGCGCCTGCTCCCGCGCGCAGCCTGTCCCAGTCAGCCCGATCTGCAGTAATCGCCCGCGGTTGCGTTTCGTAACCGAGGGCAGATAATGATTCCGTCGTGCGCGCCTCCATCGCCTTGGCGTGCCTGCGGCGACGTTCCAGACGGAGACAGCCATGAAGGATCGCTTGATCGTTTTCGATACGACGATGCGCGACGGTGAGCAAAGCCCGGGCGCTTCCATGACTCGCGAGGAAAAGCTGCGGATCGGCCGGCATCTGGAGCGGATGCGCGTCGATGTCATCGAGGCCGGCTTTCCCGCCGCCAGCGACGGTGATTTCGAGGCGGTACGTGCCGTGGCGAGCGCCATCAAGGACAGCACGGTATGCGGGCTTGCACGGGCCAACGAGCTCGATGTCAGGCGATGTGGCGAAGCAGTGCGGGTGGCGCGCTCGCCGCGCATCCACACTTTCCTTGCGACCAGCCCTATCCACATGGAGAAGAAGCTGCGCATGGAGCCTTCACAGGTGGTGGAGCAAGCCGTCAGAGCCGTTCGCTGGGCGCGCGAGTATACGGACGACGTGGAGTTCTCGCCCGAGGACGCCGGGCGTTCCGACACCGATTTCCTTTGCCGCATCCTGGAGCAGGTCATCGCCGCAGGGGCCACGACGATCAACATCCCGGATACCGTGGGCTATACCTTGCCCGAGCAGTTCGGTCATCTGATCCGCACCCTGCGTGAGCGCATTCCGAATGCGGACAAGGCCGTATGGTCGGTCCATTGTCACAACGACTTGGGCTTGGCGGTCGCGAACTCCCTGTCTGCGATACAAGCCGGTGCTCGACAGGTCGAATGCACGATCAATGGCCTGGGAGAGCGCGCGGGCAACGCGTCTCTGGAAGAGATCGTGATGGCGGTTCGCACTCGCCAGGATGTGTTCGATTGCGACACCAACATCGACGCGACGCTGATCGTGCCTGCCAGCCGACTCGTCTCGACGATCACCGGCTTTCCCGTGCAGCCCAACAAGGCGATCGTGGGTGCCAACGCTTTCGCCCACGAAGCCGGCATCCATCAGGACGGTGTTCTCAAGAGCCGCGATACCTACGAGATCATGCGCGCCGAGGATGTCGGCTGGAAGACCAACAAGCTGGTGCTCGGCAAGCATTCCGGGCGCAATGCGTTCAAGGCGCGGCTGACGCAACTCGGCATCGAGATCGGCAGCGAGGCGGGCATCAACGCGGCTTTCAAGCGCTTCAAGGATCTGGCGGATCGCAAACACGAGATTTTCGATGAGGATCTGCAGGCGCTCGTGACCGAAGAGGACAACGACCAGCTCGAAAGCGAGCACTACCGGCTGGTTTCCCTGGTCGCGCACTCCGAAACCGGCGAGCCGCCGTTCGCGAACGTGATCCTCGACGAAGACGGCAAAGAACGCGAGGCGGCCGCCAAGGGCAGCGGCCCGGTCGATGCAGCCTTCAAGGCTGTCGAGGAGATCGTGGGAAGCGGCGCGGAGCTGCTGCTGTACTCGGTCAACAACATCACGAGCGGCACCGACGCTCAGGGTGAGGTCACGGTAAGGTTGAGCAAGGACGGGCGCATCGTGAATGGGCAGGGTTCCGACACGGATATCGTGGTCGCATCGGTCAAGGCCTACTTGAATGCCGTGAACAAGCTGTATTCCAGGCTCGAGCGCATCAACCCACAGGTCTGAGGCGTACAACGATCGTGTCGCGCTGGCTCATCATCAGCGGGTTGCTCCTGGTCGTGCTGGGACTTGCCTGGCCCTGGCTCTCGAAGCTCGGCTTGGGCAATCTGCCTGGCGACATTCGTGTCGAGCGCGGCGGCTTCCGCTTCTATTTCCCTGTCACGACGGCGATCATCGTCTCGGTGGTGATCAGCGTCATTCTGTGGATTTTCCGACGGTGAGCCGATGTATGCTTGTCGCCCTCGATGCTGAAGCCCAGCGGCTATGTTTCGGCGCGCTTCGCCGTCGCGCTGCGAATGAACACGGCGGCAGCCACGATGAATGCCAACGCGAGGAAGAGTTCCAGGAAAGCCAGCGCGGCTGACATGCCCGTGTCGGCATAGGCGCGTACGCAGCCTTCGATGAAGTATGCGACCATCAGCATCGACGACCAGCGATAGGTATAGATGCGCTGGTGAAGCACGCCGAACAGCGGCGCAAGCAGAGGCAGGACTTTCAGAACCATCCAGGAGCCGCCGGGCCTCAACGGCGCCAACCACAGCTCCCACGCCACGCAGAGCCCGATCAGGGCGGTCAAGCTGCCGACAGCGGCGAGGTAGGCGATCTTGCTCATCATCAAGGGCGACATTGCGCGGCGAGCTCCTCAAGTGCTTGCGGAAGGTCTTCAGCGACAGCGACGGGCTTGTCGAAAGAAACCCGCAGCAGCGTATCGTCGGTTCGAATATCGATGCCGTCGCAGTCCAGCGCCACTGCAGCGCATGCATCAGGCGTGCTGCCGTTGAAGTGCCGACAGCAATCGTGCAGCATGGGTGAATGCTCGGTGTTGAGACGTGGCAGCCATGCGCGCTCGATCTCGGCGGCATCGGGCCATTCAACTGCGAAAGTCTCGACGGGCAGCCAGTGGATGGCGCCGAAGCCCGCGATGTAGCGGATGGCCACGGGCGCGATCCGATAGAAGTCGAAATCCAGGGCAAGCAGTTCGGAGGCGGCGGGGAAGAATTCTAGATACCGGCTCCGGATCGAGCCCGGATCGTCGATGAGCATGCATTGGCCTGCGATCGTCAAGCGCGCCGCGGCTTGCACGTCGGCCCCGGGTTCATGCACCATGAGGCTCACGCGCGGATCGGAGCGGATGTTTCGAGTGTGTTCCGCGAGCCGGCTGATCAGCAGAACGGGGTGCGCGTCGTAGTGCGTCATGAAAGGCACGACGCTGGCGAACGGATAGCCGTCGAGTCGCTTGGACACGGTGGCGAGCGCTCCGCTGCGACAGCGACGGAGCAGGCGGCGTGCTTCGACGGTGTGATTCATCGCCATCGTGCGACAGTGAACGAGAAATCCGTCAGGCCGGAAGTCGGTGATGCCTGTCTCGCGGCCCGATGTCGAATCACGCTCGCAGCTTCATCGATGCTTCAGCCAGGCGCCGACCGAGCGCGATGCAAAGCGTTTTTTCGTCCTCGGAGATGGATCGGTCGTTGTTCGCGCCTGCGAAGTGGCTCGCGCCGTAAGGCGTGCCGCCCGTCGATGTGTTCGACAAGGCAGGATTGGTATACGGCAGGCCCAAGACGAGCATGCCGTGATGAAGCAGTGGCGGCATCATGGACAGGAGTGTCGACTCCTGTCCGCCGTGCAAGGTCGATGTCGAGGTGAATACAGCGGCGGGTTTGCCAACCAGGGCGCCGCGAGCCCAGAGAACGCCGGTGGAGTCGATGAAGTGTTTCAAGGCGGATGCCATGTTGCCGAACCGGGTCGGTGAGCCCAATGCCAATCCCGCGCATTGCTCCAGATCGCTTAGCTCGGCATACGGGGCGCCTGTATCGGGTATGGATGGCTCGGTCTGCTCGCATACGGGAGAGACGGGAGGCACTGTGCGGATCCGTGCGCGGACGCCAGGCACCTGCTCGATGCCGTGGGCGATCATGTGTGCCATGCGGGCGACTTTGCCGCTACGGCTGTAGTACAGCACGAGAACTTCGATCATGATGTTGCCGCGAATCGGATGGGAGCAAAGACCGGTGTTGCGCGGCTCTGGCTCAGGCTGTTGTGGCTTGGGTGACTTCGGTTCGATTATAGCAACCGGGAATACAAGGACATGATCTCGCGATTGCGCATTCGCCTGGGCTTCGGCTCGGCCCGACGCTTGATGCGGCTTGTCGCCGCCCGGTTCGAGGAGGACCGCTGTGTACAGGTCGCCGGCAACCTGACGTTCACCACGCTGCTCGCCCTGGTGCCGTTGTTCACCATCGCCTTCACGCTGTTCACCGCCTTTCCGGTCTTCGAGGATTGGTCGAACGCATTCAAGATCTTCCTGCTGACCACGCTCGTGCCCGAGGTCGGGGGCAAGGTCATCACGCTCTACATGCAGCAGTTCGCGGACAACGCGGCTCAATTGACCGCCGTGGGCCTCATCTTCCTGGCGGTGACCGCGCTGCTCTTGTTGCTGTCCATCGAGAGGGTCTTCGACGGCATTTGGCGAGCACGGCGTCCTCGTTCAATGGTGCAGCGCCTGGTGATCTACTGGACGATCATCACCGTCGGTCCCTTGCTGATCGGCGCGAGTCTGTCGATCACATCCTGGTTGGTGACGCAGTCAATGCGATCGGTCGGGAGCGCGCAAGACACGCACGACCTGCTGCTGCGCATCGTGCCCGTGCTGCTGAATGGCGCAGCCTTCGCGCTGCTCTACCTCACCGTGCCGAGCAAAAGGATTCGCGTGAAGGATGCCTTGAGCGGCGGCATTGCCGCGGCGCTGCTGTTCGAATTCATGAAGCAAGGCTTCGGCTTGTATGTGCGGTTGTTCCCGACCTACGACCTGATCTACGGGACCTTCGCGACCATCCCGATCTTTCTTTTGTGGCTGTACCTTTCCTGGCTCGTGATTCTCCTCGGTGCCGTGTTCGTGGCGGTGTTGCCGCAATGGCGGCTGGGTGTGGAGAAGAGCGGTGCGCGCGGCGATACGGCGTTTTTCCGGGCACTGCGCCTGATCGAAGTCCTGCACGCAGCGCGTCGCGAGAGCGAGACGCCGAGCGTGGCGCGCCTTGGGATGCTCTCAGGCATGTTGGAGGAAACGGCCGATACCCTGCTCGAGGCCATGGAAGGCAAGGGCTGGGTACGTCGGGTGGAGCCAGTCGGCTGGATCCTGGCGCTCGACTTGGCGGATTTGCGCCTTGCCGATGTTTACCGACTGTTTGCCATGGATCCTGACGGGCTCGACTCGAAGAGCGGCCCTCTTGTCACGGGTGCGCAGCAACTGCTGAACCGAATGGTGAGCGATCTCGAACTGCCTCTGGCGAGTTTTTGGCACGAGCCCCGAGAAGACGGGCCCCGCGCCGCAGCCGACACTTCAACGGCCACGCACGGGTGAATGGTTGGCGACGGCCGTCATGCCGCTGGAGCCCTCGGCGTACTGCCACGAGTTCGTCCAGGCGGCTTGGACGAGATTGGGATACCAAAGCTTGCCGAGGCTGCCGTTATAGCGGCCCAGCGCTCGTGTGAGGTTTCCGCGCTCGATATCGAGATAGTGGCGCAGGATCAGGCATCCGTAGCGCAGATTGGTGCGAAGATGAAACAGGTTGTGATCCTTCGTGCCGATGACATCGACCCAGAACGGCATGACCTGCATGTAGCCGCGCGCTCCGGCCGTCGACACGGCATACTTTCGGAAGTTGCTTTCGACCTGGATGACCGCGAGCACGAGTTGAGGGTCGAGTCCTGCCCGGGTTGCTTCGTAATGCACGGTGCGCAGAAATTCCGTGCGTGCAATCGGGTCTGGCAGCCTGCCTCGCAGTCGCTGCGACATGACGAGCAGCCATTGGTGTGCGGATTCGTCCGATTCGAAAGAGCTACGATCGACCGCCTGATCGGCTACGGCACGCTGCAGTGCGTGCCGTGCGCTGGCTGACAAAGGCTCGTATAGCTGCCGACTTGCGCGGGCGGGAGGCAGCCAACCCGCCAACATGACGCCGGTGCCAAGGAGGATGGCACGTCGCCTGTCGGCTGATCTCAGCAGTGATGGTTCAGCGGGAAGCGCGGGGCGGTTAAGCGTCCGCTTGCAGACGGCCGCAAACGTGCTCCACGATCTGCTCCAATCGAACGTTCGCAGCCTTTTCCTCCCGCCTTTGCTTGAACTCGAGTTCTCCATTCTTCAATCCGCGTTCGCCGACAACGATTCGGTATGGAATGCCTATCAGATCCATATCTGCAAACATGACCCCGGGGCGCTCATCTCTATCGTCGAGCAAGACTTCAACGCCCGCATCACTCAACGTCTGGTAGAGCTTTTCGGCAACGCTGCGAACCTCGTCGTTCTTGTTCGCGCCGATAGGAACGATGGCCACCTGGAAGGGCGCAAGCGCCGCGGGGAACATTATGCCGCGAGCGTCGTGATTTTGCTCGATCGCCGCCGCTACGATACGCGTAACACCTATGCCATAGCAGCCCATCTCGACGGTTTGCAGCTTGCCGCCTTCGTCGAGGAAAGCGATATTCATGGCGTCCGCGTATTTCTTGCGCAGCTGAAAGATGTGGCCGACTTCGATGCCGCGGCAAAGCTCCAGCGTGCCGGCTCCGTCAGGGCTCGGGTCGCCGGCGACGACATTGCGGATATCGGCCACGATGGCCGGCTCGGGAAGATCGCGGCCGAAGTTGACGCCCGCAAGATGGAAGTCGGCTTCGTTCGCCCCGCAAACGAAATCAGCGAGGGCTGCCGCGCTGCGGTCCGCGATAATGGAAACGGCGCTGCTCAGGCCGACCGGGCCGATGAATCCGGGTGCGCAGCCGGTGGCTTCCCGGATCTCTTCCGCGCTTGCGAGCCGCAACCGCTCCATGCCGGGCAGCTTGGCCGCCTTGATCTCGTTGAGGGAATGATCGCCCCGAAGAAGCAGCATATGGAGCTTGCCGCTCGCATGCACCATCACTGCCTTGATGCTTTTCCCGATATCGCAGCCGAGCTGTTCGCATACGGCGTCGCAGGTCTTCTTGCCAGGGGTCTCGACTTTGCGCATGGTTTCCGAGGCCTCCGGGCGTGGAGCGCTCGGTGCGAGCGCTTCGGCAAGTTCCACATTGGCCGCGAATTCCGACTGCGGACAGTAGGCGATCGCGTCTTCGCCTGAATCGGCGAGCACGTGAAACTCATGCGATCCGGTGCCGCCGATGGCGCCCGTGTCCGCAGCGACGGCGCGAAAGCGCAGGCCCAGGCTCGCGAAGATGCGGGAGTACGCTTCGTACATCGCCTGATAGGTGACATCCAGGCCGGTCTTGTCGGCGTGAAAGGAGTACGCGTCCTTCATCAGGAATTCGCGGGCACGCATCACGCCGAATCGCGGGCGGATCTCGTCGCGGAACTTGGTCTGGATCTGATACAGCGTAACGGGCAACTGGCGGTAGCTTTTCACTTCACGTCGGACCAGGTCCCCGATCACCTCTTCGTGCGTCGGGCCCACGCAGAAGTCGCGGTCGTGGCGATCCTTGACGCGCAGAAGATCCGGCCCATAGTGATCCCAGCGCCCCGACTCCTGCCACAACTCGGCCGGCTGAATGGCGGGCATGAGAACCTCGACGGCGCCCGTGGCATTCATTTCGCGGCGAACGACAGCCTCCACCTTGCGCACCACGCGCAGACCGAGCGGAAGCCAGGTGTACAAGCCGCTGGCCAAGCGTCGAATCAATCCCGCCCGCAGCATCAGTCGATGGCTGACGAGTTCAGCCTCTGCCGGCGCTTCCTTGAGCGTCGATAAGAACAAGCGGGATACACGCATGGGTGTCGGGTCTTCGGAAAAGTCTTTATTCTAACCGGAGGACAACGAAGCTTCACGGCCGGAGCACGGAATGCTGCGAGCGCTGAGCAGGGTGTTTGGCGGGGCGCCGCTCTATCGGCGTAACGGCGTCGAAGTTCGCGAGCGTCACGGCCTGCGGACGCTGCACCTCGATTCGGATACCGTGCAGAGCGCGATGAGAATCGACAGGCCGGACGATCTGGAACTCTCGTACACGCGCGCGATGATGTCTTTCCTGCTGTTCGGCGCGCCACCGAAAAGTGCGCTGCTCATCGGCCTGGGCGGTGCGTCGCTTGCCAAGTTCATTTACCGGACCATGCCGGAAACCCGGTCCACCGTGGTCGAGATCAATGCGGACGTCATCGATGCGGCGCGGCTTTACTTCGGGCTGCCCGGCCAGTGCCAGCGGCTTTCGGTGTACGTGGGGGACGGGGCGCAGTATGTCGAGTCGCCCGGGCAGGCTGTCGATGTTCTTCTGGTGGATGCTTACGACGGTCAGTCGCTGGCTGCATCGCTCGCCACGGAGGTGTTCTTTCGAGCCGCGCAGCGCGCCTTGAGCAACGACGGCGTCTTCGTGATGAACTTGTGGGCGAATGACCGGGCTTTCGACGCCAACGTGCAGCGCATCGAGGCCGCCTTCGACGGGCGCTGCCTGTGCCTGCCTGCGGAGCGCCCGGGTAACGTCATCGTGCTCGCCTTTGCGAGGAGCGCGGTACCGGACGGCCTGCGCTGGGTGACGCTGCAGAGCCGGGCCAAACTGCTCAAAGAGCGTTTCGGACTCGAGTTTCCCGCCTTCGTGGCCGGTCTGCGATCGATGAACCAGCATGACGCGGGCGGCTTGATTTTCGGGCGGCGACGAGCCTAGATTTGCGTGCTGCACGGCCCATGCCTTGCCTCGGCGCTTTCGCGAGTGTGAGATTTGTGGAAGAATCGTTCTCGGAATAAGACCTTGCGGGTGTTCACATGATAGATAAGGATGGTTATCGCCCGAACGTGGGAATCATCATCCTCAATCATCGGAACGAGGTGTTCTGGGGTAAGCGGGTCAACCAGCATGCGTGGCAGTTCCCGCAGGGGGGCATCAAGTACGGAGAGTCGCCCGAGCAGGCAATGTTCCGGGAACTCAACGAAGAGGTCGGGCTCGCAAGGCATCATGTCCGCATTCTGGGGCGAACGCGAGGTTGGTTGCGTTACGAGGTACCCGACCACTGGATAAAGCGGGACTGGCGCGGAAACTATCGGGGCCAGAAGCAGATCTGGTACTTGCTGCGGTTTGTGGCGCGGGATTGCGACGTTCAGTTGCGTGCCTGTGAGCGTCCCGAGTTCGATGCCTGGCGGTGGAGCGACTATTGGGTCCCGCTCGAATCGGTCATCGAGTTCAAGCGCGAGGTTTATCAGCGCGCGCTCAACGAGTTGAGCCGGTTCGTGGATCGCTCGAGAGGGTATCGACGCAGCGCGCGGGGGCGTGAGCCCGTGCGCGATGGGTACGAGGGGCCCGCTCAGCAGACAGAGGCTGCGACTACGGGCAGCGTCTGAGCCGGACAAGAAACGATCAATGTACCCGCTGCGCGGTGATGGATGATTGACGCCGCTGAGCCTACAAATTTAGAATTATTCTAAAGTCGAAGGCGGCTGTTGAGGCTGGTAGTCTGAACAGCGATGTAACAACCAAGGCAAGGAGAGGAACGATGCAACTGAAGGGATCCAAGACGCACGACAATCTGAAGGCCGCATTTGCGGGAGAGTCCCAGGCGAACCGCCGCTACCTGTATTTCGCTGCCAAAGCCGATGTCGAGGGCCAGAACGACGTGGCGGCGGTGTTTCGTTCAACTGCTGAAGGCGAGACCGGCCATGCTCATGGTCACCTCGAGTACCTGGAAACGTGCGGCGATCCGGCGACGGATTTGCCGTTTGGTCGCACCCGTGACAACCTGAAGGCGTCGATCGCCGGCGAGACGCACGAGTACACGGATATGTACCCGGGCATGGCAAAGGCGGCCCGCGACGAAGGGTTTGGCGAGATCGCCGACTGGTTCGAGACGCTGGCGAAAGCCGAGCGCTCCCACGCGAATCGGTTCCAGAAGGCGCTGGACGCCCTCGCGGACTAAACCGACGATGCAAGCGGGGTGATGCGGTGGGCAAGACCCATCGCATCACCCTTTTTGTTTTGTGCCAGCCGTTTCCCCACTCTTGATGAGAACCGCACATGTCAGCCAGAGAAGGTAACCTAGAGCCGCCGAAGCGCCATCCCATCGACTGGCGCAATCCCGATTTCTACGACGAAACCAAACTGTTCGACGAATTGCACCGCGTCTACGATGTTTGTCACGGATGCCGCCGCTGCTTCAATCTGTGCAATTCGTTTCCAAGCCTGTTCGATCTGATCGACGAAGGGCCGACAGGTGAATTGGACGGCGTGGACAAGGCGCGTTACTGGGATGTGGTGGATCAATGCTATCTGTGCGACATGTGTTTCATGACCAAATGTCCTTACGTGCCGCCGCATCCGCTGAACGTCGACTTTCCGCATCTGATGTTGCGAGCCAAGGCGGTGAAGTACCGCACCTCGGGCGCATCCTTTCGGGACCGGCTTCTCACCAGCACCGATGCGGTCGGCAAGTTGGCGGCGATACCCGTGGTCGCGCAGGTCGTCAACGCGGTGAACCGCAACGACGGCGCACGCGGGTTGATGGAGAAGGTCATCGGCGTGCACAAGGACAGGGTGTTGCCCGAATACTCGCCGCAGAAGTTCCGCGGGTCGGCGCAGCCGCAGGCAGGGTTCGAGGTCCGGGACGGCGCGAGTGCCCCGGGGAAGGTTGCGATCTTCGCGACCTGCTACGTGAACTGCAACGAGCCCGGCATCGGCCATGACTTGCTTCAGGTTCTGGCGCACAACCAGATACCAAGCCAGTTGGTCGATCAGGAAGTCTGCTGCGGCATGCCCAAGCTGGAACTGGGCGATCTCGAGTCTGTGGCCAAGTTGAAAGACAAGAACATTCCTGTGCTGGCGAAACTGGCTCGTGAGGGCTATGCCATTCTTGCGGCCGTGCCGTCATGCACATTGATGTTCAAGCAAGAGCTGCCGTTGCTTTTCCCTGACGACAAGGACGTGGCTGCGGTTGCCGAAGCGATGTTCGATCCCTTCGAATATCTCATGGCGCGTCACAAGGACGGGATGCTGAAGACCGATTTCAAGCGCCCTCTCGGGAAGATCGCCTATCACGTGCCTTGCCACCTCCGGGTGCAGAACATGGGCAACAAGACGCGAGATCTCTTCAAGCTTTTGCCCGACACCCAGGTTGAAATGATCGAGCGTTGCTCGGGTCATGACGGTACCTGGGGGGTGAAAAAGGAATACTTCGAACAGTCGATGAAGATAGGCAAGCCGGTGTTCAAGCAGATGGGGCAAGCGCAAGCCGACTACATCAGTTCGGATTGCGCGATTGCTGGTAGGCACATCTGTCAGGGCATCGGGGAAGATGCGCCCGAAAAGGCTCATCCGCTCACCTTGCTGCGTATGGCGTACGGCCTGTAGTCGGCTACCCGCAACAGCTTGCTTGGCCGACCAGTCGGACTGGCCGGCATGACTTTGAAATGAGGACGACAATGGCTCGAATCAGCCGTGACAGCCTAATGACGCTCGAGGCCTACTCGCGCGAGCGCAATGAGTTTCGAAGCAAGGTTCTCGCTCACAAGAAGAATCGTACGTTGGGTATCGGTCCCAACGTTACGCTGGTATTCGAGGATGAGCTCACCATGCGCTATCAGATCCAGGAAATGCTGCGTGCGGAGCGCATTTTTGAAGCCCAAGGCATCCAGGACGAGATCGATGCCTACAACCCCCTTGTCCCCGACGGCAGCAATTGGAAGGCGACGATGCTGATCGAGTATCCGGAGGTGGAGGAGCGCCGCCGCATGCTGCCCAAGCTGATCGGCATCGAGGATCGCGTATGGGTCAAGGTCGAAGGGGATCAGCCTGTCCATGCCATCGCCGATGAAGATCTGGAGCGCGAGAACGACGAGAAGACTTCGTCGGTGCATTTCCTGCGTTTCGAGCTCAGCGACGCCATGAAGGCGCGTTTGCGCTCCGGCGCCGGTTTGGCCATCGGAGTCGATCATCCGAGCTATTCGCACGCCATCGACGAGGTCGGCGATGCGGTGCGCGCGTCGTTGATTCGTGATCTGACATGATCCGTCGTATTGCCGCTGCAATCGCCACGCTCACCTTGTTGTCCGCCTGCGGATCCCGCGTGTCCGGGATAGAAGCTCGGGATCCCAATCGAGGCGCCTTCGGCGAAGAACCCAGTGGTCCTCCGAAGGAAGCCAAACTGGAGTTGCCTCGCTACCCGAAGGATTCCGACTTGGTGCAGTTCTATCCGGGGGCGTTGGATTCGCACAGGTATTTCATCGATGTGGGCAGCTTGATCGTCGGTGCCGATGGGGTGGTGCGATACGCTCTCGTGATGAGGACGAGCGGGGGAGCTGTGAACGTCTCCTACGAGGGCATTCGTTGTCAGACTCGGGAAAGACGCCTCTACGCGGTCGGTTATCCGAACAAAGGATGGGTCGAGGCCAGACGTTCCGAGTGGGAGCCTATCCGTTCCGGCCGCCTCAATGAGCATCAGGCGATGTTGTACTCGGATTACTTCTGCCCAGACCGGATCGAGCCGGAGGACCGCGCCTCGATCATCCGGCGATTGCGAAGCGGTTTGAGGGGCGAATCGCCCCATCGCGGCGACCGCTAGCCCGCGTTTTCTACAGAAGAACCAGATTGTCCCGGTGGATGAGTTCCGGCTCGTCGATGTACCCCAACCGGGTTTCGATGGCCCCGCTGGGCGTGCGCAGGATGCGTGCGGCGTCGCTCGAGCTGTAGTTGATCAGCCCGCGGGCGATTTCTCTGCCCGTGGGCGAGATGCAGCTGACGAGTGCGCCCCGGTCGAAGACGCCATCGATCGCGTGTACACCGATGGGCAGCAGACTCTTCCCGTCTTCGAGCAGCGCCTTCGTGGCGCCGTCATCGAGGTGCACGCGGCCGTGGACCATCAAATTGTCGGCAAGCCACTGCTTGCGCGCGGCGAGCCGGGCCTTGTCGGCTCGAAGCAAGGTGCCGATGTGCTCGCCGGCGCCCAATCGGAGCAGCACATCGGGCTCGCGACCCGAGGCGATGAGTGTGTCCGCACCGCTACGAGCGGCACGTTTGGCCGCGAGCACTTTCGTGAGCATGCCGCCACGACCTAGTTCACTGCCGGCTCCGCCGGCCATGGCTTCCAGCTCGAGGCTCCCAGCCTGCGCCTCAGGAAGCATACGCGCCCCGGCGTTCTTCCGAGGATCGGCACTGTAGAGGCCTGCCTGGTCGGTGAGAATAATGAAGATGTCCGCCTCGACCAGATTGGTGACCAATGCGCCGAGCGTGTCGTTGTCGCCGAATCGGATCTCGTCGGTGGCGACGGTATCGTTTTCGTTGATGACGGGGATGACGCGCATCGCGAGCAGGGTCGACAGCGTGGATCGGGCGTTCAGATAACGCTTGCGATCGGCGAGGTCTTCGTGCGTGAGCAATACCTGGGCGGTGTGAAGATCGTGACGGCGAAAGCACGTCTCATAGACTTGCACCAAGCCCATCTGCCCCACAGCCGCCGCGGCCTGCAACTCATGAATCGCCTTGGGGCGCCGCTTCCAGCCCAATCGCTGCATGCCTTCGGCAATGGCACCGCTCGATACGAGAACGATTTCTCGACCCGAGAGGGTGAGCTGGGCGATCTGATTGGCCCATCCCGATATGGCCGCCTCATCCAGTCCCCGACCTTCGTCGGTAAGCAGACTGCTGCCTATCTTGACGACCATACGCCGGGCGTTCAACAGGCAGGCGGATACGGTGCCGTCCGTTTCGGTCATGATTGCTCGTCGCTGCGCGCCTTGTCCAGGTGATCCATGACAGCATAGACAAGTGCCTGACACCCTTCTCCGGTAATGGCCGATAAGGCGAACACCGGGCCGCGCCACCTGAGCCGCCGGACGATCTCCTTGATGACCTTCTCGCGCTCATCGTCCGGAAGTAGATCGATCTTGTTCAGCACCAACCAGCGTGGCTTCTTGTATAGAGCTACATCGTACTTGCGCAACTCCGCAACGATCGCCCGCGCATCGCGAACCGGATCGGTGTTCGGATCGAGAGGCGCGATATCGACCAGATGCAGCAGCAAATGCGTGCGCTGCAGGTGACGAAGAAATCGATGGCCGAGGCCCGCGCCCTCGGCGGCGCCCTCGATCAACCCTGGAACATCGGCGACGACGAAGCTGCGTGAAGGCCCCACGCGCACCACGCCGAGGTTGGGGCTCAGGGTCGTGAACGGATAATCCGCCACCTTAGGGCGGGCGGCTGATACTTTGCGGATGAAGCTCGATTTGCCGGCGTTCGGCATGCCCAGCAGACCCACGTCCGCGATTACGCGCAGCTCGAGTTGCAGGTTGCGGGTTTCGCCGGGCTTGCCCGGCGTGGCATGCCTCGGAGCGCGATTGGTGCTCGACTTGAAGTTGAGATTGCCCAAGCCGCCCGCGCCGCCACGCGCGATGATCACTCGCTGGCCATCGTGCTGCAGATCGGCTATCCGTTCGCCGGAATCCTCGTCGGTGATGATCGTCCCGACCGGGAAGTGCAATTCGACGTCGTCCGCGCCCCGACCATTGCAGTCGGACCCTCGCCCCCGCTCCCCGTCCTTGGCTCGGTGAATGCGTGCGAACCGGTATTCGATCAACGTATTCAGATTGCGATCGGCAACCGCGTAGAGGCTTCCGCCCCCGCCGCCGTCCCCGCCGTCGGGTCCGCCTCTTGGGATGAACTTCTCGCGTCTGAAGCTGGCCGAGCCATCGCCGCCCTTGCCAGCGTGCACTTCAATACGGGCTTCGTCGAAGAATTTCATGATGATTTCTCAACCCTGGCCCTGAAACAAAAAGCCCTGCCGTGGAGGACAGGGCTCTTGTTGGAGAACATTGTGGTTCAGGCGGGCAGAATGCTCACGATCTGGTGATTTGCCGGACCACGCTGTCCGAAGACCACCGTGCCGGCGATGCATGCGTAGAGCGTGTGATCGCGTCCCATGCCGACATTGACGCCTGCGTGCACGCGGGTGCCGCGCTGGCGCACCAGGATGCTTCCCGCCGTGACCAACTGACCGCCGTACCGCTTGACGCCCAGTCGCTTGGACTCGGAATCTCGCCCGTTGCGGGAACTCCCGCCTGCTTTTTTGTGTGCCATTTCTTGCTCCGAAGAAACTAGTTCGTCGAGATGGAATCGATCCGGATCTCTGTGTAGAGCTGGCGATGTCCCTGGGTTTTCCGGTAATGCTTGCGGCGGCGCATCTTGAAGATCTTGATCTTGTCGCCCTTGCCCTGGCTGAGCACGGTGACCTTGACCGCGGCGCCATCGACCAGTGGAGCGCCGATAGTGACCTGTTCGCCCTCGCCGACCATGAGCACCTCGGTCAGCAGGATTTCAGCGCCTGCCTGGGCATCGAGTTTCTCTACCTTGAGCGCCTCGCCGACGCTTACTCGGTGCTGTTTGCCACCTGTCCTGATCACAGCGTACATGACTGCTAGGCTCGCTTGAAAAAAGGCGCAAAGTATACAAGGCGCCGGGGGTGAGGGTCAAATACAACAGAATGGGCGCGCTGGCGCCTGCTGGAATTGCTATCATGAAGGCCGAATCTGCATCTTCCTCGCCTTTTCCTCCCGTGGCCATCGAAACCATACACAAGCGCATTGCCTCCGACATGCAGGCTGTCGACGAGGTGATCCGCAAGAGCCTGCATTCGGACGTGGTTCTCGTGCGCGAAGTGGCTCACCATATCGTGACCGGGGGCGGCAAGCGGCTGCGTCCTGCCTTGGTGATTCTCTCGGCCGGTGCGTTCGGGTACTCGGGCCATGAGCACCACCGTTTGGCGGCCATCGTGGAGTTCATCCATACGGCGACCCTGCTCCACGACGATGTGGTGGACGAGTCCTCTCTGCGCCGCGGTCAGGCTACTTCCAACGCCCTGTTCGGTAATGCCGCGAGTGTGCTCGTGGGGGATTTCGTGTACTCCCGAGCGTTTCAGATGATGGTGGACGTCGGCAACATGCGTGTCATGCAGGTCCTGGCGGATGCGACCAACGTGATTGCCGAAGGCGAGGTGCTGCAGTTGATGACGTGCCATAACGCCGATGTCGATGAGGCCGGTTATCTGCAGGTGATCCGCTGCAAGACCGCCAAGCTATTCGAAGCCGCCACCCGGCTGGGCGCCGTAATCAGCGGTGCCAGTGCCAGCGACGAAGAGGCGATGGCTGCTTATGGCATGCATCTCGGGACCGCCTTTCAGCTGATCGATGATGTGCTCGACTACTCGGGCACGACGACAGAAATGGGCAAGAACATCGGCGACGATCTTGCCGAAGGCAAGCCGACGTTGCCGCTGATCTACGCGATGCGGCGCGGTTCGCCCGTGCAAGCGCTTCGTGTTCGGGAAGCCATCGAGCATGGCGGTTTGGAGGAACTCAACCCCGTTCTCGATGCGGTGCGTCAGACAGGCGCGTTGGATTACACCCGGCGACAGGCGGAGGCCGAAGTTCGGATCGCCTGCGATGCGGTCCGTCATCTGCCGCGTTCAAATCATTTGGAGAGTCTGCTAGAATTGGCGTCGTTCGCAGTCGAGCGCAAATTCTAGAGTCTTGCTTCATCAGGCACGGCTCTTCGCTGCGAACGGCGGGCAGGAAATGCTGGCGCGCGGTGATCCCGCGCGTTTTTCGCTTCCTCTTTCGAGTTCTTGCTGCAATCGCGGCAGTCGGGGTGTAGCGCAGCCTGGTAGCGCACTGCGTTCGGGACGCAGTGGTCGGAGGTTCAAATCCTCTCACCCCGACCATTTTCATTTCCCAGGTCTTCCATAACCTCGTCGGACGCTCTTTCCGATCCGATCCGGGATGGCGTGCGTCGCGCGCCTTGCTTCGATATCCATGCCGGCACACGCATGGGATAATGATCTCCGTGGTCTGTGGCTCGTAGACCAAGTGACCATGCGAATGGCGGGAGCAGTCGAGTGGCCAAGATACTGCTGGTGATCGTGATCGCCGGCGCTGTGTACTACATTTGTCGCGCGTACGCGCGCGCCGTGGCGCGCAGCCAGGCCGAGCGCTCGGTGCCGCGGACGCAATCCAAGCCCGACGAAGACATGGTCCAGTGTTGTCGTTGCGGAATTCATTTGCCCCGGAGCGAGGCTTGCGTTGCGGACGACGCTTACTTCTGTTCCGACGAGCATCGCCGATTGCATGGGTCTTGAGGCTGCATCGAGGTTGACGGCAACGGGTGACGAGGCCGCCGGGCCGCGTTCAGGATCGATCCGCGAGAGCAGTTTCTCCGATACGCATTGGCGCTCGTTGCGGTTCTTCAACGCCTACAGAATCGCCGTGGCGGTTCTCATGCTGATGTCGGCCGCTATCCTCGGGGCCGACACTTTCCTGGGTTGGAAGGATCGCGCGACCTTCACCTATACCAGCCTGCTTTATGTTGTCTTCGGCCTGCTTTGCCTGATTCCGGCGAAGATGCGTCGGCCGGATCTGGATTGGCAGTTGAGCATCCAGATAACCGCAGACGTGACCTTCATCGTCGTCCTCATGCATGTGAGTGGCGGCGTGGTGAGTGGACTGGGATTGCTTTTGCTCGCGGTTCTCGCCGGCGCCGGAATGATCAGTCGCGGCCGCCTCACGTTGTTTCATGCGGCGCTTGCCAGCATTGGTGTGTTGCTCGAGCATACCTACCAAGTTTTGGCGGACGAGGCCGCCGTCGCGCTGTATGTTCAGGCGGGTTTCCTCTCGATCGGCTTTTTTGCAACGGCCTGGGTAGCCCATGTGTTGGCCCGGTACACGACGGAGAGCGAAAGGCTCGCTGCTCAGCGCGAGGTCGATCTGGCGAACATGGCGCAGGTGAACCAGCTCGTCATTCAGGATATGGATGCAGGCGTTCTGGTCGTGGACGCCGATGGTCGCATAAGGAGCCGGAACGCGAAGGCCGACGCCTTGCTCGGGCCGATCCCCGCTGGCCATATCGAGGCGTCGTTGCGTGAGCGGGCTCCGGCACTCGCCGGGCGCATCGCCCGCTGGAAGGGTGCTGCTCCGGCGGAAACGGAGCCGCTGACGACCTTGATCGGCGGCAAACCCGTTAGCGTGCGGTTCGTCCCGGTCGGTCTTCATGGCAACGTGGGCGCGGTTCTTTTTCTCGAGGATCTGACCCGCGTGCAGGCTCAGGCGCGGCAGATGAAGCTCGCCTCCCTGGGGCGTCTGACGGCCAACATCGCTCACGAGATACGCAATCCGTTGTCCGCAATCAGTCACGCCACCGAACTGCTCCAGGAGGAAGGCGGGCTGGACCCTACCGGAAGGCGTCTGCTGGACATCATCCATGACAACACCCAGCGCCTGGACCGGATGGTGCAGGACGTGCTCAGGCTCAACAGGCGAGACCGGGCCCATAAGGAGCAGTTCCCGGTCTGTGACTATCTTCGCGTTTTCGCCGAGCAGTTCTGCAGCATCGAGAAAATCGATCCTGCGGTGCTCAGCTTCGAGTTCGCGATCCAGGCAGCCATTCTCTTCGACCGCAGCCACCTCAACCAGGTGATGTGGAATCTATGCCGCAACGCGTTGCGCCACAGCCGCGGCGTGCGTGGCAGCATCCAGATTCGAGTCGATTCGGGCGCGCAATCCGATAGAGTAAGATTGAGCGTGATCGATGATGGGCCCGGCGTCCCGCTCGAACATCGTGCGCATCTGTTCGAGCCGTTTTTCACCACCGTATCGACCGGCACCGGGCTGGGCTTGTACATCGCCCGCGAAGTGTGCGAGGCGAACGGAGCATCGCTGGAGTACATCGAATCCGCAGCAGGCGGACATTTCTGCGTCGATTGTCGGAGAGTCAACCCTGGTTGAATCGGAAAAAGCGGTGGCGCGCGTTCTGGTCGTCGACGACGAGTCGGACATTCGAGAACTGCTGTCCATGACGATGACGCGCATGGGTCTTGCCGTGGACACGGCGGGCACCGGCTTCGATGCGGAGCAGCTGCTGCAGAAGCATCATTACGATCTTTGCCTCACCGACATGCGTCTGCCCGACGGCAACGGCCTCGATTTGTTGGAGCACGTCGGTCGGCACTATCCCAGTACCCCGGTTGCGGTCATTACGGCTTTTGGCAGTGCCGAGAACGCGGTTGCCGCCCTGAAGGCTGGGGCTTTCGACTACATCGCCAAGCCAGTGGCACTTAGCCAGCTGCGTGCGCTGGTGCAATCCGCATTGAAGCTCTCGCCCGAGATGCCGCGCTCGGCGGGAGACTCGGCGCCTCCCAGCGCCCACAGAGCCGGCCCCAGTTTGTTGGGCGATTCCGAGCTTATGCAGCAGACGCGCGCGGTGATCGCGAAGCTTGCCCGCAGCCAGGCACCGATCCATGTGCGGGGCGAGTCGGGCAGCGGCAAGGAACTCGCCGCCCGCCTGATCCACATCAACAGTCCGCGTCGCGACAAGCCTTTCGTCGCCGTGAATTGCGGTGCCATTCCCGAGACCTTGATGGAGAGCGAGTTTTTCGGTTATCGCAAGGGCGCGTTCACGGGGGCGGACGCCGATCGCGAAGGCTTCTTCCAGGCGGCAAGCGGGGGCACGTTGTTTCTCGACGAAGTGGCCGAGTTGCCGATACTGATGCAGGTGAAACTCCTGCGCGCGATCCAAGAGAAGAAGGTTCGCAAGGTGGGGTCGACGCAGGAGGAGGCTGCTGATGTGCGCATCATCAGCGCCACCCATCAGAATCTGAGCGAATGCGTCGATGCCGGAAAATTCCGCCAGGACTTGTACTACCGACTGAACGTCATTGAGCTGCGTATGCCCTCGCTGCGCGAGCTACCGGAAGATATTCCTATGCTGGCGCAATCCATCCTGGCGCGTCTTGCGGGTGGCGCAGAGGCCGATGCGGCGCCCAAGCTCTCGGCCGAAGCGATTCGGGCCCTGCAGGCCTATCCCTTCCCCGGCAATGTTCGGGAATTGGAGAACGTTTTGGAGCGTGCGCTTGCCCTGACCAGCGGAGACGTGATCGAAGTCACAGACCTTCAGCTCTCTGCGCCGATCTCTGCGGGGGTGCCGGCTTCGACGCCCATGAACCTGCAGGATCATCTGGACCGGGTCGAGCGCGAGGCTATCCTCGACGCGCTGGGGAAGACGCGCTTCAATCGCACGGCCGCCGCGAAGCTGCTGGGCATCACGTTTCGCGCATTGCGCTACCGGATGGCGCGGTTGGGGCTCAATGAAGCGCTCGATGGCAAAGATTGAGGCGAGCCGTGTTTGAGCCTGCGTGCCGCAAGGCCGACGCATTCGTCATCGACGAGTTGGGATGGCTGGGCCATGTCGAGCGCATCGACTCACCCAATTTCGACGAGCGACCCGAAGGCGTGCCGATCGAACTCATCGTCATTCACGGCATCAGCTTGCCGCCTGGCGAGTTCGGAGGGGCGGAGGTGGCACGCCTGTTCACCAATGCGCTGCGGGTCGATGCGCATCCTTACTTTGCCCAATTGGCAGGATTACGCGTTTCGGCCCATTTCTTCGTTCGCCGGGACGGCCAGCTCATACAGTTCGTGTCGTGTCTGAAGCGTGCTTGGCATGCCGGTGTCTCCAGCTGGCGCGGTCGAGAGCGATGCAACGACTTCTCGATCGGCATCGAACTGGAGGGCGCGGATTACCTCCCTTACGAGGCGGTGCAGTATTCAGTCTGCATCGATCTGGTGCGCGCCTTGCGGACAACCTATCCCATTCGCGATGTTGCCGGACATAGCGACGTCGCGCCCGGCCGCAAGACCGATCCGGGTCCGGCTTTCGATTGGTCTCGTTTGGGTATCGTCCGATCCGGCTGCTAAGCATCGTCTGACGATTGCTGGCGCAAGCTGCGCGTCGGTCTGATCCACGCCACCCGAAGCGCGTCGCTTCGCGGCGAACGTGGTGGCGAACTTCCTGACCATGTCTTCCTGTGCTGCTTTTTTGCCGCATGAGCCGTGCGCTAGGGCTCGGCACGCCTTCGGCGGGGTTGACAAGGCAAACTCAGCTACTACAATTAGTCGCTCATCGCGTGTTGAGCTACTACATATTGTGGTTTTTTGTAATCGGCACGTGTAGCCCCCAGCCCAAAAACAACGACAAAGCACCATCCAGGAGACATCACTCATGCAACTCGCTACCGAAACTCCCTCCCCCGTTCCGCCAGTTGGCCTGCCTGTCGCAGAAGACAGTCCTGGGCGCGACACAAGCCTTAGCGAATACAAGGTGATACGGCGCAACGGTGCGGTGGTGGGCTTCGAGCCGGCGAAGATTGCGATCGCAATGACCAAGGCGTTCATCGCTGTCAACGGCGGCCAGGGCGCTGCGTCGGCGCGCGTCCGCGAATTGGTGGCGGGGCTGACCGAGGCGGTGGTCAACGCGCTCGTCCGTCGTCGTCCCGGCGGAGGGACGTTCCACATCGAGGATATTCAGGATCAGGTCGAGCTGGCTCTGATGCGCGGCGGCGAGCACGAGGTGGCGCGCGCTTACGTGCTGTATCGCGAGGCGCGTTCGCAGGAGCGGGCGCAGCAGCGCAGTGCTTCGGCGCAGGAAGCGACCGCGCCCGTCATCCATGTCGTCGACGGCGACAGCCGGCGGCCCCTGGACGTGCAGTCGATGACCGCGCTGATCGAGGAGGCCTGCGAAGGGTTGGGCAGCGAGGTGAAGTCCGACCCCATCGTGCAGGCGACGCTGCGCGATCTCTACGACGGCATCTCGAGCAACGAGGTGCGCAAGTCCATGATTCTGGCGGCACGCTCCCTGATCGAGTCGGAGCCTGCGTACAGCTTCGTGACAGCCCGTCTACTGCTCAACAATCTGCGGCTCGAGACGCTCGGGCGCGAGGTTACGCACGCCGGCATGAAACACGGTTATGCCGAAGCCTTTCCGCAGCTCATCCGCATGGGCATCGAAGCCGAATTGCTCGATGTGCGTTTGGGCGACTACGATCTTGCGGCCCTGGGCGCGGCTCTGGATCACAAGCGGGATCTGAAATTCGGTTACCTCGGTCTGCAGATTCTCTACGACCGGTATTTCCTACACATCAAGGAGCGCCGTATCGAGCTGCCGCAAACCTTCTTCATGCGCGTGGCGATGGGGCTTGCGCTGAACGAGAAGGCGAACGAGCGCGAGGCGCGTGCGATCGAGTTCTACAACATCCTGTCGAATTTCGACTTCATGAGCTCGACGCCGACGCTCTTCAATTCCGGCACTCGCCGCTCCCAACTGGCAAGTTGCTATCTGACTACCGTTCCGGACGACCTCGACGGCATTTACGAGTCGATCAAGGAAAACGCCATGCTCCAAAAGTTCGCTGGCGGCATCGGCAACGACTGGACCTCGGTGCGTGCGCTCGGTGCTCACATCAAGGGCACCAACGGGAAATCCCAAGGCGTCGTCCCGTTCCTGAAGGTGGTCAACGATACGGCCGTTGCCGTCAATCAAGGCGGCAAGCGCAAAGGTGCCGTTTGCTCCTATCTCGAAACCTGGCATCTGGACGTGGAGGAGTTTCTCGAGTTGCGCAAGAACACCGGCGACGACCGGCGGCGCACTCACGACATGAATACGGCCAACTGGATTCCGGACCTGTTCATGAAGCGTGTCATGGAAGGAGGCGATTGGACGCTCTTCTCCCCCTCCGATGTGCCCGATCTGCACGAAAAGCATGGCCGCGCGTTCGAGCGGGCCTATCTTGCCTACGAGGCGAAAATCGAGCGCGGTGAATTGACGCTCTTCAAGCGCATCCCTGCCGTGCAACTGTGGCGTCGCATGCTGTCGATGCTGTTCGAGACCGGACATCCCTGGATCACGTTCAAGGATCCCTGCAACCTGCGCTCGCCGCAGCAGCATGTCGGCGTGGTGCATAGCTCGAATCTGTGCACCGAGATCACGTTGAACACGGGTCCGGAGGAGATCGCGGTCTGCAATCTGGGCTCGGTCAATCTGCTTGCTCACCTGGATCGCGACACCCGCAGCCTCGATCTGGAGAAGCTCCGCCGCACGGTTTCCACGGCGATGCGGATGCTGGATAACGTGATCGACCTGAACTACTACTCAGTCGACAAGGCGCGCAACTCCAATTTCAAGCACCGGCCCATCGGCCTGGGCATCATGGCGTTTCAAGACTGCCTGCACGCCCTGCGCATTCCGTACGCGTCGCAGGAAGCGGTCGAGTTTTCTGATCGGGCAATGGAGGCGGTGGCGTACTGCGCGTATTGGTCGTCCACGGATTTGGCCGAGGAGCGCGGTCGGTACGCCACGTTCTCCGGTTCGCTTTGGGATCAGGGCGTTTTGCCCCACGAAACGCTGAACCTGCTCGAGGAGCAGCGCGGCGGATACGTCGAGTGCGATCGGACGGCGCGCCTCGATTGGGAGGCGCTGCGCAAGCGCATCGCACTGGTCGGCATGCGCAACTCCAACTGCCTGGCGATTGCCCCTACGGCGACCATTGCCAATATCACCGGGGTGTCGCAGTCGATCGAGCCCACCTTCCAGAACCTGTACGTGAAGTCGAACCTGTCGGGCGAGTTCACCGTGGCCAATCAGTTCATGGTGGAAGATCTCAAGCGCCTGAACCTCTGGGACGAGGTGATGATCTCGGATTTGAAGTATTTCGATGGCAGCTTGGCAAAGATCGATCGCATTCCCCCCGAGGTGCGCACGCTGTATGCGACGGCGTTCGAGGTCGAGCCGCAGTGGTTGGTGGAGTGCGCGGCGCGGCGTTCGAAGTGGGTCGATCAGTCGCAGTCGCTCAATCTGTATATGGCCGGCGCATCCGGCAAGAAGCTGGACGACACCTACAAGCTCGCTTGGCTGCGCGGGTTGAAGACGACGTACTACTTGCGCACGCTTGGCGCCACGCATGCGGAGAAATCCACCGGACGTGCGGGTGCGCTGAACGCGGTGCCGACAGCCGGGGAGGCCACCGAATTGAAGGTCTGCTCGATCGACGATCCGGAATGCGAGGCCTGTCAGTAGGCCAGCGGTTGCCGGCAAAAGACAGACGTAGATCGACGACAAGAATTCAGGAGCAAGGTGATGCTGCAATTCGAACAAGAACTCAAGACAACGACCCTTCCGCAGACCGGCAAAGGCAGCGGGGTCATCGAAGTCCCTGCCGACTTGGGGCGGTTCCGTCGTATTTCCGCCGACGACAAGCGCGTCATCAACGGCCAGACGGACGTCAATCAGCTCGTGCCCTTCAAGTACAAGTGGGCCTGGGAGAAATACCTCTCGGCATGCGCCAACCATTGGATGCCGCAGGAAATCCCGATGAACCGCGATATCGCGCTATGGAAGGATCCAGGCGGGCTCACGGAAGATGAGCGGCGCCTGGTAAAGCGCAATCTCGGCTTTTTCGTCACGGCAGATTCGCTCGCGGCCAACAACATCGTGCTCGGGACGTATCGCCACATCACGGCACCGGAGTGCCGGCAGTACCTGCTTCGGCAAGCCTTCGAGGAGGCGATACACACGCATGCGTACCAGTACATCGTGGAAAGCCTGGGCCTCGATGAAGGCGAGGTGTTCAACGCCTATAACGAGATCGAGAGCATCCGGGCGAAGGATCAGTTTCTCATCCCGTTCATCGACATACTGACCAATCCCACGTTCTGCACGGGCACGCCCGAGAACGACCAGCGTCTGCTCCGCAGCTTGATCGTATTCGCCTGTCTGATGGAGGGGTTGTTCTTCTACGTCGGATTCGTGCAGATTCTCGCGCTGGGTCGGCAGAACAAGATGACGGGAGCGGCGGAGCAGTATCAGTACATTCTGCGCGACGAGTCCATGCACTGCAATTTCGGCATCGATCTGATCAACCAGATCAAGCTCGAGAATCCGCACCTGTGGACGGCGGCGTTTCGAGAGGAGATTCAGGAGCTGTTCCGTACCGCCGTCGGGCTAGAGTTCCGGTACGCCGAGGACACAATGCCGCGCGGTGTGCTGGGTTTGAATGCGCCCATGTTCAAGGAGTACTTGCGTTTCATCGCGAATCGCCGCGCTCAGCAGATCGGCATCGAGCCATTGTTCCCTGGGGTGAGCAATCCGTTCCCGTGGATGAGCGAGATGATCGACCTCAAGAAGGAGAAGAACTTTTTCGAGACGCGCGTCACCGAGTATCAGACGGGCGGGGCGCTGTCTTGGGACTGAGTTTGACCAATCTGCGGCGTCTGGGTCGCAGACGGTTGACGCCTAGGGTCGAGGAATGCCGGGCCGAGGCGGATTATTCGCTGTATTTGTTGTTCGACGACGGCTTGGAAGGGCGTGTGTACTTGGGCGATCTGGTGGAGATCGTCGATTTCAGGGCCTGGCGCGACATTGATCGGTTTCTCGATGTGAGCCTCGATCCCGAGACGGGCGTTGTTCAATGGGGGGATGAGATCAGGCTGGATTCTGCCGCGCTCTATCGAGATCTGGCGACCCGGCTACGCGCGGCGTTGCAGTGAGCTCGGGGGTATCCGTTGCACGTGGTTTGCGCTTCTGGGACTGGAGGGTAAACGTATGGCAGCGAGAAACGTCCTGGCGCCGCAGAAGCCAGACCGGGCGGTGAAGTCTCGGGCGGTAAGCCGAGTGAAGAAGTCCCCGGTACCCGAGGCGATCGAGGGCAGATCCGGTCGGGTGTCGAACTCGGCAGCCGGCACGGCAAAGTCCGGGCAGTCGGCAACCGAGCCGAAGCTGGGGCCGAAGGCACAGGCAGGCAAGAAAAAAGCCGCGGGTACTGGACCCGCGGCTCGTAAGGCGGCTAAGAAAACAGCAAAGGCACAAGCCGCGAAGAAGCCTGCTCCCATCGCGCAACTCCAGCTAGCGAAGTCTGGAGGAATCCCGGCAACTCCAGTTGAGCAATCGGCAAGAAATCTTCCGATTTCGATCCCCGAAGCTTGGCCGTTTCCGATGGGCAACCGATCCTAGGTGGTGTGATCCTGGGGTCGGCGACGAGTGAAAGCATACCAGAAAACTATCCCAAGGCGGACAAATCTGGGTTGCGATGTCT